>Ga0160466_100016_pt1 | contig 356080 bp, 299 predicted proteins | sample HID1971M_E11MG_FD_108245 | JGI IMG/M metagenome (GOLD analysis project Ga0160466, IMG submission 108245) | Enriched millipede-associated microbial communities from UW Madison campus, WI, USA - HID1971M_E11 MG | ecosystem: Host-associated > Arthropoda: Insects > Digestive system > Unclassified ... | reverse complement strand
GGATCTGATCAGCAAGATCGACCACTTCGTCGCCTCCTACAACCAGACCTGCAAGCCCTTCGCCTGGACCGCCACAGCCGACTCGATCCTCGAAAAACTGCATCGACTTTGCTCGCGTATCAGCGGGACAGCACACTAGCTCGATTCCTGCAATTTCGTTCAAGACCGCCGCGTTCCTGGTGGGAGATGCTCGTGCTTTCTGCAAAACGGAAGGCGAAGAAGCATGTCGGAACGAAGCAAGGGAATGTGGCTGTGCGCGCTCGCGATGGTCACGGTCGGCAGCACGGTGGTCGCGAGCAAGCTCATTGCGAGCGGCCTGCCGCCGTTCACGGCGACCGCGCTGCGCTTTGCGCTGGCGCTGCCCGTGTTCGTGGCGCTCATGGGGTTCATGCGCGCCCGCTGGCCGCGCCCCGATCGCCACGACGCCGTGCTGCTGCTGTGCCAGGCGGCGGCGGGCAGCGTGGGCTACACGGTGCTGCTGATCCTGGGCGTGCGCTGGGCGCCGGCCGCCGATGCGGGCGTGGTGACCGGCACGCTGCCGGCCATGGCCGCACTGGTGGCTGTGCTGGCGCTGCGCGAGCGGCCGGGGCGTTACCTGGTGGGCGGGATCGTGCTCGCGAGCCTGGGCGTGCTGGCGATCACGCTGCGTCCGGGCGACGGGGGCGGCGAGCGCACGTCGACCGCGTTGCTCGGCAACCTGCTGGTGCTGGGGGCGGTGGCGCTCGAGTCGCTGTTCATTCTGCTCAACAAGCGGCTGCGCGTGCCGCTGGCGCCGCTCGTGCAGTCGACGGCGATGGTCGCGCTGGGGCTGCTGCTGTCCGTGGTTCCGGCGCTGCTGGAGCGCGCGTGGCTGCGGCCGGTGCCGGCCGAGGCGCTGGCCGGGGTGGCCTACTACGCGCTGGTGCCGACGGTGGCCGGCTTCCTGCTCTGGTACGCGGGTGCCGCCCGGCTGCGGGGCGCCGAGGCGGCGCTGTTCACGGCGCTGATGCCGGTGTCGGCGTTGGTCCTGGCCGCATGGTGGCTGGGGGAGGCGGTGGGGTGGGCCCAGGTCGCCGGCGCCGCCTGCGTGCTGGGGGCCGTGGGGCTGGTTTCGCTTGACGGAAGGCGGCGGGAGGGAGCGGTCAAGCCGGCCGATGTATACTCCCAAAGCTTTGCATGCCGCAAGGCGCACGGTGAGGGCAGTTCCAGTGCTCACCGCAAGTCAAACATCCCGGAACAAGGAAATTCAACATGATCGCAGCCTCCATCAAGGCCGAAGTTGTCAAGGACAACGCCCGTGCAGCCAACGACACCGGCAGCCCCGAAGTGCAAGTCGCACTGCTGACCGCCCGTATCAACGAGCTGACCCCCCACTTCAAGACGCACGCCAAGGACCACCACGGTCGTCGCGGCCTGCTGCGCATGGTCAGCCGCCGTCGCAAGCTGCTCGACTACCTCAAGTCCAAGGACGCCGAGCGTTACACCGCGCTGATCGCCAAGCTGGGTCTGCGCAAGTAATTCGAATCGCATGAAAAAACGCCTGGGTTAGTCCGCTAGCTCAGGCGTTTTTTACTTCGCGATCCACTTTTGGAGTGCCCAACAGAGCGAAGCTGTGTCATTCCAATGAAGTTCGTCCCGAGCTTCGCTGGAATGGCATCGTGTTCTGAGCAGCCTCCGCCCTTTGCGAATCCCGTGTGATTTGCTATCAAAATAGGAGCAACAATGAGCCTCTTCAACAAAATCACCAAGTCCTTCCAATGGGGCGACAAGACCGTCGTCATGGAAACGGGTGAAATCGCCCGCCAGGCGACCGGCGCCGTGCTGGTCGACATCGACGGCACCGTGATCCTGGCGACCGTGGTCGCTTCCAAGACCGCCAAGCCCGGTCAAGATTTCTTCCCGCTGACCGTCGACTACATCGAGAAGACCTACGCCGCGGGCAAGATCCCCGGCAGCTTCTTCAAGCGCGAAGCCAAGCCCAGCGAACACGAAACGCTGACCAGCCGCCTGATCGACCGTCCGATCCGCCCGCTGTTCCCCGAAGGTTTCCTGAACGAAGTGCACGTGGTGATTCACACCGTGTCGCTGAACCCTGAAGTCGACGCCGACATCGCCGCCATGATCGGCGTGAGCGCCGCGCTGTCGATCTCCGGCATCCCGTTCAGCGGCCCGATCGGTGCCGCCCGCGTGGGCTACATCAACGGCCAGTACGTGCTGAATCCGGGCCCCACCGCCCGCAAGGATTCGCAGATGGATCTCGTCGTCGCTGGCACGCAAGCCGCCGTGCTGATGGTCGAATCCGAAGCCCAGCAACTCAGCGAAGAAATCATGCTGGGTGGCGTGGTGTTCGGCCACGAGCAAGCCAACATCGCGATCAACGCGATCCACGACCTCGTGCGCGACGCCGGCAAGCCGGAATGGCTCAAGGAAGGCACCTGGGTGCCTGAAGCCAAGGACGAAGACTTCATCGCCAAGATCAACGGCCTGGCCGAAGAAAAGCTGCGCGCCGTCTATCAAATTCGCAGCAAGCAAGCCCGCACGCAAGCCCTGCGCGAAGCCAATGCCAGCGTCTTCACGGCCCTGAAGGCCGAAGGCGCCGAGTTCGACGCCGGCAAGGTCAGCGACCTGCTGTTCGCGATCGAATCGCGCATCGTGCGCGGCCAGATCCTGCAAGGCGAGCCGCGCATCGACGGCCGCGACACGCGCACCGTGCGCCCCATCGAAATCCGCAACTCGGTGCTGCCCCGCACCCACGGCTCGGCGCTGTTCACGCGCGGCGAGACGCAGGGCCTGGTCGTCACCACGCTCGGCACCGAGCGCGACGCACAGCGCATCGACGCGCTGGCCGGCGAGTACGAAGACCGCTTCCTGTTCCACTACAACATGCCTCCCTTTGCCACCGGTGAAGTGGGTCGCATGGGCTCCACCAAGCGCCGCGAAGTGGGCCACGGCCGTCTGGCCAAGCGCGCGCTCGTCGCCGTGCTGCCGACCAAGGAAGAATTCCCATACACCATCCGCGTGGTGTCGGAAATCACCGAGTCGAACGGCTCCTCGTCGATGGCTTCGGTCTGCGGCGGCTGCCTCTCGATGATGGACGCCGGCGTGCCCATGAAGGCGCACGTGGCGGGTATCGCCATGGGCCTGATCAAGGAAGACAACCGCTTCGCGGTGCTGACCGACATCCTGGGCGACGAAGATCACCTGGGCGACATGGACTTCAAGGTGGCCGGCACGACCAACGGCATCACCGCGCTGCAGATGGACATCAAGATCCAGGGCATCACCAAGGAAATCATGCAGGTCGCACTGGCACAGGCCAAGGAAGCGCGCATGCACATCCTGGGCAAGATGCAAGAAGCGATGGGCGAGGCCAAGGCCGACGTGTCGCAGTTCGCACCGCGCCTGACCACGCTGAAGATCAACCCCGAGAAGATCCGCGACGTGATCGGCAAGGGCGGCGCGGTCATCCGTGGCCTGCAGGAAGAAACCGGCACGACGATCAACATCGACGAAGACGGCACCATCACCATCGCCTCGACCGATCCGGAAAAGGCCGAATTCGCCAAGAAGCGCATCGAGCAGATCACCGCTGAAGTCGAAATCGGCAAGGTCTACGAAGGCCCGATCACCAAGATCCTGGACTTCGGCGCGCTGGTCAACCTGCTGCCCGGCAAGGACGGCCTGCTGCACATCAGCCAGATCGCGCACGAGCGCGTCGAGAAGGTGACCGACTACCTGAGCGAAGGCCAGATCGTGAAGGTCAAGGTTCTCGAGACCGACGAAAAGGGCCGCGTCAAGCTGTCCATGAAGGCCCTGACCGAGCGTCCGGCCGGCATGGAATACAGCGAGCGCCCGCCGCGCGAAGACCGTGGTGATCGCGGCGACCGTGGCGGCGACCGCCGCGAGCGTTCGGACCGTGGCGACCGCGGTGACCGCGGCGGCGATCGTGGCGAGCGCGCACCGCGCTTCAACGACCAGCAGCAACAGCCCCGCGGCGAGCAGCAACAGCAGCCCGCCGGCGAGTCGCAGCAGCAAGCGCCGCGCGAACCGCAGGAGTAAGCAGTGAGGCGCGACGGCCTGTGCCGTCGCCTCTCGCGTGGACAGTGGTGATGCCCGCCCCGTGCGGGCATCCGAGCCTCGGAGACCCCCATGAAAGCCATTGAGATCACTTCGTACGGCGCCCCCGAGGTGCTGCGCGTCGCTGCGCGTCCCGACCCGGTGGCGGGCGAGGGTGAGCTGCTGATCCGCGTGGCGGCCAGCGGCGTGAATCGCCCGGACGTGCTGCAGCGGATGGGGCACTACCCCGTGCCGCCCGGCGCCTCCGACCTGCCGGGCCTCGAAGTGGCCGGCGAGATCGTGTCGGGCGACGCCAAGGCGCTGGCCGACGCGGGCTTCAAGGTCGGCGACCGCGTGTGCGCGCTGGTGGCCGGTGGCGGCTATGCCGAGCTGTGCGTGGCGCCCGTGGCGCAATGCCTGCCGGTGCCCAAGGGCTGGAGCGACATCGAGGCGGCCTCGCTGCCCGAGACCTTCTTCACCGTCTGGAGCAATGTGTTCGAGCGCGGTCGCCTGCAGAAGGGCGAGACCCTGCTGATCCAGGGTGGCTCCAGCGGCATCGGCGTCACGGCGATCCAGATCGCCAAGGCGCTCGGTGCGACCGTGATCGTCACGGCCGGCAGCGACGACAAGTGCGAAGCCTGCCTGAAGCTCGGCGCCGACCACGCGATCAACTACCGCACGAGCGATTTCGTCGAAGTGGCGAAGCAGCTCACGGGCGGCAAGGGCGTGGACGTGGTGCTCGACATGGTGGCCGGCGACTACGTGGCGCGCGAGGTCGAATGCCTGGCCGAAGACGGCCGGCTCGTGATCATTGCGGTGCAGGGCGGTGTGAAGAGCGAGATCAACGCGGGTCTCGTGCTGCGTCGTCGGCTCACGATCACCGGCTCGACGCTGCGTCCGCGGCCGGTGGCGTTCAAGGGCGCCATTGCCAAGGCGCTGCGCGAAAAGGTCTGGCCGCTGCTCGAAAGCGGCGCGGTCAAGCCCGTGATCCACAGCACCTATGCGGCAGCAGGTGAGCCCAGCGGCGCGGCCCAGGCTCACACGCTGATGGAATCGAACCAGCACATCGGCAAGATCGTGCTGACTTGGTGAGACGAACAACGCGATGACAACCTTCAAGAAACTGATTGCCGGCAACTGGAAGATGAATGGCGGCCTGGCCGCCAACGAGGCGCTGGTGAAGGCCCTGCAGCAAGGGCTGGCAACCAGCCCTGCGGCTTGCGGTGTTGCACTGTGCGCGCCTGCGCCGTACTTTGCCCAGTTGCAATCGCTGCTGGCGGGTACGCCGTCGCTGGCCCTCGGTGCGCAGGACATTTCGGCGCACCCGCAAGGTGCGTTCACCGGCGAGCAGTCGGCGGCGATGCTGAAGGACTTCGGCGTGCGCTATGCGATCGTGGGTCACTCGGAGCGTCGCCAGTACCACGGCGAGACCGACGACGCCGTGGCGGCCAAGACGGCGGCGGCGTTGGCGAACGGCATCACGCCGATCGTCTGCGTCGGCGAGACGCTGGCCCAGCGCGAAGCAGGGCAGACCGAAGAGGTCGTCAAGCGCCAGCTGGCTGCGGTGATCCATGTGAACGGCCACTGCATCAGCGAGATCGTCGTGGCCTACGAGCCGGTCTGGGCCATCGGCACGGGCAAGACGGCTTCGCCCGAGCAGGCGCAGGCGGTGCATGCCGTGCTGCGTGCGCAACTGCACCATGCTGCGAGCGAACACGCCGCGGGCATCAAGATTCTGTACGGCGGCAGCATGAACGCGGCAAATGCCGCCGAACTGCTGGCGCAGGCCGACATCGACGGCGGCCTCATCGGCGGCGCCTCGCTCAAGGCGCCCGACTTTCTGCAGATCATTTCTGCCGCTGCACGCTGATCGCGGCAACGGCAGCCATCACTTAGGAGTAAGAACGAATGAACGTGGTCCTCAATCTTCTGGTCGGCGTGCAAATGCTGGCGGCGCTGGCAATGATCGGCCTGATCCTGATCCAGCACGGCAAGGGTGCCGACATGGGTGCGGCCTTCGGCAGCGGCAGTGCAGGCAGCCTGTTCGGCGCCAGCGGCAGTGCCAACTTCCTTTCGCGCACCACGGCCGTGCTGGCTGCGGTGTTCTTTGCCTGCACGCTGCTGCTGGCCTACTTCAGCCACGCACGTCCTGCGGGCGGTGGCAGCCTGCTCGAGCGCGCAGCCGTGGGTGCGCCTGCTGCACCGGCCGCGCCTGCGACTGGCGCTGCGGGCGAAATCCCCGCTGCAGCAGCACCTGCCAAGGCCGCTTCGGCGCCTGCTGCACCCGTTTCGGGCTCCGGCCAGATTCCGGCCAAGTAATCAGGTTGTTTTCATGCAGCCGTTCGTGAGAAACGGCTTCATTTCAGGGTAAACTCTAAATCTGTTCAGAAAGCCAAATGCCTCAACGGCACCTCATGCCATCTGGACAGTTAAAAACCGCGGTCGTGGTGAAATTGGTAGACACGCTATCTTGAGGGGGTAGTGGCGAAAGCTGTGCGAGTTCGAGTCTCGCCGACCGCACCAAATCTCACCGGCAGAAGAACTCTATCCAGAGGCTCTTCTGTCGGTGGCAAGCGGTGAAAATTTCTCGATGAACCTCGATTCCTACCTTCCCGTCCTTTTGTTCATTTTGGTCGGGGTCGGCGTAGGCGTCGCCCCGCAAGTCATCGGATACATCCTCGGGCCCAATCGGCCCGACGCTGCGAAGAATGCGCCCTACGAGTGCGGCTTCGAAGCCTTCGAGGATGCGCGCATGAAATTCGACGTGCGCTATTACCTCGTCGCGATTCTCTTCATCCTCTTCGATCTCGAGATTGCCTTTCTCTTTCCGTGGGCCATTGCGCTCAAGGAAATCGGCGCTGTTGGCTTCTGGGCCATGATGATCTTTCTCGCCATCCTCGTCGTGGGCTTCGTCTACGAGTGGAAAAAAGGCGCGCTCGACTGGGAATGACAAGGAAGCTACACGATGGCCATTGAAGGCGTTCTCAAAGAAGGCTTCGTCACCACGACCTACGACTCGGTCGTGAACTGGGCGAAGACCGGATCTCTCTGGCCGATGACGTTCGGCCTCGCATGCTGCGCGGTCGAAATGATGCACGCGGGCGCTGCCCGCTACGACATCGACCGTTTCGGCATGCTGTTCCGTCCCAGTCCGCGCCAGTCCGATCTGATGATCGTGGCCGGCACGCTGTGCAACAAGATGGCGCCGGCGCTGCGCAAGGTCTACGACCAGATGCCCGAGCCGCGTTGGGTGCTCTCGATGGGCTCCTGCGCGAACGGCGGCGGCTATTACCACTACAGCTATTCCGTGGTGCGTGGCTGTGACCGCATCGTGCCGGTCGACGTCTATGTGCCGGGTTGCCCGCCCACCGCTGAAGCACTGCTGTACGGCGTGATCCAGCTGCAGCAGAAGATTCGCCGCACCAACACCATTGCCCGCGCCTGAGAGATTGCCGACGATGACTGACTTTGCAATTTCGCCGGAGGTGCTGCGCGCCACCGTTGCCGAGACGCTCGGTGCCAAGGCCAAGAGCGTGACGGTTGCGCTCGAAGAAGTGACCGTCGTGGTCAGCGCCGCCGACTACATCGATGCGGCGCTGCTGCTGCGCGATGCGCCCGGCTGCCGTTTCGAGCAGCTGATCGACCTGTGCGGCATGGACTATTCCGACTACCGCGAAGGCGAGTGGGAGGGCGAGCGCTACGGCGTCGTCTCGCACCTGCTCTCCGTGAGCCTCAACCAGCGCGTGCGCCTGAAGGTGTTCGCGACCAGCGAAGACCTGCCCGTGATCGATTCGCTCCAGCCCGTCTGGAGCGCTGCCACGTGGTTCGAGCGCGAAGCCTTCGACCTGTACGGCATCGTGTTCGACGGCCACGACGACCTGCGCCGCATCCTGACCGACTACGGCTTCATCGGTCATCCGTTCCGCAAGGACTTCCCGGTGTCGGGTCACGTCGAAATGCGTTACGACGAAGAGCAGAAGCGCGTGGTCTACCAGCCGGTCTCGATCGAGCCGCGCGAAATCACGCCGCGCGTGATCCGCGAAGACAACTACGGCGGCGGTTTGCACTGACAGATATGGCCGAAATCAAGAACTACACACTCAACTTCGGTCCCCAGCACCCCGCAGCACACGGCGTGCTGCGCCTGGTGCTCGAGCTGGACGGCGAAGTGATCCAGCGTGCCGACCCCCACATCGGCCTGCTGCACCGCGCGACCGAGAAGCTCGCCGAATCGCGCACCTTCATCCAGTCGCTGCCTTACATGGACCGCCTCGACTATGTGTCGATGATGTCCAACGAGCACGCCTACTGCCTCGCCATCGAGCGGATGATGGGCCTCGATGTGCCGATCCGCGCGCAGTACATCCGCGTGATGTTCGCCGAGATCACCCGCCTGCTGAACCACCTGCTGTGGCTCGGCGCGCACGGTCTCGATTGCGGCGCGATGAACATGCTCATCTACTGCTTCCGCGAGCGTGAAGACCTGTTCGACATGTACGAAGCCGTGTCCGGCGCGCGCATGCACGCGGCGTACTTCCGTCCGGGCGGTGTCTACCGTGACCTGCCGGATTCGATGCCGCAGTACAAGGTCAGCAAGATCAAGAATGCGAAGGCCATCGAGAAGCTCAATGAGAACCGCCAGGGCTCGTTGCTCGACTTCATCGACGACTTCTGCAAGCGCTTCCCGAAGATGGTCGACGAGTACGAGACGCTGCTCACCGACAACCGCATCTGGAAGCAACGCACCGTGGGCATCGGCGTGGTCACGCCGGAGCGCGCGCTGAACCTGGGCTTCACCGGCCCGATGCTGCGCGGCTCGGGCGTCGAATGGGACCTGCGCAAGAAGCAGCCCTACGACGTCTACGACCAGATGCAGTTCGACGTGCCCGTGGGCAAGACCGGCGACTGCTACGACCGCTACCTGGTCCGCGTGGAAGAAATGCGCCAGGCCAACAAGATCATCCAGCAGTGCTCGGCATGGCTGCGCGTGAATCCGGGTCCGGTCATCACCAGCAACCACAAGGTCGCAGCGCCCGCGCGCGAATCGATGAAGGCGAACATGGAGGAGTTGATCCACCATTTCAAGCTCTTCACCGAAGGCTTCCACGTGCCCGAAGGCGAAGCGTATGCCGCCGTTGAGCATCCCAAGGGCGAGTTCGGCATCTACCTCGTGAGCGACGGCGCCAACAAGCCGTACCGCCTGAAGATCCGCGCCCCGGGCTTCCCGCACCTCGCTGCCCTCGACGAAATGTCGCGCGGCCACATGATCGCCGACGCTGTCGCGGTGATCGGCACGATGGACATCGTGTTCGGCGAAATCGACAGGTGAGAAAGAGCGAATGACGACTTCCTCAACCCATCACCATGACGCGGCGCCCTCGGCGCCGTTGAAGGCTGCCATCCTCGAGCGTTTTGCGCGCGAGGTCGCGAAGTACCCCGAAGCCGGCAAGCAGTCGGCCGTGATGGCCTGCCTGGCCATCGTCCAGCAGGACGAAGGCTTCGTGAGCGTGCAGCGCGAGCGCGAGATCGCCGCCTACCTCGGCATGGCGCCCATCGCCGTGCACGAGGTGACGACCTTCTACAACATGTACAACCAGCATCCGGTGGGCAAGTTCAAGCTCAACGTGTGCACCAACCTGCCGTGCCAGCTGCGCGATGGCGTCACCGCGCTCGTGCATCTCGAGAAGAAGCTGGGCATCAAGATGGGCGAGACCACGGCCGACGGCCTGTTCACGCTGCAGCAGAGCGAATGCCTGGGCGCCTGCGCCGATTCGCCCGTGATGCTGGTCAACGACCGCACCATGTGCAGCTTCATGAGCAACGACAAGCTCGACCAGCTCATCGACGGTTTGCGCAGTGCCAAGCCAGGGGAGGCTTCGTGATGACGCCCGAACAGGTTCTCTCGCAATTCCAGGCCACCGGTGTCCAGACCTGCTTCCATGACCGCCACATCGGCGCTCAGATCTATGCAGGCCTGGACGGCACCAACTGGCACCTGGCCGACTACGAAGCGCGCGGCGGCTACCAGGCGCTGCGCAAGATCCTCACCGAGGGCCTCACGCCCGACCAGGTGATCGCCGAAGTGAAGGCCTCGGGCCTGCGCGGCCGTGGCGGCGCGGGTTTCCCGACCGGCCTGAAATGGAGCTTCATGCCCCGCCAGTTCCCGGGCCAGAAGTACCTCGTCTGCAACTCGGACGAAGGCGAGCCCGGCACGTGCAAGGACCGCGACATCCTGCAGTTCAACCCGCACATCGTGATCGAAGGCATGGCCATCGCCGCGTATGCGATGGGCATCAGCGTGGGCTACAACTACATCCACGGCGAGATCTTCCAGAGCTACGACCGCTTCGAGGCAGCCCTCGAAGAGGCTCGTGCCGCCGGCTACCTCGGCGACAAGATCATGGGCAGCACGTACAACTTCCAGTTGCACGCCGCCCACGGCTTCGGCGCCTACATCTGCGGCGAAGAAACCGCGCTGCTCGAATCGCTCGAAGGCAAGAAGGGCCAGCCGCGCTTCAAGCCGCCGTTCCCGGCCAGCTTCGGCCTGTACGGCAAGCCGACCACCATCAACAACACCGAGACCTTCGCGGCGGTGCCCTGGATCATCCGCAACGGCGGCCAGGCCTACCTCGAGTGCGGCAAGCCGAACAACGGCGGCACCAAGATCTACTCGGTGAGCGGCGACGTCGAGCTGCCCGGCAACTACGAAGTGCCGATGGGCACGCCGTTCTCCAAGCTGCTCGAACTGGCCGGCGGCGTGCGCAAGGGCCGCACGCTCAAGGCCGTGATCCCCGGCGGCTCGTCGTCGCCGGTGCTGCCGGCCGACATCATGATGGCCTGCACCATGGACTACGACTCGATCGCCAAGGCCGGCTCCATGCTGGGCTCGGGCGCCGTGATCGTCATGGACGACACGCGGTCGATGGTCGAGTCGCTCAAGCGCCTCTCGTACTTCTACATGCACGAGTCCTGCGGCCAGTGCACCCCCTGCCGCGAAGGCACGGGCTGGCTCTACCGCGTGGTGGACCGCATCCACAACGGCCAGGGCAAGCCCAGCGACATGCAGCTGCTGGACTCCGTGGCCGGCGACATCATGGGCCGCACCATCTGTGCGCTCGGCGATGCGGCAGCCATGCCCGTGCGCGCCATGATCAAGCACTTCCGCCATGAGTTCGAGGCCCTGATCCCGGGCCACGTCCCGACGGCGCCCGTCAAGGCCTGAGTGCGAGAAGAAACACAGACATGATCGAAATCGAACTCGACGGCAAGAAGGTCGAAGTGACCGAAGGCAGCATGGTGATGCATGCGGCCGAAAAGGCGGGCACCTACATTCCGCACTTTTGCTATCACAAGAAACTCAGCATCGCGGCCAACTGCCGCATGTGCCTGGTCGACGTGGAAAAGGCGCCCAAGCCGATGCCGGCCTGCGCCACGCCCGTCACGCAGGGCATGATCGTTCGCACCAAGAGCGACAAGGCCATCAAGGCCCAGCAGTCCGTCATGGAGTTCCTGCTGATCAACCACCCGCTGGACTGCCCCATCTGCGACCAGGGCGGCGAATGCCAGCTGCAGGACTTGGCCGTCGGCTATGGCGGTTCTTCTTCGCGTTACGAAGAAGAAAAGCGCGTCGTGTTCCACAAGGACGTCGGCCCGCTGATCAGCATGGAAGAAATGAGCCGCTGCATCCACTGCACGCGCTGCGTCCGTTTCGGCCAGGAAGTGGCCGGCGTGATGGAGCTGGGCATGTCGCACCGCGGCGAGCACTCCGAAATCGAAACCTTCCTCGGCGACTCGGTCGACTCCGAGCTGTCGGGCAACATGATTGACATCTGCCCGGTCGGCGCGCTCACGAGCAAGCCCTTCCGCTACAGCGCCCGCACCTGGGAACTGTCGCGCCGCAAGTCGGTGAGCCCGCACGATTCCACCGGTGCCAACCTGATCGTCCAGGTCAAGAACAACCGCGTCATGCGCGTGGTGCCGCTGGAGAACGAAGACGTCAACGAATGCTGGATCGCCGACCGCGACCGCTTCTCGTACGAAGCGCTCAACGGCACGGAGCGCCTGACGCAGCCCATGCTGAAGCAGGGCGGCCAATGGCAGCAGGTCGACTGGCAGACGGCGCTCGAGTACGTCGCCAACGGCCTCAAGCAGATCAAGACCGACCACGGTGCGCAAAGCATCGGCACGCTGGTCAGCCCGCACAGCACGCTCGAAGAGCTGCAGCTCGCCGCCATGCTCACGCGTGAACTGGGCAGCGACAACATCGACTACCGCCTGCGCAACGCTGAGTTCTCGGCTTTCGAAGGCGTGCGCTGGCTCGGCACCTCGATCGCCTCGCTCACGCAAGTGCAGCGCGCGCTGGTCGTCGGTTCGAACCTGCGCAAGGAACATCCGCTGTTCGCGCAGCGCATCCGCCAGGCCGTGCGCAAGGGCGCCGCGCTGTCGGTGATCACCTCGTCCAGCCTCATGGCCGATCGCGGTGCCTGGGCCATCGACGTGGCGCAAGCGGCCATCGTCGAAGCCGACCAGTGGGTCGAGGTGCTGGCCGCCGTGGCCGCGGCCATCGGCCAGACCAACGGCGCTGCCGCGCCGCTGGCACCGAAGAACGCACCTGACGCTACCGCGCAAGCCATCGCAGCCTCGCTGCTGAGCGGCGAACGCAAGGCGATCCTGCTCGGCAATGCTGCCGCGCACCACGCGCAAGCCAGCAGCCTGCTGGCCCTGGCGAACTGGATCGGCGCACAGACCGGCGCCACCGTCGGCTACCTGACCGAAGCGGGCAACACCGTGGGCGCACAGCTCGTCGGCGCCTTCCCGCAGAACGGCGGCCTCGATGCCGGCCGCATGCTCGCCGCCGGCTCCGGCCTCAAGGCTGTGCTGCTGCTGAACACCGAGCCGGTGTTCGACTCGGCCGCCGGCGCTGCCGCCGCCGATGTCATCGGCAATGCGCAGATGGTGGTCACGCTGAGCCCCTTCAAGGCCAACCTCGAATTCAGCGACGTGCTGCTGCCCATCGCCCCGTTCACCGAAACGCCCGGTACCTTCGTCAATGCCGAAGGCCGCGTGCAGGGTTTCCATGCCGTCGTGAAGCCGCAAGGCGAAACGCGTCCGGCGTGGAAGGTGCTGCGCGTGCTGGCGAATCTGCTCGGCCTGCCGGGCTTCGCCTTCGAATCGACCGCCGAGGTGCTGGCCACCGTCGGTGACAAGGGCACCGTGCCGGCGAACGCGTTGAGCAACGCCACGTCCGCCAAGGCCGTCGCGGCCAGCGGCGCCGTGGCCGCGCCCGTGGTCGCGAGCATCTACCAGCTCGACTCGATCGTGCGCCGCGCACCGTCGCTGCAGCTGACCGCCGACGCGCGCCACAGCGCATCGGCCGCACCCGCTCGTGCCGAGGAGGCCCTGGCATGATCGACGCAATTCATGGCTTCGGCCAGGGGCTGGTCGCCGCAGGCTGGTGGACGTCCGTCGTCTGGCCCGTGGTCTGGACGCTGATCAAGATCATCGTCGTCGTGATCCCGCTGATGTTGGCTGTGGCGTACCTCACGCTGTGGGAACGCAAGGCCATCGGCTTCACGCAGATCCGCGTGGGCCCGAACCGCATCGGGCCGCTGGGCCTGCTGCAGCCGATCGCGGACGCGCTCAAGCTGATGACCAAGGAAATCATTCTTCCGACGGTCGCCAACAAGGGCCTGTTCCTGCTCGGTCCCATCATGACCATCATGCCGGCGCTGGCCGCATGGGCCGTGATTCCCTTCGGTCCCGACGTGGCACTGGCCAACATCAACGCCGGCCTGCTGTTCGTGATGGCCATCACCTCGCTCGAGGTGTACGGCGTGATCATCGCCGGCTGGGCGTCGAACTCGAAGTACGCCTTCCTGGGCGCACTGCGCGCCTCGGCACAGATGGTGAGCTACGAAATCGCGATGGGCTTCTGCTTCGTCGTGGTGCTGATGGTCACGGGCAGCCTGAACATGTCCGACATCGTGACGGTGCAGGGCAAGGGCATGTTCCATGACATGGGCCTGGGCTTCCTGTCGTGGAACTGGCTGCCGCTGTTGCCGATCTTCGTCGTGTACTTCATCTCGGGCCTGGCTGAAACCAATCGCCACCCGTTCGACGTGGTGGAAGGCGAATCCGAAATCGTGGCCGGCCACATGATCGAGTACTCGGGCATGAGCTTCGCGATGTTCTTCCTGGCCGAGTACGCCAACATGTGGCTCGTCTCGATCCTGACCGTGGTGCTGTTCCTCGGTGGATGGCTGCCGCCGTTCGAGTTCCTGAGCTTCATTCCGGGCTGGATCTGGCTGGGCCTGAAGACCTTCTGCGTGGTCACCATGTTCCTGTGGGTGCGCTCGACGTTCCCGCGCTTCCGCTACGACCAGATCATGCGTCTGGGCTGGAAGATCTTCATTCCCGTCACCCTGGTGTGGCTGGTCGTGGTCGGTGGCTGGATGCAGACGCCGTTCAACATCTGGAAATAAGCAGGAAGCGACGACATCATGACTGCTTCACACACCGCCGGAGGGCTCGGACGCACCTCCAAGCTGGCCTCCGCACCGTTCTCGCTCAAGGACTTCCTGGGCAGCTTCATGCTGTTCGAACTGTTCAAGGGCCTGGCCATCACGGGCAAGTACGCCTTCGCGCGCAAGATCACCGTCCAGTTCCCCGAAGAGAAGACGCCGCTGTCGCCGCGCTTCCGTGGCCTGCACGCGCTGCGCCGCTACGAGAACGGCGAAGAGCGCTGCATCGCCTGCAAGCTGTGCGAGGCCGTGTGCCCCGCGCTGGCGATCACCATCGAATCCGACGTGCGTGACGACGGCTCGCGCCGCACCACGCGCTACGACATCGACCTGACCAAGTGCATCTTCTGCGGCTTCTGCGAAGAGAGCTGCCCGGTCGACTCGATCGTCGAGACGCACATCTTCGAATACCACGGCGAAAAGCGCGGCGACCTGTACTTCACCAAGGACATGCTGCTGGCCGTGGGCGACCGCTACGAAAAAGAAATCGCGGCGAACAAGGCGGCCGACGCCAAGTACCGCTGAGCCGGCTCCGCTCGAAACCCGTACCAATCGAATTCCAATGGACGTCAAGACCGGTCTGTTCTATCTGTTTGCCGTGGTGCTGCTGTTTGCAGCCTTCCGCGTCATCACCTCCCGCAACCCCGTGTACGCCGCGCTGTACCTGGTGCTGGCATTCTTCCAGGCCTCGGCCATCTGGCTGCTGCTGCGCGCCGAGTTCCTGGCGATCTCGCTCGTGCTGGTGTACGTCGGCGCCGTGATGGTGCTGTTCCTGTTCGTCGTGATGATGCTGGACATCGACGTCGACGGCCTGCGAGAGGGCTTCTGGAAGCACTTCCCGCTGGCCGCAGGCATCGGCGCGCTCATCGCGCTCGAAATGGCCGCCGTGCTCATGGGTGGCTTCCGCCTGGGCGAAGGCCCGCGCGCCATGGCGACGACGTCGCCCAACAGCTCGAACACGCTCGAGCTGGGCAAGCTGCTGTACTCCGAATACCTCTACCCGCTGGAAATCGCCGCGGTCATCCTGCTGGTGGCCATCATTGCCGCCATTGCACTGACGCTGCGCACCCGCAAGGACAGCAAGTACGTCAACCCGTCGGACCAGGTGCGCGTGAAGGCGCGCGACCGCGTGCGCATCGTGCAGATGCCCGTCACGCGGGCGGCCGAGCCGGTGGTTGAGGCCCCGGCAGCGGATGCCGCTGCAAAGGAAAACAAGGCATGACGCTCACGCTCGGACACTTTCTCTCGCTCGGCGCGATGCTCTTCGCGCTGTCGGTGATCGGCATCTTCCTGAACCGCAAGAACCTGATCGTGCTGCTGATGGCCATCGAACTGATGCTGCTGGCGGTCAACATGAACTTCGTGGCCTTCTCGCACTACCTGGGCGACATGCACGGCCAGATCTTCGTGTTCTTCATCCTGACGGTGGCGGCGGCCGAATCGGCCATCGGCCTGGCGCTGCTGGTCCTGTTGTTCCGCAACAAGTCCAACATCAACGTCGACGAACTCAACTCGCTCAAGGGTTGACAGCAGTATGAGCGCAACCCTTTCCGCATCCACCTTGCTGGCCGTGCCGCTGGCACCCCTGGTCGGCGCCGCACTTGCCGGCCTGTTCGGCACGAAGTTCGGCGGCAACCACATCGGCCGCAAGGTCACGCATTCGCTGACCATCCTGGGCGTGTTCGTCGCCTTCGTGATCTCGGCGATGACGCTGAAGTCGGTCATCGTCGACGGTGCCCGCTTCAACCAGACCATCTACGAATGGATGATGGTCGGCGGCCTGAAGATGGAAGTCGGCTTCCTGGTCGACGGCCTCACGGCCATGATGATGTGCGTCGTGACCTTCGTGTCGCTGATGGTTCACATCTACACCATCGGCTACATGGAAGAAGACGACGGCTACAACCGTTTCTTCTCGTACATCTCGCTCTTCACCTTCTCGATGCTGATGCTCGTCATGAGCAACAACATGCTCCAGCTGTTCTTCGGCTGGGAGGCGGTGGGCCTGGTGTCGTACCTGCTGATCGGCTTCTGGTTCAACAAGCCCACGGCCATCTTCGCGAACATGAAGGCCTTCCTGGTCAACCGCGTGGGTGACTTCGGCTTCATCCTGGGCATCGGCCTGATCGCCGCCTACGCCGGCACGCTGAACTACGGCGAAGCCTTCGCCAAGGCCCACACGCTGGCCGGCATCACCTTCCCGGGCACCGAGTGGATGCTCATCACGGTGATCTGCATCTGCCTGTTCATCGGCGCGATGGGCAAGAGCGCCCAGTTCCCGCTGCACGTGTGGCTGCCCGACTCGATGGAAGGCCCGACCCCCATCTCGGCGCTGATCCACGCGGCGACCATGGTGACGGCCGGCATCTTCATGGTGGCGCGCATGTCGCCGCTGTTCGAGCTGAGCGACACGGCCCTGAGCTTCATCCTCGTGATCGGTGCCATCACCGCGCTGTTCATGGGCTTCCTGGGCATCATCCAGAACGACATCAAGCGCGTGGTCGCGTACTCGACGCTCTCGCAGCTGGGCTACATGACGGTGGCGCTCGGTGCCTCGGCCTACTCGGTCGCGGTGTTCCACCTGATGACGCACGCCTTCTTCAAGGCGCTGCTGTTCCTCGGCGCGGGCTCGGTGATCATCGGCATGCACCACAACCAGGACATCCGCTGGATGGGCGGCGTGCGCAAGTACATGCCCATCACCTGGATCACCTCGCTGCTGGGTTCGCTCGCACTGATCGGCACGCCGCTGTTCTCGGGCTTCTACTCGAAGGACAGCATCATCGAGGCCGTGCACGAAAGCCACCTGTGGGGCGCGCAGTTCGCCTACTACGCGGTGCTGGCCGGCGTGTTCGTGACGGCGTTCTACTCGTTCCGCATGTACTTCCTGGTCTTCCACGGCAAGGAACGCTACGACCAGAATCCCGATGCGCACCATGACGACCATGCGCACGACGCGCACGGACACGGCGATCACGGCCATGGCCACGACGCCCACAAGCCGCACGAATCGCCGATGGTGGTCTGGCTGCCGCTGGTGCTGCTGGCGATCCCCTCGGTGGTGATCGGCTTCATGACCATCGACCCGATGCTGTTCGGCAGCTTCTTCAAGGACGCGATCTTCGTGGACGGTGCCAAGCACCACGCGATGGGCGAGCTGAAGGAAGCCTTCCACGGCCCGGTCGCCATGGCGATCCACGGCCTGCAGACCGCACCGTTCTGGCTGGCACTGGCCGGCGTGGCGCTGTCGTACTACATGTACATGATGAACCCGGCGCTGCCGGCCGCCATCAAGCGCGCCTTCAGCCCGATCTACAACCTGCTCGAGAACAAGTACTACCTCGACTGGATCAACGAGAACATCCTCGCCCGCGGTGCGCGCCTGCTCGGCACGGGCCTGTGGAAGGGCGGCGACCAGGCGCTGATCGACGGCGCGCTCGTCAACGGTTCCTGGAAGGTGGTGGGTCGCGTGGCCGGCGTCGTGCGCTGGCTGCAGTCTGGCTTCATCTACCACTACGCCTTTGCGATGCTGCTGGGCATCTTCATCCTGATGACGTACTTCGTCTGGTTCAAACGTTGAGCCCGAACGCTGGAGAAAAAGAAAAATGGGTTTGTTGAGCCTTGCCATCTGGGTGCCGATCGCATTCGGCGCCGTGCTGCTGGCGTTTGGCCGCGACGAGCACGCCAAGGGCGTGCGCTGGGTCGCGCTCGTCGGTGCCATCGTGAGCTTCCTGGTCACGGTGCCGCTGTTCACGCGCTTCCAGAACGGAACCGCCGCGATGCAGTTCGTCGAGAAGACGAGCTGGATCTCGCGCTTCAACGTCAACTACCACCTAGGCATCGACGGCATGTCGCTGTGGCTGGTGCTGCTGACCTCGTTCATCACGGTCGTGGTCGTGATCTCGGCCTGGGAAGTGATCACCGAGCGTGTGAACCAGTACATGGGCGCGTTCCTGATCCTGTCGGGTTTCATGATCGGCGTGTTCTCGGCGCTCGACGGCATCCTGTTCTACGTGTTCTTCGAAGCCACGCTGATCCCGATGTACCTGATCATCGGCATCTGGGGCGGCCCGAACAAGATCTACGCGGCGTTCAAGTTCTTCCTGTACACGCTGCTCGGCTCGCTGCTGATGCTGGTCGCGCTGATCTTCCTTTACAACAAGTCGGGCGGCAGCTTCGACATCCTGAGCTGGCACAAGCTGCCGCTGGGTTCGACCGCGCAGACCTTCCTGTTCTTCGCCTTCTTCGCGGCCTTCGCCGTCAAGGTGCCGATGTGGCCGGTCCACACCTGGCTGCCCGACGTGCACGTCGAGGCGCCCACGGGCGGCTCGGCCGTGCTGGCCGCGATCATGCTGAAGCTGGGTGCCTACGGTTTCCTGCGCTTCTCGATGCCCATCGCGCCTGACGCTTCGCACGAGTGGGCCTGGCTCATGATCGCGCTGTCGCTCATCGCCGTGATCTACGTGGGCCTGGTTGCGCTGGTGCAGCAGGACATGAAGAAGCTGGTGGCGTACTCGTCGGTGGCTCACATGGGCTTCGTGACGCTGGGCTTCTTCATCTTCAACGAGCTCGGCGTGTCCGGCGGCATCGTGCAGATGCTTGCCCACGGCTTCGTGTCGGGCGCCATGTTCCTGGGCATCGGCGTGCTGTATGACCGCGTCCACTCGCGCCAGATCGCCGACTACGGCGGCGTGGTCAACACCATGCCCAAGTTCGCCGCGTTCGCGCTGCTGTTCGCCATGGCCAACTGCGGCCTGCCGGGCACCGCCGGTTTCGTGGGCGAATGGATGGTCATCCTGGGCGCCGTCAAGGCCAACTTCTGGGTCGGCCTGGGCGCCGCCACTGCACTGATCTTCGGCGCCGCCTACACCCTGTGGATGTACAAGCGCGTGTACCTGGGCCCGGTCGGCAACGACCACGTCAATGAACTGAAGGACATCAACGCCCGCGAATTCCTGATGCTCTCGCTGCTGGCGATCGCCGTGCTGTGGATGGGCCTGTATCCGAAGCCTTTCACCGACGCGATGGATGCCTCCGTCGTCGAGCTTCTGCGCCACGTGGCGATTTCGAAGCTGCCCGTCTGATGCCACGCTGAAGAAGAGAACGAGATGATTGACAAACTCAGCTGGGTGACGATCTACCCCGAAATCGTGTTGCTGGTCATGGCCTGCATCATTGCGCTGGTCGACCTGTCGGACACGAGCCCGCGCCGCACCCGCACCTACATCCTGACGCTGCTCACGCTGGCGGCGGTGGCCGTGCTCACGGGCCTGGCCGCTGTCGGCGGCAAGACCTCCTACGGCTTCGGCGGCATGGTGGTGAGCGACACGATGGGCAACTGGCTCAAGTGCTTCGCCTCGCTGGCCCTGATGGTGACGCTGGTCTACGGCCGTCCCTACGCGGCCGACCGCGAGATGCTGCGTGGCGGCGAGATGTTCACGATCAGCATGCTGGCCCTGCTGGGCATGTTCGTGATGATCGGCGGCAGCAACTTCCTGCTGATCTACCTCGGCCTGGAACTGCTCACGCTGTCGAGCTACGCGCTCGTGGCGCTGCGCCGCGACAACGCGGTGGCCAGCGAAGCCGCCATGAAGTACTTCGTGCTCGGCGCCATGGCCAGCGGCTTCCTGCTGTACGGCCTGTCGATGATGTACGGCGCCACCGGCTCGCTCGACCTGAACGAAGTGTTCAAGGCGATCTCGACCGGCAAGGTGAACCACCAGGTGCTGGTGTTCGGCCTGGTCTTCATCGTGGCCGGCCTGGCGTTCAAGGTCGGTGCCGCACCGTTCCACATGTGGGTGCCCGACGTCTACCAGGGCGCGCCGACGGCGATCACGCTGCTGATCGGCGCCGCGCCCGAGCTGGCTGCCTTCGGCATCATCATCCGCCTGCTGGTCGACGGCCTGCAGCCGCTGGCCATCGATTGGCAGCAGATGCTCGCCGTGCTGGCGGTGGCGTCGCTGGTGATCGGCAACCTGGCCGCCATCGCGCAGAGCAACCTCAAGCGCATGCTGGCCTACTCGACCATCGCGCAGATGGGCTTCATGCTGCTGGGCCTGGTGGCGGGTTCCGACCTGCAGGGCACGCAGAACGCGCAGGCCGCCTACAGCGCCGCGATGTTCTACGTCGTGACCTACGTGCTGACCACGCTGGCCAGCTTCGGCATCATCCTGCTGCTGGCGCGCGAAGGCTTCGAAAGCGAAGAGATCACCGACCTGGCCGGCCTGAACCAGCGCAGCCCGCTGTACGCCGGCGTGATGGCCATCGCGATGTTCTCGCTGGCCGGCCTGCCGCCACTCGTTGGCTTCTACGCCAAGCTGGCCGTGCTGCAGGCGCTGATCGCCTCGGGCGCCGCCATCTACATCGGCCTGGCGGTGTTCGCCGTGATCACCTCGCTGATCGGCGCGTTCTACTACCTGCGCGTGGTCAAGGTCATGTACTTCGACGCGCCGGTCACGGCGACCACCGTGTCGGCCTCGTTCGACGTGCGCACCGTGCTCACGATCAACGGCGCACTGATCCTCATTCTTGGCGTGCTGCCCGGCGGTCTGATGACGCTGTGCTACGACGCCATCGCGGCCACGCTGGCCCACTGACGCGGCCCGCACACGGTGTCGCAAACCGCGTCGGTCTGGGTGGTGCTGCTGGTGGCCCTGGTGGCCGCCAACCTGCCGTTCCTGAATGAGCGCCTGTTCGGGGCGGTGCCGCTGTCGACCGCGCACAAGTCGCTCGCCATCCGCTTCGGCGAACTGGTGGTGCTGTACTTCATTGCGGGCGGCATCGGCCTGCTGTTCGAACGCAGGGCAGGGCAGATCTCGGCGCAGGGCTGGGAGTTCTACGCGGTGACGGCTTCGCTGTTCGTCGTGCTGGCCTTCCCGGGGTTCACCTGGCGCTACCTGATGAAGCACAGGCACTGACCGACATGACTTCTTCCGCCACCGATTCGCATCTGAAGGAAGCGCTCGTCAGCAGCGAAGAGCTCTTCAAGGGCAAGTTCCTGCACGCCAAGCGCGACACCATCCGCCTGCCCGACGGCCACAGCGCCACGCGCGAGTACGTGGTGCATCCCGGCGCGGTGGTGGTGATTCCGCTGCTCGACGACGGCCGCGTGGTGCTGGAGCGCCAGTTCCGCTACCCGGTGGACCAGGTGATCGTCGAGTTTCCCGCGGGCAAGCTCGACGCCGGCGAAGATCCGCTGCTGTGCGGCCAGCGCGAACTGCTCGAGGAAACCGGCTACACCGCGCGCGAATGGGCGCATGCCGGCGCCACGCACCTGGCGGTGGCGTACTCGACCGAGATCATCCACATCTACTTCGCACGCGGCCTTTCGCTGGGCGAGCGCCAGCTCGACCACGGCGAGTTTCTCGACGTGTTCACCGCCACGCCGCAGGAACTCATCGGCTGGTGCCGCGACGGCACCGTGACCGACGCGAAGACGCTCACCTGCGCCCTGTGGCTGCAGAACGTCCTGTCAGGCGCATGGGCACTGGATTGGCAGGCCGCAGCCTCGCAAGGCGGCGCGGGATAATCCGCGCATGAAGGTTCTCGATCTCCGCTGCACGCACGGCCACGGCTTCGAGGGCTGGTTCGCGTCCAATGAAGCGTTCGACAGCCAGCTCGCCAGCGGCCTTGTCGAGTGCCCGGTCTGCGGCGACACCGCCATCGTCAAGCTGCTGAGTGCGCCCCGCCTGAACCTGAGCAACGCCAAGGCGCCGAAGGAAGAAGGACGTAGCGACGCGGCCCACACGCCGTCGGCGCCTGCATCGCCATCCACTCAAGTATCCGCAAGCGCTACTTCACCCGAAGCCCGCTGGATGCGTGCCGTGCGCGAGGTGCTGGCCAAGACCGAAGACGTCGGCGACCGCTTTGCCGACGAGGCGCGCAAGATGCACTACGGCGAAACCGCCGAGCGCGGCATCCGCGGCCAGGCCACGCCGGAGCAGACGGAGGCGCTGCTCGACGAAGGCATTCCGGTGATGGCGCTGCCGATTCCGGCGGCGCTGAAAGAAACCCTGCAGTAACTGACCGACTGGCCCGATCGATCGGGTCAGGCCGTGAACTGCAGCGCGGCCAGCCGCGCGTACACGCCGCCTTGCGCCACCAGCGCCGCGTGCGTTCCCTGTTCGACGATGCCGCCGTGGTCCAGCACGATGATGCGGTCGGCCTTCTGCACGGTCGCCAGGCGGTGGGCGATCACGAGCGTGGTGCGGTTTTCCATCGCCGACTCCAGCGCGGCCTGCACCATGCGTTCGCTCTCGGCGTCGAGCGCGCTGGTGGCCTCGTCCAGCAGCAGCAACGGCGGGTTCTTCAGGATGGCCCGCGCGATGGCGATGCGCTGGCGCTGGCCGCCCGACAACCGCACGCCGCGTTCGCCCAGGAAGGTGTCGTAGCCCTCGGGCAGGGCCTGCAGGAAGTCGTGCGCGAAGGCGGCGCGCGCGGCGGCGTGCACCTCGTCGGCGCTGGCGTCGGGCCGGCCGTAGCGGATGTTCTCGAAGGCGCTGGCCGAGAAGATCACCGCGTCCTGCGGCACGAGGCCGATGCGGGTGCGCAGGTCGTGCAGGGCGAGCGCGTCGAGCGATGCGCCGTCGAGCACGATGCGGCCCGACTGCGGGTCGTAGTAGCGCAGCAGCAGTTGGAACACCGTGCTCTTGCCCGCGCCGCTCGATCCCACCAGCGCCACGGTCTCGCCCGGCGCGATGTCCAGGCTGAAGTCGCGCAGCGCCGGCGTGCCCGGCCGCGAGGGGTAGTGGAAGGTGATGGCGTCGAAACGGATCGCGCTGCCCGCGGCGGGAACCGGCGCGACTGCCGGCCGTGCGGGCGAGGCGATGGCCGTCGGCGCGTGCAGCAGTTCCATCAGGCGTTCGGTGGCGCCGGCTGCGCGCAGCAGGTCGCCGTACACCTCGCCGAGCACCGCCGTGGCACTCGCCAGGATCGCCACGTAGACCACGGTCTGGCCCAGGTGGCCGGCCGTGATGTCGCCGCGCAGCACGGCCTGCGTGCCTTCGTACAGGCCCCAGAGCAGGGCGGCCGAGGTGGCGATGATGATGAAGGCCACGAGCACCGAGCGCGCGCGCGTGCGGCGCACGGCGGTATGAAAGGCGTTCTCGGTCGAGCCCTTGAAGCGGTCGGCCTCGCGGCCTTCGGCTGTGTAGCTCTGCACCACGGGGATCGCGTTCAGCACCTCGGCCGCGATGGCGCTCGAGTCGGCCACGCGGTCCTGGCTGGCGCGCGACAGCTTGCGCACGCGGCGGCCAAACCACATGCTCGGCAGCACCACCAGCACCAGGATGCCCAGCACCTGCACCATCACATAGGGGTTGGTCCACACCAGCACCGCCAGCGCGCCCACGCCCATGACGGCATTGCGCAGGCCCATGCTCAGCGACGAGCCGACGACCGTCTGCACGAGCGTGGTGTCGGCCGTGAGGCGCGACAGCACCTCGCCGGTCTGCGTGGTCTCGAAGAAGGCCGGGCTCTGCTGCAGCACATGGCCGTAGACCGCGTTGCGCAGGTCGGCCGTGACGCGCTCGCCGAGCCAGCTCACCGTATAGAAGCGCGCCGCCGAAAACAGGCCCAGCGCCCCGGCCACCGCGAAGAGGGCGCCGAAGTGCTCGCGCAGCGCCATGGTCTGGGCGCCCTTGTCGGCGCTGACCAGGCCGCCGTCAATCAGGCTGCGCAGGGCGATAGGAAAAGCCAGCGTCGTGACCGCCGCCATCACCAGGAAGACCCCCGCCAGCACGATCTGCACGCGGTAGGGGCGAAGGAAGGGGCGCAACCCCGACAGCGAGCGGGGCGAACCCTTGGCTGCGGAGGACGACGGAGGGGAAGAAGCCATGGGCGCGAATTCTACCGAGCCCTTGCCCTCACAAAGGTCGCCTTGACAGTAATTGCCATGACAACTAATATTTCGGCCATGAGCGATGCCCCCATTTCCCCGGTCCCTCCGACGCCCGACGAGGCCGCGCGCCCGCCGGTCGCCTTCTATCGCGCCGAGGACTACCGCGCCGAAGAGAGCATCGGCTACCTGATGCGCCGCATCGTCACGTCCGTCGGCCAGACCGTCGGCACGCGCATGTGCGAGCCCGGCAGTCCCACCTACCCGCAGTGGGTGCCGCTGTACAAGCTGCACGTCGGCGCCGCCACCACCGTGGCCGAACTGGCCCGCGCCTGCGAACTCGACACCGGCGCCATGACGCGCCTGCTCGACCGCCTCGAGGCCAAGGGCCTGTGCCGGCGCGTGCGCTCGCTTGAAGACCGCCGCGTGGTCAACATCGAACTCACCGACGAAGGCCGTGCGGCCGCGAAGGAAGTGCCCTATGTGCTGAGCCGGGTGCAGAACGAATACCTGGCCGGCTTCAGCCTCGAAGAATGGGAGCAGCTCAAGGACTACTTGCGCCGCATCCTCGACAACGCACAGGGCCTCGCGGCCCGTGGAGAGAAGAATGACTGAGTCTTTCGCCGTGCGCGCGCTGCGCCGCACGCCTGTGGTGGCCGCCGCGCTGGCGGTGGTCGCGCTCGCCGGTTGCGCCGACATGGCCGGCATCGGCTCGCACGCCAAGTTGCGCGATGCGACCACGCTCGGCATCGCGGCCGACCCCGCGCGCGCCAATGTGCCCAGCCTCGACAGCCAGTGGTGGCAGGCCTTCGGCGACAGCCAGCTCAATGCGCTGGTCGACCAGGCCGTGGCCGGCAACCCGAACCTGCAGGTCGCGCGTGCACGCCTCGTGCGCGCCCAGGCCTCGGCGGACATCGCCGGTGCGGCGCTGCTGCCCAAGGTCGGCGCCGACCTGAACCTGAACCGCCAGAAGTTCAACAGCAACTACATCTACCCGGCGCCGCTGGGCGGCTCGACGCAGAACATCGGCCTGCTGCAGCTGGGCGCGAGCTGGGAGCTCGACTTCTTCGGCAAGAACCGCAGCGCGCTCGACACCGCCCTCGGCGCGGCCAACGCGGCAGCGGCCGACGCCGATGCAGCCCGCGTGCTGCTCGCGAGCAACGTGGCGCGCAGCTACTTCCAGTGGGCGCGCCTGAACGAACAGGTCGAAGTGGCCAAGCGCACGCTGGCCCAGCGCGACGAGACCTTCAAGCTGGTGCGCGACCGCGTCTCGGCCGGCCTCGATACCCGCCTCGAACTGCGCCAGAGCGAAGGCGGCCTGCCCGAAGCCCGCCAGCAGATTGAAGCGCTCAACGAGCAGATCGCGCTGCAGCAGCACGCGCTCGACGCGCTCGTGGGCCAGCCCAACGTGTCGGCCTCGCTCAAGCCGCCGGTGCTCGCCGGCGTGAAGCCGATGGCGCTGCAGGCGAACATCCCGGCCGACCTGCTGGGCCGCCGCGCCGACATCGCCGCCGCGCGCTGGCGCGTCGAAGCGGCCACCAGCGACGTGGCCAATGCCAAGACCCAGTTCTATCCCAACGTGAACCTCACGGCTTTTGCCGGCTTCCAGAGCCTGGGCTTCGGCAAGCTGCTCAAGTCGGGCAGCGAGCAGTGGGGCGTGGGCCCGGCCATCCACCTGCCGATCTTCGAAGGCGGGCGCCTGCGCGCCAACCTGCGCGGCAAGTCGGCCGACCTCGACGTGGCCATCGAAAGCTACAACGCCACCGTGCTCGATGCGGTGCGCGACGCGGCCGACCAAGTCTCGAGCGCGCAGTCGATCGTGCGCCAGCAGACCGAGCAACGCGCCGCGCAGACGGCCGCCGAAGGCGCCTACGACATTGCCGTGCAGCGCTACCGCGCGGGCCTGGGCAACTACCTCAACGTGCTGACCGCCGAAACCGCCGTGCTGGCCCAGCGCCGCCTCGCGGTCGACCTGGCGGCCCGCGCCCTCGACACGCAGGTGGGCCTGGCGCGCGCCCTGGGCGGCGGCTGGCAGCCGCCGGCCACCGCGACAGCCGCGGCCCCGGCGGCCGCCGCACTGAACTGATTTGCTGATCCGCCTTCTTCGGAAAGAACTCCATCATGAGCGATAACAACACTCCGACATCCGCTTCCCCCGTGCCCCCCACCGCAGCGCCCGAGGCGCCTGCAAGCAACGGCAAGCGCCGCCGCGCACTCACCGCGCTCACCGCCGTGGTGCTGGTCGCCGGCGGCGGCTGGGGCCTGTACGAATGGCTGGTCGCCAGCCATTACGAGAACACCGACAACGCCTACGTGCAGGGCAACGTCATCCAGATCACGCCGCAGATCGGCGGCACCGTCATGGCCATCGGGGCCGACGACACCGACTTCGTGAAAGCCGGCCAGCCGCTGGTTCAGCTCGATCCGGCCGATGCCAAGGTGGCGCTCGAGCAGTCCGAGGCCGCGCTCGCGCAGGCCGTGCGCCAGGTGCGCACGCTGTACGCCAACAACGGCTCGCTGGCCGCGCAGGTCACGCTGCGCCAGTCCGACATCGCCAAGGCCCAGAGCGACATCGCCAAGGCGCAGGACGACCTGCAGCGCCGCCGCGCGCTGTCGGGCAACGGCGCCGTGTCGAAGGAAGAACTCAACCACGCCGAGACGCAGCTGGCCAACGCCAAGAGCGCACTGGCCGCCGCACAGGCCGGCGTGGTCGCCGCGCGCGAGGCGCTGGCCAGCAACCAGTCGCTGACCGAAGGCACCAGCGTGGCCCAGCACCCGAGCGTGCTGGCCGCCGCCGCCAAGGTGCGCGAGGCCTACCTCGCCACGCAGCGCGTGGCCATGCCCGCACCGGTCGACGGCTACGTGGCCAAGCGCACCGTGCAGCTGGGCCAGCGCGTGGCCGCCGGCACGCCGATGATGTCCATCGTGCCGCTGCACCAGCTGTGGGTCGACGCCAACTTCAAGGAAGTGCAGCTGCGCAACATCCGCATCGACCAGCCCGTGAAGCTCACCGCCGACGTGTACGGCAAGAAGGTCGAGTACACCGGCAAGGTGGCCGGCCTGGGCGTGGGCACCGGCGCCGCCTTTGCGCTGCTGCCGGCGCAGAACGCCACCGGCAACTGGATCAAGGTGGTGCAGCGCGTGCCCGTGCGCATCGCGCTCGACCCCGAGCAGCTCAAGGCCAACCCGCTGCGCATCGGCCTGTCGATGGACGCCGAGATCGACATCACGCAGAAGACCGGCAAGATGCTGGCCGACGCACCGCGCAGCACCGCCTTCGCGCAGACGCAGGTCTACAGCCAGCTCGACCGCGGCGCCGACGCCGAGGTGGAACGCATCGTGGCCGCCAACCTCGGCCGCGGCGCAGCCGCGGCGGCCGTGAGCCGCCCGGCAGCGTCCGCCGCCGCACCGGCCGTGCACGCCGCCACGCAGGGCCAGCCGGGCTGATCGCCGCCGGCTGCTGAACCCTCACAGCTCGCGCCATGGCCACTGCTGCTCCCGCTTACATCGCGCACCCCCCGCTCGAGGGCTCCGCCCGCGTGTGGGGCACGGTCGCGCTGTCCGCCGCCACCTTCATGAACGTGCTCGACTCGTCGATCGCGAACGTGTCGCTGCCGGCCATCTCGGGCGACCTCGGCGTGAGCACCACGCAAGGCACCTGGGTCATCACCAGCTTCGCGGTGGCCAACGCCATCGCGGTGCCGCTCACGGGTTTCATGACCCAGCGCTTCGGCCAGGTGCGCCTGTTCATGGCCAGCGTGATCCTGTTCATGGTCGCCTCGCTGCTGTGCGGCCTGGCGCCCAACATGACCACGCTCATCCTGTTTCGCGCGTTGCAGGGCTTCGTGGCGGGGCCGATGATCCCGCTGTCGCAGACGTTGCTGCTGTCGAGCTACCCGAAGGCCAAGGCCGGCCTGGCCATGGCGATGTGGTCGATGACCACGCTGGTCGCGCCCGTGATGGGGCCGCTGCTCGGCGGCTGGATCACCGACAACATCTCGTGGCCGTGGATCTTCTACATCAACATCCCGGTGGGCATCGTGGCTGCGGCCATCACCTGGACGCTGTACCACAAGCGCGAGAGCAAGACGCACAAGGTGCCGATCGACGCCATCGGCCTGGCGTTGCTGGTGCTGTGGGTCGGATCGCTGCAGCTCATGCTCGACAAGGGCAAGGAGCTGGACTGGTTCCACTCGGCCGAGATCGTCACGATGGCCGTGGTGGCCGTGGTCGGCTTCGCCTTCTTCCTGGTCTGGGAGCTGACCGACAAGCACCCGGTGGTCGACCTGTCGCTGTTCAAGCGGCGCAACTTCTGGTCGGGCGCGGTGGCCACGGCCATTGCCTACGGCCTGTTCTTCGGCAACGTGGTGCTGCTGCCGCTGTGGCTGCAGCAGTGGATGGGCTACACCGCCACGCAGGCGGGGATGATCATGGCGCCCGTGGGGCTGCTGGCGATCTTCTTCTCGCCGGTGGTGGGCCTCACAGTGTCCAAGATCGACCCGCGCCGCTACGCGACCTTCTCGTTCCTCGTGTTCGCGCTGGTGCTGTGGATGCGCTCGAACTTCAACACGCAGGCCGACTTCGTGACGATCATCATCCCGACGATCATCCAGGGCATCGCGATGGCGTTCTTCTTCATTCCGCTGGTGACCATCACGCTGTCGGGCCTCACGCCCGACCGCATCCCGGCCGCGTCGGGGCTGTCGAACTTCCTGCGCATCACGGCGGGCGCCATGGGCACCTCGATCGCGACCACGCTGTGGGACAGCCGCGCGGCCCTGCACCACGCACAGCTCGTGGAGTCGGTGAACCCGGGCAACAGCGCGGCCACCAGCGCCATCTCGGGGCTGACCGGCAGCGGCTTCAGTTCCGAGCAGGTGCTCGGGCAGATCAACCGGCTGGTCGACCAGCAGTCGTTCATGCTCGCCACGAACGACATCTTCTATGCCTCGGCGGTGCTGTTCCTGCTGCTGATCCCGCTGGTGTGGCTGGCGCGGCCGCAAAAGGGCGGCGCGGGCGGCGACGCAGCCGCCGGCGCGCACTGACAACCGGCAGCCCTCGCGCATGGACCAGTTCGCGGCCATGAAGGCGTTCCGCGCCGTCGTGGAGGCCGGCGGCTTCACCGCCGCGGCCGACGCGATGGACGTGTCGCACACGGTGGTCTCGCGCCACGTCAAGCAGCTGGAAACAGCGCTGGGCGTGCAGTTGCTCAATCGCACCACGCGCCGCTTCGCGCTCACGCAGGCGGGCCAGACCTACTACGAGCACGCGCGGCAGATCCTCGACCAGGTCGAGACCGCGGCGCTGGTCGTGGCGCAGCACCAGGTCGAGCCCACGGGGCTGCTGCGCATCAACGCGCCGATGTCCTTCGGGCTGGAGGAACTGGCGCAGTGGCTGCCGGCTTTTCTCGACGCGCACCCGCAGGTCAAGGCCGACCTCGTGTGCAACGACCGCTTCGTCGACCTGATCGAAGAGGGCTTCGACGTGGGATTGCGACTGGCGTATGCACTCTCGGACTCGACGCTGATCGTCAAGCGCCTCGCCAGCTTCGAGGAGTGGTGGGTGGCGTCGCCTGCCTACCTGCAGCGGCGCGGCACGCCGCGAACGCCCGCCGACCTGGCGGCGCACGACTGCCTCAACTATTCATTGGCCGCGAAGGCCGCCCAGCCCAGCTTCACCGCGCCGGACGGCAGCGTTTGCACGGTCGACGTGGGCGGGCGGCTGCAGGCCAACAGCGGGCTCGTGCTGCGCAGCGCCGCGCTGGCGGGCACGGGGCTGGCGGCGTCGCCGGCGTTCCTCGTGCGCGACCCTGTGGCGCGTGGCGAACTGGTGCGCGTGCTGCCCGAATTCCGCCAGCAGCCGCTGAACCTGTATGCGCTGTATCCGCAGAACCGGCACCTGTCGCCGAAGGTGCGGGCGTTTGTTGACTTTGCCGCCGCGCGCTACCTGCCCGCGGACGGGCAGGGCGACTGAGCGCGGCAGCCGCGCCTTACTTCGCCGCGGTCGGCGCCAGGTCGAAGCGGTCGCCCTGGTACTGGAACAGCAGGCAGTTCGCGCCCGGCTCGCAGCCGCTGCGGTGCGGCAGCCGCGCCGGCAGCAGGTAGTACGAACCGGCCGGGTACAGCACCTTCTTGCCGTCATCGAAGATCGCATAGAACACACCCGAGAGCACGACGGACGGAAGCGCCTGCGTGTGGCGATGGTGCGGGTTGTCGAAGCCGGCCGGGAATTCGACGAAGGCTTCGTAGGGGCCGTTGCCCGTCAGGTTGCCGCGCACGTTGGCGTAGCGGATGCCGCCCGCGAGGGCCTGCCATTGCAACGTGTCGGCCGGCGCCGAGATCGGCGCGCGGGATGCCGGCGTGGCGGCGGTGGCGAAGCCCGGCGCGCACAGGGCACAGGACAGGGCGAGGAACAGGGAAGAAGAGCGTTTCATGGTCATGGATCGAAGAGAGTGGATTCGTGGGGGCATGCGAAGGGCAGGGCGTCAGCGGCCCGCTTCCAGCAGTTGCAGAACCTCCTCGGTCGAGCGCACTTCGGCCACCACGTCCGACACGCCGCGCAGCGCCGCGCGGTGCAGTTCGCGGTGGCCCAGCACGCCGCCTTCCTCCTGGTCGAGGTCGCGCGTCGCGCAGGCATCGCCCACGATGAGGCTCTGGTAGCCGCGCGGTGCGGCATCGAAGGCGGTGGCCGACACGCACATGTGCGTCATGAGGCCCGTGAGGATCAGCGTCGTGATGCCGCGCGCCTGCAGCTCGGCCTCGAGCGTGGTGCCGGCGAAAGCACTCGGCGTGGCCTTGCGCAGCACGGCGTGTTGCGGCGCCGGGCGCAGTGCGTCGTGGATGCCGAAGGCGTGGCTGCCCTCCGCGAAGATCGGGCTGTCGGCGGGCGCCACATGCTGAACATGGAACACCGGCACCGCATGCCGGTCGGCGGCATCGATCAGGCGCCGCGCCTGGCGCAGGGCGGCCAGTCCGTCGGGAATGGGCATGCGCCCGTCGAAATACTCGTTCTGGAAGTCGATCGCGATCAGCGCCGTGGCGGCGGGATCGAGACGGCTCGTGGGCACGGCGCCGGTGAGGCTGCGAATGCTGGGGTGCTTCATGCGTTCTCTGCGTGAGTGAAAGAAGGCCTGAAGCGTAGGCAGTCCGCGGGCTGCGGGGTAGATGCGTGGCCGCACAAGATTTGTGCGGATCGTGGCGATCAGCGTGGCTACTTCACGCCGTGGCCCAGCGCCTTCAACACGTCATGGCACGCACCCATCGTGTGGTAATCGGTCTTGCCCGCCGGGCTCTTCTCGTCGCTGATCTTCGCGTTCTGCGGCGTGAGGATGCGGTACCACGCGCCGTGCGCGTGGTCGACGAAGTGGTCCCAGCTGTAGGCCCAGATCCGGTCGTACCAGTCCCAGTAGCCGGCGTCGCCCGTGCGCACCGCGAGCAGGGCGGCGGCGGCGAAGCTTTCGGCCTGCACCCAGAAGTACTTGTCGCCGTCGCACACCGCGCCGTCGGGCCCGAAGCCGTAGACCAGCCCGCCGTGCGCGGCGTCCCAGCCGCGCTGCATCGCGGTGTCGAAGAAGTGGCGTGCGCGCGGCACGAGCCATTCGGTGCCGGGCGCACCAGGGCCGAGGTGGCCCTCGAGCTGCAGCAGCAGCTTGGCCCATTCGGTGAGGTGGCCGGTCTGGAAGCCCCAGGGCCGGAAGATGTTGGTCTTGTCGCCGCGGTTGTAGTCCCAGTCGACCGACCAGTCCTCGCGGTAGTGCTCCCACACCAGCCCGTCGGCGAGCGCGGCCTGCCGGCCCGTGATGCTTTCGGCCAGCGTGCGTGCGCGCTCGAGGTAGAAGGGCTCGCGCGTGGCGTCGTAGGCCGCGAGCATGGCCTCGCAGGCGTGCATGTTGGCGTTCTGGCCGCGGTACGGGCCGACCTGCCAGCCGGGCGTCGCCTCGTCGGCGTACAGCTGGTGCGCGGGCTCCCAGAAATGCTGTTCCATCAGGTCGCGGGTGTGCGCGAGGCCGGCGCGCGCCTCCTCGACGCCGGCCATCAGCGCATGCGCGTGCGCCAGCAGCACGAAGGCCAGGCCGTAGCAGTGCTGCGTGCCGTCCTGCACGGTGGCTTGATGGCCATCCCAGTCGATCTGCCATGCATAGCCACCATTCGGCTGCGCATGCGCGGTCTGCAGGAACGCCAGGCCATGGCGCACCGCCTCGAGATCGCCGGGCCGGCCGAAGCGGCGCCACGCCATCGCGTGGTTGAACACGAAGCGCGTGCTGCTCACGAGGTGGCGCGTGCGGCGGTCGTACACCGTGCCGTCGTCCTTGAAGAAATGGAAGAAGCCGCCCGAGGCATCGCGGCTGCGCGGCGCGTAGAACGCCAGCGTGTGGGCGATGTGGCCGGCAAGGAATTCGGGTGAGCGGAAGTTCGGCATGGCGGTGGTGGATTCAATCCGGGTGAAAGCGCATCGCGGCAGCGCAGCGGGCACGCCAGTTTTTCACGAAGCGTGCATACGTGCTCGACATCCTCATGACGGTGCGCGTGCATGCATCGCGCGTTCGCAGGTGTGCGTGCTGCAGTGCGCAATGTCGTCGGGACGACAGTCGCTCGCGCAGAGGGTGCGCACTCTGTGAATGGTTGCAGTGCAGCATAGGCATTTGCCCCAGTATGCAATTGCATAGCAGCCACCAACAATCGGTCCGCGCTCGATGGTGGCGCATTGAGATGGACCGCATGACCGATTTCTTTTTTCCGCACACGGACGACGCCGCGAGATGAGCGACGTCATTCTTGAAACACGCCAGCTCACCAAGGAATTCAAGGGATTCACCGCGGTCAGCAAGGTCGACCTCTCGGTGAAGCGCGGTTCGATCCACGCGCTCATCGGCCCCAACGGTGCCGGCAAGACGACCTGCTTCAACCTGCTCACCAAATTCCTCGAGCCCACGGCCGGCACGATCCTGTTCAACGGCCACGACATCACGGGCGAACGCCCGGCGCAGATCGCGCGGCGCGGCGTGATCCGCTCGTTCCAGATCTCCGCCGTGTTCCCGCACCTCACGCTGCTCGAGAACGTGCGCCTGGGCCTGCAGCGCAAGCTCGGCACCTCGTACCACTTCTGGAAGAGCGAGAAGTCGCTCAAGCCGCTCGATGCGCGCGCCCGCGAGCTGCTCGCCGAGGTGGGCCTCGAAGAGCTGGCCGACGAACAGACCGTGAACCTGCCCTACGGCCGCAAGCGCGCGCTGGAGATCGCCACCACGCTGGCCATGGAGCCCGAGCTGATGCTGCTGGACGAACCCACGCAGGGCATGGGCCACGAAGACGTGCACCGTGTGGCCGAGCTCATCAAGCGCGTGTCGGCCGGACGCACCATCCTGATGGTCGAACACAACATGAGCGTGGTCTCGACCATCGCCGACACCATCACGGTGCTGCAGCGCGGCGCCGTGCTGGCCGAAGGCCCGTACGCCGAAGTCTCGAAGAACCCGCAGGTGATGGAGGCCTACATGGGCACCACCGACGGCGAAATGCAGGGGGCTCACTGATGACCGCTGCACTCGAAATCAAGGGCCTGCAGGCCTGGTACGGCGAATCGCACGTGCTGCACGGCGTCGACATGGTCGTGCAGCCGGGCGAGGTCGTCACGCTGCTGGGCCGCAATGGCGCGGGCCGCACGACGACCATGCGCGCCGTGATGGGACTCACCGGCGCCCGCAAGGGCAGCATCAAGGTCAACGGCGTCGAGACCGTCTCGATGGCGACGCACCGCATCGCGCACCTGGGCATCGGCTATTGCCCCGAAGAACGCGGCATCTTCGCCAGCCTCTCGTGTGAAGAAAACCTGATGCTGCCGCCCGAACTCAAGGGCGCGGGGCAGGGCATGTCGGTCGACGAGATCTACGCCATGTTCCCCAACCTGGCCGAACGCCGCCACAGCCAGGGCACGCGCCTGTCGGGCGGCGAGCAGCAGATGCTGGCCGTGGCGCGCATCCTGCGCACCGGCGCCAAGCTGCTGCTGCTCGACGAAATCTCCGAAGGCCTGGCGCCCGTGATCGTGCAGGCGCTGGCCCGCATGATCACCACGCTGCGCGCCAAGGGCTACACCATCGTCATGGTCGAGCAGAACTTCCGCTTCGCCGCGCCGCTGGCCGACCGTTTCTACGTGATGGAGCACGGCCGCATCGTCGAGAAGTTCGGCGCCGCCGAGCTCGAAGCCAAGATGCCCGTGCTGACCGAGCTGCTCGGCGTCTGAGTTCTTTCACCCCTTGCCACTGCTGGAGACATCCATGAAAAATCAGCTCACCGCTTTCGCCCTGGCTTTCAGCGCACTGGCGCTCGCAGCGTCCGCCCAGGCGCAAGGCCAGGACAAGGTCAAGATCGGCTTCATCACCGACATGTCCAGCCTGTATGCCGACCTCGAAGGCAAGAACGGCGCGCTGGCGATCCAGATGGCCATCGACGACTTCGGCGGCAAGGCGGCCGGCAAGCCGGTCGAGCTGCTCACCGTCGACCACCAGAACAAGCCCGACATCGCCGCCTCGAAGGCGCGCGAGTGGATCGACACCCAAGGCCTGAGCATGGTCTTCGGCGGCACCAACTCGGGCGTGGGCCTGGCGCTGGCCAAGGTCGCGGCCGAGAAAAAGCGCGTGTATTTCAACAACGGCGCGGCCTCCTCGGCGCTCACCAACGAACAGTGCTCGCCCTACACCGTGCACTACGCCTACGACACCGTCGCGCTCGCCAAGGGCACCGGTGCTGCGGTGGTCGACGGCGGCGGCAAGACCTGGTTCTTCCTGACGGCCGACTACGCCTTCGGCCACGCGCTCGAAGCCGACACCTCCACCGTCGTGAAGGCCAAGGGCGGCACGATCGTCGGCGCGGTGCGCCATCCGCTCAACGCGTCCGACTTCTCGTCGTTCCTGCTGCAGGCGCAGAACTCCAAGGCGCAGATCCTGGGCCTGGCCAACGCGGGCGGCGACACCGTCAACAGCATCAAGGCGGCCAAGGAGTTCGGCATCGGCAAGACCATGAAGCTGGCCGGCCTGCTGATCTTCCTGAGCGACGTGCACAGCCTGGGCCTGAAGAACACCGAGGGCCTGCAGTTCACCACCAGCTGGTACTGGGACCTGAACGACGAGACCCGCAAGTTCGCCAAGCGCTTCTTCGACAAGACCAAGCGCATGCCCACCGAGATCCAGGCCGCCGACTACTCGGCCACCATGACCTACCTCAAGGCCGTGGACGCCGCCAAGACCGACGATGCCGACAAGGTCATGGCCGAGCTCAAGAAGATGAAGCTCAACGACTTCTTCGGCACCGGCCAGATCCGCCCCGACGGCCGCTACGTGCACGACATGTACCTGATGCAGGTCAAGTCGCCCGCCGAATCGAAGACGCCGTGGGACTACTACAAGCTCGTGAAGAAGCTGCCCGGCGACACGGTGTTCACCACCAAGGCCGAGTCCAAGTGCACGCTCTGGAAGTGACACCACTGAACACCCCACAGGAACAACATCCATGAAGACCACCACATTCGCTCTCTCCGCCGTTTTCGCCGCCGCTGCGCTGGCCGCCGGTGCCGCCCAGGCGCAGGACAAGGTCAAGATCGGTTTCATCACCGACATGTCGAGCCTCTACGCGGACGTGGAGGGCAAGAACGGCGCGCTGGCGATCCAGATGGCCATCGACGACTTCGGCGGCAAGGTCAACGGCATGCCCATCGAGCTGCTCACGGCCGACCACCAGAACAAGGCCGACATCGCCGCCTCCAAGGCGCGCGAGTGGATCGACACGCAGGGCCTGACCATGCTGTTCGGCGGCACCAGCTCCGGTACGGCCCTGGCCATGGCCAAGGTGGCGCAGGAGAAGAAGCGCGTCTTCGTCGTGAACGGCGCGGGCAGCTCGGCGCTCACCAACGAGCAGTGCTCGCCCTACACCGTGCACTACGCCTACGACACCGTTGCGCTCGCCAAGGGCACCGGCGCGGCCGTGATCGGCCGTGGCGACAAGAGCTGGTACTTCCTGACCGCCGACTACGCCTTCGGCCAGGCCCTCGAAGCCGACGCGACCAAGGTCGTGAAGGAAAAGGGCGGCACCGTGCTGGGCTCGGTGAAGGCGCCGCTCAACACCTCCGACTTCTCGTCCTTCCTGCTGCAGGCTCAGAACTCCAAGGCGCAGGTGCTGGCGCTGGCCAACGCCGGCGGCGACACCATCAACAGCATCAAGGCCGCGAAAGAGTTCGGCATCACCAAGAGCATGAAGATGGTGGGCCTGCTGGTGTTCGTGACCGACGTGCACAGCCTGGGCCTGAAGAACACCGAAGGCCTGCTGCTCACCACCAGCTGGGACTGGAACCTGGACGACAAGACGCGCGCCTTCGGCAAGCGCTTCTTCGAGAAGACCAAGCGCATGCCCACCGACATCCAGGCCGCCGACTACTCGGCCACCATGACCTACTTGAAGGCCGTGCAGGCCGCCAAGACGGTCGATGCCGACAAGGTCATGGCCACGCTCAAGTCCACGCCCATCGACGACTTCTACGCCAAGGGCAGCATCCGCGCCGACGGCCGCTTCGTGCACGACATGTACCTGGTGCAGGTCAAGTCGCCGGCCGAATCCAAGCAGCCGTGGGACTACTACAAGGTGGTCCAGAAGTTGAAGGGCGAAGAAGTCTTCACGACCAAGGCCGAAAGCCGCTGCGCCCTCTGGAAGTGACCTCCCGCGGGCGCCCCTGCGGCGCCCGGGTTCGTTGAAACGCTTATGAACATTTCCCTTCCCGCCTTGTTGAGCCAGCTCCTTCTGGGGCTGGTCAACGGCTCGTTCTACGCCATCCTGAGCCTCGGGCTGGCGGTGATCTTCGGTTTGCTCAACGTCATCAACTTCGCGCACGGCGCGCTGTTCATGCTCGGGGCCGTCCTCACCTGGATGGCGATGGAGTACCTGGGCGTCAACTACTGGGTGATGCTGATTGCCGCACCGGTCCTCATCGGCCTGTTCGGTGTGGTCATCGAGCGGCTGTTGCTGCGCTGGATCTACAAGCTCGACCACCTCTACGGCCTGCTGCTCACGCTGGGCCTCACGTTGCTGATCGAAGGCGTGTTCCGCTCGGTCTACGGCGTGTCGGGGCTGCCCTACGATGCGCCCGAGCTGCTGTCCAGCGCCACCGACCTGGGCTTCATGGTGCTGCCCAACTACCGTGCCTGGGTGGTCGTGGCCTCGCTCGTGATCTGCTTTGCGACCTGGTACGTGATCGAGAAGACGCGCCTGGGTGCCTACCTGCGCGCCGGCACCGAGAACCCGCGCCTGGTGGAAGCCTTCGGCGTCAACGTGCCGCTGATGATCACGCTGACCTACGCCTTCGGCTGTGCGCTCGCCGCCTTCGCCGGCGTGCTGGCCGCGCCGGTGATGCAGGTGTCGCCGCTGATGGGGCAGAACCTCATCATCGTGGTGTTCGCGGTGGTCGTGATCGGCGGCATGGGCTCCATCATGGGCGCCATCCTCACGGGCCTGGGCCTGGGCGTGATCGAAGGGCTCACCAAGGTTTTCTATCCCGAGGCTTCTTCGACGGTTGTGTTCGTGATCATGGTCATCGTGCTGCTCATCCGCCCCGCCGGCCTGTTCGGCAAAGAGAAATAAGGCGAGCGGCATGAACATGAAAAAAATCTCCACCGTCGTCTACGCGCTGCTGCTGGTCGCCCTGGTGCTCGCGCCGTTCTTCGGCGCCTACCCGGTGTTCGTGATGAAGCTCATGTGCTTCGCGCTGTTCGCCGCGGCCTTCAACCTGCTGCTGGGCTACACCGGGCTGCTGTCCTTCGGCCACGCGGCCTTCCTGGGCGGCTCCGCGTACGTGGCGGGCCATGCGATCAAGGTCTGGGGCCTCACGCCCGAGCTGGGCCTGATCGCGGGCACGCTCACCGGCGCGCTGCTGGGCTGGCTGTTCGGCGTGCTGGCCATCCGCCGCCAGGGCATCTACTTCGCGATGATCACGCTGGCGCTCGCGCAGATGATGTTCTTCGTCGCGCTGCAGGCCAAGTTCACGGGCGGCGAAGACGGCCTGCAGGGCGTGCCGCGCGGCAAGCTCTTCGGCATCGTCGACCTGTCCAACGACCTCACCATGTACTACGTGGCGCTGGTGATCGTGGTCGCGGCCTTCCTGCTGATCGTGCGCACCATCCACTCGCCGTTCGGGCAGGTGCTCAAGGGCATCAAGGAAAACGAGCCGCGCGCGCTCTCGCTGGGCTACGACGTGAGCCGTTTCAAGCTGCTGGCCTTCGTGATCTCGGCCGCGCTGTCGGGCCTGGCCGGCTCGCTCAAGACGCTGGTGCTGGGCTTCGCCACGCTGTCCGACGTGCACTGGACCGCCTCGGGCCAGGTCATCCTGATGACACTGGTGGGGGGCCTGGGCACGCTGTCGGGTCCCATCGTGGGTTCGGCGGTGGTCGTGCTGCTTGAGAACAAGATCGGGGAACTCGGCAACTTCCTGGCGCGCATCACGACCGTCGACTGGTTCAATACGCTGGGCGAGTCGGTCACCATGGTCACGGGCCTGATCTTCGTGATCTGCGTGCTGGCCTTCCGCAAGGGCATCATGGGCGAGATCATCGCCTTCATCGAGCGCCGCCGCGCGAAGTAGCGATGCCGGTGGCGCGGCGGCGGGGAGGTTACCCTCCCTGCGGCGCCACCGCTTGTGCCCCCCGTGCACGGGGCGCAGAATCCGGCTCCCACTTCGAGGAGCCGGCCATGGCCCTTCTTCCGTACTTCGTCCTCACGCCCGAGCGGCGCGAAACGCCCTTGAACGTGCTCGGCACGCAGGTGACGGTGCTGGCGTCGAATGCCTCGACGCAAAGCTACGGCGTCACCTTCCAGCGCGGCGACGAAGGCACGGGCCCGCCACCGCACAGCCACGACTGGGACGAGTCGTTCTACGTGCTCGGCGGCGAGGTCGAATTCCTCTGCGACGGCCAGATGCTCGAGATCACGGGGCAGGACGCGATGGCCGCACAGATGTTCGCCGCCATCGACCGCGAGATTCCGGTCGGGCCGGCGCCCGACATTCCGAAGCTGCTGGCGGTGCTGGAGCGCAATGGGGTGACGGTCTCGGCGTGAGCCGCGGCCCTCATCGGCATTGGCACGCGTTCGGGCCTTGCGTGGAGCCGGTCGTCGCGTGCGACGGGGGCTGCATCGTGCCGTCTTTCCAGCCGCGTGCGATGCAGGTTGCCCGGCAGATCTCGCGGCCTGCGAGGCCTGTCGAATTGCCGCTGCGGCCGGAGCCGAACAGCGCTCCCGCGAGGGCGATCGCCGCGAACACCGCGACCGCGATGGAGGCCGCGCGCAGCTTCTGGCGGCGCGTGGGGTTCGTGGGCGGTGGGCTGCTCGGCATGGCGTTGGGCCGACTCTATCCAAAACCACCGGTTCCCGTGGCGACGCCGCATGCAGCGCTCGGCACAATCATCCGCACCCGGCCGCACAGGCCCACACCGACAAGAAGATGGAGGAGACCCCCATGCGCAGACGGCTGCTCGCACTTTTCGTGGCGCTCGCGCTGACAGGGTGCATGACCCCGCCACCGCTGCCGCCGAACGGCGGCCAGCTCGCGAAGGGCGCGAAGGTCGGCCTGCTGGTCCGCATCCCCACCGCCTCTGCGGAACACATGCATGTGGGCACGACCGTCTTCAACAATTTCTCGACCACGTACCCGTTCCCCTGGAACCCCACGGCCAAGGTCTACGAGGCCTTCACGTCGGAGCTGGAGAAGGCCGGCTTCCAGGTGGTGCGGCTCACGAGCTTTGCCACGACCTCCGTCAACGCGCTGGCCGTCTTCAAGCACGATCGATGGATCGCGAATCCCGCGCAGGCGTGGGCGACACGCAAGCTGAAGGACGACCAGATTGCCGCGGTGGTCCTCGTCGAGGCGACGCGGACGCAGGCGCGCATGGAGTGCACCGGTGGGCCCTGCGGCGAGAGCGTCATGCAGAACTCGGGCCTCTTCACGCGCAGCATGCTGGGGTCGACGCGCTACTTCGCGGTGCCCGCGATCGAAGCCAAGGTCTTCGTCATGGACCCGCCGCTGAACCTCGCAGCCTACGAGCCGATGCTTGCCCAGCAGCGACAACGGGTGCGACAACTCAAGGATTTCCAGGAGCCGCGCGATCTCAAGCGGTTGAGCACTGCCGAGTTCGCGCCCGTCGCTTCGGCGATCGACGACCACGTCCGCGCGCTGTCGCGCAACACGGCGCAGGCGTTGAGCCAGGGCGTGAAGTAGCCCATCGCGCCGGGCTTCGGCTCACAGCCGCAGCGGTGTCGCATACCCCGTCATCTCGAGGTAACCGCGCCCCACGCGCTGGCCCTGCTGCGCGTCGCGCAGCTCGCTCAACCCTTCCCAGTACACGCCGCCCGTGGAGCCTCGGCTGTCCAGTTCCTGGTCGTCGAGCAGGGCCTGCACCTCGAAGCGGCCCGCGGGCGTGTCGATGCGCCAGTGCGTCGGGTAGCTCGCGCGCGTGCGCGGGCTGGTCCAGCTGCGCAGGGCGTCGAAGCGCACCTCGCCGGGCTGGAAGATGCGCGCCGCGCCACCGCGCGCGCGGAACGAGCCGCCGGACCAGAGCGCGCTGCCGTCGCGGCGGCGCAGGTGGAAGGCGGTGAGCGCGCTGCCGTCGTCGAGGTTCATGCCGATCCAGTCCCAGCCCACGGCCTCGGGGTGCATCAGCGCCTCGCTCCATTCGTGGTCGAGCCAGGCGGTGCCGGCGATCTCGAACGGGGCCTGGCCTTGCAGCGTGAGGCGGCCCTGTGCCTGCAGCTGCGGCTCGCTGTAGTAGTAGCTCGCCTGCTCGGGGTCGGGGCCCTTGCGCGACAGGCCCTCGCGGCCCTGCAGCAGCACGGGTTGCGACGGCGCGAAGCGCAGGTCGAGCGTGAACTCGCCGGCGGGGATGCGCGCGGTGTAGGCGCCGCTGCCGGCGTCGCGCACCAGCGACCAGTCGCGCAGCCGCACCTCGGTGTCGGTCTCGCTGGCCGAGGCCACGTCGAAGCCCGCGCGTGCGATGCGCTGGTCGTGCCGCAGCACGCGGCCTTCGAGGTCGGTGACGGCGGCGTGCGCGAACACCAGCTGCTTGGCGGCGAAGGCCGAGCGCATGGCCTGCGTGGCGTCGACGCGCGAGCGGAAGAAGGTCACCTGGAAACCGAACGCGCGCCCCGCAGCGGTCTGGCCGTGGCCGGTGATGTACCACCACTCGGTGCGCAGCTCGGGGTGGCTGCCGAAGTCGCGCGGAAACTGCAGCGCCTTCGCGGGCAGGGCCCACGCGGCGTGCGGCGCGCCCCCGGCGGCCAGCGCGGCCAGCAGCAACAGCTGCCGCCGCGCGATGAGGCCACAGGGCGGGCGCATGGCCATCAACCCGCCACCAGCGCGTCGATGCGTTGCTGCGCCGGCGCGATGTCGCCGAAGGCGTTGCGCACCCAGTCGGCGTCGTGGTAGCTCGGCAGGTAGCGTTCGCCCGCGTCGCACAGCAGCGACAGGATCGAGCCCTGCCGGCCGGCCGCGCGCATCTCGTGCGCCACGGCCAGCATGCCGACGAAGTTGGTGCCGGTCGACGGGCCGACCTTGCGGCCCAGCAGCGCCGACAGCGCATGCATGGCGGCCACCGAGTCGAGGTTGGGCACCTCGAGCATGCGGCCGACCAGCGTGCGCACGAAGCTGGGCTCCACGCGCGGGCGGCCGATGCCTTCGATGCGCGAGCCGGGCGCCGTGAGCGTGGCGTCGCCGCTGCGGTGGTAGGCCGAGAACACCGAGCCCTCGGGGTCGGCCACGCACACCTGCGTGTCGTGGCAGCGAAAGCGCAGGTAGCGCCCGATGGTGGCGCTGGTGCCGCCGGTGCCGGCGCCCACCACGATCCACGCGGGCACCGGATGCCGCTCGCGCGCCATCTGCTGGAACATGCTTTCGGCGATGTTGTTGTTGCCGCGCCAGTCGGTCGCGCGCTCGGCGTAGGTGAACTGGTCCATGTAGTGGCCGCCGGTGCGCTCGGCCAGCGCGCGGGCCTCGTCGTACACCTGCGCCGCGTGGTCGACGAAGTGGCAGCTCGCGCCGTAGAAGGCGATCTGCGCGACCTTCTCGGGCGAGGTGCTGCGCGGCATCACGGCGATGAAGGGGAGGCCCAGCAGCCGCGCAAAGTAGGCCTCGCTCACGGCGGTGGAGCCGCTCGAGGCCTCGACGATGGTCGTGCCTTCGCGCACCCAGCCGTTGCACAGCGCGTACAGGAACAGCGAGCGCGCGAGCCGGTGCTTGAGGCTGCCGGTGGGGTGCGTCGATTCGTCCTTCAGGTACAGGTCGATGCCGTGCGCGGCCAGCGCAGGCAGCGGCAGCGGAATGAGGTGCGTGTCGGCGCTGCGCTGGTAGTCGGCTTCGATGCGGCGGATCGCGCCGGCGAGCCAGCTGTCGCAGGAGGAGGTTGAAGGGGTGGTGGGCTGCATAGCGCCAGTCTACAAGTCATGCCTTGTAACCCGGCGGGTGACAGAAATCGGGATACTGCCCGCTGCCAATCCACAACAAGACCGGAGACGAACTGCATGAAGAGAATGAACCATCGGCTTTCCCTGGGCGCCGTGTCGCTGGCGGTCCTCGCCCTCGCAGGGTGTGCGTCCAATGCCCCGGGCGTGAACACGCCCACGCGACCCTCCTCATCCTTCGCGGTGCCTGGTCTGGAGAAGCCGGCCGAAGTGCTGGTCGACCGCTGGGGCGTGCCGCACCTTTACGCGGGCACGCTCTACGACGCCTTCGTGGCGCAGGGCTTCATCGCCGCGCGCGACCGGCTCTGGCAGATGGACCTGTGGCGCAAGCGCGGCCTGGGCGAGATGGCGAAGGACTTCGGCCCGGCCTGGGTCGAGAGCGACCGCGCCGCGCGCGCCGTGCTCTACCGCGGCGACATGTACCGCGAATGGCTGGCCTACGGCTCCGACGCCAAGCGCGTGGCCGAGGCCTTCACGGCCGGCGTCAACGCCTACGTGGCGCAGGTGCGCGCGCAGCCCGCGCTGCTGCCCACCGAGTTCGCGCTGCTGGGCTACCAGCCGGCCACGTGGTCGCCCGAGGACGTGGTGCGCATCCGGCACCACGGGCTCACGCTGAACTTCACGTCGGAGGTCGACCGTGCACGCGCCTTCTGCGCCGGCGCGCCGGGCGTGAAGGCCGACTGGCTGCGCCGCGAGCTCGATCCGCCGGTCACGCCGAAGGTGCCCGAGGGCTTCGATCCCTGCAGCCTTCCTGCGGCGGAGTTGCGCGCGGCCTACCTGCGGGCGACCGATGCGCCGCGCTTCACCAAGGAGAACACGCGCGTGGGCATGAACGCGGGCGCGTCTTCCGCGCCGGTCGCGCTGCTGCCCGGCAGCGCCGAGGCGATCGCCGCGAAGGCCGAGCAGGATGAAGCGTCGCAGGGCGACCCCACGGCCGCCTACGGCAGCAACAACTGGGTCATCGCGCCGAAGCTCACGTCCACGGGCCGGCCCATCCTGGCCAACGACCCGCACCGCGCGCACGGCGCGCCGAGCCTGCGCTACATGACGCACCTGAGCGCGCCCGGCATGGACGCCATCGGCGCGGGCGAGCCCTTCCTGCCGGGCCTGTCGATCGGCCACAACGGCACCATCGCCTTCGGCCTCACGCGCTTCTACATGGACCAGGAAGACCTCTACGTGTACGAGCTCAACCCGGGCAACCCCGAGGAGTACCGCTACCAGGGCCGCTGGGAGCCGATGACGCGCGTCACCGAGCGCATCGCGGTCAAGGGCGAGGCCGCGCCGCGCGAGGTGGTCAACACCTTCACGCGCCACGGCCCGGTGCTGGTCGCGGAGCCCGGCAAGCGCCGCGCCTTCGCCCTGCGCGCCGCCTGGCTGGAGCCCGGCATGGCGCCGTACTTCGGTTCGATGGACTACATGCGCGCGCGCAACTGGGACCAGTTCCGCGCGGCCATGAACCGCTGGGGCGCGCCGGGCGAGAACCAGGTGTATGCCGACAGCAGCGGCAACGTCGGCTGGATTCCGGGCGGGCTCACGCCGATCCGCCCGAACTGGGACGGCCTCATGCCCGTGCCGGGCGACGGCCGCTATGAATGGTCGGGCTTTCGCAACGGCGACGAGCTGCCTTCGGAGTTCAACCCCGCGCGCGGCTACGTGGTCACGGCCAACGAGAACAACATCCCGCCCGACCATCCCGCCGCGAAGAAGGGCGTGGGCTACGAGTGGAGCGATGCGGCCCGCGCGCGCCGGCTCAAGGAACTGTTCGCGGCCAAGGTGGCGGCGGGTTCGCGCTTCACCATCGAGGACTCGGAGCACATGCAGAACGACATCGTCGCGACGCCGGCACAGCGCGTGCTGAAGCTCTTGGCCGGCCAGCGCAGCGACGACGCCCAGACCGCGGCGGCGCTGCGCCTGCTGCAGGGCTGGGACGGCGCCATGGACCGCGACAGCGCGGCCGCCGCGCTGTACGAGGTGTGGAGCAGCAAGTTCCTGCGCCAGGCCGTGCTCAAGGCCGGGGCGGGCGATGCCGGCGCCGCGCTGGCCGCGCCCGGCGACAACACGCGCATGGTGCTGCTGCTGGAGAACCCGTCCGGCTGGGTGAGCAACGCGCAGCGCGACGCCTTGCTGCTGACGACCTTGCCCGCCGCCATGCAGGAGCTGTCCGCCAAGCTCGGGCCCGACCCGGCGGCGTGGAAGTGGGGCGCCTTGCACCGCGCCGAGTTCCGGCATCCGCTGGGCGGCGTGGTCGATGCGGCCACGCGCAAGAAGCTCGAGGTGGGCGACTGGCCGATGTCCGGCTCGTCGTTCACGCCGATGGCGGCCACCTACCGCGCGAACGACTACAAGCTGACCTCGGGCGCGTCGTTTCGCATGGTGCTCGACGTGGGCAACTGGGACGCCTCGCGCGTCATCAACACGCCGGGCCAGTCGGGCAACCCCGACAGCCCGAACTACCGCGACCTCGCGCCGCTGTGGCTCGAAGGCAAGTACGTGCCGCTGGTCTACAGCCGCGGGGCGGTCGAGAAGGAAACGGTGGAACGGATCCAGCTGACGCCGGGGCGCTAGCAGGTCCGGCAACGCAAGAGGGCGCTGCCCGCGCCCCGCGGCGGCGCGCCCGGCCCTGCCGGTCGTCACGCGGTCGTCATTCGCCGATGTGATGCTTGCAGGAGTTGAAATACTGCCCACAAGCTTGCTGACACGATCCACTTCTTCCTTGTTGACTTCAGCGCATGGTGGTCGTGGGCGAGTGGTTGGACGGGGCTTGGGCCGGGGCAGGGACGACAGGTTCGTGCGGGCCTTTGTCTCCGGCCTGACGTGCACCGTGGTGTGCGTCTGCATCGCCTGGGGATCGACAGCGAAGGCCGTGGCCGCAGGCACCGACGTGCAGTCGGCAGATGCCGCCACCCGCGCTTCGTCCGAAGCGCAGATGCTCGACTTCGATCTGCCGGCGCAGCCCTTGGCGGCTGCCCTGGCGCAATACGCTGCGGTGTCGGGGCGATCGGTGATGTTCATCGACGAGTGGGTGGCGGGGCGAACTTCGGCCCCGGTGCGCGGGCGCCATGCGCCGCATGCCGCCTTGCGGGCTTTGCTGGCCGGCACGGGTTTCGCCGCGGATGACGTGGACACGCAGCTTTCCGGTGCCTTCATATTGAAGCGCGTTGCGGCGGCGCCCGGGGTGGCGTCGACTGGTGGCTCGCCACGCGGGTACGACGCCCTGGTCCAGGCCCGTGTCTGGGACGCGCTGTGCGCCGATCTGCGTACGGCCCCCGGCCACTACCGCGCGATTCTGCAACTGCAGGTGACCGCGTCGGGCCGCATCGGCCAGGCCCGCCTGGTGTCGTCTTCGGGAGATCCCGGGCGGGACGCCGCCATGCTCGCGGCATTGGCCCCTCTGAAGATGGACCATCCCCCGCCGGCGGACCTGGCGCTGCCGCTCACGCTGGCCATCCTCCCGCACGACGTGTTGCCCGGACCCCGCTGTGCCACGGTGCACTGACGCATGACGGAGAACGTCATCCCGCTGCTGCGCAGCTTCCTGGTGCAACGCTACGAGCAGCTCAGGCAACGCCTGGCCGTGCGGCTGGGGAATCGCGAACTGGCGGAAGACGCCCTGCACGAAACCTGGCTGAAGCTGGAGCGCAGCCAGCCCATGGCGGGCCCCATTGCCACGCCCCAGGCGTACCTGCTGCGCATGGCGGTCAACCTGGCCATCGACGTCCGGCGCGCACAGAGCCAGGTCTTGCTGTCGGACGACATCGACATGCTGATGAACGAGCTGCCGGACCCGGCGCCCGGTCCCGCCGAGGTCGCCGAAGCCCGTTCGCAGCTGGAGGCGCTGGACGGCCTTCTGTCGCGCCTGCCGCCGCGCCGCCGCGAAATCCTGCTGCTGGTTCGCCTGGAGGGCTGGTCCCAGCGGGACGTGGCCACGCGGCTTGGCATTCCTGTGCGGACCGTCGAGTACGAACTGAAGGCCGCGCAGGATCTTCTGTTCTCGCGGCTGGAGCCGCGCTCTGGCAGGTCTTCATGACGGCACGAAGAAATAGTTTGCGGATTGCGGTGTCGGCAACCGTCTACCAAGTACGGGGCCCCTGAAACCGACATGACGACGCACCCTTCACCACCGACGCTTCCCGAGACGCTGCGCGAAGACGCGCGCGCGTGGGTGCGCAAGCTGCATTCGGGCGCCGCCACGCAGTGGGAGGCGCAGGCGTTCCGGCGCTGGCGCGACGCGAGTCCCTTGCATCAGGCAGCGTTCATCGAGGCCCGGCAGCAGTGGCGCGTGCTTCAACCTGCACTGAACCGGCTGGTGCGCACCGACGCCGAAGCGGCGAGCCTTCACCGCGAGACCCTGCGCAAGCCCGCGACGAGCCGCCGGGCCTTCCTTGGCGTGGCCGGCGCAGCCGCCGCGGCCGGTGTCGCGGGGGTGGCGGTCTATTCGCCCTTGGGGTTGTGGCCCGCGGCCAATGAATGGCGTGCGGACTGGCGCACGGCCGCCGGCGAGCAGCGTGCCATCGCGTGGTCCGATCAGATCGACGTGACCTTGAACACCCGCACCAGCATCCGCCGGGTGGCCTCGGACGACCAGGCCGAGGGGCTGGAGTTGCTGAACGGCGAAGCGGCGATCGAGATGCTGCCCAGTGCGCGCACCTTCAGCGTCGTGGCCGGCGCCGGCCGCAGCATTGGCGAATCGGCGCGCTTCGAGATCAGCCGCCTGGAAGGGCGGGTGTGCGTGACCTGCCTGGCGGGGCGCGTGCGCATCGAGCATCCGGCTGGCGACCGTGTGCTGCTGGCACGCCAGCAAGCGGTCTACCGCGATCACTCGATCAGCGGCATCGCCGCCGCGGACCCCGAGGTGGCTTCTGCCTGGCGGCGCGGTGAGCTCGTGTTCAAGCAGGCGCCCTTGTCGGTGGTGCTGGACGAGATCAATCGCTACCGCCCCGGGCGTGTGGTGCTGATGGTGGATGCGCTGCGGGGGAAAACGGTCACCGCGACCTTCAAGCTCGACCGCCTCGATCTGGCCTTGCTCCAGATGCAGCGGTCCTTCGGTTTGAACGCCCGGTCGCTCCCCGCCGGCGTGCTGGTCCTGAGCTAGCGTTGGACCCCCGGGGTTGGGTGGCGACCCTGTCTCCATGTCGCGGCTTCCCATGGTGGTCGTGCGCAGCCACTGTGAAGCTTTCGTGACTTTGCCGAGGTGCAGCGCGTCCTCGCCGTTGATCTGCAAGGACTTTCCGGACCGAGGCCGCAGCAGCACGCGCAAGCCCATAACGAACCCAAAAATATTCTTCTGGAATTCGACGTTCCCGTCCCGTCAAGAAACTGACGGCTCCTGTCGCGTTGGCTTTCGATCGCCATCGCAGGGGCTTCTTGAATGGGGCTGGCCTGCGTGCAGCGCGCAGCCCCTTCGGCACAGGCTTTACTTCGGCGGGAACGAGAAATGACCATCAGTGGGTGCAAGGAAAAGAATCGACCGGCGCGCGCGGCGCAGCAGGTTTTCAGGATGGCGCCCCTCGCGCGGGCCATCGCGGTGGCGCTGGCCGCCGGTGGTGTCCTCGGCAGCGCGCACGCCCAGCGGGCGTTCAGTCCGGCGTGGTTCGCCGACAAGGGTGCGGCGCAGGCGGGCGCGATCGCCACGGGCAAGCTGCCGAACGGCGCGCCGGCGTCCAGCCTGATCCACCCGACGCAGCCATCGTCCGCGGCGAGCCAGCAGCTGCAGACGTCCATCACCAACCTGAACCTGGCCGCGCGCGCAATCGCCGCGCAGCAGGCACAGCAGACACAGAAGCGGGCCGAGGCGCTGGCCAGCGGTGAATCCGCGCCGGACGGCCTGACCGAAGGCGGCCTGAAGGTCGACACGAATTCGCTGACCGCCGGCTGGCTCAACGCCAGGGACCCCGTGCAGTCCGCAGCCAACGGCAGGACCACGGTCACCATCGAGCAGACCGCCGACAAGGCCATCCTGAACTGGGAGACCTTCAACGTCGGCAAGAACACGACGGTGAAGTTCGACCAGCGTGCAGGCACCCACGCCAAGACCGGCGCCAACGAGTGGATCGCGCTCAACCGCATCAACGACCCCAGCGGCCGACCCAGCCAGATCGCCGGCCGCATCGAGGCCGAGGGCAGCGTCTACCTCATCAATCGCAACGGCATCCTGTTCACCGGCAGCAGCCAGGTCAACGTGCGCAACCTGGTTGCCTCCAGCCTGAAGCTCAGCGACGAACAGTTCAAGGCCGGCCTCAACACGCGCCTGGGCGCGAAAGCAGGCGACCCCGGTTACTGGAGCGGCCTCGAAGTGGGCGTCGGCATTCCCACCTTCGGCGAGAACTCCAAGCAGATGCCTGCCGATTCGAACGTGCAGTTCGCCGACATGGGCCCGGCCTTCGATCCGGGCAAGCCGCCGGGCGACGTCAAGGTGCTGGCCGGTGCGCAGATCACGGGGCAGGGCGGCCACGTGCTGATGTTCGCGCCCAAGGTCAGCAATGCGGGCAGCATCCGCACGCCGAGCGGCCAGACGCTGCTGGGCGCCGGCGAAAACGTGTGGCTGGAGGCCAAGGAGATCAGCCCCACCGTGCGCGGCTTCGATGCCGTCACCTCGTCGGTGCGGCCCTGGCTCTTTCCGGCCAAGTTCCTGATCAACCCGCAGACGGCGCCCGCCTTCCAGCCCTATCTCATCGGGCGCATCGTGTCCGACATCCTGCCGCTGATGGAGCAGCGCGCGGCCCAGGTCGGCTACAGCGTGCACAACACCGGCATCATCCAGGCCGATCACGGCGACATCACGATGGTGTCGCGCGACATCCACCAGGGCGGCATCCTGCAAGCCAGCACCGCGCTGAACAACCGCACGGGCTCCATCCGCCTGCGCGCCTGGGGCCAGGGCGTGCACAACATCGACATCAATCTGGCGGCCGACGTCCCGCGCCTGACGGCCTGGTCGGGCGGCACGCTGACCCTGGGGCCGGACAGCATCACCCAGGTCGTCAACGACTGGCAGGACACCACGCGGATCGAAAGCGGCTCGCTGGCCAACCGCTACCAGCCCGGGCGCATCGAGCTCTACGGCAAGACGATCGACGTGCAGACCCGTGCCCAGGTCACCGCCGCCGCGGGCCACATCGACATCCAGGCCCAGGCCAACCCGGCGGCCCTGCAGCGCAACACCCAGGTGGGCGACGGCAGCCGCATCCTCATCGGTGAACAGGCCACCGTCAGTACCGCGGGGCTGATGCAGATGCCGGTGGACATGGCCAGCAACTTCGTCGAGGCCGAACTGCGCATCAACGAACTGCGCGACTCCCACCTGCAGGCGAACACCTGGCTGTACGGCCGGAAGGTCATCGTGGATCGACGCCGGTCGGGCACTTTCAAGGGGCTGATGGCGGGCGTCGAATGGGTCACCGACGAGTCGGGCAAGGCGCTCAAGGGCGTCTGGGTCGGCACCCCGCTGGCGGACGTGACGGGCTGGGTGGGCAATGGCCTGGTCGGCTTGTCGGAGCTGGCGGCGCGAGGCGGCGACATCACCATCCAGTCCAATGGCTCGGTGATCACGCGGCCGGGCTCCATCCTGGATGTGTCGGGCGGCTCGGTGCGCTACAGCGACGGCTGGAACACGGAAACCCTGCTGCGCGGCGCGGACGGGCGCACCTACACCATGTCGTCCGCGCCGGCGGACATGACCTACACGGGCATCGCGGGCCAGTACCTGCACGCGCATGCGCGCTGGGGCGTCACGCAGACCTATGTCAATCCGATGCTGTCGGGGCGGCGCTGGGAGCCGGGCTACGAGGAAGGCCGCAATGCCGGTTCGATCGACATCCGTGCCGGCAGCGCCTTCATCCTGGAGGGCGAGTTCAGGGGCTCGGTGCAGCCCGGCGACCGGGTGCAGGAAGTGGCCGAGCTGCCCCGGGCCGGCCGCCTGACGGTGGGTTCCAACCGGGCGCAAGAAGGCATGTGGACCCTGGGGCAGGTCGTCATCAGCGACAAGCCCGCGTTGCTGCCGGCGGGTTTCAGCATCGACAGCCCGCTGGGCAAGGACGCCTTCCTGACCGAGCCCGAAGGGCAATCCCCCGGCGCCGGCGCGGGCGTGGGCCGCACCACCTGGCTGTCCGCCGCGGGGCTGAGCCATTCGGGCCTGGGCGCCATCGAGTTGAACCTCAACACCGGCTTCGTGCTGGAAGACAGCGCGGTGGTGACTCTGCAGCCGGGGGCGCGCTTCACGGCCGCGGTCTACGACGGCCAGGGCATCCCCGGCAACTTCGACATCCAGGGCAAGCTCATCGCTCCGGGCGGCTCCATTGCGCTGAGCGCCGGCGGCAAGGCGGACAGCGTGCTGCGCCTGGGGGCGAACAGCCTGCTGAGCGTCGCGGGCCAGTGGGTCAACGACACCGGCAGCGGCGTCACGCTGGGCCGCGCCATCCACGGCGGCTCGATTGCACTGGGGACCCCGATGAAAGAGGGCCTCGGCACGGTGTACGGCAACGTGGAGGTGGCCGCCGGCGCGGCACTGGACGTGTCCGGCGGTGGCTGGCTGTCCGGTGTCACGGCGGGCGGCAAGGCCGGCAAGGTGAAGGCGGGCAACGGCGGGGCCATCAGCCTCACGGCGTTCGACAACACGGCGCTCGAGACGCTGGACCTGCGCGGCTGGGCGGGGGGCGATGCGTCCCGGCTCACCCTCACGGCGATCGGCGACGTGCAGGTGGGCGGCACCGCGCCCGCGGCCGACGCCACGGGCGGGAAGGCATCGGGCGCAGCCAAGCCGCTGCACCTGCCGCAGACCCTGTACGCCGAGCGCGGCTTCGGCACGATCGGCATCCGTTCGCTCGGCGGGGACGTCGTGGTCGCGGAAGGCGCACAGGTGCACCTCCAGCCCACGAGCTGGGACATGCCCGCCGCGATATCGACGCTGCGCACGCTGCCCAGCGGCAGCGCATTGGGCGATGTGCTGGCTCCCAAGGCACTGGACGAGCTGAGCGAACAGCACCGCGCCGCGCGCGCGCCCGGTGGCCTGTCGCTGGCGACCGGCGCGACCGGCGGCGGCATCCGCATCGACGCGAACGCCAGCATCCAGACAGAAACCGGCGGCGCGATCTCGCTGGACGCGGACGGGTCCGGGCAGGCTTCCGTGCGGGTGGCGGGCCGCCTGCAGGCGCCGGCCGGGACGCTGAACATCCGCGCCAAGAACACCCTGACGCTGGCCGACGGGGCCGAGTTGCTGCTGCCCGGCGTGGCGCAGATCTTCCACGACCCGGCCATGCGCCTGCCCCAGGGCAAGGTATTGCCGGGCGGCACGGTCACACTGAGCGCCGGCACGCTGGACGCGCAGGCGGGTGCGCTGATCGACGTGTCGGGCGCGCGGGGCACGGTGGCGTATTGGGACCGCGGCACGGGCGCGCTCGGCGCCTTGCGGCGCGTGGAACAGGAACTGGGCAGCGACGGCGGTGCGGTCGTGATGGAGGCCGCCGCCGGCGGCGCCATGAATGCCAGGCTGCGCGCGCACGGCGGCAATGCCCAGGCAGCGGGCGGGTCGTTGTCCATCACGGACACGAGCGCGGCAGGGCGTGCGTCCGGGGACCTGGTGGCGCCGGACATCGGCTCCTTCCTCTACTACAAGAGCCCCACCGGCACGTACACCTTCAACGGAGAAAAGTACGCGCGGATCATCGGCACCAGCGGCAACCTCGACGTGCGCGACGAGTACGCCGGCGACGTCAAGATGAGCAGCGCCATGCGCACCGCGATCAACACCACGCTGCCGACGTCGGTGTCCAGCAGCAAGGGGCTCGTCCTCGACGCGGGCGCGGCGCTGGCCGCGGGACCGGGCGTCGACAGGGCGCCGTGGGAGCACGACGCGACCATCGACAAGCGGGTGGTCGAACTGCTCAACAAGTACTTCTGGAGCGGCACCGGAACGGCACTGAGCCACAAGATCCACATCGGCAACATCGCCACCTCGGATGGCACCCTGCACGTGTCGGCGAAGGCGCTGCAGGACACGGGTCTCTCGGCGGTCGATCTGCGTTCCACGCAAGTGGGCGTGCAGCTGGCCGGCGGCGTCGACCTGAGCGTCGCCGGTCGCCTGGGCATCACCGCCCCGGTCATCCAGAGCGACGGGCTGGGCGGCGTGGTGCGCTTGCACGCACACCATCTGCAACTGAACCCACTGACAGGTGCGGTGGGCGCGGTCGGTGCGGCCGGCGCCACGGCCCGCAATGCGGGCGAACTGTTCCTGTCGGCCACCCAGGCCATCGACATTGCGGGCCGGGGTGCGAAGGGCGAGTCGGCGTCGCCCGTCGACGTCAAGCTGCGCGGCTTCGAACGCACGGTGCTGGACACCGGCGACCTGCGCTTCGTGGCGGGCGCCTACAGCGAAGGCGGCACCGACTACGACGACCCCCAGCTGCGGGCCACGCTGGACGTGGGGGGCGCGCTGGAGATCAAGGCGGCGCAGGTCTATCCGGCCACCGCCGTCACGGCGCGAATCAACTCGGACCGCTCCATCACCGTGCGCGGCAACGGGAGCGCCGCGGCGCCTTTGTCGGCCGGCGGCAGCCTGACGCTGAACGCGCCCGTCATCGAGCAGGACGGCGTGCTGCGCGCGCCCTTCGGACAGATTGCGCTGAATGCCGGCGAGCGCCTGACACTGGGCACCAACAGCCTGACCTCGGTGTCCGGTGCGGGCCTGGACGTGCTCTACGGCAGCCTGCGCAACGCCGAATACTGGCTGGACCCGGCCAACCCGCAGGGTCGCAATCGCGCCAATGCCGGCGATGCCAATTCCTTGGACGAAAACCGCTATCTGTCGTCCCTGCCGGAAAAGCGCGTGCTCCTGCAAGCACCGGATGTGGCCATGGCCGCGGGCGCGGTGGTGGACATCGCGGGCGGGGGCGATCTGCATGCGTGGGAGCACGTGCCCGGCTCGGGCGGCTCGCACGACGTGCTGACGCTGCCCGGCATGTACGCCGTGCTGCCGGGCTACCAGGGTCTGTCGCCCGTGGCGGGCGGTGCGGCGGGCCAGAAGGTCTGGCTGGCGGGCGGTGGCCTGGGCGCCGGCTGGTACACGCTCCTGCCGGCACGCTATGCGCTGCTGCCCGGCGCCTTTGCGGTGCAGAGCACGGGCCAGGCCTTGCCGGCGTGGGCTGCGTCCCGTGGCGAGGTGGTGAGCCTGCGCGACGGCTCGACGATCGTGGCCGGACGGGAACAGAACACGATCAGCGGCGCGCGCGATGCCACGGCCTCGGGCTGGCGCGTGCTGCCCGCCAGCCTGGTGCGCAAGGTCAGTGAATACAACGAAGCGCGGGGCAACGCCTTCTTCTCGTCGGATGCGTTCAAGCTGACGCAATACCGCCTCACGGGGCAGGACGTCGTGACCCCGCGCCTGGCGCGCGATGGCGGCGCTGTGGTGTTCAAGGCCGACCGCGCGCTGACACTGGACGGCGAGCTGCGCGCGCAACCCGATGCGGGCGGGCGCGGCAGCCTGGTGGACATTGCCGCCGCCAAGATCGCCATCGTCGGCGCGGGGCAGGACAGCAGCGACCTGCGCGCCGACGGCTACCTGGTCGTGGACGCCGGCAGCCTGACGCGCTTCGGCGCGGGCAGCCTGCTGGTGGGCGGCACGCGCACGGGCAATGTGCGCGGCCTGCAAGTGGACGTGGCCGCCAGCGACGTGGTGCTGCGCAACACGGCAGGCACCGCGTTGAGCGGCCCGGAGGTGATCCTGGCCGCGGCGAATGCCGTGTCGATCGAGTCGGGCAGCGTGCTGCGCGCGCACGGCGCCGCGTCGGGCGACGAGGCGAACCTCGTGCTCAAGCCGCAGGTGGCGGCCGTGTGGAGCGACAACAACACGCCGAACGACACCAGCGACGACCACATCGTCACGCCTTCCAGGGACTGGGGTGCGCTGGTGCGCGTGAGCAGCGGCCAGGCCGTGCGGGCGCTGCGCGAGAACGTGGACACCACCGTCGGCGGCCAGGTGCGCATCGGCGCCGGTGCGCTGCTGCAGGGCGGCGAGGCGTTGCTGCTCGACGCCACCAACAACACCGAGATGGCGGCCGGCGCGCAGTTGTCGGGCAAGGCCCTGTCGGTGGCCGCGAGCCGCATCGGCATCGGCGGCGGCAGCGGCGGCCTGGTGCTGGACACCGACGCTCTGGCGCAGTTGTCGCGCGCGCAGTCATTGACGCTGCACAGCTACGGCAGCCTGGACTTCTATCGCTCGCTGGACATGCGCGGCCTGGCGCAGGTGGTGTTCGACGCCGCGGCCCTGCGAGGCCATGGCGCCGATGCCGTGCAGGTGCAGGCCTCCCAACTGACGCTGCAGAACACGGGCGCGTCGCTCGGCAGCGCGGGCACAGGCGGTGGTCGCCTGGAACTGTCGGCAGGCGAGCTGGTGCTCGGCGCGGGCGACAAGACGATGTCCGGCTTCGACCAGGTGCTGCTGTCGGCCAGCCGGCGCATCGCCGGCGAAGGCACCGGGAGCCTGGACGCCGGGACGGCGGCGCTGACGTTGCGCACGCCGGTGCTGCAAGGGGTGTCCGGCTCAGACCAGGCCCTGCGAACGCAGGGCCAACTGGTGTTGCAGCAAGACGCGCAACTGGATGCGCAAGAGATGGCGTCACTGGGCCGCGCCAGCCTGGGCGCGCGCCTGAGCCTGTCGGGCCAGGGCGTGACCGTGGCGCTGCCGGTGCTCGCGCTGGGCGGCAGCATTGCGGTCGATGCCGGCACGGGCAACCTGACGGTTGCAGCGTCGGGCCGCCTGCACGCGGGGGGCCTGGAAAAAGTCTTCTTCGACGCGGCCCAGTACGTGGACGCCGGTCAGATCAGCCTGGCGACGCGAGGCGGCCTGATCGATCTGGCCCCAGGCAGCCTGCTGGACCTGTCCGCTCATCCGCGCGGTGGCGATGCCGGCCGCCTGACGGTGGACGCATCGGACGGCGGACGGGTCCACTTCGGTGGCACGCTGCAAGCGCAGGCCGGTGCCGGCGGCAACGGTGGCAACTTTGCACTGGCCATCGATCGGCTGGACGATTTCGGCGCGCTGGCGCGAACGCTCAACGATGCGGGTTTCAGCCGCTCGCGGCAGTTCCGCGTCCGTCAGGGCGACCTGACGATCGCGGGCACCACGCGGGTGGCCGACTTCGAAGTCATCACCGACCGCGGCGTGATCTCTGTGGATGGCACGGCGCGCGTCGAGGCCCACGCGGCCTACGGCGGCAGCATCCGCCTGGTCGGCGGGGCGGGGCTCACGATGCAGCCTGGCGCGGTGCTGGCGGCCCATGCCACCGACGCCGTCGATGGCCTGGGCAGCAGCCGCATCGACCTGGAAGCGGTCGACGGCCAACTGAACCTGGCCGGCGGCACGCTGGACCTGAGCGGCGGCGAAGGCGGCAAGCTGCGGCTGCGGGCGCAGCGCACTGCAGGCAACGACGGCCTGAACGTCACGGCGCTGAACGCCGCCGTGCAGGGCGCGCGCTCCGCGGTGCTCGAAGGCGTGCGCCGCCATGCGAGCACGGATGGCACGGTGGAATCCGTGGCCCCGCAAGCGATCGCCGAGGCCAATGCCTTTGCAGGCCACAGCGGCATCCTGGCGAGGCTGGGTGGCAACGCCGCCGCCTACACCTTGGCGGCGGGCATCGAGATCACCAGCCCGGGCGACCTGACGCTGGGCCGCGACTGGAACCTGTTCGACAACTTCGGTGCGGCGCACCGCGAAGGCACGCTCACGCTGCGCGCCGGCGGCAACCTGAACATCGACGGCCATCTGAGCGACGGCTTCGACGTGGCGGGCCGCGACAACGGCGCGGGCCGGGCGGCGCGGCTGCAGCAGGCGGCCTCGTGGAACCTGCGCCTGGTGGCGGGCGCGGACCTGGGGTCGGTCGATGCACTGGCCACGCGGCCATCGGGCGCGCTTGCAGCCGACACCGGCACGATCCGCGTGGGCACGGCCGGCACCGAGTCGGGCGCTGGCAAGCTGGTGCGCACCGGCAGCGGCGACCTGACGGTACGCGCCGGGCGCGACCTCGTGCTGGCGCACAAGGAGTCCGCGCTGTACACCGCAGGCCGGGCCGAGGCCGATCCCACCTTGGGCGGCGGCTTCGACACCGCCAGCGTCGATGCCCAGTACGGCACCGCAGGTGGCCACGTGGATGTCGCGGTCCAGGGCAGCGTGCGTGCGCCCACCGCGCAGGGCGCGCGTTCGGACCAGATCCTGACCGAATGGCTGTTCCGCCAGGGCCGCTATGGCGGAGATCTCAGCAGTCCCACCGGCTACTACGACGCGTACAACATGGGCGAGAGCTGGGCGCCGGTCATGTCCGCCCGGGGCCAGCAACCGAGCTGGTGGGTGAACCACGCCAGCTTCCAGCAGGGCCTGGGCGCGCTGGGCGGCGGCAACGTGAAGCTGTCGGCGGGCGGCGACCTGGTGAACCTGGTGGTGGCCTTGCCCAGCACCATGCGCGTGACGGGCGGGCGTTCCGCTGGCGATGCCGCGGCCTCCACGGTGACCCGCAACGGCGGGCAGCTGCAGGTGGCGGTGGGCGGCACCCTGAAGGCCGGCCAGTACTACGTGGGCCGCGGCGCCGGCGAGATCGAAGCCGGCGCAAGCGCCTCCGGCTATGCCCTGACCGGCATCTCGAGCAGCTGGCCCAACACCGCCTATTCCTACGACATCGCGCCCGTGCTGGCGCTGTCGGACGCCACGCTCAAGCTGCAGACGCTGGGCGACCTGGTCCTGCAGACCGTGATCGACCCGATGCAGATACGCCGTGCCTACGTCGACCAGGCCGACCGGGACACCAGCGGCGCGTCCAGCCATGCGATGTTCATGAGCAGTCAGACAGAGCGCAGCGCCGTCAGCCTGGTGTCCACCGGCGGCAACGTGCGCCTGGTCAACCAGTCGGAATTCGTGGCAGGAAACGACACGGAGAACACCACCAGGCTGGTGAGCGGCATGACGGACACCAAGCTCCAGACGGACATGGTGGGCCTGTACCCGGCCAAGGTCAGCGTGTCGGCCCTGAGCGGCAACATCGACGTCGCGGGCCTGCTGGCGATGGCGCCGGCGAACAGCAGCGACCTGTCTTTGCTGGCCGCGAAAGACCTGCGCTTCCTGCGCGGCAGCAGCCTGCAGAACACGGGTGCCATCGTCATGACCCAGACCACGCTGGACAAGTGGCCGTCGATATTCCGGCCGTGGATGGGTTTCACGATCACGCTGGGCGGGGCATCGGCGTTCGGCGCGCCGCTGAAGTCGGTCTATGGCGGCTTCTCGGTGACGAACACGTTCCTGACCAACAGCCTCAATGGCATGGAGCTGTTCGACAACCCCGATGTGCTGCCGATGCAGGTGCATGACTTCATGCCCAGCCGCTTGTACGCGGCGACCGGTTCCATCAGCGACCTGAATCTGATCGCGTCGGAATCGGTGCACGTGCAGGCCGGCACCGACATCCGCAACTTCGAGCTCAGCGCGCGCAACCTGCGCCCCACCGACACCACCATGCTGGCGGCGGGCAACGACATCCTGGCTGTCGCCAACAGGCTCCTGTCGCACCGATATGCGCGATACAGCGGCGACGCGGCGGCCTACTACTACGACAGGGGCAGCCGCACCGCGCTGCAAGGGCCGGGATCCCTGCTGCTGCTGGCCGGGCGCGACATCCAGGGCAACAACCTGTCGCTGTACACCAATGCCAATCGCTATTGGGACTACGTGTCGGCAACGCCGCTCGGCGAAGAATCGAACGTCATCAAGGCCCTGCCCGCCGAGGGCGCCGGCATCACCCTGATGGCCGGCATGAACAAGGCCGCCAGCTACGACGCCTTCGAGCGGGCCTACCTGAACCCGGCCAACGTGGCCGCCATGCCGGACTATCTGAAGACCACCCTGGCCGACGGCACCGTGGCGCCGCTGTACCTGAGCGACGGGGTGGAAAACCGCGGCGACCTGGCCAAGTTGGCGCGCCGGGGCCTGGTGTCCTTCGTGGAAGGCATGCTCGGTGCCGACAAGGTCGCCAGCCTCACCGGCACTGCGGACGGCAAGCTGAGCCCGCAGCAGGCGTGGGAGCAATACCGGCAACTGCCGCCCCTGGTGCGCGAGCAGTTCCTGCGCCAGGTCTTTGTCTATGAACTGCGCGAAGGAGGGCGCGACCAGAACGGGGGCGATGGGCAGAACGGCCCGATCAACGGCGGCTACCGCCGCGGCTCCGCGGCCATCGACACGCTGTTCCGCGGTGCGACGGCCGAAGGCCAGCCCGTGCGCTACGCCGCGGACCTGCCGGACAACTGGCGCAGCAGCTGGTCCGGCGTGGGCAGCATCGCCGCGACCCGGATGGCGGCGCGCACCCACCAGGGGGGGGACATCAACGTCTTCACCCCCGGCGGCGGCCTGCAGGTGGCGGGGCTGGGCGCGGTGGTGCCGGACGGATACGGCCTGGTGACGCTGGCCTCGCCGGGGCAGGTCAATGTGTTCACCGACCGGGACATCACCGTGAACCGCTCGCGCATCCTGTCCTTCGTCTCGCAGGCCGAGCCGCTGGGCAGCGACCAGGTGTTGTGGTCCAGCCAGGGCGACATCGACGCCGGCCGCGGCGCCAAGACCGTGCGCATTCCGCAGGCGCCGGAAGTCACGTCGGACGTGGACGGCAACATCACCGTGGAGGAAAAGCGCGACATGAGCGGCGCCGGCATCGGCACCGTGGGCGAAGGCGACGTGGACTTGGTCGCGCCCCGGGGCACCATCGATGCGGGCGATGCCGGCATCCGGGTCGCCAGCAACCTCAACATTGCAGCGCTGCAGGTGCGCAACGCCGACAACATCCAGGTCAAGGGCGAAACGACCGGGCTGCCGGTGGTGGCCGCGGTGAACATCGGGGCACTGACCACCGCCAGCGCGGCGGCGTCGGCGGCGGCCATGGCGGCGCAGGAGTCCATGCGACAGGAGCGGGCCGCGGCACGTCAGAACCTGCCCTCGGTGTTCACCGTGCGGGTGCTGGGCTTCGGCAACGAAAGCTTGCCGTCGGGCGGTGCGGGTGCATCGTCGCCGCCACGCCCCGGCGCGCAGGCGGGCGCTGCGCCTCGGTACGACCCTGCCAACCCCGTGCAGGTCTTTGGGCACGGCAACCAGTTCGACGCATCGGTGATGTCGTTGCTGACCGACGCCGAGAAGAGCAGGTTGCGCCATGCCGGCAAGTAAGACGATGTCCGCGGCTGAGTTCGATCCCGGTCCTTGTTTTCAAGGGCCATTCGCGGGTCACGGCGAGCCCACCGGCGTCGTGCTGCGGGCGTTCCTGACGGCGAACTACACGTACCTGCATCGCCGCCTGGCCCGCGATCTCGGCTGTTCCGACCAGGCCAGCGAGTGCCTGCACGACGCCTGGCTGCGCCTGGGCGAGATGACGGCATCGGAGCCCGTGCGCAGTCCTGGGGCCTATGTCTATCGAACGGCGCGCAACCTGGCGATGGATCGCCTGCGCAGCGATCGGTCCTGGCAGTACGTGGGCGAATGGGACACGGCCCTCGATCTCCTGGCCGATCACGCGCCCGGCCCCGATGCCATCGCCGAGGCGCGTTCGGCCGTGGAGGCCGTCGAGCAGGCGATGCAGCGGCTTTCGCACCGGCATCGTTCAGTGCTCGTGGCACTGCAGATCGAGGAGATGACCCGCCAGGACGTGGCGGACCGGCATTGCATCTCCTTGCGCAGAGTGGACACGGCACTTCGCCAGGCCCTGGACTACTGCGCGCATGCGTCCGGTCACACCGTGAGGGCGGAAGGCGCTTCGCCTCGACGCGGACCTTCCCGGCGATGGCAGGAGAAGGTCGTCGCCCCGCTGCGCGCCGGCGCGCCACGCGCGCAGGAGTGAGGCGCTACCAGTCCTCTTTCACCGCCAGCACCACATCGCGCCCCGCGGCGGCGCGCCCGGCCATCCACGCCGTGAACGTGCCGGCCGCCACCACGGCCGCGCACAGCGCCAGCAGCCGCACCCACGGCACCAGCAGGTCCATGCTCCAGTGGAAGCTCTGCGGGTTCACCACCTTCACCAGCACCACCGACACGGCCAGCCCGAGCAGCAGCCCGGCCACCGCGCCGATGGCGGTCCAGGCCGCGCCTTCGCCGGCCACCACGGCCAGCACCTGCCGCCGCGTGAAGCCCAGGTGCGCGAGCAGCCCGAACTCCTTGCGTCGCGCCAGCACCTGCGCGCTGAAGCTGGCCGCGATGCCGAACAGGCCGATGGCGATGGCCACGGCCTGCAGCCAGTAGGTGACGGCAAAGCTGCGGTCGAAGATGCGCAGCGAGGTGGCGCGGATCTGGCCGACCGAGGCGAGCTCCACTGCGCCTTCGCGCGATGCGCGCGAGGCGAGGGCGCGAACGGCCGCCTGCACTTCCGTTTCGGACGCACCGGGCGCAAGCCACAGCGCGACGTCGCTCACGTCGTGCTCGCCGGTGATGCGCTCGAAGTCGCGCGCGTCCATCGCAATGGCGCCGAACTGCCGCGCGTAGTCGCGCCACACGCCGGCCACGAAGAACACCTGCGGCGTTGACGTGCGCATCGCATCGGCCAGCGGCGAAAACGCCGTGCCCGGCTTCGCGCCGTACAGCTCGACCATTGGCTCGCTCACGTAGATGCCGGTCTGCCCGGGCGGCACGGGCAGCGCCTCGCCCACCAGCGGCAGGCCGCGCACCACGCCGCCTTCGAGGCTGCGCGCGATCAGCGTCACGGCAGGCTGCGCGGGGTCGAGCTGCAGCGACTGCGTGCGCAGCGTGTCGGTGCGCGCCACGCCGGGCAGTTGCGCCAGCGCCTGCACCAAGGCCGGCGCGAAGGTCGCGGTGTCGGTGCTGCTGGTGCCGCCGCTGTTGCCGCTGCCGCGCCCGCCCGAGGTGGCACGCACGTACAGGTCGGCCGGCAGCACCACGTCGAGCCAGTGCGTGACCGATTCGCGAAAGCTCGCGACCATCACCGTGAGTGCCACCGCCAGGCTCAGGCTCGCGACCACGCCGCTCACCGCCACGGCCGCCGTGCCGCGCATGCGGCGCGCGCGCTCGACGGCGAGCATCGGCAGCACGCGCCGCGCAAACGCCGGTGCCACACGGTCATACAGCAGCGCGATGAGCCAGGGCAGGGCGGTGATGCCGCCCACCAGCAGGCAGGCCACCGACAGGTACGCCGCGACCGGAATGCCGCCGATGGCCGGCAGGTTGGCCAGCGCCGCGCCCGCGCCGATGAGGCCGAGTGCGAGCCAGTGGTGGCGGCCCTGTGCGGGCGCCGCGCCCAGGCCCTTGAGCGTCTGCGCCTCGGGAAGCGCCTGTGCGGCGCGCGCCGGCCACCAGCCGCCCACCAGCGCGGCCACCACGCCGAGCCCGCCGTACAGCAGCGCGGCGCCACTGCTCCAGTGCAGCCGGGGCGCCACGCCTTCGAAGTAGCCGCCGCCCAGGTCCCCGCCCAGCACGCGCAGCGCGAAGGCCGCGAGCGCGGTGCCCAGCGCCAGGCCGGCGGCGCTGCCGATCAGCCCGAGCACCAGCGACTCGGCCAGCACCAGCCGCAGCCGTCCGCGCGGCGTGAGGCCCAGCACGCCGAGCAGTGCGAACTGCTGTGCGCGCTTGGCCACGCTGAGCGCGAGCACCGAGAACACCAGGAACGCGCCCGTGAACAGCGCCACCAGCGCCAGCACCGTGAGGTTGACGCGGTAGGCGCGCGACAGGTTGCTCACGCGCTCGGCCGCATCGCCCGGCTCTGCGAACTTCAGGCCCGCGGGCCAGCCGGGCGATTTTTCGAGCGTGGCCACGAAGGCCGCGCGGTCGGTGCCCGGCGCCAGCCGCAGGTCGATGCGGCTCAACTGGCCGAGCGGGCCGAACAGCTCCTGCGCGACCGCGATGTCCATCACCGCCAGCGCCGCGCCGCCGGCCGTCACGTGGCCCGACACCGCAAGGCGCTGCCACGCGGCACCGCTGCGCAGCTGCAGGCTTTCGCCGGGCGAGGGTTGCAGCGGCAGCTGCAGCGCCTGGCGCGCCGCCGCGTTGAGGAACACATGGCCGGGCGCGAACAGCGCGAAGCGGTCGGCACCCGCGGCCGACTGCGGCATCAGCGCGGGCGCGATGGTGGGCAGCGCGAGCGCATCGACGCCGATCACGCGCAGCGGCACCTGGCGCCCGTCGTGGCCCAGGGCCAGGGCCTGAAACTCGAGCACCGGGCTCGCCAGCGCCACTTCGGGCCGGCGCGCGAGCCGGCCGAACACGGCCTCGTCGAAGCTGCCCTGCGCGGCGCGCACCTCGAGGTCGGGCTGGCCGTTCACCGAGCGCACCGCGCTGGAGAACTCGTCGAGCGCCGAGGCGTTGATGAGCTGCACCGAAAACGCCAGTGCCACGCCCAGCATCACGGCCAGCACGGCCGCCGCGTTGCGCCAGGGGTGGTGGCGCAGTTCCTGCCAGGAGAAAGTCGAAAGCAATGCACGCATGGGGTCATTGTGGCTGCCGTGGCAGGATGGCGGCTCTGTTCGACGATGACGACTTCACGCCCGAGGATTCCGACGATGCGGCTTCTGCCCTCCGCCTGGTGCCGCCGCTGGCTGGCGCCCTGGCTTCTCGTGCCCTGGCTGGCGGGCGCAGCGAGTGCGCAACTCGCACCACCGTCCGCACCGCTCTCGCTCGCCAGCGACCCGGCCGTGCTGGCCCGCACGGCGCTCGGTGCCGAGCGCGGCACGCTGGTGGTCGGCGTGCTGCGCGGCGACAAGGCCGCCTACGGCATCGCCCACAACCCCGAGCCGCTGGTGGCGCGCGCGATTGCGGCGGCCAGCGCGGAGCAGCCGATGTTCGAGATCGGCTCCGTCACCAAGGTCTTCACCGGCCTGCTGCTGGCGCAGGCCGTGGAGCGCGGCGACGTGGCGCTCGACGACAGCGTGGGCAAGCTGCTCGCCGGCCATGCCGAGGGCGTGCCGCCCGCCGTGGCCGCGATCACGCTGCGGCAGCTCGTCACCCACACCGGCTGCCTGCCCGTGATGGCCGACGGCGTGACGGGTGGCGCCGCGCTGGCCGAGCAGTTCCGCAGCTTCGACCTGCCGATGTTCTGGGCCGCGCTCGCGCGCATTCACCTCACGGGCGTCGCGGCGCCCTGCGAGGCGCGCTACAGCAACTTCGGCATGGCGCTGCTTGGGCAGCTGCTGGCGCTGCGCTACGGCACCTCGTGGGGCGAGCTGGTGCGCGCGCGCATCACCGAACCGCTGGGCATGAACGACACCGTGATCCCGCTCGGCGACAAGGCCTCGCGCATGGCGCCGCCGTTCGCGGGCGACCAGCGCCAGCGCCGCTTCGACATGCATGCCTACGCGCCCGCCAGCGCGCTGCGCTCCACCGCCGCCGACATGCTGGCCTTCAGCCGCGCCATCCTCGCCGGCGCGCACGGCCCGCTGGGCCCGGCCGCCGCGCGCCTGCTCACGCCGCTCGCGCGCTACGAGGGCGCCGAGATCGGCTATGCAGTGATGGTGCGCGGCCCCGAGACCGGCCGCCGCACCTACTACCACGCGGGCGTCACCGAGGGCTACCGCACGCTCTGGCTGCTGGCGCCCGACACCGGCGAAGCGCTCATCGTGCTCGCCAGCAACCAGCGCGCACCGCTGCAGCCCGTGATGCTCGCCATCGGCAAGAGCCGCTACCCGGTGCCGACGACCGAAGTGCCCATCGATCCGAAGCGCCTGGCCGACTACGCGGGCGAATTCCGCGTCGGCAAGGCGCAGGTGCTGGGCTTCACTGTGCGCGACGGGCGCCTGCTGGCGCGTGAATCGGGCAAGGGCTACAACGGGCTCACGCCCACCGGGCCGGATCGCTTCGCGGTGACGGCGATCGGAGCGCAGTTTGTGTTCCGGCGCGGCGATGGGGGCGAGGTGATCGGCGTCACGCTGACGCAGGGTGGCAGCCGGCTTGAAGGGCGGCGGGTCGGGGCCGCCGCTGCCGTGACGTCGGATTGAGCGCGGACGCGTTCAGCGTTGCGCCAGCGCGAGCAGGTCGTTGGCCATCTGCGTGATCTCGTCGCGCATCGCGAGCTGGCGCAGCCAACCGGGGGGAATGCCGTCCACGCCGTAGAAGGCGCCTGCGATCTGGCCGCAGATCGCCGCGGTGGTGTCGGCATCGTCACCCAGGTTGGCGGCTGCGAGTACCGCCTGCTCGAACGAGTCGGTGTGCGCGAAGCACCAGAGCGCCGCTTCGAGCGATTCGACGCAGTAGCCCGAACCCTCGATGCGCTCGATCGGCTTCGAGGCGTAGTCGCCGCGCGCCAGCGCCGCGACTTTTTCGCTCAAGGGCGCCAACGGTACGGTGGCAAGGATCGCCGCCTTGCTTTCGCCTTGCAGCGCTGCGCGCAGTTGCAACGCGAAAAGCTGCGAGCACTCGATGGCCTCCTGCGCACCGTGCGTGGTGCGTGTGCTTTCGCCGGCCTGCCGCCAGGTGGCTTCGGCGCTCGGCGCGTAGAACATCGGCACCGGCGCGAGCCGCATCAGCGCGCCGTTGCCTGCCGTGCGCGGATCGGGGTCGCCCGCGAACGGATCGCCCGATGCGAGGTAGCGGGTGAGGGCGCCCGACACCGTGAAACCGATGTCGAAGCAGCTTCCCGTGCTGCTCATGTAGCCCACGCTGCGCCAGTTGCAGTAGCGGTTCATCTGGTCGGTGGCATCGAAGTCCTGGCAATGGATCAGGCTCGCCGCGAGGCACAGCGCCATCGAGGTGTCGTCGGTCCATTCGCCGGGGATCAGGCCGAAAGGTCCGCCGCCGCGCATGTCGGTGACGGGCTCGAACGTGCCGCGCGTGCGGAACTCCAGCGTGGTGCCCACCGCATCGCCGCAGGCCAGCCCGAGCAGGCACCCCTGGTAGCGCGCCGCGTTCATGGGGCCGCCCTCAGTTCGTCGCGGGCCGCCATCAGCGCATAGCCCAGCAGGTTCAGGCCTTTCCAGGTGCGCGGGTCTTGCGCTGCCGCGTCCGTCGCCGCGAGGCCGATGCCCCAGATCGCATCGACGGGGCTCGCCTCGACCAGCACCTGCCGGCCGGTGCCGAGTAGGTACGCGCCGAGCGCCGCGTTCTGCGAGAACTTCGCAACGTTTCCGCGCGTCACGAGGTCGAAGCGCGCTTTGAGCCACGCCGCTTCATCGAAGTTGCCGATCTGGCGCCCCAGCTTCTTTGCTTCGCCGGGCGTGCGCGCGGCGATGATCTTTTCGCAGGTGGCCGCGTCACCGAAGAGCCGCGCCTTGCCGGCCATCATGAAATGCTCGGCGGTACGGTAGGTGACGCCTTCGACAGTGAAGGGCGCCTCGTACCATTGGCTGAAGCAGCTCTTGCCGATGCTGCCGTCCTTCGGGACCTGGTGGCCCCAGAAGAACAGGCAGTCGATCTTGTGGCCTTGGGCGATGTGCGCGAGCAGGTCTTCGTTGCTGCGCAGCGCGTGGGGTCTGTTCGTCGTCATTCCTTGTGGTCCTCAGGATTCGAAGCCGAGCACATGCTCGACCGGCAATTGCAGCCCGGGGTTGTCGTTCTGCGCCATCGGGCGTTGAGCGTCCACGAAGGCGCGCATGTCGATCACCTCGAGCAGTTCTTCCTTCGCAAACGCGGCGAGCGTTCGGCCCCGCAGGCCCAGCTGAATGGCGCGGCGTTCCAGCTTGTTGCCTGCCGGTGCGTGGTCGGGGTCCCATTGCAGGCGAATTTCGTAACGGTTGACCGCCTCCTGCCACGCATCGCGATCAGGATAGCGCTCGGCATCGAAGGTCGAAGGGACGGCCTCGCGCACCACCCGTTCGAAGAACGCACGGCGCAGCCGCAGCCCGAGCGTGACCTCCTGGCCTTCCTTGGTGCCCCAGCCGGAGCGATACATCATCCAGAGGAAATTCGGTTTGATCCAGCTCATCCGTGAAAGGCTGAAGTCCGGTCCGTCGAGACGGCCGTGCCGGATCGCGTATTCGCCGATGGCGGGGCGGTAGGCCTGATAGACGATGACGGACTGGGCATCGTGATGCGCCAGGATGTGCTTTCCGTCCTGCGGCCAGCGCTCGCGTTGGGCGAGATGGGGCTCGGTGGGAAGCGGCGTGGTCTGCTTGTTCATTGTTCTGGGTTCCTCTCGTTGTTGTTCTTCTTGCGATCTCATTTAGTTGCTCTGTGCAACTAATGATGAGTTGTATAGTACAACTAATAAATCCGGAGTCAAGCTGATCGTGACCATGCCCGCTTCAACGTTCCCTGCCTTGACCTTTCCCCGCCCGTTGGTCACTGTCGATGTGGCGATGTTCACTGTGCTGGACGACGCACTGCAGGTCTTGCTGGTGAAACGGGCGGCCGACAGCAACGAGCCGTTTCCTGGCAAATGGGCATTGCCGGGCGGCTTCATCAACACCGATGAAGATGCCTCGCTGCTCGATTGCGCATTGCGCAAGCTGCGCGAGAAGACCGGCGTGGTCACGCCCTATCTCGAGCAGCTTGGGAGTTGGGGCGGGGCGCAGCGCGATCCGCGCGGGTGGTCGGCCACGCATTGCTTCTATGCACTCATTCCGGCGCAGGCCATGCAATTGCGAAGCGGCGCCAACGCCGCCGAGGTGGCGTGGTTCGAGGTCGATGCGGCCATGCGCAAACGTCTGGCGTTCGACCACGGAGAACTGCTCGAGGCGGCCGTTGCGCGTCTGCGCAGCAAGGTGGAATACACCTCGCTGCCGGCTTTCCTGCTGGAAGAGCCTTTCACTTTGCCGTCGTTGCAGCACGCCTATGAGGTCGTGCTGGGCCGTGACATCGACAAGAGTGCCTTCCGCAAGCGGATGCTGGACGGTGGGTTCATGGAAGAGGCTGGCATGGTGGCGGGCAGCCTCGGCCGGCCCGCCATGGGCTACCGATTGCGAGACCGTTCGCAGGCCGCGTTGTTTCCGCGCACTTTCAATGCGCGCTGAGCGCGCGTTGCCTCAGGCCCGTTCCGACATCGCGTGCAGGTACGCCCGCACCGCGCCATTGCTGCTCAACCCGATCGCCCGGTCGTACGCCTGTCGCGCCGCCACGCGCGCGCCCCCGGCCGCGAGCAGGTGCGCGCGTGCCGCCCAGAACGGCTGGTAGCTCGCCACCTCGTCCGACGGAATCGCATCGAGCGCGCGCAGCCCGGTTTCGGGCCCGCGCGCATTCGCCAGCGCACACGCCAGGCTGACCTGCGCGCCGATGCTCGGCCGCAGCGCGAGCAGGCCTTCGTACAGCGACACCAGCACCTCGGGCGGCACCGGTGCGCCGGCGCGGCGCTCGCAGTGGGCCGACTGGATCGCGGCCTCGAGCTGGTAGGGCCCGAGCGACTGCATGGCCGACGCGATGCGCAGGTGGTGCTCGGCCTCGGCCAGCAGCGCGTGGTCCCAGCGCGTGATGTCCTGCTGGTCGAGCGGCACGTAGGCGCCGGCCTCGGTGCGGCGCGCGGCGGTGCGCGCCTCGCAGAACAGCATCAGCGCCAGCAGGCCCAGCGGCTCGGGCTCGGCGGGCAGCAGGCGGCACAGGATGCGGCCCAGGTCGATGGCCTCGGTCGTCAGGCCGCGCGGCAGGGCGTCGGCGCCGTCGACGTCGTCCCAGCCGGTGCCGTAGGCGGCGTAGATGCCGTCGAGCACGTCGCGCAGCCGGTGCGGCAGGTCGCGCGCCTGCGGGTACTCGAAGGGAATGCCGGCGGCGCGGATGCGGGCCTTGGCGCGCACCAGCCGCTGGCCCAGCGCGGACGGCGAGGTGAGGAAGGCGCCGGCCATGCGCGCGGCATCGAGGCCGAGCACGGTCTGCAGCATCAGCGGTGCGCGCGCGGCGGCGTCGATGGCCGGGTGCGCGCAGACGAACAGCAGGCGCAGGCGCTCGTCGGGCACGGTGGCGGCATCGGGGTCGGCCTCGTCCATCTCGCCGGCGAGCAGCAGCAGGGTCTGCGTGGCGTCGTCTTGCACGCGGCTGTGGCGCCAGGCGTCGAGCTTGCGGTGCCGCGCGACGCTCAGCAGCCAGGCGTCGGGCTGCACCGGCACGCCATCGGCGGGCCAGCGCTCGAGCGCGCGGGCGAAGGCGTCGGCCAGCGCGTCTTCGGAGGCCGCGATGTCGTGCGTGCGGGCGGACAGGATGGCCAGCAGCCGCCCGTACGACTCGCGTGCCGCGCGTTCGGCGGCGTGGTGTGCCGCCGGAGTGGTCACGTCTGGCTCGCGCCCGCCGCTGCGGTGGCGGTGAAGACCGGCCGCACTTCGACACCGCCGCTGGCGGCGCAGGGCGCACGCGCGGCCCATTCGAGCGCCGCGTCGAGGTCGGGCACGTCGACGACGAAGTAGCCGCCGAGCTGCTCCTTGGTGTCGGCGAAGGGGCCGTCCTGCACCTGGCGCTTGTCGCCGCGCACGCGCAGCGTGGTGCCGGTCATGGGCGGCAGCAGGCCGTGGCCGCCGAGCGAAATGCCCGACTGGCGCACCGCGTCGGCGTACGCGACCCAGCTGGCGCGGTAGGCCTGCGACGAGGCGTCGTTGCGTTGTTCGAATTCGGCCGCGGGTTGGTAGAACATCAACATGTACTGCATGGTGTTTCTCCGTGAGGAAAAGCTTGACGAGCAAGAGCGCTCACCACAATGACGGCCCGCAGCCGGTCATTTCGACACCGGACCGGTGCCGAGCAGAAGATTCTTGTCCTGTTCGCTCTTTGGCGCAACGTGGGCGCCAGGCCCCGCGCTCAGGCCGCGTGGGCGCGCACCGCGGGCGTGAACAGCGTTTCCATTTCCTGGCGCAGCCGGTAGGCGGCGGTGGTGGTGTCCATCGCCACATCGGCCCAGCTCAGGCTCTGGCCCTTCTTCACGGGGCGCACGAGCCTGACGTTGTGCGCCAGCCCGAGCGGCAGGCCGCCCAGGCGCAGCGAGCGCTCCGCCGGCAGCAGCTTGCCCCAGACGGTGTAGCCGCCTTCGCCGTCGAGCATCTCGCCCGCCGCGAGGTCGCGCTTGGCGGTGGCGACCACGTCGGCGTTCCAGCCGGTGGCCACGCCGGTGGGCTCGCCGCGCAGCGCCACGCTGGCGACCGACATGCCCACCTCGAGCCCGATCAGGTGCCAGCGCTTGTACAGCGTGAAGTAGCGCCCGCTCGGGTCGGTGTGGGCGTTGTATTCCTCGAAGCAGTTCTTGATGTAGTCGGTCTCGGCCTCGACCGTGACCCACACGCCCATGCGGATGTCGTAGGGGATCTTGCGGCCGTCGGCCTCGAGCGACGAGATCACCTCGACCATGCCCTTGCGCTCCAGCACGCCGCCTTCGCTGCGCGGACGCGTGACGAAGGGAATGTCTTCCACGCTCGCGGGCGGGTAGAGCAGGCCGTCGGAAGGCACGCCCAGGCCGGTGGCGTTGGCCACGGCCGAGCTTTCGATCGACGGTTTCGAGCCGTCGAGGAAGCTGTTGAACATCTTCGGGTTGAGCCCGCCGCGTTTCGCCTGCTCGGGCGTGAGCCCGTAGTTGCCCCACACGGTCTCGGGCGTCGATTCGGTGAAGTGCGGCAGCCACTTGTGGCCGCGCCCGGCCGCCACCACCGGAAAGCCGCAGGTGCGGGCCCAGTCGACCAGGTCGCAGATCAGCGCGGGCTGGTCGCCGAAGGCCAGCGAATACACCACGCCGGCCTGCTGCGCTTTGTGCGCGAGCAGCGGGCCGCAGAAGGCGTCGGCCTCGACCGTCACGTTGACCACGTGCTTGCCGTGCGCAAAGGCGTCCAGGCAGTGGTCGACCGCGGCAATCGGGTTGCCGGTGCACTCGACCACGATGTCGATGGACGGCTCGCGCGTCACGGCCTGCCAGTCGTCGGTGATCCAGGTGGCGCCGGTCTTCAGCGCCTCCTGCACCGAGCCGGCGTTGCTGCGCTCGGCCTGCCAGCCCACGCGCTCCAGGTTGACGCGCGCGGCGGCGGGCGAGAGGTCGGCAATGGCGACCAGCTGCACGCCGGGCGTGCGCGGGATCTGCGCCAGGTACATGGCGCCGAACTTGCCGGCGCCGATCAGGCCGATGCGGATGGGGCGGCCTTCGGCGGCGCGCTGTTGCAGGCGGGTGTGCAGGCTCATGATGGTCAGGCTTCCACGGTTTCGATCAGCTCGGGCGAGGTGCGCAGCGCGCTCTCGGGCAGGCCGTCTTTCCACGGCACCTCGACGGGGTAGGGCGTCAACAGGCAGTCGTCGGGCAGCACCTCGATGGGCGTGAAGTTTCTGTGCGCGATGTACTCGGGCCGCTGGTGGCGGCGGATGTGGTTGCTGACCGCGCACAGGCTCAGGTACACGGCCACGCGGTTGAAGGGCGAGAGGTTGCTGCCCGAGGCATGCACGAGGCAGCTGTGGAACAGGATCATCGAACCCGCCGGCCCCTTGGGCGAGACGATGCCGCCCTGCGTGCCACCCGCGCGGTCGACCAGCTGGCGGATCAGGTCGTTGTCGACCGTCCACAGCGGGTAGCTGGTGGTCGTGAGGTCATGCCTGGCATCGACCACGCCCTTGCGGTGGCTGCCCGGAATGAACATCAGCGGGCCGTTATGCTCGGTCACTTCGTCGAGAAAGATGGCCACGTTCATCGCGCGCTCGGTGGGCATCAGGTCGTCGTTGAGCCAGGTGCCGTAGTCCTGGTGCCACTGCCACACGTCGCCTTCGAAGGCCATCTTGCCGTTGATCTTGAACTGGTGCATGTAGACCGCTTCGTCGAACAGGTCCATCACCGGCTCGACCATGCGCGGGTGCCGCGCCAGCCGCGCGAAGGGCTCGCTGATGAGGTGCGCCGCGAAGTTCGTGCGCACGGCGTCGGAGCCTTTCTCGCGCACGTTGAAGGCCGCGCGCTTGCTGTACAGGTCGGGCACCGCCTCGGTCAGCACCTTCGTCTCTTCGGGCGAGAAGTGGCCGGGGAAGAACAGGTAGCCGTCGCGCTCGAACTGCGCGCGTTGCTCGGGGGTCAGCTTCATGCCTTGTCTCCTTTTCGGGTGGGGGATGCGGATGCCCTGCGCGCCAGCTGCTGCGCGAGCCGCTCGGCCAGCGCGTCGCTGGCGCGCGAGACGTGCTCGTCGCTCAGGCGCGCGGCGCGTTCGACGTCGCCGGCGGCAATGGCGTCGGCAATGGCTTCGTGCTCGTCCCACAGCGACTCGCGCTGCGGCTCGGCCTGCAGCACCGCGCCCATCGCGCGGCGCAGGTGGCGCCAGTGCGGGTCGGCGCTTTGGCCGATCAGCGGGTTGCCTGAGGCGGCGTAGATGGCCTGGTGAAAGGCCACGTCGGCATCGATCATGGCTTCGACATTGCGCCCGCGCGCCGCGCGCCGGCCGCGTTCGATGAGTTTCGGGTCGATGCGAAAGCGCTGCTGCGCCGCCAGCCGCGCGGCCAGCACGTCGAGCGCGCCGCGCACCTGGTAGACCTTGCGCATCGCCTCGGCCTCCAGCGGCGCCACCAGCACGCCGCGCCCAGGCGCGTCCTGCACGAAGCCGTCTTTCTTGAGCAGCCGCAGCGCCTGCAGCACCGGCTGGCGCGACACCGCGAGCCGCGCCGCGATGTCCTCCTGCGTGAGCCGCTCGCCCGGTGCGAGCGCGCCGCTGCTGATGGCGCCGAGCAGGGCGCGGTAGACCTGGTCGACGAGGTCGGGGGCGACTTCGATGCTGAGCAACTGGGCGGGCATGACGGGCCTTTCTGAACTCTGTATACAGAGTACGGACTTCGGCGGCGGGGCGCATCCCCGGGTTTTTACCCATCGGGGCTGCAAGGAACGGCGCGCCGCCGCTAAGCTCGACCCATGCAACTCCCTACCTACGACGACGTCATCGCCGCGGCCGCGCGGCTCGAAGGCCATGCCCACCGCACGCCGGTGCTGCAATCGACCACCGCCAACGAGCGCTGGGATGCGCAGTTCTTCTTCAAGTGCGAGAACTTCCAGCGCATGGGCGCGTTCAAGTTCCGCGGCGCGTTCAACGCGCTGTCGAAGTTCGACGCGGCGCAGCGCAAGGGCGGCGTCATCGCCTTCTCGTCGGGCAACCACGCGCAGGCCATCGCGCTGTCGGCGCGCCTGCTGTCGATGCCGGCCGTGATCGTCATGCCCAAGGACGCGCCCGCCGCCAAGGTCGCGGCCACGAAGGGCTATGGCGCCGAAGTGGTGATGTACGACCGCTTCACCGAAGACCGCGAGGCGCTGACCAAGCGGCTCGCGCAGGAGCGCGGCATGACGATGATTCCGCCCTACGACCACCCCGATGTGCTGACGGGGCAGGGCACGGCGGTGAAGGAACTCATCGAAGAGACGGGTCCGCTCGATCACTTGTTCGTGTGCCTCGGCGGCGGCGGGCTGCTGTCGGGCTCGGCGCTGTCGGCGCGCGCGTTGTCGCCCGCCTGCAAGGTCTACGGCGTGGAACCCGAAGCCGGCAACGACGGCCAGCAGTCGCTGCGCGCCGGGAAGATCGTGCACATCGACACGCCCAAGACCATCGCCGACGGCGCGCAGACGCAGCACCTGGGCGAGTACACCTTCGGCATCATCAAAAGGGATGTCGATGACATCTTCACCGTCACCGACGAGCAGCTCGTCGAGGCGATGCGCTTCTTCGCCGAGCGCATGAAGATGGTGGTGGAGCCGACGGGGTGCCTCGCGTTCGCGGGTGCCATCGCGGCTGCGAAGGCCATCGAAGGCCAGCGCGTGGGCATCGTGATCAGCGGCGGGAACGTGGACCTGTCGCGCTACGCGTCGCTGATCGGCTGATTCTTCTCAGGCCCGGATACCGCTCACCGTCAGGTGCAGCAACCGGTCCGCCCGCGCCGCGGCGCTCTCCGAGTGCGTGACCAGCACCAGCGAGGCGCCGTGCTCGCGCGTCTGGCCGATCAGCAGGTCCATCACCTTCGCGGCGGTGGACGGGTCGAGGTTGCCGGTGGGCTCGTCGGCCAGCAGCAGCGCGGGCCGGTGTACCAGCGCGCGGGCGATGGCCACGCGTTGCAACTGGCCGCCCGAGAGCGTCTGCGGCAGCCGCGCGCCCATGCCGGGCAGGCCGACGGCGTCGAGCATGTGGGCCACGCGTGCGTCTTCGCGCGGGCGGCCCAAGAGCATCAGCGGCAGCGACACGTTCTGCGCCACGTCGAGGTGCGGTAGCACGTGGAAGGCCTGGAACACGAAGCCCACGTGCTGGCGGCGCCACAGCGCGCGGGCCTCGCCATCGAGCGCGCCGATGTCGGTGCCGTCGTGCGACACGCTGCCTTCATCCCAAGTGTCGAGACCGGCCATGCAGTTGAGCAGGGTCGACTTGCCCACGCCCGATTCGCCGACGATGGCGACGAACTCGCCGGGCGCGACCCGCAGGCTCACGTGTTCGAAGACCGGCGCGTCGCCGTAGTGCTTGCCGAGGTTGGTGAGGTGCAGCGTCATGCGGGCGTTGTCGAACGAGCGACCTGTGCGATGTGCTGCACGGCGGTCTGCACCGCGTCGGGCGCATCGCAAGCGATGACGGTGCGCTGCGGCATGCTGCGCAGCCAGGTGATCTGCCGCTTGGCGAGCTGGCGCGTGGCGGCGATGCCGCGCTCGCGCAACTCGTTCAGGGCCTTGGCGTCGGGCGGAGCGTCGCCGCAGGCGTCGAGCATCTCCCAGGCCTGCCGGTAGCCGACGCAGCGCATCGAGGGCAGGTCGGGCGACAGGTCGCCGCGTGCGCGCAGCGCCTTCACCTCGTCGAGAAAACCGGCCGCGAGCATGGCGTCGAAGCGCTCGGCGATGCGCCCGTGCAGCCAGGCGCGGTCTTCGGGTTCGAGCGACACGAGCACGCCGCCGTCGACGGCCTTGGCGGCCTTGGTGTCGCTCGCATGGAAACTCGACAGCGGCTGGCCGCTGCTTTCCCACACCTCGAGCGCGCGCTGGATGCGCTGGCTGTCCTGCGGTGCGAGCCGAGCGGCGGTGACGGGGTCGACCTGTGCGAGTCGCGCATGCATGGCGGGCCAGCCGAGCGCGGCGGCTTCGGCATCGAGGCGCGCGCGCACGGCGGGGTCGGCCGCGGGCATGGCGTCGATGCCGTCGAACAGCGCCTTGAAGTACAGCATGGTGCCGCCCACGAGCAGCGGCAGCGCGCCGCGTGCGCGGATGTCATCGATCAGGCGCGTGGCGTCGGCCACGAAGGCGGCGGCGCTGTAGCTGTCGCGCGCATCGAGGATGTCGATCAGGTGGTGCGGCACGGCGGCCTGCTCGGCGGCGGTGGGCTTGGCGGTGCCGATGTCCATGCCGCGGTAGACCAGCGCCGAGTCGACGCTGACGATCTCGACCGGCTGCAGCTGGGCCACGGCCAGGGCGACGGCGGTCTTGCCGGACGCGGTGGGGCCGGCGAGCGCGATGTAGCGCGGGGGAACAGGGGAAGCGGGGGGCATGCGTCGAGGGTAGCAAATGACGCGCGCCGGACAGCTGCCCGGGGCTTGCCTGCGACGCAGCGCTCAGGCGACGGCGGTCGCGTCCCGCATCCGCCGGATGTCCCGCAGCGGCGGCGCACCGAACAGGCGCGCGTACTCGCGGCTGAACTGCGAGGCGCTTTCGTAGCCCACGCGCACGCCGGCGGTGCCCGCATCGATGTTCTGGTTCAGCATCAGCTGCCGCGCTTCCTGCAGGCGCAACTGCTTCAGGTACTGCATCGGGCTCATGCCGGTCACGGCGCGGAAGTGCTGGCGGTAGGTCGACGGGCTCATGTGCGCCGACGCGGCCAGCTCGTCCGCCTGCACGGGCTTCCTGAAATTCATCTTGAGCCACGCCAGGCTCTGCGCCACCTGCTGGCTGGGCGAGCCGACGGTCATGAGGCGCTGCAGCTGCGGGCCGTGGCGCCCGGCGAGCAGGCGCACGACGATTTCCTTCTGCAGCAGCGGCGCGAGCTGGGGAACGAGCCGGGGCTCGGCCAGCAGCTCGACGAGCCGCGTGACGGTGCCCAGCAGCGTCGGGTCGAGCGCGCCCAGCGACAGGGCGCGCTGGTTGTGGGGCTCCCTGGACGGCGGCGGCAGCGCCATCTCGGTCGCCACCTGCACGATGGCGCGCGGATCGAGCCGGATCATGAGGCCCAGGAAGGGCTGCGCCGCGCTGGCGCGGGTGACGTGCGCCACCACGGGCAGGTCGGCCGTGATCAGCAGCGACTGGCCCGCGCCGTATTCATAGATCTCGTCGCCGAGCGCCGCGCGCTTCTGTCCGCCGACGGTGATGCCCAGGCCGAAGCCGTAGATGCAATGCACGGGCTCGGTCGCGGCGCTGCGGCGGTGCAGCGAGAGTTCGGGAATGGCGGTGGCGTGGTCGCCGTCGTTTCGGGCAATGCGCCCGACGGCCGTGGCCAGGGCACCGAGGACGGCCGAATCGTCTGGCTGCGTCGGCTGTAGCACTTCCATCTGAATCCTTTCGGGTGCTTGCGCAAAGTCTAGCGGGCGCATCTCATGCGCTTGGCGTTTTTGGCGCAGTCTCGTTGTTTCAGGCAAGAACGCGCGCGGATTGGGCAAGTGGCGGCGGGCGCTTCGTCGGACACTGGCCGCCGTGAAGTCCTGCCGCGCGCGGCGCGGGGACCGTGCTTCCCCTCCACGATGATGAAAAAAGAAATGACCCACGACGAACGACATCCGCATCGCATCACCGCCTCGCTCGTGGCCGCACTGGCCATCGGCGCGAGCATGGCCGGGTCCGCGCCCGCTTTCGCCAGCACCGCGCTGGCGCAGAAGTACGCGTGCGTAGCCTGCCACCAGCCCGCCGTGAAGGTGGTGGGCCCGTCCTGGAAAGAAATCGGCGCGCGCTACGGCGACGGCAAGGGCACGGCCGCGCAACTGGCCGCCAGCATGAAGGCCGGCAGCTCGGGCAAGTGGGGCGCGATGCCCATGCCCGCGCAAGCCCAGGTGCCCGACGCAGACCTGCAGGCGCTCGCGCAATGGGTGCTCGACGGCGCCAAGTGAACCAGATCGTTTCAACCCACCCACGGAGAAAACCCACATGAGCGCGCTCCACGTCAACGGCCGTGACCACACGGTCGACGCCGACCCCGGCACCCCCATCCTCTGGGCCCTGCGCGACACGCTGGGCATGACCGGCACCAAGTTCGGCTGCGGCGCCGCGCTGTGCGGCGCCTGCACCGTGCACATGGACGGCCAGGCCATCCGCTCGTGCATCACGCCGATCGCGGCGGCCGAGGGCAAGAAGATCACCACCATCGAAGCCGTGACCGGCGGCAGCGACCGCGTGGGCGCGGCGGTGCATGCCGCGTGGGTCAAGCACGACGTCGCGCAGTGCGGCTACTGCCAGAGCGGCCAGATCATGAGCGCGACGGCCTTCCTGCAGTCGCTGCCCAAGGGCAAGCAGCCCAGCACCGACGAGATCGACTCGGCCATGGCCGGCAACATCTGCCGCTGCGGCACCTACGCCCGCATCCGCGCCGCCGTGGCCGATGCGGCCAAGACCCTCGCCTAAGGAGCCGACATGCTGCCCCACATCGACTACAACGACCTGCCGCGCGCGCTGCAGCGCCTGATGGCCCAGCCTGCGACCGAGGACGCCGACGCGGCCGCCACGCTGCCCCGTCGCAGCTTCCTGAAGATGGCCGGCGCCGGTGGCCTCGTGCTCGGCGCCTTCCCGCACTTGGCGATGGCACAGGCCGACGGCCCGGCCAAGGCCGGCGGCGCGCTCAAGCCGACGCAACAGCCCTCGGCCTTCGTGCAGATCGCGCCCAACGGCGAGGTCACGGTGACCATCAACCGTCTCGAGTTCGGCCAGGGCGTGCAGACCGGCCTGCCGATGATCCTGGCCGAAGAACTCGATGCCGACTGGGCCCTGGTGCGCAGCCGCAGCGGCACCAACGATGCCGCCTACGCCGACCCGCTGTTCGGCATGCACCTGACCGGCGGTTCCAACTCGATCAAGAACAGCTACACGCAGTACCGCGAACTGGGCGCGCGTGCGCGGGCCATGCTGCTGTCGGCCGCGGCGCAGCGCTGGAAGGTCGACGTGGCCACGCTGCGCACGCAGGCCGGCACGGTCATCGGCCCGGGCGGTCGCAAGGCGGGCTACGGCGAGCTGGCCGAAGCAGCCATGGCGCTGCCGGTGCCCGAGACGGTCACGCTGAAGAGCCCGAAAGACTTCCGAATCATCGGCCGCCCGACCACGCGCCTGGACGCACGCGCCAAGAGCAGCGGACGACAGGACTTCGGCATCGACGTGAAGCAGCCCGGCCAGCTCACGGCCGTGGTGGCCCATCCGCCCGTGTTCGGCGCCCGCCTGGCCTCGGTGGACGACAGCGCCGCGCGTGCCGTCAAGGGCGTGAAGGCCGTGCTGCGCATTCCGCTGGACCGTGGCGCCGAGGGCGTGGCCGTGGTGGCCGACGGCTACTGGCCCGCCAAGCTGGGCCGTGACGCGCTCAAGCTGCAGTGGAACACCGACGCAGTGGAGAAGGTCAACAGCGACAAGCAGCTGGCGCAGTACCGCGAACTGGCCGGCCGCCCTGGCAACCGCAAGTTCGACGCCGACATGGCGCCGTTGGCCGGCGCGCCGCACAAGCTCGAGGCCGAGTTCGTGTTTCCCTACCTGGCCCATGCGCCCATGGAGCCGGAGAACTGCACCGTGAAGCTGTCGGACGGCCGCGCCGAGCTGTGGGTCGGCACGCAGTCCGCCGACCTCGACGGCCAGGCCGCGGCACGCACGCTGAAGCTCGACCCCGCGCAGGTGAAGGTGAACGTGCAGATGGCGGGCGGCGGCTTCGGCCGGCGCTTCGTGGGCTCAAGTGACTTCGTCGTCGAGGCCTGCGAGATCGCCAAGGCCGCGCGCGCCGCCGGCCTGAAGGATGCCCCCGTGCGCCTGCTGTGGAGCCGCGAGGACGACATCAAGGGCGGCTACTACCGCCCCATGCACCTGCACCGCGCACGCATCGGTTTCGACGAACGCGGCAAGATCCTCGCGTGGGACCACGTGATCGTGGGCCAGTCGATCACCGCGGGCACGGTGTTCGCCGGCTCCATGGTCAAGGACGGCATCGACGCCACCGCGGTGGAGGGCATGCGCGATCCGTACCCCGTGCCGATGCGCCTCACGGTGCATCACCCGCAGGTCAACGTGCCGGTGTTGTGGTGGCGCAGCGTGGGCTCCACGCACACCGCCTTCGTGATGGAAACGCTGATCGACGAGATCGCCCGCACGACCAAGCAGGACCCGGTGGCCTACCGCATGAGCCTCTTCGGCGACAAGCACCCGCGCCACCGCGCCGCGCTGCAATTGGCCGTGGACAAGAGCGGCTACGGCAAGAAGAAGCTGGCCGAAGGCCGCGCCTGGGGCGTGGCCGTGCACGAGTCCTTCGAGTCGGTGGTGGCCTATGTGGTCGAAGCGTCGGTGAAGGACGGCCAGCCCGTGCTGCACCGCGTGACCTCGGGCGTGCACTGCAACCTGGCGGTGAACCCGCGCAGCGTGGAAGCGCAGGTGCAGGGCGCGGCGGTGATGGGGCTGTCGACCTGCCTGCAAGGCAGCGCCATCACGCTGAAGGACGGCGTGGTGCAGCAGGGCAACTTCGGCGACTTCAGCGTGGCGCGCATCACGCAGGTGCCGGAGTTCGACGTGCACATCGTGCCCAGCGCCGATGCGCCCAAGGGGATGGGTGAACCCGGTCTGCCGCCGCTGGCGCCTGCCTTCGCCAACGCCGTGGCGCGGCTGACGGGCAAGCCCTTGCGCCAGCTGCCGTTCGACCTGGCCTCGGCCTGACGCGGGAACGGAACCGCCTGAAAAAGGCGGGCTAGATGGCAGCGGGGGCGGGCGTGTGCGCCTCGCCCCGCACCTCTTGCGGCGACAGCGCCGCGGAAGGCAATGAGGGCTGTGCAGGCCGCGGCGACACCAGCCGCGGCTGCGGCCGGCTGTCGGCCACGGTGCTGCTGTCCTCGGGCTTCATGCGAAACAGCTGCGACAGCGCGGCGCGGTACTGCGTCGCGCCCACCGAGTTGGTGTTGTGGTGCGAGCCGCCCTCGACCAGCACGAACATCTTGGGCACCGTGGCCGCGTCGTACAGCTTGCGCCCGAGCGTCGGGTTGATCAGGCTGTCGGCGGTGCCGTGCACCACGAGCAGCGGCGCGCCGATGTCCTTGACGGTGCGAATCGCCTCGAAGCGCTGCGTGATGAACGGGCCGAAGGGCAGCCAGCCCCACTTGAAGCTGCTGGCCACGTCGGCGATGGAGGTGAAGGTGCTTTCGACGATGGTGCCGCTCTCGTCGTTCACCGTGGCCGCCAGGTCGATGCCGATGGCGCCGCCCAGCGAGTGGCCGAAGATGTAACGGTGCTGGCGCGGATGGCGTGCGGCCAGCCAGGTCCAGGCGGCGCGGGCGTCTTCGCGGGCCGAGGCTTCCGAGGGCAGGCCCTTGGAGCTCTTGCCGAAGCCGCGGTAGTCGATGGCCAGCACCGAGAAGCCCAGCTCGTGCATGCGCTGGATGCGCGGTGCCGAGCCGGCCACGTTGTAGCGCGCACCATGCAGGTACAGCAGCACGGGGGTCTCGGTGGTTTCGGGGGCGCCGCCGAGCCACAGGCCGTGTAGGCGCGCCGGTTCACCGGTGATGGACGACTGGAAGTCGATCCAGACATCCTGCATGCCTTCGGTCATCTGGGCCGAATTGCCCCAGCTGCGGTCGCTGGGCTGGAAGATCCATTCGCGCTGGCGTTCGTCGAGGGTCGAACAGCCGGCTGCCAGGAGGGCACAAAGCGAAAAGATGGACGCGAGGAGGGGCCAGCGTTTGATCATGGGGTGGAGGGACAGCGAAAGTCGGCCGAAAGTTCATCTGCTTGCTTTCTGAAACGCGTCGGCATCGCGTGTCAGCTCCCCCTGTGCAGCGCTCGCCGGCGCCTGGCACGAGACCATGCAACGTGCGTGCCCGCACCGTGGATGACGCCACAAAACCCTCGAAAACCCTCGAAATGGGCGCTGATGGCGCTTATCTGCCGCACAGGCCCCGGTGTTCAGCCCGGCGCCGGCTGCACGAAATACACCACCATCCGCAGGTGCCGGTGCGTGTCGACCACCAAGATTTCGTGGTGAAACTCCAACGGTCCGCTGTCGGCCGTCTGTACGCATCCGAGGCCGCGCCGGGCGGGCGCACTGTCGGGGGTGTCCCACCAGCGGCGGAAGTCGGGCGAGAGCGCTTTCAGGTCCGTGACCAGACCCCGCATGGCCGGATCGTCGGGCGCAATGGCGAAGTCGTATCGGAATTGCGCCAGCAGCCCGGGCGCATCGTCGCGCCAGGCGGGCAGGCGCCGGCGCAGTTCGGGGTCGGCGAACACCATGCGAAGGAGGTTGCGCGCCTCGCGCTCGCGCGCGCTGAAGCCGAAGAGCGCGTCGGCCGCGGCGTTCCAGGCCACCACGTCCCAACGCAGGTTGAAGACGTAGGCGGGGCGGGTGGGCAGCTCGTCCATGAGCTGCTGGATGCGGGGCGTGACCGACGCCTGCTGATGGGCTTCGGGCGGCGGCGGGCGCTTGTGGGCCAGCAGGAACAGGTGGCTGCATTCGGCGTCGTCCAGCTTCAGGGCGTGCGCCACGCCGAGCAGGAATTTCTGCGACACCTGGATCTCGCGCCCCTGTTCGAACCAGGTGTACCAGGTGAGCCCCACGCCGGCCATCACCGCGACCTCTTCGCGCCGCAGGCCGGGTGTGCGCCGCCGCCCTTGCGAGGGCAGGCCCACATCGGCGGGCGTGAGCTTGCGGCGGTGCCGGGTCAGGAACTCCGACAGCTCGTTCTTGGTGCGGCTGAGGCTGCGTTCGATCAAGCCTGTTGTCTCAAGTAATAGGATAAACGCTTAAATTGTAATGTGATGATCTTGTCCTGAAGATGGGGCTTCCGCAACCCGAACGTGCACCCGGAGGCCTCTTTTGACCGCACCTTGCGATTCACTTTCCCTTTCCGACAGCTTTCCGGCCGCGCGGCGCGAAGGCCGCGCCGGCGCCCGCGAATGGACGGGGCTCGCGCTGCTGGCGCTGCCGACCCTGCTGCTCGGCCTCGACCTCACGCTGCTGCACCTGGCACTGCCCGCGCTGGCCCTGGACCTGCGCCCCACGAGCGCGCAGGCGCTGTGGATCGTCGATGCCTACGGTTTCATGATTGCCGGCTTTCTCGTCACGATGGGCACGCTGGGCGACCGCATCGGGCGGCGCAAGCTGCTCATGGTGGGGGCGGCGGCGTTTGGCGTGGCGTCGGTCCTGGCGGCCTGTTCGACCAGCGCCGCCCAGCTGATCGTCGCGCGCGCCGTGCTCGGCGTGGCGGGCGCGACGCTGATGCCGTCGACGCTGGCGCTGATCAGCAACATGTTCCTGCACCCGCACCAGCGCGCGCTGGCCATCGGGCTGTGGGCGACCATGTTCGCGCTCGGCATGGCGGCCGGGCCCGTGGTGGGCGGCCTGCTGCTCGCGCACCACGGCTGGGGCGCGGCCTTTCTCGTGGCGCTGCCGGTGGTCGGGCTGCTGCTGGTGGCGGCGCCGTTCCTGCTGCCGGAGTACCGCGCGCCGCAGCAGGGGCGGCTCGATCTGCCCAGCGTCGCGCTGTCGCTGCTCGCCTTGCTGCCGGTGGTCTACGGCATCAAGCAGGTCGCGAAGGACGGGATCGGCGTCGGTGCCGTGATGGCGCTCGTCGGTGGGCTGGCGTTCGCGCTGGGTTTTGTCCGGCGGCAACGGCGGCTGAGTCATCCGCTGATCGACCTCGGCCTGTTCGCCAGCCGGGCCTTCAGCGTCGCGCTCGTGGTGTTGCTGGTGGGGCTGGTCGGTGTCGGCGGCACGATGCTGTTGGTGACCCAGTACCTGCAGCTGGTGGCGGGCCTGTCACCGCTCGCCGCTGGGCTGTGGATGGGGCCGCCGGCGCTCGCGATGCTGGTGGCCGGCATCACCGCGCCGCTGCTCACGCGGCGCATCCGGCCGGGCCATGTGATGGCGGGCGCGCTGGGGCTCTCGGTCGTGGGCTACCTGGTGCTGAGCCAGCTCGATCGCACGCCGCATGGCATCGCGTGGGTCACGGCCGCGTTCTCGCTCGTGTACCTCGGCCTGGGCACCATCGCCGCGCTGGGGACCGACCTGGTCGTGGGCGCCGCGCCGCCCGAGAAGGCGGGATCGGCCTCGGCCCTGTCCGAAACGGTGCAGGAGCTGGGTCTGGCCGTGGGCATCGCCACGCTGGGCAGCCTGACGACGGCGGTGTATCGCACGCGGATGGGCGACCCGATCGACGGCATGGCCGTGAACCTTCAACGCGCGGTATCGGACAGCCTGGCCGGCGCTACAGCGGTCGCGCATGAATTGCCCGCTGGCGTGCTCGAACAGGCGCAAGCCGCCTTCCTCGCAGGACTGAATGCCGCCGCTGCCACCAGCGCCGTCAGCATCGCGGTCCTGGCGGCGCTGGCCGCCGTCACGCTGCGGCATGTCGGCGTGGCCGCCGATGAAGCGAAACCTTAAGGCTCAGCGCCCGCGCATGAACAGCGAATCGAGCTCGCGGATCGACAGCTGGCGCCAGGTCGGTCGGCCGTGGTTGCACTGGTCGGAGCGCTCGGTGGCTTCCATCTGGCGCAACAGGCCGTTCATCTCGTCGATGGTGAGCTTGCGGTTGGCGCGCACCGCGCCGTGGCAGGCCATGGTCGACAGCAGTTCGTTCTGCGCGCGCTGCACCACGGTGCTCGCGTCGTGCTGGCCCAGCTCGGCGAGCACGCTGCGCGCCAGCTCCACCGGGTCGCCGTCGGCCAGCGTGCCGGGCACGGCGCGCACCGCCAGCGTGCGGGCCGAGAAGGGCGTGATCTCCAGCCCCAGCGTGGGCAGCACTTCGGCGCAGGCCTCGGCCGTGGCCACTTCCTGCGGCGTGGCGGCGAAGGTGGCCGGGATCAGCAGCGGCTGGCTCGTGATGGCCGCGCCGTCGAGCTGGGTCTTGAGCCGCTCGTAGACGATGCGCTCGTGCGCCGCGTGCATGTCGACGATCACGAGGCCCTGGCTGTTCTCGGCCAGGATGTAGATGCCCTGCAGCTGGGCCAGCGCGCGACCCAGCGGCCAGGCGTCCTGGTTCATGACCGGGGCCGCAGTGGGGATCGGGGCTTCGCTGTCGGGCAATCCGACCGGCGCGCGGAACGACATCGCCGGCGCTTCGGTCTGCCACTGCGACGGGGCCGTGACCGGCGCATGCCCCTGTTCCTCGGAGCGCCGCGGCCACATCGCCTCGAAGTCGCCGGCACCGCGCTCGCGCGCCTGGAACGGGATCGCGGGCTGCGACCAGCTCGCGCTCGGCGGCAGCGGGGTCTGCTTGAAGAAGGGCTGCGGCGGTGCGTCGGCCGGTGCCAGGGCATCGCCGGCGCGCGGCGCGGCCAGTGCGTCCTCGATGGCGTGGCGCACCGCCTGGTGCACCTCGCGCCCGTCGCGAAAGCGCACCTCGATCTTGGTCGGGTGCACGTTGACGTCGACGCGCGCGGGATCGATCTCCAGGTACAGCACGTACACCGGCTGGCGCTGGCCGTGCAGCACGTCTTCGTAGGCGCTGCGCACGGCGTGCGACAGCACCTTGTCGCGCACGAAGCGGCCATTGACGTAGAAGAACTGATGGTCGTTGCGCGAGCGCGCCGCATCGGGAATGCCGGCGCGGCCGACCACGCGCACCGGGCCGCCTTCGCGCAGCACGGAGACGCTTTGCGACACGAAGTCGTCGCTCAGCGCATCGGCCAGCCGCTGCTCGGGCGTGGCGGCGGCGCGCCATTGTTCGATCAACTTGCCGTCGTGCCAGACCGAGAAGCCCACCTCGGGCCGCGCCAGCGCATGGCGGCGCACGGCCTCGATGCAGTGGGCCAGCTCGGTGGCGTCGGTCTTCAGGAACTTGCGCCGCGCGGGCGTGGCAAAGAACAGCTCGCGCACCTCGACCGTGGTGCCCACTGAGCGCGCCACCGGCCGCAGCTCGCCGGTCCCGCCGTCGAGCACGAAGGCGCTGTCGGCGCCGGTGAAGCGCGAGAGGATGCTGAGCTCGGCGATTGCGTTGATGGCCGCCAGCGCCTCGCCGCGAAAGCCCATGGTGCCGACCGTTTCCAGGTCGCTCAGGCTCGCGATCTTGCTGGTGGCGTGGCGGCGCAGCGCCACCGTGAGTTCTTCGCGGGGAATGCCCAGGCCGTCGTCTTCGACCGAGATCAGCCGCACGCCGCCCGAGGCCAGCCGCACGGTGATCTGGCGCGCGCCGGCGTCCAGCGCGTTGTCGAGCAGTTCGCGCACCACCGAGGCGGGACGCTCGACCATTTCACCGGCGGCGATCTGGCTGATCAGCTCGTCGGGGAGTTCACGGATCGGGCGGCGTTCGGCGGGGGGGAGGGAGGAGGGTAGGGCACTCACCGGAAACATTCTAAAAGCGGGGCGTATGTCGGGCGGTTGGCGGGGTATCGGGGTGTATTTGGCGCGCTTATACCGATCCTCAACCGATCTCATTGGCTTTGGCGGAGGCGAAAACCTAAGCTCCCTCTCGCCAACGTATTCGCACAACAAGAACGCACCGGAGACACCCACGACACCGCCATGGCCTGCCGCCATGCCGCGCAGGGGGCCGCCGCGCGCGTTCGCCGACCACCCTGAAAGCCGACGCCATGACGACACCCCGCCCCCTGCGCTCCGCCGCCTGGTTCAACAACCCCGAACACAGCGAGCTCTCGGTCCTGCACCTGGCCTGGTTCCTGAATTACGGCCTCACCCGCGAAGAACTGCAGTCGGGCAAGCCGATCATCGGCATCGCGCAAAGCGGCTCCGACCTCACGCCCTGCAACCGCCACCACCGCGAGCTGTCGCTGCGGGTGCGCGAAGGCATCCGCGAGATGGGCGGCATCGCGATGGAATTCCCGATGCACCCGATCCAGGAGAACGGCCGCCGCCCCACGGCCGCACTCGACCGCAACCTGGCCTACCTGGGGCTCGTCGAGATCCTCACCGGCTACCCGATCGACGGCGTGGTGCTGACCACCGGCTGCGACAAGACCACGCCCGCCGCGCTGATGGCCGCGGCCACCGCCAACATCCCCGCCATCGTGCTGTCGGGCGGCCCCATGCTCAACGGCTGGCACGACGGCCAGCGCACCGGCACCGGCACCACGCTGTTCAAGGCGCGCGAGCTGTTCGCCAAGGGCAGCATCGACTTCCCCGGCTACATCGACCTCGTGGGCTCCACCGTGCCCTCGGCCGGCCACTGCAACGTGATGGGCACGGCCTCGACGATGAACGCCCTGGCTGAAGCCCTGGGCATGAGCCTGCCCGGCTGCGCGGCCATTCCCGCGCCGTACCGCGAGCGCGGCCAGATGGCCTACGAAACCGGCCGGCGCATCGTCGACATGGTGCGCGAAGACCTCAAGCCCTCGGACATCCTCACGCGCTCGGCCTTCGAGAACGCGATCGTCGTCAACTCGGCCATCGGCGGCTCGACCAACGCGCCGATCCACCTCATCGCCATCGCCAAGCACGCAGGCGTCGAACTCAACATCCAGGACTGGGAAACGGTCGGCCTCGACGTGCCGCTGCTGCTCGACATGCAGCCCGCCGGCAAGTACCTCGGCGAGGAGTTCTACCGCGCAGGCGGCGTGCCCGCGGTGGTGGCCGAGCTGCATCGCCACGGCCTGATCCGCACCGACGCGCGCACCGTCAACGGCCACACCCTGGCCGCCAACTGCGCCGACGCGCCGGTGAAAGACGCCGACGTGATCCGCCCCTTCGACCAGCCGCTGCGCGAGAACGCCGGCTTCCTCGTGATGTCGGGCAATCTCTTCGACAGCGCGATCATGAAGACCAGCGTGATCTCCGACGAGTTCCGCGCGCGCTACCTGAGCCAGGCCGGCGACCTCGACGCCTTCGTGGGCCGCGCCATCGTGTTCGACGGCCCGGAAGATTTCGAAGCCCGCATCGAAGACCCGTCGCTGGACATCGACGCGAGCTGCATCCTGTTCATGCGCGGCGTCGGCCCCATCGGGCACCCGGGCTCGTCGGAAGTGGTCAACATGCGCGCGCCCTCGCACCTGCTCAAGAGCGGCGTGTCGGCCTTGCCCTGCATCGGCGACGGCCGCCAGTCGGGCACCTCGGGCTCGCCGTCGATCCTCAACGCCTCGCCCGAAGCCGCCGCAGGCGCGGGCCTGGCGCTGCTGCAGACCGGCGACAAGGTGCGCGTGGATTTGAAGGAGCGCACCGTCAACATGCTCGTCGACGACGCCGTGCTGCAAGCGCGCGCCCGTGACCTCGAAGCGAAGGGCGGCTACCCGATTCCCGCGAGCCAGACGCCGTGGCAGGAGATCCAGCGCGCGATGGTGGACACGCTGTCCGAAGGCATGGTGCTGAAGCCGGCGACGAAGTACCAGCGGGTGGCGCAGACGGCGGGGATTCCGCGTCGGAATCACTGAGGACGGTTGCTGTTCAGGGCGACGCTCCCGCCGACGGGGAGCCTTGCTCCGCGAATGTCCCCGGCCTGCGGCCTCCTCCTTGATTTCGCTGCGCAAGGCACCCCATCGACGTGAGCGTGTTCAGAGCACGTGTGGATCGGCCCGCACAACGACCGCGCCCATCGTGCTCAGGACACTGGGTGCTTCCCGCAGCGAAATCAAGGAGGAGGGGCGAAGCCCCGGGGGACATTCGCGGAGGGAAGTACCCGGTGGCCCGGGCACACGCCCTGAATGAACCCGCCCCCGCACCCAGAATTCTTAAATCAGAAGAAGGAGTCAGACATGAAGTGGATGAGCGTTCAAACGCCGCAGGGCCCCCGCGTGGGCTACATCAAGGACGGCGCACTGCAGCCCGTCAATGTGAGCCGCATGCAGGAGATCGTCGAAGGGAAAGCCTGGAGCGATGCAGGCAATCCGATCCCGCTCGCCGACGTCAAGCCCACCTTGCCGTTCGCACCGAGAAATATCATCTGCATCGGCGCCAACTACCGCGACCATTGCATCGAGACCGGCCTGGCCATCCCCGAGAAGCCCGTCGTGTTCGCCAAGTTCAGCAACACGCTGGCCGCTGACGGCGACGCGATCACCTGGCCCGAGGGCTTCACCGAGAAGGTCGACTGGGAAGCCGAACTCGGCGTCGTCATCGGCCAGCGTGCACAGGGCGTGAGCGAGGTGGACGCGCTCTCGCATGTGTTCGGCTACGTTGCAGCCAACGACGTGAGCGCGCGCGACGTGCAACTGGGCGAGGCGCAATGGGTGCGCGGCAAGTCGCTCGACGGCTTCTGCCCGCTCGCGCCCACCGTCGTCACGCGCGACGAAGTGACCGACGTGCAATCGCTGGGCATCCGCTGCCTCGTCAACGGCGAGGCCGTGCAGTCGTCGAACACGAGCGAAATGATCTTCTCGGTCGCGTTTCTCGTCGCGTACCTCTCGCGCGCCATCACGCTCGAACCCGGCGACCTGATCCTCACCGGCACGCCCGCCGGTGTCGGCCTGGGCCTGAAGCCGCCACGCTTCCTCAAGCGCGGCGACGTGGTCTCGGTCGAGATCGACGGGCTGGGTTCGGTGACGAACCCGGTCCACGGCGCGGTCGCACGCGGCTAGCCTCCACGGCTTCCAGACAGACATACCTATTCAGGAGACAACAACAATGACAACCACGAGTCCCTACGGCGAGCTGGTCACAGGCGCCATCCACAAGGCGCGCTGGCGCCTGCTGCCCATGCTGATCGTCATGTACATCATGTCGATTCTTGATCGCGTGAACGTCGGCTTCGCCAAGCAGGCGCTGCAGATCGACACCGGCCTGAGCAACAGCGCCTTCGCGCTTGGCGCCGGCATCTTCTTCGTGAGCTACGCGATCTTCGAAGTGCCGAGCAACGTGATCCTGTCGCGCGTCGGCCCGCGCATCTGGCTGTGCCGGATCATGGTCACCTGGGGGCTCGTGGCCTCGGCCATGATGTTCGCGACCACCGAGACCTCCTTCTACGTGCTGCGCTTCCTGCTCGGCATCGCGGAGGCGGGCTTCTACCCCGGCGTGCTGCTCACCCTGACCTACTGGTTCCCCGCGAAGGTGCGTGCGCAGGCCAACGGCATCCTGCTGTTCGGCTTTGCGGGCGCGCTCGTCATCGGCGGGCCGATCTCCGGTGCGCTGCTCGACATGAACGGCATCGGCGGCCTCAAGGGCTGGGAGTGGATGTTCCTCATCGAGGGCTTGATGGCCGTGGTGGTGGGCATCGTGGCCTTCTTCGTCATCGTCGACCGGCCGCACAACGCGCCCTGGCTCACGACCGCGCAGCAGAACGCACTGCAGGCCGTGCTCGACCAGGAAGCGGCGGAAAAGTCGGCCGACAGCCCGCAGACCGTGTGGCAGACGCTGTGCAATCCGCGGGTCATGTTTTTCGCGCTGAACTTCTTCATCGTGCAGATCGCCGCCTACGGCCTCATCTTCTATCTCCCGACGCAGGTGGGGCAGATCCTGGGCCAGAAGATTGGCCTCCTTGTCGGCTTCGTCACCAGCATCCCGTGGCTGCTGGCACTGTTCGTCGTGTACTTCGTCACGCGCTGGTCCGACCGTCACCACGACCGCCGCCGCGTCACCGTGGCCACGCTCTACACGATCTTCGGCGTGTGCGTGTGCCTGTCGGCGCATGGCTCGCCGATCTTCGCGATCGCGGCGCTGTCGATCGGTGCGTCGACCTACCTGTCGGGCACGCCGATCTTCTATGCCTTCCTGTCGGAGCGGCTGTCGGGCCTGGGCATTGCCACGGGCATCGCGCTGGTCAACTCCATCGGCAACCTGGGCGGCTTCGTGGCGCCCAACCTGCGGACCTATGTGGAGCAGAACCACGGCGGCTCGGCCGCGGGGCTGTACACGCTGGGCAGCGCGGCGCTGCTGGCCGCGCTGATGCTGGCGCTCATGCCCAAGGGCTGGCGCGTGGCGAAGAAGAGTGGGGCTGCTGCGGCGCCCGAGGCCGTGCTCGACCGCCGGGCACGCGCCTGATCGTTCAGAAGGCCTGTCGCCAGACGCGCGACAGGGCCTGCCATGCGCAGTCGACTTCCGGCCGCTTGAGCGCGCCGGCCAGGCAGACAAAGCGCAGGTCGCACGCGATGCTCACGCGGTCGGCGATGACCAGGCCATCGCGCTGGCTGGCCTGCAGCGCCAGCGCGTCGCGCGCCAGCGAAATGCCCACGCCGGCGCGCACCAGCGCCAGCATCGACATCTCCTGGTCGGCCTGCGCGGCTTTCTTCAGCACCAGCTTGTGGGCCTGCAGCACCGGCGCCAGCAGCCGCGAATGCGAGGAGGTCGCCGGTGCCAGCACCCACGGCAGGTACGCCAGCTCGGGCCAGTCGCGGCCCAGCACCTGCGGCGCCCAGCCGCTCGGGCCGATCACCTGGTAGTTGAAGCGCGCCAGCACCTGCGAATGGAACAGCTCGCCGTCGTGGCGCCGTGAGGCGGCGCTGGCCTGCGGCAGGTCGGTGGCCTCGGGGTCGCCGAGGTAGAAGCCGATGTCCAGCTCCTTGTTCAGCAGTTGGGCGAGCACGTCGCCGCTCGTGCCCTGGTGCAGCTCGGTCTCGAGCTCGGGCGCCAGCGCCACCAGTTCGGTGAGGAAGGGGCTGAGCCGCGTGAAGTCGGGGTCGAGGATGGTGCCGATGCGCAGCGAGCCGCGCACGCCGCCCTTGAGCCGCTCGGCGGCCACCGCGAAATCGTTCAGGCTCTCGAGCGCATGCTCTGCGTGGTTGAGCAGCGCCGCGCCGTCGCGCGTGAGCAGCAGGCCGGTGGGCGTGCGCTGGAACAGCTCCAGCTCGACCAGCGCGCCCAGCTCCTTGAGCTGCAGGCTCACGGCGGGCTGCGTGAGGAACAGACGCTGCGCACCGCGCGACACCGAGCCCTCGCGGGCCACGGCCACGAAGGCCTGCAGGAGCCGGGGCTCGATCTTCTTCATGCCGCGCCGGGGAAAGGCTGCAGCTGCTTGTACATGACGAAGGCGTCCACGAAACCGTGCTGCGGATGCCTGAATGCGCCCGGCAGCGTGCCGACGATGGCGAAGCCCATGTGCTGCCACAGCCGCACCGCGCGCTCGTTGGTGGAGACGACGAAGTTGAACTGCATCGCCAGGAAGCCCATGCGCAGGGCCTGCTGCTGCGAGTGTTCGCACAGCGCCGAGGCCACGCCCAGGCCGCGCGCCGCCTCGGACACCACATACCCGCAGTTGCTCACGTGCGCGCCCTGGCCGGGCTGGTTGGGGCGGATCACATAGGTGCCGAGCACGGCGCCTTCGTCGTTGCAAGCCACGAAGGTCAGGGTGGGCACCTTCATCCACGAATGGCGGGCCTGTTCTTCCGTCACATCGGGCGGGTAGGTGTAGGTGTCGCCGCGGCGGAACGTCGGTTCGAGGACGGCCCAGATGGCGGGCCAGTCGGCATCGAGGGCTTCGCGGATCTGGATCATGGGGTGATTCGGAAAAGGTGCGACATGCCAACAAGGATAATCCGCGCCCATGGAAATCATCAGCTTTCTCGTCGACTTCATCCTTCACGTCGACAAACACCTCGAGGCCTTCGTGGTCGCCTATGGCCCCTGGGTCTATGCGCTGCTGTTCCTGATCGTGTTCGTCGAGACCGGCGCGGTGGTCATGCCGTTCCTGCCGGGCGACTCGCTGCTGTTCATCGTCGGCGCGCTGTGCGGCGTGGGGCTCATGAGCTTTCCGCTGGCCTGCGGCATCCTGATCGCGGCGGCCATCCTGGGCGACCAGTGCAACTACTCGATCGGGCGCTACTTCGGGCCCAAGGTGTTCCAGTGGGAGAACTCGCGCTTCTTCAACCGCAAGGCCTTCGACCAGGCCCACAGCTTCTACGAACGCTACGGCGGCATCACCATCGTGTTGGCGCGCTTCATGCCCTTCATTCGCACCTTCGCGCCCTTCGTGGCCGGCGTGGCCGAGATGAACCGCGCGAAGTTCACGGCCTACAACGTGGGCGGCGCGCTCATCTGGGTGCTGGGCATCGCCACCGCGGGCTACTTCTTCGGTAACCTGCCGTTCGTGCGCCAGCACCTGGACAAGATCATCTGGGCGCTGATCTTCGTGCCCGGCCTGCTGGCGATCTTCGGCGCGTGGCGCGCCTCGAAGGCCGAGAAGGCGCGGGCGGCGGCATCGCAGGCCTGAGCCGCGCTCGGCTCGCCGCCAAGAAAAAACGCGCCGGAGGGCGCGTTTTTTCGTTGAGGGTTGGAATGATCAATCAGTAGCGCGGCCCGTTGTCCGGGTAGTAGCCACTGCCGCGCGGGTAGCGTTGCTGGTTGTAGTAGTTGCGCTCGTCGACGTTGCGGCCCACCTGGTTGCCGATGATGCCGCCGATGGCCGCGCCGCCGAGCGTGCTGCCCGTGTTGCCGCCGATCGCATGGCCCACCGCCGCGCCGCCGAGTGCGCCAATGCCGGTGCCGAGGTTCTGGTTCGGACCGCTCGCACAACCTGCCAGCGTCATGACCGAAGTGGCAGCTGCAGCGGCGATCCAGAGACGTGTCTTCAACATGAGGTCCACCTTTCGAGAGTGATGGCTCATCATGGTCAAAAGTATGCATTTCGCGGTGTAGGAGCCTGCCGCGCTTGCCTGTGCGCAGGGGCGCGTGTTGCGGAACGCAACGCCTGAAAGCGCGTGTGGCTACGGGGTGCGCGGCTTCGGGGCCTTCTTCTTCGGGGCTTCCAGCGCGCCCGACGACGCCGCCCGCAGGATGCGGCGGAAGGTGGGGCATTCCATGTGGCTGGGCGCGGGGCAGACCGCCGCATGCCGCAGGCCGTCGCGCATCGCCGTGAGCTGGCGGATCGTGCGGTCCAGGTCCTGCGCCTTGTCCGCGAGCACCTGCCGGTCGATGCGCGGCTTGCCTTCGGGCGAGAACATGTGGCCGATTTCGTCCAGCGAGAAACCGGCGGCGCGCCCCAGCGCGATGAGGGCCAGCCGCTCCAGCACCTCGGGCGCGAACACGCGGCGCAGGCCGTGCCGGCCGGTCGAGGCGATCAGCCCTTTTTCTTCATAGAAGCGCAGCGTCGAGGCGGGAACGCCGGCGCGTTGCGCGACTTCCGAAATGTCCATGTGCCGGCCCCCTCTTGACTTCAAGTCGACTTGAATTGGCACAGTCTAGCTCTCGCCGCTTGACGGCACCTGAAGGAAAACGATCATGGACGACACATCTCCCGCCAATGCCGAACAGGCCGCCCTGTGGAACGGCCACGCTGGCAGCGCCTGGGTCCGGACGCAAGCCGTGCTCGACGCGATGTTCCAGCCGCTCGAAGCGCGGCTGAGCGACGCGGTGCGCGCCGTGGGCGCCCGCCGCGTGCTCGACGTGGGTTGCGGCACCGGCCGCACGACGCTCGCCGTGGCGCGGCAACTCGGCCCGATGGGCCAGTGCCTCGGCGTCGACATCTCGGCGCCGATGATCGAGGCGGCGAAGGCCCGCGCCGCGCGCGAGGTGCTCCCGTCGGCCCGCTTCGTCTGCGCCGACGTGCAGGGCCACGCCTTCGAACCGGCCGCGTTCGACACGGTCATCTCGCGCCTGGGCGTGATGTTCTTCGACGACCCGGTGCGGGCCTTCGCGAACCTGCGGCGTGCGGCGACCGATGGCGCGGCCCTGCGCTGCATCGCCTGGCGCGGCGGGGCCGACAACCCGTTCATGACCACGGCCGAGCGCGCCGCCGCGCCGCTGCTGCCCGGCCTGCCGCCGCGCCTGCCGAACGCACCGGGCCAGTTCGCGTTTGCCGACCGCGCGCGGGTCGCGGGCATTCTCGAGGCGAGCGGATGGGGCGAGGTCGACATCCAGCCCTTCGAGGTCGAATGCGCGTTCTCCGCGACGGCGCTGGCCGACTACTTCACGCGGCTCGGGCCGGTCGGCCTGGTCCTGCAGGAGGTGGATGCAGCGACGCGCGCGCAGGTCGTCGAGACGCTGCATGCCGCCTTCGCGCCTTATGTGCAGGGCGACGACGTGCGCTTTGCCGCAGCCTGCTGGATGATCGCGGCGCGCGCGCCGGGGCGGGAGCGTGGCCATGTCTGAGGCGGTCGAATGCGCGCTGCGCACGCTGTGGATCGGCGCCGGCGCGACCGTGGTGATGGACCTGTGGGCCGTGCTGCGCCAGCGCCTGTTCGGCATTCCCTCGCTGGACTACGCGCTCGTGGGTCGCTGGCTCGTGCACCTGACGCGCGGGCGCTTCTTTCACGACCCCATCGGCAAGTCGCCGCGCGTGGCGGGCGAGGGCGTCATCGGCTGGACCGCGCACTACCTGCTCGGCATCGCGTTCGCGGCCGTGCTGCTCGCAGGCTGGCGATTGGAATGGGCGCGCCAGCCGACGCTGGTGCCTGCGTTGATCGTCGGCGTCGGCACCGTGCTCCTGCCGTTCTGCGTGATGCAGCCGGCGATGGGCGCGGGCTTTGCGGCGCGCCGCACGCCGCGCCCGGCGATGGCGCGGTTCCAGAGCGTGGTGACGCACGCGGTCTTCGGCGTCGGCCTCTATGCGGCCGCGTGGGTCGCCCGCGTGGCGGGCCTCTAGATCAGAGCTGCCGGCTGCGCGCGAGCGGCGGGTTCTGCGCGAAGTAGCGCTGGATGCCGCGCATCAGCGCGTCGGCCAGGTTTTCCTGGTAGTCGGCGCGGCGCAGGTTGGCTTCTTCCTCGGGGTTGCTGATGAAGGCGGTCTCGACCAGCACGCTCGGGATGTCGGGCGCCTTCAGCACCGCGAAACCGGCCTGCTCGACCTGCGCCTTGTGCAGCCGCGCGCCGATGCCCTTGATTTCGCCGAGCATCGCGCCGCCGAGCTTCAGGCTGTCGTTGATCTGCGCGGTGGTGCTCATGTCGAGCAGCGCGCGCTGCACCTGCGCCTCGTGGTTGCCCACGTTCACGCCGCCGACCTTGTCGGCGTCGTTTTCCTTGTTGGCCAGCCAGCGCGCGGCGCTGCTGGAGGCGCCGCTCTGGCTCAGCGCGAACACGCTGGCGCCGCGCGCGGCGGGCGTGGTGAAGGCGTCGGCGTGGATGCTCACGAACAGGTCGGCCTGCACGCGCCGCGCCTTCTGCACGCGCACGCCCAGCGGCACGAAGAAGTCGGCGTCGCGCGTGAGAAAGGCGCGCATCGGGCTGCCGTTGACGCTGGCCGCGTTGATGCGCTCGCGCAGGCGGTGCGCCACCTGCAGCACGATGTCTTTCTCGCGCGTGCCGTTCGGGCCGATGGCGCCGGGGTCTTCACCGCCGTGGCCGGGGTCGAGCGCCACGATGATGATGCGGTCGGTGCGGCTGGCCGTGGCGCGCGGCGGCGGGCCGGGCGGCGTCACGGGCCGGGCCGGGGGCGCCGCGGCCACCACGGGCGGCGGTGCCGGCGGCAGCGGCATGCCGCCGGGCGGCAAGGCCGGTGCGGGGCCGGAGGGCGCGGGGCGCGCGGCCTGCTGCGCCATCAGGTCGCCCAGCGGGTCACCGGGCGGCATGGCGGGACGCACGGGCGCGGGGGCCGGCGACGGTGCGGCGGGGGCGGGCGGGGCGGTGGCGACGACAGGGCCGTTGCTGGGGGCGGTGGTGGTGCTGCTGCCGTTCTTGGGCGCATCGCGCAGCCGCTCGGCGATCAGCGCTTCCATCGGGTCGATGGCCTGCTCGGGGTACAGGTCGAGCACCAGCCGGTGCTTGTAGGCGGCCACGGGCGCCAGCGAGAACACCTGCGGACGCACGGTCTGCTTCAGGTCGAACACGATGCGCACCACCTTCGGTGCGTTCTGCCCGATGCGCAGGCCGTTGATGTACGGGTCACCGGGCTTGATTTTGCCGACGAGGTCGCGCAGCTCGGTGTTCAGGTCGATGCCCTCGATGTCCACGGCCAGCCGGGGCGGGCTGCCGACCACCAACTGCTGCGAGTTGAGGCGGGCGTCGGATTCGATGGTCACGCGGGTGTAGTCGGCGGCGGGCCACACGCGCACGGCGAGGATGCTGGCGCCGCGCGCGATCTGGTGCACGCCCAGCATCAGCGCGATGCTGCCGCCTTGCAGCAGCACGCGCCGTTTCAGGCCGGTCGCCTTCATGCGGCCAGGCACGCCAGCAGATCGCTGCCGCGAGGGGTGTTCGCCAGGAGGGTCACGCTGCGGGTGTCGTCGGTCATTGCTTCTATTTTAATAGCTAGGTCGGCAGGTGGGGTGCGCCCCGCGGCGTTCTCCGGCCACTCGGCCAGCTTGAGGCCCGGGCCTGCGAAGATGTCGCGGAAGCCCGCGTCGTCCCATTCGCGCGGGTCGGCGAAACGGTAGAAGTCGAAGTGGTAGATGGCCAGCCCGTCGGGCGCCTCGTGCGGCTCGACCACCGCGTAGGTGGGGCTCTTGATGCGCCCGGTGATGCCGAGCGCGCGCAGCAGGTGACGCACGAAGGTGGTCTTGCCGGCGCCCAGGTCGCCCTGCAGCGCGATGAAAGCGTCGCGCAACGCGGGCGATGCGGCGAGCGCGCGCGCCAGCGCGTCGGTGTCGTCTTCGCCCTGCCAGCGCAGGGTGCGCGTTTCTACAATCGGCAAGTGATCGTCAGCCATCCACTCGTTGCTCGTATTCAGGCCTTGGCCCGGGAACTCGGATTCTCCCAAATCGGAATCGCGGGCGTCGATCTGTCGAGCGCCGAAGACGGTCTGATGCAATGGCTGGCCCATGGGTTCCATGGAGAAATGCAATACATGGCAACGCACGGCACGCGCCGCGCGCGGCCGGCGGAGCTGGTGCCGGGCACGGTGAGCGTGATCACCGCGCGCATGGACTACCTGCCGCGCGACACCGACGCCGAGTGGCAGGCCATCGAGTTCGACCGGCTGCGCCGGCCCGGCGAAGCCATCGTGTCGCTGTACGCGCGGGGCCGCGACTATCACAAGGTGCTGCGCAACCGCCTGGCCAAACTGGCCGAGAAGATCGCCGAAGAGGTCGGCCCCTTCGGCCACCGCGCCTTCACCGATTCGGCGCCGGTGCTCGAGGCCGAGCTCGCCTCGCGCAGCGGCCAGGGCTGGCGCGGCAAGCACACGCTGGTGCTCGACCGCGACGCGGGCTCGATGTTCTTCCTGGGCGAAATCTACGTCGACATGGCGCTGCCGCCGAGCGAGCCCGTCAGCGCGCACTGCGGCAGCTGCAGCGCCTGCATCGACGTGTGCCCGACGCGCGCCATCGTCGCGCCGCAGCGGCTCGATGCGCGCCGCTGCATCTCGTACCTGACGATCGAGCACGCCGGCGCCATTCCGGTGGAGCTGCGCCCGCTCATGGCCAACCGCATCTACGGCTGCGACGACTGCCAGCTGATCTGCCCCTGGAACAAGTTCGCGAAGAAGAGCACGCTGCCCGACTTCGACGCGCGCGAGGGGCTCACGGGCCGCACGCTGGCCGAGCTGTTCGCGTGGAGCGAGGAAGATTTCCTGCGCCGCACCGAAGGCAGTCCGATCCGCCGCATCGGCCACGAGCGCTGGCTGCGCAACATCGCGGTGGCGCTGGGCAATGCGGTGCGCTCAGGCGAGGGCGGCGCGAAGGAAGCGCTGGCGACGCGCGCCGAACATCCGAGCGAGCTGGTGCGCGAGCATGTCGCTTGGGGGCTGGCGCAGCAGCCCGAAGATCAGCCGGTTTAGGCGGGAAGGATCTCGCGCACGCGTTCCCAAGGGCGGCACATGAGCGTGCCGCGCGGCGACACCACGATCGGGCGCTGCAGCAGGATCGGGTTCTCCACGATCGCGTCGAACAGCTGGTCGTCGGTCAGTTTCTCGTCCGCCAGCTTCAGTTCTTCGTAGGGCGCTTCCTTGGTGCGCAGCAGGTCGCGCGCCGTCAGGCCCATGGCCTTCGCCAGCTCGCGCAGCTTCTTCTTCGAAGGCGGCGTTTCCAGGTACAGGACGATCTCGGGCTCCACGCCGCTTTCGCGGATCAAGCCCAGCACGTTGCGCGACGTGCTGCAGTTGGGCTTGTGATAAATCGTCATCGGGTAGGCAGTGGTCGGTGTGCGTGCGGTCATGGCGTCGATTATGAGAAGAGAAGAACAGGCCTCAGCTTGTCTCTTCGTCCGCATCCATCGAAAACGGAAAGCGCGCCGCCCAGAACTCGGCCAGCCGCGGGTCGGCGTCCACGCGCCGCACCACGCGCGCCATGCGCGGCGCCACGCGGTAGAAGCGCCGGCGGGTCGGCGTCCAGCGCGACACCACGGTCACGTACAGGTCGAGCATGCTGAGCTTGTCGCCGAGCAGGTAGGGCGACGGTTCGTCGATCTGCGTGTCCATGAGGTGCCAGCAGTGCGCGATGCGCGCGGCCGTGCACTCGAGCACCACGGCCTGCGCGGCGGCATCGGCCGCGAGGCGCGAAGGCTCGTCGCGCACCCAGAACATCGAATAGATCGAGGCCGGCAGGTAGACCATCCAGCGCAGGTACTGCGCGCGGCGCGGGTCGCCGGGCGCGGGGCAAAGCCCGGCCTCGGGGTAGCGGTCGCCCAGCCAGATGAGGATGGCCGCGCTCTCGGTCATGACTTCGCCCGAAGGCAGTACGAGCGCGGGCACCTGCTGCATCGGGTTGACGCCGGTCAGCCGCTCGCGTTCGGATTCGCCCTCCCAGGGGGCGATGTCGACCGTGTCGACCTGCGCGCCGATCAGCGTCAGCGCGGCATGGATGGGCGTGGCGCCCGAGCCGGGCGCCCCATAGAGGGTGTAGCGGTCGGCGGCTGCTGCTGCGACCGCCGGGGCGGATGGAGAGGCCATCCGCGCAGGTTACTGCAGGCGTGCGCCTCTTGCCAACCCGCTCAGGCGGCCAGCAGCGCGTCGACCTTGTCCAGCGCCTCGAGCGTCTTGAAGCAGGCCTCGGCCACTTCCGTGCCCTTGACCGCGAAGTGGCGGTGGAAGTACTTGCGGTGCTCCACGTGCTCGTGGAAGTGGTGCGGCGTGAGCACGGCCGAGAAGATCGGCACGTCGGTCTCCAGCTGCAGCGACATCAGCGTGCTGACGACGGTGTTGGCGACGAACTCGTGGCGGTAGATGCCGCCGTCCACCACCAGCGCGCAGCCGATGATGGCCGCGTACTTGCCCGAGTTGGCCAGGCGCTTGGCGTGCAGCGGAATCTCGAAGGCGCCGGGCACATCGAAGATGTCGATGCGCTCGCGCGCCACGCCCAGGCGCGCCATCTCTTCGAGAAAGGCGTCGCGTGCCTGGTGGACGATGTCGGAATGCCATTGCGCCTCGACGAATGCGATGCGCTGGCCGCGCGGCGAACCCGACGCGGTGACGGCAGAAAGGGGAAGGTCGTTGATCTGACTCATGGTGTGCCTCTTGAAAGCAGGTTTCCTGAATCAGGGCGCACGAAACCACAGGCCCGCTCGCGCGCCGGGTTGCCAAAAAAGAGCAAAGCAAGGCGCGCGGGCATGCCCGCATTTCGCGCTCTCTTTCATCCGGACTGTGACCGTCGGCTTCGGAATCGCACCGAAATCTGCTGACCCCCGGACCTGTGGCAGGCCCGAGGCGCTCGCGGGCTTGTGCAACTTTCGTTGCCATCACCGCCGGTGGGGAATTGCACCCCGCCCTGAGAACGCTTGCCGTCCGGCGAACCGGACGACGGCGCGATTCTAGAAGCACGCCGCCGGGCCGGTTGTCGCCCGCGCGCCAGACCTTCGAGCGCGCGGGGATTTGCTTCAGAAGCGGTACGTCGCGCTCGCGGTCAGGGTACGGCGCTGGCCGTAGAAGCAGTCGCCGCGCGCCAGGCAGGTGGTGATCTGCACCTTGTCGGTCAGGTTGGCCACGTTGAGCGCCAGGCGCAGCGGACCGTTGTCCCACGCGAACATCGCGTCGAACAGCGTGACTGCGGGCGCGGGGTTGCTGTCCATCCCGTCGTACGACTTGCCCAGGTAGCGCACGCCGCCGCCGGCCGAGAAGCCGTGCAGGCCGCCGATCGAGAAGCGCTTGGTCACCCAGGCGGAGGCCGTGTGCTTGGGCACGCCCGAGATGCGCTTGCCCAGGTCGGAGCCGTTGCTCTTCGACACGCGCGCGTCGGTGTAGGCGTACGAGGCGATCCAGTCCCAGTCGCGCGCGATGCTGCCCTTGTACTCGAGCTCCAGGCCCTTCACGTGCACTTCGCCGAGCTGCACGCTGTTGAGCGGATTGGTCGGGTCGGTGGTCTTGCGGTTGGTGTCGCGCAGGTCGTACACGGCCGCCATGAACGAGGTGCGCTGGCCCGCGGGCTCCCACTTCACGCCAGCTTCCCACTGCTTGCCGCGCTGGGGCTTGAAGGGGTTGTTCGACGTGTCGACGCCGCCCAGCGGCAGGAACGATTCGGCGTAGCTTAGGTACGGCGCCCAGCCGCCGTCGGCCAGGTAGACCAGGCCGGCGCGCTTGGTGGTGGCCTTGTCGTCGGCGGCCGCGGCGGGGCGGCCTTCGGTGTCGGTGGTGGCCTTGTCGTGGCGCAGGCCCAGCAGGCCGATCCAGCGGCCGTACTTGACCTGGTCCTGCACGTACAGGCCCGCCTGCTTCTGCACCACTTCGGGTGCGCGCGTGAAGCTGGTCGGCGCCGTGTAGTTGCCGTACACCGGCGCGTACACGTCGAGCGCGCCCGCGCGACCGCGGCCCGAGAGCTTGGAGGTGGTGTTGCGCTGGAAGTCGGCGCCCAGCAGCAGCGTGTGCTCGACCTCGCCGGTTTTGAAGTGCGCCTCGGCCTGGTTGTCGAGCAGCAGCATCTTGCCGCCGTTGATGTCGCTGCTCAGGTCGCGCTCGATGGTGCGCTGGTCGGCATTGAACACCGGGCGCGCCGGACGGCCTGTGAGGCGGTTGGCCGTGAAGCTGGTGTACGAGGTGTTGTACCAGACCTTGCTCTCGGTCGAGCGCAGGTTCTGGCGCACCGTCCAGGTGTCGTTGAGGCGGTGGCTGAACAGGTAGCCGAGCGAAGTGCTGCGCGTGTCGAAGCGGTCGAAGCCCGGCTCGCCGGTGAAGGTCGAGGTCGGGATGCGGCCGTACAGCGAGGGCAGCAGCGTGCCCTGCCACGGGAAGAAGCCGATCAGCGAGCCGCTCTTGTCCTTCTGGTAGGACGCCTGCAGCGTGAGCGAGGTGTCGGCGTTCGGACGCCAGGTGAGCGAGGGCGCGATCGCGATGCGGTCGTCCGACACGTGGTCGACCTGCGTGCCGCTGTCGCGGTTCACGGCCACGAGGCGGTACATCCACTTGCTCTCGGGGTCGAGCGAGCCGGTGAAATCGGCGGCGATCTGCTTGCGCGCGTTGTTGCCCAGCTGCAGCTGCACCTCGCGCTGCGTCTCGGCCTGCGGACGCTTCGACACGAGGTTGAGCACGCCGCCGATGCCGCCCTGGCCGTACAGCACCGACGAAGGACCGCGCAGCAGCTCCACGCGTTCGAGCATGTACGGGTCGGGCCGGCTGGCGTTGTAGGTGCCGTAGGTGCGTTGCAGGCCGTCGAGGTACTGCACGGCGTCGCCGCCGCGGGCCTTGAACGAATCCACGCGGCTGTCGAAGTAGCTCGACACCACGCCGGCCGTGTAGTTGGTGGTCTCGCGCAGGGTGAGTGCGCCCTGGGCTTCGATCTGGTCGCGCGTGACGACCGAGATGGCCTGCGGCGTCTCGATCAGCGGCGTGTCGGTCTTGGTGGCGGTGCTGCCGCGCCTGGCGACGAAGCCCGTCACGGGGCCGGTGGCGGTCTCGCCCGCATCGCCCGAGACGGTGACGGTGGGCAGGGCTTGCCGTGTGTCGGCAGCAGCGGCTTCTTGCGCGTGGGCATGTGCGCTGGCGGCAAGCGCCACGGCGGTGACCGCGAGCGAGGCATAGCCCCGCCGCGCGAGCGGCGTTCCGGGGCGACGATTCTTGAGTGTCATGTGCAGCTTCTCCTGTGTCCTGCGTCGGACGTGTCTAGGGCGGGGGAGTGGCTGCGGCGCGGTCGTGCGCGCCATGGCTTCTCGGGTGCGATCGAAAAAAACGGAAACGAACGAGCGCGTGCCGTGGCGCGTTCCGAAAGGAAATGCGCATCCGGCTGGTGTTGTGTGTCTACGGCGTCGTGGGGGCAGTGGCCGGGGGCGACGACGGGATGTGTCGTCGCTCGGGCTGCTGCGTCTTCGTTCCTTCGAAGACGGCTGGCGGGCTCGCGGCGGGCGCGGGCGGCTGGCTGAGGCGGGCTATTATAAAAGGCGGCGTCAGCGGCCTGCGAGGAACTGCGTCATGCGGTGCAGTTCTTCGTCGAGGCCCGCACGGAAGGCCGCGCCGTGCGGCTTCTTCGCGTCGGCGTAGCCGAAGGTGGGCTGCAAGCGGCCCTCAGGGGCGCTCACGTTGGCCCAGCCGATCACGCGGTCGTGCCACAGCATCGGCAGCGCGTAGTAGCCGAACTGCCGTTTCGGCGCGGGCGTGTAGGCCTCGAACTTGTACGTCCAGCCCCACAGCAGCTCGAAGCGGCGGCGGTCCCACACCACCGGGTCGAAGGGCGCGAGCAGGCGCACCGCGTCGTCGGGCGCATGGCGGCGCGAGGCGGGGTTCTCGTCGGCGGGCCAGTACCACGTCGTGCCGTCGATGCGGCAACTGGCCAGCTCCTCGCGCGCCAGCCGCAGCGCCGCCTGCGTCTGCGCGGCCAGGTGCGGCGCGCCGTAGCCGAGCAGGCGCACGAGGTAGGTCAGGCTTGTGGCCGGCAGCGGCGCGTACTTGCGCACCACCAGTTCGATGAGCGCTGCTGCACGCTGCGCGCGCCCTGCGGGGCTGTCGTCGGCGGGCAGATGGTTCACCGCTTCGTAGACCCGCGTGCCGCTGTCGCGTCGCACCACGCGCAGCATGCCGCGATAGTGCATGCCGTCGAGCAGGTGCGTGGTGGCGTTGCTGGAGCCGCCCCAGTAGTTCTGGATGCGGCCGTGCGCGAAGTGCTGCTCGACCTGGCGCGGATGCACCGGACCGTGCTCGCGCACATAGGCCAGCACGTCGGCGGCCTTGCGGCGCGTGTCGGCGTCCCAGGCTTTCTTGGCCTCGCGCGGATGCATCAGCGCCAGGTGCTCGCGCGGCAGGAATCCGTAGTTGACGAGGCAGTCTTCCTCGATCGCGAGCCGCGCGTAACGGCTTTCGAGATCGCCCGCGCGGTAGTCCTTCACGCGGTGGCGCAGCGTGAGGTCTTGCGCCCGCGCGGGCGCGCGGATCGGGTCGGCCTGCACGAAGCCGAGCTTGCGGATGGCGGCGGGGAGTGTCGTCGGCGTGAAGAGGGTGCGCGCGACGGCGTAGCGGCGCAGGTCGTCGAGGGTGGGGTCAGCCATGGGGCGGATTGCAGCACAAGCGGCTGCCTTTCGCTTCGGCCGGATCGATCAGACCGCGCTGCGGTGTCGTTCGATGCAGACGTCGAGCGTCTCGGCGCCGGGGCGCTGCCACCAGTCGAGGTTCGAGAAGATCTCGACCTCGCTGAAACCCGCAAAGCCTGCATCCTCGACCCACCCGCGGATCTTCTTCAGCTCGACAACCCCGTCACCCATCATCCCGCGATCGGAGAGCAGGTCGCGCGTCGGCGTGAGCCAGTCGCAGACGTGGTACGCCAGCAGCCGTTCGCGGCCGGCACGAGCGATCTGTTGCTGCAGCTTCGGGTCCCACCACACGTGATAGATGTCGAGCGCCACGCCGAGCATGCCGGTCTTGCCCGCATCGAGTTCGTCGCACAGGTCGAGCGCGTGCTCGAGTGTGTTGATGCAGGCGCGGTCGGCCGCCTGCATCGGGTGCAGGGGCTCGATGGCCAGCGGCATGCCGACCTCGCGCGCGTACTTGAGCGAGGCGGCAATGCCGTCGCGCACCTCGTTGCGCGCGCGGGCGATGTCCTTGTACGCCGCCTTGCCGTCGAGCGCGCCGGGCAGGGCACCGACGACCAGCACGAGGCAGGGCGCATCGAGCGTCTTGGCTTCGTCGATGGCGCGGCGGTTGTCGTCGAGCGCGGCCTTCAGGCCGGCCGCATTGGGCGCCGGGAAGAAGCCGCCGCGGCAGTAGCTCGAGAGGCCGATGCCGTGCGCCTTCAGCTGCTTGGCCACCTTGTCGAGCCCGACGGCCGCGACCTGGTCGCGCCACGGGCTGATGGCGCGGATGCCGCGTTCGGCGCACTGGTCGATGAGGCGGTCCAGCGGCACCTCGGCGCCCGACTGCTTCCGGATGGTCGCCGTGTTGATCGACAGCCAGTCGTGGTTCTGCGAGAAATCGCGCATGGGTTCGCTCAGCCTTCCACGCCGTGCAGCGCCAGCAGCGTCTTCATGCGCCGCACCGCGAGTTCGGGCTGCTCCAGCAGGTTGGCTGCATCCGCGAGACGGAACAGCTCCGCGAAGTGCTGCAGCGAACGTGTGCTCTGCTGGCCGCCCACCATCGTGAAGTGCTTCTGGTGGCCGTTGAGCCAGGCCATGAACACCACGCCCGTCTTGTAGAAGCGCGTGGGCGCCGCGAAGATGTGGCGCGACAGCGGCACCGTGGGGCCGAGGATCGCGTGGAACTTCTCGCTGTTGCCCTGGGCCAGTGCGCCCAGCGCGGCACTCGCGGCGGGCGCGATGGCGTCGAAGATGCCCAGCAGCGCATCGCTCTTGCCATGCGTCGACTCGCTGCCGAAGCCGTCGCCGGCGATCAGTTCGGCGTAGTTGAAGTCGTCGCCCGTGTACATGCGCACGCCCTTGGGCAGGCGGCGGCGCATCGCGATCTCCTTGTCCTTGTCGAGCAGCGAGATCTTGATGCCATCGACCTTCTCTGGATGCGCCGCGATGATGCCCAGCGCCGTGTCCATGGCTGCATCGACATCCTTCGTGCCCCAGTAGCCCGCGAGCGCCGGGTCGAACATGTCGCCCAGCCAGTGCAGCACCACGGGTTGCTTCGCCTGGCTGAGGATGCGGTCGTACACGCGCTCGTAGTCGGCGGGGCTCTTTGCCACGCGGGCCAGCGCGCGGCTCGCCATGACGATCAGCTTGCCGCCGAGCGCCTCGATGGCGGCCATCTGTTCCTCGTAGCCGCGGATCACGTCGTCGACGCTCTTCACGTCGTCGATGTTCAGGTGGTCGGTGCCGCAGCCCGAGGCGACGAGCGCGCCGGGCATGTCCTTCGCGGCGTCGAGCGAGCGGCGGATCAGTTCGAGCGACGTGGGCCAGTCGAGGCCCATGCCCCGCTGCGCGGTGTCCATCGCCTCGGCCACGCCCAGGCCCAGCGAGAACAGGTGGCGGCGGTAGGCGATGGTGGTGTCCCAGTCGACCGCGCATTGCAGCCACGGGTCGATGGCGGCGAGCGGGTCGGCCACGACGTGGGCGGCCGAGTAGGCGATGCGGTTGAACTTGACGCCCGCGTCGGGCTTCACCGGCGCGGTGCCGCGCAGGGCGTAGGGCGCGAGCGCGCCGCTCGCGGTGGGGAGGGTCAGCGACAGTGCCATGGCTTTGTCTTCTTCTTCCTCAGACCTTCAGCGTGGGCACGTCGATCCAGCGGCGCTCCTGCCACGACGCGAGCGCGGCCTCGACCAGCTGCACGCCCTTGGCGCCTTCGGGCAGCGTCCACTTGTAGGGTGCGTCTTCCACCACGTGGCGAATGAAGTGTTCCCACTGGATCTTGAAGCCGTTGTCGTAGACCTGCGAGTCCGGAATCTCCTGCCACTGGTCGAAGAAGTTCATGGTCTGCTTCTCGTCGGGGTTCCACACCGGGCGCGGCGTGGCCACGCGCGACTGGGCGCGGCAGCTCGACAGGCCCGCCACGGCCGAGCCGTCGGTGCCGTCGACGTGGAAGGTCACGAGGTCGTCGCGGCGCACGCGCGTGGCCCAGCTCATGTTGAGCTGCGCGATCACCGGCTCGCCGTTGTGGCCCGTGAGTTCGCAGGTGGCGTAGGCTGCGTCGTCGGCGGTGGCCTCGTAGGGCTTGCCGGCTTCGTCCCAGCGCGTGGGGATGTGCGTGGCGCCGATGCACGACACCGACTTCACCTCGCCGAACAGGTTGTCCAGCACGTAGCGCCAGTGGCACATCATGTCCAGGATCATGCCGCCGCCGTCTTCCTTGCGGTAGTTCCAGCTCGGGCGCTGGATGGGCTGCAGGTCGCCCTCGAACACCCAGTAGCCGAACTCCAGGCGCACGCTGAGCATGCGGCCGAAGAAGCCCGCGCGGCGCAGCATGTCGAGCTTGCGCAGGCCGGGCAGGAAGAGCTTGTCCTGCACCGCGCCGTGCTTCAGGCCCGTGGCCTTGCCGGCTTCGTCGGCCAGGCGGGCGATCTCGACGGCTTCGTTGAGGTTGGTGGCGATCGGCTTCTCGCAGTACACGTGCTTGCCGGCGCGGATGCCCTTGGCCAGCAGCGTGGGGCGCATCTGCGTGGTGCCGGCGTCGAAGAAGACGGTGTCGTCCTTGTTCGCGAGCGCCTGGTCGAGGTCGGTGCCCCAGCGCGGGATGTTGTGGGCCTTGGCGAGCGCTTCCATCTTCTCGGCGTTGCGGCCGATGAGGATCGGGTCGGGCATGACCTTGTCGCCGTTCGACAGCGTCACGCCGCCCTGGGCGCGGATGGCGCAGATGGAGCGGATCAGGTGCTGGTTCATGCCCATGCGTCCGGTGACGCCGTGCATGATGATTCCGAGACGTTGGATGGCCATCGTGGGTTCCTTGGGGAGATGCAGGGGAAAAGAGAAAGGGGCTTCGATCGGCGTGGCGCGTGGCAACGCCGGGGCAGGCCGGGCTGCCCCGCGTGCACGACGCGGCGCGAGACCTCGGCGTGTCTGCTGTTACTGCTGGACCGCGAGGCCGGCGGCCTTCACGAGCTGCGCGTTGCTGGTGATCTCGTCCTTGATGTAGGCGTCGAACTGCTCGGGCTTGAGCGTCCAGGCGTCGGCGCCCAGCTTGAGGAAGCGCTCCTTCACCTCGGGCGTGGCCAGGGCCTTGACCACCTCGTCGTGCAGGCGGTTGACGATGTCGCGCGGCGTCTTGGTGGGCGCCATCATGCCGATCCAGAAGTTGAACTCGGAGCCGGGCACGCCGGCCTCGGTGGTGGTGGGCACGTCGGGCAGGGCGGCGGCGCGCTTGGGCGAGCCCACGGCCAGCGCCAGCAGCTGGCCTTCCTTGATCTGGCCGATGACGGGCGCGATGGGCGAGAAGTAGTAGTCGACGCGGCCCGAGAGCACCTCGGTGACGGCTTCGCCCGATCCCTTGAACGGGATGTTGGTGGCGTCGATCTTCGCGGCCATCTTGAACTTCTCGGCGTTCAGGTGCGTGGCGCTGCCCTGGCCGGCCGAGGCGAAGTTCATGCTGCCGGGCTTGGCGCGCGCGGCGGCCAGCAGCTGCGGCAGGGTCTTGATGTTCTTGCTGGGCGAGATGACGAGCGCGTTGGGCAGCGACGAGATCGGCGTGACGCCCGCGAAGTCGTGCACCGTGTCGAAGGGCAGCTTGGCGAAGGTCGAGGGGCTCACCGTGTGCGACGACGAATGGATCATCACCGTGTAGCCATCGGGCGCGGCGGTGGCCACCGCCTGCTGGCCGATGGTGCCGCTGGCGCCGCCGCGGTTCTCGATGATCAGTGCCTGGCCCATGCTGGTGCCCATCTTGTCGGCTATGGCGCGGGCAATGATGTCCGTCGTGCTGCCGGCGGCGAACGGAACGATCACGCGGATCGGCTTGGTGGGGTAGCCGTTCTGCGCGGCCGCCAGGCCCGGCAGCAGGGCGGCCAGGCAGGTCAGCGAGGCCAGGAGGGTGGTGCGTGCAAGTTGCTTCAAGGTTGTCTCCGCGCGGTCGGGCCGCAGTTCTTGAGTCATCAATTCACCATTGAGTGAATTAGTGAATTGTAGGAACGGCTGCGCCGCAGCGTCAACCGACGCTGCTTGGTGAAAACCCGGGGGCGTGGAAAGGGCGCCTGCAGCGCCCGAAGGCTCAGTGCAGGACGTAGCCCAGCACGAGATCGGTCATGTGCGACAGGCGTTGCGCCATCGCCTTGGGGGCACGCAGGTCACGCCCGAAGATGGCCGACAGCGTGTGGTTGTTCGAGAGGTAGAAGTAGCACAGCGAGGCGATCGAGATGTACAGCTGCACGGGGTCGACGCCGGCGCGAAAGAGGTTGTCCTTCTTGCCGCGCTCCAGCACGGTGTCGAGCAGCTGCACCAGCGGCGAGTTCATCTCCTGGATGCGCTCGGAGCGCTTCAGGTGCGCCGCGCCGTGCAGGTTCTCGCTGTTGAGCAGCGTGATGAACTCGGGATGCTCCAGGTAGTAGTGCCAGGTGAACGACACCAGCTGGCGGATCGCCTCGACGGGCTCGATCTCGTCCAGGTGCAGGCGCTGCTCGGCGGCGCGGATGTCGGCGTACACGCGCTCCAGCACGGCCAGGAACAGGTCGTCCTTGCTGCCGAAGTAGTAGTAGATGAGGCGCTTGTTCAGGCCCGCGCGCTCGGCAATGCTGTCCATGCGCGCACCGGCCAGGCCGCGTGCGGCGAACTCGTCGCGCGCCGACGCGAGGATGGCCAGTTGCGAGCGGTCGGCGTCGCGCGAGCGCGGCTCGAGCGTTTCGGGCAAAGAGTCCTTGAGGGCCTTCATGACGCGAATTTAACCAATTGGGGAATTAAGACAAGGCGTGGAAGGCAGGCACACATAATCGCCGGGGACATTTGCAACTGAAGTTCGAACTTTCCATGAGTACATCACAACCCGCGGGCCACCTGATCGTCGAGTGCCTGGTCGAACAGGGCATGCAACTCGCCTTCGGCGTGCCGGGCGAGAGCTTCCTGGCGGTGCTCGACGGCTTCCATGCCTACCGCGACCGCGCGCGTTTCGTGGTGAACCGGCAGGAGGGTGGCGCGGCCTTCATGGCCGAGGCGCACGGCAAGCTCACGGGGCGCCCGGGCGTGTGCTTCGTGACGCGCGGGCCGGGCGCGACCAATGCCTCGATCGGCGTGCACAACGCGTTCCAGGACTCGACGCCGATGGTGCTGTTCGTGGGCGACGTCGGCAGCGACTTCCGCGACCGCGAGGCCTTCCAGGAGGTGGACTACGCCAGCTTCTTCGGGCCGAGCACCAAGGGTTTCGCCAAGCGCGTGGAGCGCATCGATGACGCCGACCGCATTCCCGAGTACATCGCGCGCGCCTTCGCCACCGCGATGAACGGCCGGCCGGGCCCGGTCGTGCTGGTGCTGCCCGAGGACATGCTGCGCACCGAGACGGCGGCACGGCCGCTGGCGCGCGTGGAGGCGGTCCAGCCGTGGAGCGACCCGGGCGCGCTGCGCACGCTGCGCGAGCTGCTGCTGAAGTCGCAGCGCCCGCTGCTGATCGCCGGCGGCGGCGGCTGGACGCCGCAGGCCGCGCAGGCGCTGCAGCGCTTCGCCGAGAACTGGCGCCTGCCGGTGACGAACGCCTTCCGCTTCCAGGACACCTTCGACAACCACCACCCGCAGTACGCGGGCGACGTCGGCATCGCCATCAACCCGAAGCTCGCGCAGCACGTGAAGGACGCCGACCTGGTCCTGGCCATCGGCCCGCGCCTGGGCGAGATGACGACCGGCGGCTACACATTGCTCGAAGCGCCGAAGGCCAAGCAGACGCTGGTGCACATCCATGCGAGCGCCGAGGAGTTGAACCGCGTCTACCAGGCCGACCTGGCGATCAACGCCGGCATGAGCGCCGCGGCGCGCAGCCTCGAGGTGCTGAGCGCGCCGCCCTCGCTGCCATGGGAAGCCTGGACGCAGCAGCTGCACGCCGACTACGAAGCCTGGCTGCAGCCGCAGGCGCTCGCCGGCATGCCGGCCGAGACGCCGCGCGGGGCGGTCGACATGGCGGTCGTGGTGGCGCTGCTGCAGAAGCACCTGCCGACGGATGCGGCCGTCACCAACGGCGCCGGCAACTTCGCGAGCTGGGTGCACCGCTACTTCCGCTACCACGGCCTCGCCAAGGGGGCCAAGACGCAGCTGGCACCCACCAGCGGGGCGATGGGCTACGGCGTGCCGGCGGGCATCGCGGCGAGCATCGCCACCGGGCGCGTGGCCTTCACCATCGCGGGCGACGGCGACTTCCTGATGAACGGGCAGGAGCTGGCAACGGCCTCGCAGCACGGCGGCAAGAGCATCGTCGTGCTGCTCAACAACGGCATGTTCGGCACGATCCGCATGCACCAGGAGCGCGAGTACCCCGAGCGCACCAGCGGCACCGCGCTGCGCAACCCCGACTTCTGCGGCCTGGCGCGCGCGTACGGCTACGCGGCCGAGCGCGTCACCGAGACGGCGCAGTTCGAAGCCGCGCTGCTGCGCGCGCTGGCGGCCGACACCGGCACGCTGATCGAGATCCCGCTCGACCCCGAGGTGATCACCACGCGCGGCACGCTGGCGTCGATCACGCGCGCGGCGAAGCAGCAGGCGCAGGGCTGAGCGTCACGCGATGGCGGGCCACCTCGTCGCGCAGCGCGGGCGAGCGCAGTTCGAAGACGTCGAACAGGCCGAGCGCATCGAGCGTGGGGATCAGCGCCGCGAGGTCGTCGCGGGCGACGCGGCGTTCGTCGGCCGTGGCGTTGGCGTCTTCGAGCACGCGCGCATTGGCGAGGAAGGCGCCGACCGAGCCCTTGCGCACGGTGTGGCCGTCGATGACGGTGAAGTCCTGTCCGTCGGGAATGATGTCTTGCGCTTTCATGGCGGTTCCTTGGTGAATCGGGTGGAGGTGCGTCCGATGCTAGGCAGCAGGGCGCTGCCCGGCTTGCGGCGCGGGGCCAATCGATACCGCGTGCGGGCCAGCCATGGCGGCTGAATCGCCCGCCACGCTCTGGCGCTACGCGCACGAGGCACCGCGCGTCACGGGCTGCCACGCGCACGCGACCGGCCAGCTGTTCGCGCTGCGCGAAGGCCTGCAGGTCATCGAGACGCCCGCGGGGCGCTGGGTGCAGCCGCCGGGATGGATCGGCTGGATCGCGCCGCGCTGCGCCCATGCCGCGCAGAGCCTCGGGGCCACGGCGGGATGGCACCTGCACATCGATGCGTCGGTGGCGCAGGCCTTGCCGGACGGGCCGCATGTCTTTGCCGCCACGCCGCTGGTGCGGGAGCTGGTGGCGCGGCTGATGTCGATGGACCCATCCGACGCACTGCAGGAGCCCCGCCGCGCGCGATTGGTGGGCGTGCTGGTCGACGAACTGGCGGCCGGCGAGCGCGAGTCGCTGCACCTGCCGATGCCGCAGGACCCGCGGCTGGTGGCGATGGCGCGTGCGCTGGCAGACGATCCGTCACTGGCCGACGGCATCGACGACTGGGCCGATCGCATCGGCATGGCCCGGCGCACGCTCACGCGCCGCTTCGCCGCAGAGACCGGACTGAGCTTCATGCAATGGCGCCAGCAGGCGCGCCTGCTCAAGGGCGTCGAGCTGCTGAGCCTGCATGAGCCGGTGACGGCGGCGGCGCTGACGGTGGGCTACAGCTCGGTGAGCGCCTTCATCGAGGCCTTCCGCAAGCACTTCGGCTGCACGCCCGCGCGCTTCTTCGAGGCGGGCGAGGGCTTGCTGCAGGCGAAAAAAAAGCCCGCATGACGCGGGCTTTTTGACTCAGGAGCACGAGGCCCCGAACGCTTACTTGACGTGCTTGCCAATCAGCGCAGCCAGTTCGAACATCGAAACCTGGGCCTTGCCGAAGATTTCCTTCAGCTTGGCGTCGGCGTTGATGTTGCGCTTGTTGGCCTTGTCTTGCAGGTTGTTCTTCTTGATGTAGTCCCACAGCTTGCTCACCACAGCGGTGCGCGGCAGAGGCGTCGAACCGACCACAGCGGCCAGTGCCGGGCTGGGGGTCAGGGCCTTCATGAACGCAGCGTTGGGGGTGCGCTTCTTGGCGGGAGCGGCCTTCTTTGCAGGAGCCTTCTTCGCCGGTGCAGCCTTCTTTGCAGGAGCAGCCTTCTTGGCGGGCGCCGCTGCCTTCTTGGCCGGTGCGGCCTTCTTTGCAGGAGCCGCAGCCTTCTTTGCGGGAGCGGCCTTCTTTGCCGGAGCTTTCTTGGCCGGAGCCTTCTTTGCAGTTGCCATGGTTGATTTCCTTTTTTGGTTGAACGTTCACCAATGAAAAACTTGCGTCTCCAGTGGCAATGCGGATGCTAAATGAGAAAAAACGCGTTTCCAAGGGAAAAAGCGCTTTTTTCATTGGGAGCTGTTGTTTTTTCAGAGGGGAGAAGGGACGTTGTTCACGTTCGTCGCCCCGGCCACGTCGCCAGCACCACGCCCACGAGGGCGATCGCGAACGCAAGCAGCTGCGGCGAAGTGAGGTTTTCCCCGAGCACGAGCACGCCCACGAGGGCCGCGCTGACGGGCAGCAAGACAGTGAAGACACCCGCTTGTGCCGCTGGTACGTGGCGAAGTCCGGTCATCCACAGCCACACGGTCCAGATGCTGGCGGCCAGTGCGTAGGCCACGAGCAGCGCCCAGGTGCCGAAGCGCACGGCGGTGAAGTCGAACTGCAGCGCGAACCAGATGCCGAAGGGCATCGACAGCACGAAGCCCCACAGGTTGATGAGCGACGCGATGCGCTTGGGCCCCAGCTTGCCGGTGAGCGACTTGCCGATCACCGCATAGGCGGCTTCGCAGAGCACCGCGCAGAACACGAGCAGGTTGCCCAGCCAGGGCATCGACGGCGCACCGGCCGCGCTGCCGGTGGCGGGCGGTGCATGCGTCGGCGTGAACGCGAGCAGGCCGATGCCCAGTGCCGCGCAGGCAATGGCCAGGCCGATGCGCACCGTGATGCGCTCGCGCAGGAAGAGCCAGCTGGCGACCGCGACCACCGCGGGGATCGACGCCATGATCACGCCCGCCGACACCGCGCTCGTGAGGCTCACGCCGAACAGCATGCAGATCGAGAACAGGAAGTTGCCGAGGAAGGACTCGAGGAAGACGAGCCCGCGCGTGCGTGCGCTCATGGGCGGCTCGTCGGGCGTGGGTTGGAGCCAATGCGGCATGGCGAGCGCCGCGATGCCGAAACGCAGCCACGCCAGCAGCAGCACCGGGAAGGCTGCCACCAGCGGCTTGGAGAGGGCGACGTAGATGCCGACGAGCGACATGCTCAAGGCCAGGCAGCCGTAGGCCACAAGGCGGCCGGAAGTGGAAGCGGCGGGGTTCAATAGACTGGGCGCTGGTTGTTGATCGGATGGATTCGATGATGCCCCACGTTCTTGTCTACGGCACGCTGCGGCGCGGCGGGCGCAACGACATCGCGCGCTACCGGCCGGCGCCGGTGTTCGTCGGCGAGGCCGTCATCGCCGGCACGCTGTACGACCTGGGCGCGTACCCGGGCGTGGTGCTCGGCGGCGCAGAGCACGTGAAGGGCGAGGTCTACCGCATTGCACCGGAGGTCGAGCGCGAACTCGACCGGCTCGAGGAAGTGGCCGACGACGATTCGGGCGAGTACATCCGGCGCCGCGTGCGCGTGGCGGTGGGAACGCAATCGATCGACTGCCTGGTCTACGAGATTCATCCGACGCGCATCGCGGGCCGCCATGTGATCGACAGCGGCGACTGGATCGCGCATGCGGCGGGCGCCGCGGGATAGGCGTGGTTTTCACAACCGAAAGAGTGATTCCGCATCGCGAAAATCTGAACTGCTGCGCCGCAATATTTTTTCTCGATATGAGAAAAATAATTTCTCATTGAGAAATATCTCCGTAAGTTGTTGATTTTGTTCGTTCAAAAATATGTCTTCTATAAGACATAAGAGTCCGCAATCGGATTACAGTAACCCCACGGCCGCAACGCCAACCTTCAATCAACCTCACGGAGTGACCATGCCCCAGACCCTGAACGAACAACTGAGCCGCGAACAGCAAATTGCCGCCCTCGAAAAGGACTGGGCCACCAACCCTCGCTGGAAGGGCGTGAAGCGCGGCTACAGCGCAGCCGACGTGGTTCGCCTGCGCGGTTCGCTCCCCATCGAGCACACGCTGGCCAAGCGCGGCGCCGAGAAGCTCTGGGCCAAGATCAACGGCGGTGCCAAGAAGGGCTACGTGAACGCCTTCGGCGCGATCTCCGCCGGCCAGGCGATGCAGCAGGCCAAGGCCGGCCTCGAAGCCGTGTACCTGTCGGGCTGGCAAGTCGCCGCCGACGGCAACACGTCTGAAACGATGTACCCCGACCAGTCGCTGTACGCCTACGACTCGGTGCCGACGATGGTCCGTCGCATCAACAACACCTTCAAGCGCGCCGACGAAATCCAGTGGGGCCGCGGCATCAACCCGGGCGACAAGGAATTCATCGACTACTTCCTGCCGATCGTCGCGGACGCGGAAGCCGGCTTCGGCGGCGTGCTGAACGCCTTCGAACTGATGAAGAACATGATCGCGTCGGGCGCTGCCGGCGTGCACTTCGAAGACCAGCTGGCCGCCGTCAAGAAGTGCGGTCACATGGGCGGCAAGGTGCTCGTGCCGACGCAGGAAGCCTGCGAGAAGCTGATCTCGGCGCGTTTCGCCGCCGACGTCATGGGCGTGTCGACCATCGTTCTGGCCCGCACCGATGCGGAAGCCGCGAACCTGATCACGTCCGACCACGACGCCAACGACAAGCCTTTCCTGACCGGCGAGCGCACGCAAGAAGGCTTCTACCGCGTCAAGAACGGCCTGGAGCAAGCCATCAGCCGCGGCGTCGCCTACGCCCCGTACGCCGACCTGGTGTGGTGCGAAACCGGCGTGCCGGACATCGGCTTCGCCCGTGAATTCGCGCAAGCCGTGCACGCCGCCTGCCCCGGCAAGCTGCTGTCGTACAACTGCTCGCCGTCGTTCAACTGGAAGAAGAACCTGGACGACAAGCAGATCGCCTCGTTCCAGGAAGACCTGTCGGCGCTGGGCTACAAGTACCAGTTCATCACGCTGGCCGGCATCCACATCAACTGGTTCAACACCTTCCAGTTCGCCCACGCGTATGCCAACGGCGAAGGCATGAAGCACTACGTGAACATGGTGCAGGAACCCGAGTTCGCCGCACGCGACAAGGGCTACACCTTCGTGTCGCACCAGCAGGAAGTCGGCGCCGGCTACTTCGACGACGTGACCACCGTGATCCAGGGCGGCTCGTCCAGCGTGAAGGCGCTGACCGGTTCGACCGAAGAAGAACAGTTCCACTGAGCTGCCTTCGCTGATCGCTGAGTGACGGCGCGTTGCGCTGTCGCCCTCAAGCCCGGCCCCGTGCCGGGCTTTTTCGTGGGCGCTCGACGGGCGAGGCTCAGGCTTCGAGCCGCACCTCGCGCACGCCGCGCCCCAGCCGCTGGCGCAGCAGCGTGCGCAAGGTGACGCCGTCCGCGTAGCCGACCATGCCCGCGATCTGCTCGAGGCTCTTGTTGCTGGTCTTGAGCAGGTGCACGGCGCGTTCGACGCGCAGGTCCTGCACGTACGACAGCGGGCTCTTGCCCAGCACTTGCTGCATGCGCCGGGCCAGCGTGCGCTTGCTGGTGCCCGCGGCCTGCGCCGCTTCGTCGAGCGAGAAACCCTCGGCCAGCCGCCCGCGCGCCCAGCGCTCGAAGCGCTCCACCAGCGGGTCGGCATGCGAGAGGTGGTCGGAGATCACATAGGCCGACTGCGAGGGGCGCGAGTCCACGATGAGGTAGCGCGCGACCAGCGCCGCGAGTTCGGGGCTGGCCTGGCGCACCAGCCAGAGCGCCATGTCGACGTGGCTCAGCGCCGCGCCCGCCGTGACGAGCGGCCCCGAGCTGACCAGCATGCGCGAATCGTCGAGCAGCACCGCCGGATAGCGCTGCCGGAAGAGGGTGGCCAGCCACCAGGTGGTGGTCGCTTTGTGGCCCGCGAGCACGCCGGCTTCCGCCAGCACGAAGGTGCCGATGCACGCGGCGGCGATGCAGCCGCCGTCTTCGGCGCGCGCGCGCAGTGCCGCGCAGGCATCGCGGACGTCGGCGCGTTGCAGGGCGGGCTCCAGCGTCTCGGGCATCTTGCAGCCGAGCGCTGGGACGACCAGCCAGTCGGTGGCGGCGCCGGTGTCGGCCAGCGTGTGCGTCACCGGCACGGTGAAACCCTGGGCGGTGCGCACGCGCTTGCGGGTGCCCACGATGGTGACGTCGAAAGGTGCCACGTCGAGCTGCAGCATGGCGGCGAGTTCGTTCGCGGTGGTGAAGACGTCGAGCACCGTGGCCAGGCCGGAGTCGAACACGCCGTCGAGGGCGAGGACATCGAGTTTCATGGCAATAACGATACCAAAGATGTCAAAAAAGCCAATGGTCCAGAGGGCGGGGCTTGCCTAGAGTCCATGCCAGCGCCGCGCAATCCCGTGCGCCGTTGTTGTCCACCCAGGAGATGTCCCATGATCAAGTTCGCACTGTTTGCCCGCCTTGAAGCCAAGCCCGGCAAGGAAGCCGCCGTCCAGCAATTCCTCGAGGCCGGCCTGGCCATGGCGCGCGAGGAAAAGACCACGCCGATCTGGTTTGCGCTGCGGCTGTCGCCCAGCACCTTCGGCGTGTTCGATGCGTTCGAGGACGAGGCCGGTCGCCAGGCGCACCTGACCGGCCCGATCGCCCAGGCCCTGATGGCGCAGGCGCCCGAGCTGTTCGCCGGGCCGCCCTCGATCGAGCCGATCGAAGTGCTGGGCCTCAAGAACGTGGCGGCCGCGGCGTCGTGAGCGTGCAGACGCAGTTCATGGCGACGCCCGTTGGCGATCCGGTGTTCGTCAGCGACGGCGAACGCTTCGTGCCCACCGAGGCGGCCATCGGCCCGTGGTCCGCCGACGCCCTGCAGGGCAGCGCGACCGCCGCCTTGCTCGTGCGCGCGCTCCAGGCGCACGAGGCAAGCCGCGGCCGCGAGGTGGCGCGGTTGAGCTTCGATTTCTGGCGCCCTGCGAGCCGGGCGCCGATCACGCTCGAATTCACCCTGCTGCGAGACGGCTCCAAGGCGCGCACGGTGGCGTTCGACATGGTCCAGGACGGCAAGTCCGTGCTGCGATGCACCGCCTTGCTGCTGCGCAGCGGGCAGACGCCCGCGCTGCCGGCCGCCGACGCCTTCGCCTCCGCGACGTTCGCGCCGCCGGAAGAGGGCGCGCCCATTCCCGCGGTGGCGTCCCGCATGAGCCTTCGCCGGCGTGGACGTGCGCATGGCACGCGGGCAGATCCTCGAGCCCGGCCCGGCTGCCGCGTGGCTGCGCCTGGGCCGGCCGCTGGTCGACACCGAGGCCGCATCGCCGCTGGCCCAGGTGGCCTCGGCGGCCGATCTCGTGGCGGGCATCTCGCAGTGGGCGCATCCGGCGCGGCTGGGTTTCGTCAATGCCGACCTGACGATCAACCTGCGGCGCGCGCCGCGCGGCGACTGGATGCTGGTCGATGCCCTCACGCTTGCGGGCCTGATGGGCACGGGCTATGCCGTCGGGCAGCTGCACGACCGCGACGGGCCGGTCGGGCAGTGCGTTTCCAGCCTCCTGTTCGAGGCGCGCGGCTGAAGCGGGCAGCGGCTAGAATCGCCCACTCTGCACTCAACAAGAGCGAGAAAGGCACCTTGGTTATGACACCGCGAACTACCCCGCAAGGATTCAGCGGCTTTTTCTTCTTCGAAGGAAAGGGCCGGTAGCCCCGCGCTCGCTGGTTTTTCCAGCGCACCAACCAAGCAAAGCGCGGCATCCACCGCGCTTTTTTGTTTTTCTCCCCGAGGTTTTCACATGATCCAGATCACGCTCCCCGACAACTCGCGCCGCGAGTTCCCCGGCCCGGTTTCGGTGGCCGAAGTGGCCCAGTCCATCGGTCCCGGCCTCGCCAAGATGACGGTGGCCGGCAAGATCGACGGCAAGCTCGTCGATGCCAGCGACGTCATCGACCGCGATGCCAGGCTGCAGATCATCACGCCCAAGGACGACGAGGGCCTGGAGATCATCCGCCACTCGACGGCCCACCTGGTCGGCCATGCGGTGAAGCAGCTGTACCCGACGGCCAAGATGGTCATCGGGCCGGTGATCGACGAAGGCTTCTACTACGACATCTCGTTCGAGCGCCCGTTCACGCCCGAGGACATGGCCGCCATCGAGGCCCGCATGCGCGAGCTGATCGCGCAGGACTACGACGTGATCAAGAAGATGACGCCGCGCGCGGAAGTCATCGAGGTCTTCAAGTCGCGCGGCGAGGACTACAAGCTGCGCCTCGTCGAAGACATGCCCGACGAGCAGGCCATGGGCCTGTACTACCACCAGGAATACGTCGACATGTGCCGCGGCCCGCACGTGCCGAACACGCGTTTCCTGAAGGTCTTCAAGCTCACGAAGCTGGCCGGCGCCTACTGGCGCGGCGATGCCAAGAACGAGCAGCTGCAGCGCATCTACGGCACGGCCTGGGCGGACAAGAAGCAGCTCGACCAGTACATCCAGCGCATCGAGGAAGCCGAGAAGCGCGACCACCGCAAGCTGGGCAAGGAACTCGACCTGTTCCACATCGACGAAGTGGCGCCAGGCGTGGTGTTCTGGCACCCCAAGGGCTGGGCGGTCTGGCAGCAGGTCGAGCAGTACATGCGCGGCATCTACCGCGACACGGGCTACTGGGAAGTGAAGGGCCCGCAGATCCTGGACAAGAGCCTGTGGGAGAAGACGGGCCACTGGCAGAACTACCGCGACAACATGTTCACGACGGAGTCGGAGAAGCGCGAGTACGCGCTCAAGCCGATGAACTGCCCGGGCCACGTGCTGATCTTCAAGAGCGACCTGCGCAGCTACCGCGACCTGCCGCTGCGCTACGGCGAGTTCGGCCAGTGCCACCGCAACGAACCCAGCGGCGCGCTGCACGGCATCATGCGCGTGCGCGGCTTCACGCAGGACGACGGCCACATCTTCTGCACGGAAGACCAGATCCTCGACGAATGCATCGCCTACACGGCGCAGCTGCAGAAGGTCTATGCCGACTTCGGCTTCACGGACATCCTCTACAAGGTCGCGACGCGGCCCGAGAATCGCGTCGGCTCCGACGAGTTGTGGGACAAGGCCGAGCACGCGGTGATGGAATCGCTGCGCCGCTCGGGCGTGGACTTCGTCATCTCGCCCGGCGACGGCGCCTTCTACGGCCCGAAGATCGAGTACACGCTGCGCGACGCCATCGGCCGCCACTGGCAGTGCGGCACGATGCAGGTCGACTTCAATACGGCGGAGCGCCTGGGCGGCGAGTACGTCACGGAATCGAGCGGTCGGGCCCACCCGGTGATGCTGCACCGCGCCATTGTCGGCAGCCTCGAGCGCTTCATCGGCATGCTGATCGAACACCACTCCGGCGCCATGCCCGCATGGCTCGCTCCGGTGCAGGTGGCAGTGCTCAATATCAGCGAAGGGCAGGCCGACTACGCTGCGCAAGTTGCGAAAACGCTGCAAAATCAAGGGCTTAGAGTTCAGCTGGATCTGCACAACGAAAAGATTACGTATAAAATACGGAAGCATTCATTGCAAAAGCTCCCTTACATCCTCGTCGTGGGTGACAAGGAAAAGGAAGCAGGTGCCGTCGCAGTGCGCGCCCGGGGCAATCAAGACCTCGGTGCAATGTCCCTCGAATCGTTCACGCAACGGCTCGTCCAGGACGTTGCTGACAAGCGTTGATTTGTCTCTGAAACACCCCATATGTTTCTCTGCCATCTCGTGCCGCCTGTCCGCGAAGACTGAGCGGCGATCGCTACAGATTTTGTAGCAAACTTTGAAGGATTCTGACCATCGCTACTGCATTTCGCGACCGCCGCCACCGCGAGGAACGCCAACACCGCCTGAACCGGGAAATCATGGCCCCGGAAGTCCGCCTGGTCGGCCCGGAAAACGAGCCATTGGGTGTCATGAGCCTTTCCGAAGCCTTGCGCCTTGCGGGCGAGGCCGACGTGGATCTGGTGGAGGTCGTTGCTGCGGCCAATCCGCCCGTGTGCCGCCTGATCGAGTACGGAAAGTTCAAGTACCACGAGCAGAAGAAGGCAGCCGAGGCGAAGTCGAAGCAGAAGGTCATCGAGGTCAAGGAAATCAAGTTCCGGCCCGGTACCGACGATGGCGACTACAACATCAAGATGCGCAACATCAGGCGCTTTCTTGAAGAGGGCGACAAATGCAAGATCACGCTGCGCTTCCGCGGCCGCGAGATCACGCACCAGGAGCTCGGTCTGGCACTCTTGCAGCGCATTCGCGACGAGCTGGGCGACACGATCATGGTCGAGCAGTTCCCGAAGCTGGAAGGCCGTCAGATGATCATGATGATCGCTCCGGGCCGCAAGAAGGTTGGCGGCGCGGCGCCGAAGCCGGCAGCAGATGCTGCGCCGGCAGCAGCGCCCACGGCAACCGCCTGAGGCATTTGCAGTAGACGGGTTTTGAAGGGATTTCGCCCTGGCCCGCATTTCGAAAGAAGTGCAGGCGAGGGCGAGATAAAGAAGTGTCTCGGGGCCAACAAGTCCGTGGAGTATCCGCGGCGCCTCACGAGCACAAACTAAAGGAGCATTTACATGCCCAAAATGAAGACCAAGAGCAGCGCGAAAAAACGTTTCCGCGTTCGTCCCGGTGGCACCGTCAAGCGCGGTCAAGCCTTCAAGCGTCACATCTTGACGAAGAAGACCACCAAGAACAAGCGTCACCTGCGTGGTGCAGTCGCAGTGCATGAGACCAACATGGTTTCTGTCGCCGCCATGCTGCCCGGTCGTGGCATTTAACTCAGACGAACAAGGAGTACACACATGCCTCGCGTCAAACGTGGTGTAACGGCTCGCGCCCGCCACAAAAAAGTTCTCGCACTCGCCAAGGGTTTCCGCGGTCGCCGCGGTAATGTCTTCCGCGTCGCCAAACAGGCGGTGATGAAGGCTGGGCAATATGCCTACCGTGACCGCCGTACCAAGAAGCGCGTGTTCCGTCAGCTGTGGATCGCGCGTATCAACGCCGCCTCGCGTGAACTTGGCCTGACCTACAGCCAGTTCGCCAACGGCATCCGCAAGGCCGGTATCGAGATCGACCGCAAGATGCTTGCGGACATCGCCGTGCACGACAAGGCCGCTTTTGCCGGCATCGTGGAGCAGGTCAAGGCCAAGCTGGCTGCTTGATTTTGCACAGCAGGTTGCCGTCTCCGGACGGCTTCTTGCGCCCACGGCTCAAGGGCTGGCGCTTGAAAAGGCTCCAGCTCTTTTTTATTTCCCCTCGAAGATTTTTGTTGCTATGAACGAGTTGGACTCCCTGGTCGACACCGCACGCGCCGCCTTCGCCGAAGCGAAAACGCCCGCAGAGCTCGAAAACGCCAAGGCCCAGTTCCTTGGCAAGTCGGGCCGCATCACCGAGCTGATGAAGGGCATGGCCGCGCTGAGTGTCGAAGAGAAGAAGTCCCGCGGCGCCGCGATCAACGTCGGCAAGCAGGCCATCGAGGCCGCACTGACTGTCCGCCGCCAGCAACTCGCCGACGAAGAACTCTCGCTGCAGCTGCGCGCCGAAGCGCTCGACGTGAGCCTGCCCGGCCGCCACCGCGCCGGCGGCGGACTGCACCCCGTGAGCCGCACGCTGGAGCGCATCGAGGAAATCTTCTCGAGCATGGGCTTCGACGTCGCCGACGGCCCCGAGATCGAGAGCGACTGGCACAGCTTCACCTCGCTCAACAACCCGCCGAACCACCCGGCGCGTTCGATGCAGGACACCTTCTACGTCGACCTCAAGGGCGACGACGGCATCCCGTACAACCTGCGTCCGCACACCAGCCCGATGCAGGTGCGCTACGCCCACCAGCACACCAAGAAGTACGCGGCCGAATTCGCCGCGGCTGCGGCCGACACCACCGGCACCGTGAAGGCGCCCGAGATCCGCGTGATCGCGCCGGGCCGCACCTACCGCGTCGACAGCGACGCCACCCACTCGCCCATGTTCCACCAGTGCGAAGGCCTGTGGCTCGGCGAGAACGTCAGCTTCAAGGACCTGAAGGTCGTTTTCACCGACTTCTGTCGCACCTTCTTCGAGCGCGACGACCTCGTGCTGCGCTTCCGCCCGAGCTTCTTTCCGTTCACCGAGCCGAGCGCCGAGATCGACATCCAGTTCGCGAGCGGCCCGCTGGCCGGCCGCTGGCTCGAAGTCGCCGGCTCCGGCCAGGTGCACCCGAACGTCGTGCGCAACATGGGCCTGGACCCCGAGCGCTACATCGGCTTCGCTTTCGGCATGGGCCCCGACCGGCTCACCATGCTGCGCTACGGCGTGAACGACCTGCGCCTGTTCTTCGACGGCGACCTGCGTTTTCTCTCGCAGTTCCAGTAAGCACGTCCTTTCCACAGATAAAAAAACCAGATCGAGATCGAAGAGATGCAATTCCCGGAATCCTGGCTGCGCGAGTTCTGCAACCCGCCCCTCGACAGCGCCGCACTGGCCGAAACGCTCACCATGGGCGGCTTCGAGGTCGAAGAGCGCCGTCCGGTGGCCCCGCCTTTCACGCGCATCGTGGTCGGCGAAATCAAGGAAGCCGAGCAGCACCCGAATGCCGATCGCCTGCGTGTGTGCCAGGTCGACGTGGGGCAGGGCGCTTTGCTGAACATCGTGTGCGGCGCGCCCAATGCGCGCGTCGGCATCAAGGTGCCGTGCGCCCTCGTCGGCGCCGAACTGCCGCCGGGTGAAGACGGCAAGCCCTTCCTCATCAAGCTGGGCAAGCTGCGCGGCGTCGAGAGCCAGGGCATGCTGTGCTCGGCGCGCGAACTGAAACTGAGCGAAGACCACGGCGGCCTGCTCGAGCTCGACGCCGACGCCCCCATCGGCGCCGACGTGCGCGACGTGCTCAAGCTCGACGACGCGCTGCTCACGCTCAAGCTCACGCCGAATCTGGCACACGGCCTCAGCGTGTACGGCGTGGCGCGCGAACTTGCCGCACTCACCGGCGCACCGCTGAAGACGCCGGCTATTGCACCCGTGGCTACGTCGTTCTCCGATGTGCTGCCGGTCAAGGTCGAAGCGCCTGACCTGTGCGGTCGTTTCTCTGGCCGCATCGTGCGCGGCGTGAACACCAAGGTCGCGACGCCCGCGTGGATGGTCGAGCGCCTCGCGCGCTGCGGCCAGCGCAGCGTGACGCCGCTGGTCGACATCTCGAACTACGTGATGTTCGAGTACGGCCAGCCCAGCCACATCTTCGACCTCGACAAGATCCACGGCGGCCTCACGGTGCGCTGGGGCAAGGCGGGCGAACAGCTCAAGCTGCTCAACGGCACGACGATCACCGTCGACGAAAAGGTCGGCGTGATCGCCGACGACCGCGAGGTCGAGTCGCTCGCCGGCATCATGGGCGGCGACGCCACCTCGGTGACCGACGACACGCGCAACATCTACGTCGAGGCCGCGTTCTGGTGGCCCGAGGCAGTGCAGGGCCGTTCGCGTCGCTTCAACTTCTCGACCGACGCCGGCCACCGCTACGAGCGCGGCGTCGACCCGAGCCGCACCGTGCAGATCATCGAGCGCATCACGCAACTGGTCGTCGAGATCTGCGGCGGCGAAGCCGGCAAGATGGACGACCAGACTTTGCGCCTGCCCGAGGCCGCACCCGTCACGCTGCGCGTGGCCCGTGCCGCGCGCGTCATCGGCATGCCGTTGACGCAGGCGCAATGCGCCGACGCACTCCACCGCCTCGGTTTCGAAATCACCGAAGGCGAAGGCACGCTGACCGTCACGCCGCCGCCGCACCGCTTCGACCTGCTGATCGAGGAAGACCTCATCGAAGAAGTGGCGCGCCTGATCGGCTTCAACAACCTGCCGACCACCGCGCCGCTCGCGCCCATCACGGCCCGCGTGCGCCCCGAGGCGCAGCGCAGCCGCTTCGCGGTGCGCCGCAGCGTTGCAGCGCTGGGTTACCAGGAAACCATCAACTTCAGTTTTGTCGAGGCGCACTGGGAGCAGGACCTGGCGGGCAACGCCAACCCGGTCAAGCTGCTGAATCCCATCGCCAGCCAGATGAGCGTGATGCGCTCGTCGCTGCTCGGCTCGCTGCTGCAGGTGCTCAAGTTCAACCTCGACCGCAAGGCACCGCGTGTGCGCGTGTTCGAGCTGGGCCGCGTGTTCCTGCGCGACGACAGCGTCGTCACCACCGACAGCACCGTGCGCGGCGTGAACCAGCCCATGCGCGTGGCCGGCCTGGCCTGGGGCGATGCCGAGGCATCGCGCTGGGACGGCAAGCCGCAGCGTGTCGATTTCTACGACGTCAAGGGTGATGTCGAAGCGCTGCTCGCGCCGCGCGTGCCGACCTTCGAAGCGGCCGAGCACCCCGCGCTGCACCCCGGCCGTTCGGCCCGCGTGCTGCTCGACGGCCAGGCCATCGGCTTCATCGGCGAACTGCATCCGCGCTGGCGCCAGAAGTGGGACTTCACCCAGGCGCCCGTGCTGTTCGAACTCGACCTCGACGCCGTCACGGCGCGGCCCGTGCCCGTGGCGCAGCCGGTGCCCAAGCTCCAGGCCGTCGAGCGCGACATCGCGGTGGTCGTGGCCGAAGCGGTGTCGCACGACGCGCTGATGCAGGCCATCCGCGCGGGCGCGTCCGCCTCGGGCCTGCTGCGCGATGCGACGCTGTTCGACATCTACCGTCCGCAGCCCCTGCGCGAAGGCGCCGTGGCAGCGCCGGGTGCGCTGGCACCGGGCGAGAAGAGCATGGCCGTGCGCCTGACCTTCCAGAGCGATGCCGCCACGCTGACGGACGAGCAGGTCGAACCCGCTGTCCGTGCAATCGTCGAACAACTGGGCGCCACCCTGGGCGGCCGCTTGAGAGGATGAAGATGAACGCCGCCGAATTCACGCTCGAAGCCCTCGAAACGCCGGCGCTCACCAAGGCGCACCTGGCCGACCTGCTGTTCGAGCAGATCGGCCTGAACAAGCGTGAGTCGAAGGACATGGTGGAGGCGTTCTTCGAGCTCGTGGCCAGCAGCCTGATCGAAGGCACAGACGTGAAGATCTCGGGCTTCGGCAACTTCCAGATCCGCGTGAAGGCGCCACGTCCCGGGCGCAACCCACGCACCGGCGAAGCCATTCCGATCGGCGAGCGCCGCGTGGCCACCTTCCATGCGAGCGCCAAGCTCAAGGAGCAGATCCAGGGCAGCGTCGAGCCGCAGGGCGGCACTTCCGAAGTCGAGTGGAGCCTGGGCGCGGAATAGTGCTTGGTGCTGTGCGGCCGCGTAGAGTAATCTATGAGGTTTCCCGCGCACAGTCTTGATTTCAATGGAGAAAACGCTCCCGCCGATTCCCGTCAAACGCTACTTCACCATCGGTGAGGTCGGCGAGCTCTGCGGTGTGAAGCCGCACGTGCTGCGCTATTGGGAGCAGGAGTTCACGCAGCTGCGCCCGATGAAGCGGCGCGGCAACCGCCGCTACTACCAGCACCACGAAGTGCTGATGATCCGCCGCATCCGCGACCTGCTCTACGACCAGGGCTTCACCATCAGCGGTGCGCGCAACAAGCTGCAGGAACTCACGCAGGGAGAGCGCGACCGCCGCAAGGCGGGCGAAGTACCGCTCGAAGGCCTGGAGGCCATCGAGATCGGCCAGGAAGAATTCGACGCCGCCGTGCACGAGGAACCGGGGCCCGCGGCGGCCGCACAGAGCGTCGATCTGTCGCAGTTGTTGCACCTTCGCCGCGAACTCTTTGAAATTCGTGAGCTCCTGACTGTCGGACACTGAATTTAGCCCGCTATAATCGAGAGCTTCGGTGTGTGGCGCAGCCTGGTAGCGCACTTGCATGGGGTGCAAGGGGTCGAAGGTTCGAATCCTTTCACACCGACCAACAAAACGTCAAAGGGCGTCCGGTTTCATCACCGGACGCCCTTTTTCTTTGGAGCTCTGGGCGCTGGATCTCCACGGACGTGCATTCAGCGACCACCAGCGCCAATCGGGGTACGGGCGGGGTTAAACCCTAGGGCCCCCAGGTTGGCCGTTTGTACCGCCAGCCCTCGTCGACGTCGCCCATGTCGTCACCGTGTTCGCGGAACCAAGGCCTTGATCACCGCGTCGGCCATCCGATGAAGAGATGGCGCGTTCTGATAAACCCGCTCCATCACTGCCAGGCCTCGGGTGAATGTGATGACAACCTGTGCGGTTTCCTTGGGGGACAGCGAAAGCTGTGTCGACATGTCCCCCTTCGACATGGCGGCTGAGACGACGCCCTGGAGTTCGTCGAGCAACTGGCGCAGCCGCTCCTGGATGCGCGGTCCTGCACCATCGACCTCCGTTGCCGTTTTCGTGGTGAGACAACCCCGAGGCGGTACGCCCTGCGTCATGTTGGCGATCGCGACCTTGAAGAAGGCGCGCAACGCCGCCTCTGCGCGCGGTTTGTCGAGGGCTGTGCGCGCGTTGTCCAGAAACCTGGTGGCGTACGCCTCGAAGGCCAGCAAGAACAGCTCCTCCTTGCCGCCATAGGCGTGATAGAGCGAACCGCGCTGCACATTGGCGGCCTCTGCCAGATCGGCCATGGACGTGGCCCGCCAGCCCTTTTGCCAGAACACGTCCAGCACGGCGTCCAGCACCTTGGCCTCATCGAACTGCCTGACTCCTGCCATGAGAGATCCTCGCGCTTTCTATTTTTGACAATGATGTCAAACTTGACAATACTGTCAATGATAGTCCGTCCGCCACGCAGGAGATGCCCGCGGCGCCAGGCAAGACACTGCCATCGTTCTGAAGGAGCCCCACTCGATGACTCGGCTTTCTGCCTCACCGCCAATTTCCCAACTCGGCATCGATCGTCGATGGGTGGGTGTGCTGCTCGGACTCGCTTCGGCCCTGATCTGGGGCGCTTTTCCGGTCGTGACTCGCTTCGGGCTGACTCACACGGCATTGGACGTCTACGACATCACCTGCATCCGGTACACGGTCTCGGGCGTGATGCTGTTGCCGTTTCTCGTACGACGAGGCCTCATGGGGCTGAGCTGGACAGCCATCGCGCTCATGACCGCCGGCATTGGCGCGCCCTACATGCTGGTGGTCGCCTTCGGCCTTGGCATGGCGCCGGTGGAGCAGTTCGCCGTGGTCACGCCTGGCAGCATGATCCTGTTCTCCGCGCTCATCAGTGCCTGGGGACTCGGTGCCAGGCTCTCGCGCAGGGAGACGGCGGGCATTGCGCTGATCATCCTCGGGGTCGCGCTGGTCGGTTTCCACAATTTCAGCGCCGTCCGCTCCTCGCCGTGGGCCTACCTGATCTTCCTTCTGGGCGGGCTGCTGTGGGCCATCTACACGGTCTCGTCCAAGCAGTTCTCTGCATCGGCGCTGCACGCCACCGCCATCGTTTCGGTGTTCTCGATGATCATCTACCTGCCCGCCTACCTCGCGACGCGCGGGCTGCATCTGTTGCAAGCGCCGCTGGTCGATATCGGCGTGCAGGCGTTCTATCAGGGGGTCATGGTCTCCACGGTGGCCTTGTTCTTTTTCAGCAAGTCGGTACAGATTCTGGGCGCAGCCGTCGGTGCCACGTTCGCTGCAGTCGTTCCCGGCGCAGCGACGCTGCTCGCCCTGCTGGTCCTTGACGAGCGGCCCAGCGCCACAGCCATTGCCGGGCTGGTCATCGTCACAGGCGGCATGACGGCGATGCTGATACAGCAACGTCGATCCTCGTCCCCCGTGGAATCCAGAGGAACTTGAGTCCCTGAACCCGGCAACTTCCGTCGAGAAGTTTCTACATCGAAGGGCGCAGCTGCCTCCGTGCTTCATTCATCGAACAGGCGGCGCAGCCGCGAGGCCGTGGAGCAGCACCGTCCAGTGCTGCAGTCGGGCCATGGCGGCCTCGCGGCCTTTCTGCGCCGTTTGCGGACCGCTGCCGTCGTTGGCCAGCGCGATCAGTTCGTGGGCAGCCGTCGTCACGGTCCGCGCGAAATCCTCGGTGCGGCCCTGCCACACCACGATGCGATGGTGCAGGCCCATTTGCGCGGCGCGCTGCGCATTGATCGCCTGCTCGGGCTGGTCGGTCAGCAGCAGCAGGATCGGCTTGCGGTACACGGCCGCGACCGACAGCGCCGCCATGCCGGGTGCGGAGACGATGAAGGCGCTGCGCGCGGCCCTCTCGATCCAGTGCTCGTCCTGCGCGTGCCAGCCCGCGCGCTGCGCATAGCCTTCGCCGACGAGGTGCGCCTGCATGTGGGCATCGGCCAGCCCGCGCTCCAGGCCGTCGGCCAGTGCGGCTTCCTTGAAATGGGGGTTGAGGTACACCGCGGCCTGCGGCGCGAGGTCGTCGTGCGAGTCCCTGTCGGCGCCCACTACGGCCACCGGCGTGGCGAGCCGGTGGCCGCCGCGTCTATCGGGCTGCGGCTCGCCGTAGGCGAAATCGTGCGCGATGCGCGCGCGGCTGCGGTCGATCTGCCACGCGACGATGCGGCCGAAGATGTTCGCCATCCACGCCGGCATGCGCCCGCTGAAGTTGGTCTGCAGCGCGTGCCGCAGGCTCGCGCCGTACACATGCACCACCTTGCGCCGCCAGACCGGCATCCAGCCCATGAACAGCAGCGCGGGGTGGAAGGAGTCGTTCACCACCAGGTCCGCATCGCGAAACCACGCACGCAGCCGAAGGATGTCGCGCAGCATGCGCTCCGGACGGAACACGTAGTGCGCGACGTTGCGGTCGGTTTCGCGGCGCAGCATGTTCTGCTCGCGGTCGAACTGCACCGCGTAGTGGCGCGAAAGCACCGGCGCCTCGATGCCGAAGCCGGCGAGAAAGCGCGCGCCTTCGTCGGAGGTGGTGAGCACCTGCACGCTGGCACCCGCGGCGCGCAGCGAATGCGTGAGCAGTTGCGCGCGCATCAGGTGGCCGCGCGCGTCCGCAGTCGCGAGGTAGACGATGCGCGGCGGCATCGACGGACTCAGGCCGCCACCGACCGTGCACGGCCGGGGCGCAGTCGCAAGGCCACGCCCGCGAGGTACATGCCCAGCGCGCCGGTGATGCCGAAGCCGCGCTCGGTGTCGCGCACCTCGCGCATCAGCTGCGCGAGCTGTACTTCCTCATGCGGCGCCACGCAGCGCTGCAGCGTGTGGCTGCACAGGCGGATGTGGCGGTCTTCGTCGGTCAGCACGCGCGTGAGCAACGGGTGCAGCGCATGCCGCGGGCCGATCAGCGCGCAGTGGCGCTGCAGGATGCGCGAGGCCATCTGCTCGGCGGCAAGGCCGATCGCATAGGCCGGCACGAGGCCGCCATGTGCGAAGTGCGGCGCATGGCGCTGGATGAGGCGCTGCCAGCGCGCGAGCTTGCGTTGGCTCAGCCAGTCGGGCTTCGGCGCCGCTTCCGGCGATGCAGCCGCCTGCGCGGCGCCGCCGCGCTTGACGATGGCATCGGCGAAGAGCCGTGCATGCAGTCGCTCGTCGGCCAGGTGCTGGTCGAGCTGGCGCGTGAGCCACTGGGGCGCATTGGTGCGCAGCTCGCGCTGCAGCGCCTGCTCGGACGATTCCTCGCCGATCAGATAAAGGCGCAGCAACATCATTTCGCCGGCGCGGCTCGCATGCATCTGGCGCAATGCGGCGCGCTTGATGTGGTGCACCAGCCGGGCCTGCAGCGCCGGCCAGCCACGCAGTTGCGGCGGCGAGAGGCAGTCGAATGCCGCGTTCGCCGGGGTGGTGTCAGCGTCCATCGGTTTTTTTGGCCACCGGGGTCTGCGGCTGCAGTTGCTGCCAACCGAGCACGAGGCCGATGAAACTGCCTTGAAGGAAGGCGCGCGCCGATGCATCGGCACCGGCGAACTCGCGCTGCTGGCCGTCGTAGCGCACGTAGCCCTTGCCGCCCGTGGCACCGAGCACCAGTTTCTCGTTCTTGTGGAAGCCACGCTGCATCAGCGGCAGCAGCAGCGACTGCGATTCGAGGCCATAGAGGAACAGGTCGCGCTGCACCACCTGGCGCGGAATCTGCCCACTCAGCGCCTGCAGCTCGAGCGACCAGTCGCCTTGCCGCATCGCTTCGGACAGCTCGCTGCCCTTGGCGCCCGGCGCATGGAAATGCGCGCGCGCCACCGACTTGGAGGCGCGGCCCAACCCCAGTCCGACGGTGATGTCCGCATCGGTGGCGCCGCCTTTGCGGTTGTCCCGCACCTGCAAGAATTCGTTGGCGAGCCGCGCGGCGATCGAAGGCCTTGAGAGCGTCTCGGCGATCTGCGCCGGCGTGAGCACCACGCGCTCAGCACCGCCTTCGATCACCACGACCTGGTACGGGTCGATGCGGATGTCGCTGAACTCGCCGCCGACGGGCGAGTGCGCATGGCTGCTCACCGACCAATCGTTGCCCGAGCGGCTCAGCAACGCATGGAAGGTCAGCGGCACGCGCTGGCCACTGTGACGCGACTGGCCGGTGCCTTGCAGCAGCACATCGCCCACGATGGTCTTCTGGCCGTAGCTGCGCGGGTTTGCAAAGCGCAGGGTGTGCACCGCGCTGTCGAGTGCGGCCCGCGTGTCGGCATCGTCGAGGGCGAGGCGATTGCACTCGTTGGCGGGGCCCGCGAGCGCGGAGAAGGGGCAGCCGCTGTCGGACTTGAAGTTGAAGACGCCGCGTCCGGTGAAGTCGGCGGCGCCCGCCGTCGCGCATGCGCCGGCCAGCACAAGAAGGCTGACAAGGATGTTTTTCTTGTTCATGTCGGGCGATGGTACGAAAGCGCCTGCGCATCCGCGTTCGTGCGGCCCGTCGTGTGCAGGCCGATGCCGCGCGCGAAGGCGCCGAGCATATCGATGGCCGAGAAGCCCACGATCAGCACCACGCCCGCGAGCCAGCGCAGGCCGCGCAGGGGCGGCAGGTCCTGGTGGTTGAGCGCGCGCACGCTGAAACCCAGCCGCGTGAACAGCACGCACAGCGGCCCGATCGGACCGCTCTTCGCAAGCCACTGCCAGCGCGCCGACACATAGCTGCGCAAGAGGTGCGGCGTGAGCGAGTACGTGTCCTGCCCGCGCATCCAGCGCAGCTTGAGCGCTTCGGCGCGCGTGTCGGGCAGGCGGTGCTCGGTGTGGGCCGCGGCCGCGTAGTGGATGGGCACGTTCGCCGCCTTCAGCCGCATGCCCAGCACCTGGCAATGCGCGCGGTACACGCCGTCGAGCGCCTGGTAGCTGTGCTGCTCGAACACGTCGCGGCGAAAGGCCACGTTGTTCGCGTAGAAGTTGCTCGTCGCGCCCGCGTGGTCGGCATTGGGAAAGTACATGAAGTCGATGGTCGTGAGCGCGGTGCCCACGATGTTGGCCGCGTAGCTCGTGCGGCCGGCCACCACCGCGGGCGCGTCGGCGCCGCGCGTGAAGGGCGTGAGCATCTGCAGCAGCCAGTCGTCGTCGGGCAGGCAATCGGCATCGGCGAACACCACGTGATCGCAGCGCGCCGCATGGGTGGCCGCGAAGCCGACGTTCTTGGCGTCGTAGTAGCCGATGGCGGCGTCGATGCGCACGAAATCGATGGGGCGGCCCGCCAGCGCCATGACGGCCTCGCACGATGCGGCGCTCAGCCCGTCGTGCGTGATGACCACCTGGGCCAGGGCCGTGAGCGGCAGCTTCTGCTTGGCCAACAGGGCGATCAGGCGCTGCAGGCTGGTGCTCGCGGCGGCTTCGGCATCCGCTCCGCCGCGCAGGTTGTTGGTCTCCAGGACCAGCGCGCAACGCGCGGCAACTTGATCGGGCATCATCGAATTTTCCTGTCGGGACATTGTTTTGAAGGCTTGCATCCTGCTTTTATCTCACAACCGCCGCGGCTGCCAGTGCCTGAAGGGAGGGGCTTGCGCATGAAGCTCGCCATCTTCGGCGCCGGTTATGTGGGCCTCAGCTTCGCCGCCTGCATGGCCGAAGCGGGGCACGAGGTGCTGTGCGCGGACGCCGATGCCGCCCGCATCGAAGGGCTGCAGCAGGGCCGGATGCCGCTGCACGAGCCGGGGCTGGAGGCGCTGGTGGCCGCAGGCCTCTCGGCGGGGAAGCTGCGCTTCACGGCCGACGAGCGCGCCGCGAGCCTGCATGGCGACGTGCTCTTCATCGTGGTCAACACGCCGGCCGATGCGCAAGGCGATGTCGACCTGCGGCATGTGATGGCCGTGGCCCGCAGCATCGGCCAGCACCGGGACCGCGACGCCGTGGTCGTCTGCAAGTCCACCGCGCCGGTCGGTACCGCGGAGCAGGTCGAGGCCGTGCTGCGCGCGGCGCTTTCGCAGCGCGGTGCGGCCCATCGCGTCGCGGTGGCCGTGAACCCCGAGTTCCTGCGCGAGGGCTCGGCCGTGCGCGACTGCCGCCAGCCCGACCGTGTGGTGATCGGTGCGACCGACCCCGCGGCCATCGACCTGCTGACACGGCTCTACGAACCCTTCGTGCGCGACCCGGCGAAGCAGCTGCTGGTGATGGACTGGCGCTCCGCCGAGCTCACCAAGTACGCCGCCAACGCGATGCTCGCGACCCGCATCAGCTTCATGAACGAGATGGCGCGCGTGGCCGAGCATGCGGGCGCCGACATCGAGATGGTGCGCCGCGGCATCGGCTCGGACCGGCGCATCGGCCCCGATTTCCTGCAGGCCGGCGCGGGCTATGGCGGCTCGTGCCTGGCGAAGGACGTGCGGGCGCTGCGGCATGCGGCCGATCGCGAGGGACAGCCGCTGCGCCTCCTCGCGGCCGTCGAGGCCGCGAATCATGAGCAGAAGGGGCGCCTCTTCGAGCTGATGACCCATCACTTCGAAGGCCGCATCGCGAACAAGACCATCGCGCTCTGGGGCCTGGCCTTCAAGCCCGACACCGACGACATGCGCGATGCGCCGAGCCTCGTGCTGCTGGAGCGCTTGTGGGCGGCGGGCGCGCACGTACAGGTGCACGACCCGGCGGCGATGCCGAATGCGCGCGCCATCGTCGGCGAGCGCGGCGACGTGCGCTGGTGCGACACGCCCGAAGACGCATTGCAGGGTGCCGACGTGCTGGCGCTGGTGACCGAATGGCCCGTGTTCCGCCGCCCCGACCTGGCGCGCATCGCCAGTACATTGAAGGCGCCCGCGATCTTCGACGGCCGCAACCTCTACGACGCCGCCGAAGTCGAAGCCGCCGGCATCGCGTACTACGGCATCGGGCGCGGGCGGTCAGTGCGGCGCTGAATCGTCGTCAGCAGCATGCCGGTCACTCGCCGGCTTTTGATCCATTGAAAACGTCAACCCCATGTCGGAACGAATCGAACTGAAGCTTGATTGGACAAGAGAACAGGTCCGGCAACTGGCCGCAAACGGCGAGGTGTCCATCCTGCAATTTGCCGCCGCACAGGAGGTACCGCCTTCGCTGCTGGAAATCCTGAACGAAGATATCTTCAGGCATCGACCGGACATCACATGGCGGATGTATGGAAGCTACGCGCGTGTGTGCGATCTTTCTTATCTGAGGCTCATGCCCCATGTCGAAAGGTTGAGCCTTGACTGCCTCACTCGGGTCAGCAATGCGCATGCGGTAGAGGCCTTGCCGAAGCTGAAGGAGTTCGTCTTTGATGTGTACGAAGCAGATTCGCTGGATGTGTTGAACGCAGTGCCCACAGACCTGCAAAGACTCAGAATCGGCAAGACGAAAACGAAGAAGACCGATCTTTTCGGGCTGGAGCGCTTTTCCCATCTGAGACAACTCGTTGTTGCCGGCCACACGCGAGGCCTCGAGGTGATTGGAAAGCTGTCGACCTTGAATGAGGTGTCCCTCATGGGGATGCCTCTGTCGAACCTGGTCTTTCTACGGCATCTGCCCCACCTGCATACGCTTCAACTGGGATTCGGAAGCGCGCAGAACCTGGACACGCTTGCGGGCCTGAACGCCCTGAGACATCTGGCACTGCTGCGGATCAAGGATTTGTCGGACCTGTCGGTCGTTAGCCAACTGGAGACGCTGCAAAGGTTGACCGCGCAAGATCAGCCACACCTTGCCAGCTTGCCCTCGTTGGCTGCGCTCAACGATCTGGAGCTGATCGTCCTCAACAACGTGGGGCTGAAGGACCTGAGGTGGGTGGCCTCTGCACCGGCGCTCGAAAGCCTGGCCATGTTTCAGATGCCAACGTTGGCGCACGGTGACATCCAGAGTCTCCTGCGTCAGCCCGGCCCCCTGAGGCGCCTGATGGTGGGCTTGAAAAGCGCCCGCGAGCACAGGCTCGCACGACAGGCGATCGAGGAATCAGGCCTGTGGGACGATGGCGGATGGTGGCGGTGACATCGCGACCCTTGGCGTTGTCGTCGCATTGAACTGCGAGGTGACGTCTGTACTCATCAATTCGGAAATGGCCTGCATGAGCATGGCCGCACCGACCGGCTTGAACAGAACGGGCCCTCTCAACGCACATGTTCAGGCCTGCGCTCATTCCCGGCGCGCGTTGCTTTGGCGCACGGCGTGCAGATACCCGTCCAACGCCAGCAGAACCTCCTCCACCATGACGTCCGCGCTCGGCAGGGCGGCGCTCACCAGCAGCGTCTGCTTCACCAGCGCGTCGACGACGGTGTAGGCGCAGAAGGCCACGCGCGCATCGTGCAGCCCTTCGGGCCAGTCCACCGCGCTCGTCAGTGCCTTGCCGAAGAGGTTGACGTTGTGCTGGTACAGGCGGTTGTAGACTAGCTGCGGCGAGACGCGGCGCTCGATGGAGCTTAGCACCCGCCAGCGTCCGCCGCCCTCCAGCATCGTGTGCACCTGGGTCTGCGCCAGCAGACGCGTGATCTCGCGCAGCGTGCGCTGGCCTTCAGCCTGGACCACCTCGTCCACCGCGCTGGACAGCGCGGTCGAGAGCTTGCGCACCCAGGTGCGCACGGTCATGGCCGCGACCGCTTCCTTGCCGGGGAAGTACTGGTAGACGCTGCCGACGCTGACGCCGGCCACGTTGGCGATGTCGCGCATCGACGTCTTCTCGTAGCCCTTTTCCAGCAGCAGGAGCACGAAGGCGTCCTGGATGGCGATGGAGGTCATCCATGCGCGTGACTGGGAGGGCTTGCGTCGGGGTTTGAGGGCGGTCGTCATGGCTGAAAAGCGAACACCGGGACGGCGCACGCAAGGAGGAGGGCCTCGTTGCAGAGGGAAATCAACGCCTCGGGGCGCGTCCCGAAAACTGAACATGCCTGCCCGGTCGATTTCCTAGACTTCTTCCAACCCAAGGCAGCCGGTGGCCGCGAGCCCCGAACCTCACTTCAACCCAAGGCCAACGCGCGCGCACTCGTCATTCTTGCATGTCACCTCCTGCGTCCTACAAAGCTCCCTTGCGCGAACTGCGCTTCGTCCTGAACGACCTGCTCGGCATCGATGGCGAACTGAAGGCGCTTCGCCTGCCCGGCGCCATCGCCCGCGAAGACGTCGACGCGCTGATGACGGACATGGCGGCCTTCGCCGAAGAAGTGCTCGCACCGCTCAACCAGAGCGCGGACCGCGAAGGCTGCGTCTGGCGCGATGGTGAAGTCGTCATCCCCGGGGGCTTCAAGGCCGCTTACGACATGTTCCGGGGCAAGGGCTGGGCCGGCCTGGGCGCGGCGATTGAACACGGCGGCCGCGCGTGGCCGACGGTGCTGACCCATCTGGTGACGGAGCTGATCGGCTCGGCGAACCATTCCTGGCTGATGTACCACAGCATCTCGCGCGGCGGCTACGAATGCATCCGGGCCAACGGCACGCCCGCGCAGCAGGCGGCGTACCTTCCCCACCTGGCCAGCGGCGCGTGGACCAGCAGCATGTGCATCACCGAGCGCGAGGCCGGCACCGACGTGGGCCTGCTGCGCACGGAGGCCGTTCCGCAGCCGGACGGCAGCTATCGCCTCACCGGCCTCAAGCGCATGGTGACGGCCGCCGAGCACGACCTGGCGGACAATATCGTCCACCTCGTGCTGGCCCGGATCGCGGGCGCGCCCGAGGGCGCGCGGGGGCTTTCGCTGTTCATCGTGCCGCGGCATCTGCCCGGCGCGGCCGAGCGCAACGGCGTGCGCTGCGAGGGGCTCGAGGACAAGATGGGCATCCGCGGCACGCCGACCTGCTGGTTGCGGCTCGACGGTGCGCGCGGCGAGTTGCTGAACACGGCCGGCAACGGCCTGGCGGCCATGTTCGTGATGATGAACATCGCCCGCCTGGCCACGGGCATGCAGGGCGTGAACCAGGCCGAGGCGGCCTACCAACTGGCACGCGATCACGCCCGCACGCGGCTGCAGGGGCGCGGCTTTGGCGGGGCGCGCAGGCCCGAGGCGCAGCCAGCCGCCGATCCGTTGATCGCGCATGCCGATGTGCGCCGCATGCTGCTGGTGCAGAAGGCCTGGACGGAAGGTTCGCGCGCGCTGGCCTACTGGCTGGCGTTGCAGGTCGATCGCTCGAAGCTCCACCCCGAGCCTTCGGTGCGCGGCGAGGCCGACGAGCTCGTCTCGCTGCTCACGCCGGTGCTCAAGGCTTTCGCCACGGACAACGGCTACGCCAGCACGACCCTGGCACAGCAGGTCATGGGCGGCTGGGGCTACCTGGACGACAGCGGCGTTCATCAGTACATCCGCGACGTGCGCGTGGGGCAGATCTACGAAGGGGCCAACGGCATCCAGGGCCAGGACCTGCTCGGACGCAAGATCCTCGGCGACGGGGGCGCGAGGCTGCGCGGGTTCATGGACGTGGTGCACCAGGTCCTGGAGAAGAACGAGGCGCATCCGGTGCTGCAGCCGTGGGTGGCGCAGACGCGCTCGCTGTGCGCGCGCCTGGAAGCGCTGACCCGGCAGCTGATCGCGCGGGCGCCGTCGCACCCCGACCAGGTCGGCGCGTCCGGCCACAGCTGCCTGCGCATCGTCGGCGTGCTGGCCCTCGCGTGGCAGTGGATCGGCATGGCCTCGATCGTGCAGCGCAGGATCGACGCGCGGCAGTCCGATGCCTTCGACGTCGCCAAGGTGGCCACGGCCCGCTTCTATTTCGCGCACCTGTTTCCCGAGGTCGAGCAGCACTTGCTGGTGGCCGCGCAGGACGACGACGCCGTGATGGCGCTGGACGCCGACTTCTTCTGATCCCGCCGCGCATCCGTTTCCGGCTGCGCCCACAAGAAACACCGGGTGCGAAACCCGGCGGCACCGCGTTGCCCGGCCCTGCATCCAACCGGAAAAAACTCCATGAACCTGATCTCGATGTTCGACGAGAGCGCGTCGCGCTGGCCCACGAAGACGCTGCTGCACTACGGCGACGAAGCCTTCAGCTACGCGCAGATCCAGGCGCTCAGCCGCCGCGCCGCGCAGGTGCTGCGTGACCGGGGCGTGGGGCAGGGCGACCGCGTGGCGCTCATGTGCTTCAACACACCGTACTTTCTCATCGGCGTGCTGGGCGCGCTGCGCCTGGGCGCGGTCGTCGTGCCGGTCAACCACAAGCTGCAGAAGCCCGAGGTCGAGTTCATCCTGCGCCACAGCGCCGCCAGGCTCTGCATCATCGACGTCGCCCTGGGCGCGCTCGCGCAACGCATCGAGACCGAGGCCTGCCTGCTAGGCACCGGCGACATGGCCGGCGCGGCGGACGTCGGCTTCGATCACTTCGACACGCTGGTGCAGCGCACGGAGGCGGGCGAGTTGCCTGCACCCGTGGGCGACGAGGCACTGGCGCAGGTGCTCTACACCTCGGGCACCACCGGCCAGCCCAAGGGATGCCTGCACAGCCAACGCGCGGTCTTCACCACGGCGCTGGTCTGCGCGGCGGCCCTGTCGATGACGCACAACGACCGGATGCTCATCGCCATGCCGATCTGGCATGCGGCGCCGCTCAACAACTGGACCTTCGGGACGCTGCTGATGGGCGGCACGCTGGTCTTCCTGCGCGAGTACGCGCCGCGCGGATTCCTGGAAGCCATTGCGCGGCACCGCGTCACGCTGACCTTCGGCGCGCCCATCGCTTTGCTCGCGCCGCTCGAACTCGCCGACTTCGACAGTCACGACCTGGGCTCGATGCGGCTGTGGATCTACGGCGGCGGTCCGCTGGGCGAGGACATGGCGAAGCGGCTCATGCAGCGCTATCGCACGACGCAGTTCATGCAGGTCTACGGCATGACCGAGATGGGCCCGCTGGGCACCGCGCTGTTCCCCGAGGACGCGCTGCGCAAGGCCGGGTCGATCGGCCGCTCCAGCTTGCCAGGCGTGCAGGTGCGCGTGGTCGCCGAGGACGGCGGCGCGACGCCCGCGGGCCAGGTCGGCGAGATCCAGCTGCGCAGCGAAGCCGCCATGCGCGGCTACCAGGACGACCCCGAGGCCACGCGCGCCGCCTACACGCCCGACGGCTGGTACCGAAGCGGCGACCTGGCCCGGGTCGACGAGGACGGCTACTACTACGTGGTGGACCGGCTCAAGGACCTGATCACCACCGGCGGCGAGAACGTGTACTCCAAGGAAGTGGAAGACGCGCTGTCGCCCCATCCCGACCTCGCCGACGTGGCCGTGATCGGCCGCCCCCACCCGGACTGGGGCGAAACCGTGGTGGCGGTCATCGTGCCCTGGCCCGGCCGGCAGCCGGACGCGGAGGCGCTCAAGGCCTTCCTGGCCGACAAGCTGGCCCGCTACAAGATTCCGCGCGAATACGTCTGCGTCGACACGCTGCCGCGCACGCCGTCGGGCAAGTTGCAAAAGCACCTGCTCCGAAAAGACATCGGTGCACCGGCACCCTCCCTTCCTTCCACTTCCAAGGATATCCACGCATGAACCTGTTCGACCTGAACGGAAAAGTCGCCGTCGTGACCGGCGCCAGCCGCGGCATCGGCCGCGCCACTGCCGAGCACCTGGCGCTGCTCGGAGCCAAAGTCTGTGTCTCCAGCCGGCGGCTCGAGGCCTGCGAGGAAGTGGCGGAGGGCATTCGCGCGCAAGGCGGGCAGGCCTTTGCCTGCCAGGCCAGCATCTCGCAGCCCGAGGAGCTGCGCGCGATGGTGGCGCAGGTGCGCGAGCGCTTCGGCCCCATCGACATCCTGGTCTGCAATGCGGCCACCAACCCGCACTACGGGCCGCTGGCCGAGATCGCGGATGAGATGTTCATGAAGATCGTGCGCAACAACGTGCTGAGCAATCTCTGGCTGGCCAATCTCGTTCGTCCCGACATGCAGGCCAGGGGCAGCGGCGCCATCGTGATCGTCTCGTCCATCGCGGGCCTGCAGGGCTCTTCGACGATCGGCGCCTACGGGTTGTCCAAGGCCGGCGACATGCAACTGGCCCGCGACCTGGCGGTCGAGTGGGGCCCGCAGGGCATTCGCGTCAACTGCATCGCGCCGGGCCTGATCGACACCAAGATGGCCGGCATGCTGCTCGCGGACCCCGAGATCCAGTCGTTCACGCAGAAGAAATTGCCGCTGCGGCGCGTCGGGCAGCCGCAGGAGATTGCGGGCGCCATCGCGTTCCTGGCATCGTCCGCGGCCGCGTTCGTGACCGGCCAGACGCTCGTCGCCGACGGCGGCGCCGTCATCGTCTGAACACCCATCGATCGACATCCACACGAGGAGACTTACCGTGAGCCTGACAAAGACTATCGCCGCGCCGATGCTGTGCATCGCCCTGGCCGCCGGCGCCCAACCCGTGCAGACCGTGAAGATCGCCACGCTCGACATGCTGTCGGGCCCGATGGCCGGCCTGGGGCAGAACGTGTTGAAGAGCTTCCAGTACGCGGCGCGGGTCGCGAACGAGGAGAAGTGGGCGGGGCCCTACCAGTTCGAGATCGTTCCCTTCGACAACAAGCTCTCGCCCCAGGAGGCCGTGGCGCTGCTCGGCACGGTCGTGGCCAAGGACATCCGCTATGTGGTCCAGGGCGCGAGCTCGTCCAGCGTGGGCATCGCGCTGGGTGAGGCCATCGACAAGCACAACGCCCGCAATCCGGGCAAGGAGATCGTGTTCCTGAACTACGCGTCGCAGGCACCGGTGCTCACGAACGAGAAGTGCAGCTACTGGCACTTCCGCACCGACGCCCATTCGGACATGAAGGTCGATGCGCTCACCACCTACCTGGCCGGCCGCAAGGACATCCGCAAGATCCACCTGCTCAATCCCAACTACGCCTACGGGCAGGACACGGCGCGCGCGTCGCGCGAGTCGCTCGCGCGCAAGCGCGCGGACATCGAGATCGTGGGCGACGACCTGCACCCGACCGCGCAGGTGAAGGACTTCGCGCCCTACATGGCCAAGATCCGCCAGTCCGGCGCCGACGCGGTGATCACGGCCAGCTCGGGCTCCGACCTGGCGCTCATCGTGCGCGCGGCCAACGACTTCGGACTGAAGGTCGACTTCTACACCTTCAACGGCAGCAACTACGGCGTGCCCGGCACCATCGGCGCGACGGGCGAGGGCCGCGTCAAGCTGGTCTCGACCTTCAACCCCAACGACCCCGGTGCGAAGAGCTCGGCCGTGCTCGGCAACTTCAAGAAGCAGTTCGGCGAGGACTTCATCAACGGCATGGGCTACAACGCCGTCGTCGCGCTGTCCGGCGCCATCCGCAGCGCGAAGTCGGCCGAGCCGGCGAAGGTGGCCGCCCAGCTCGAGGGCTTGCGCTTCGAGGGCATCAACGGCCCTGTGGTCCTGCGCAAGTCCGACCACCAGGCCCAGCAGGCGATGTTCGTCCAGAGCTGGGAGAAGGTCGACGACGCGGCCGTCCGCTATGACCAGGAAGGCACCGGGTTCGGCTGGAAGCAGATCGCGAGCGTGGACGCCAAGGCGGCCGAGCAGCCCACGACCTGCCGCATGAAGAGGCCCTTGTGACCGCACGACGGCGCGAGGCGTTGGCCCCGGCACCATGACCACCATCTACATCGACGAAAGCGGCCACAGCGGCGACATGGTCGACAACGGCACGGGCTACGACTTCAAGCGACAACCCTACTTTGCATTGGCGGGCGTCGGGCTGCAGGACGAAGAGGAGTGGGATGCACGCCTCCAGGCGTTGCGCGATCGCCACCGCATTCCCTCGGGCGAACGCGATGCCCGGTCGCTGGCCTCCAGGCCGGAGTTCTCCGCGGCCGTGATCCACGCCTTGCTCGACCGGCGGGCCCCGCTTTTCGTCGAGCTGGTCGACAAGCGCTACTTCATCTGCAGCTGCATCACGTCGTTCCAGCTGCTGCCGTCCTGCCTTGGCTACCCCGAGTCGATGCGGCTCGACTTTCTCAGGAACGCCGTCGCGGATTTCCTGCACGTCCATGCCGATGCGCAGGTGCTGGACAGCTTCGTCGCGTCCTGCCTGACGCCCGAGGCTGGAACACTTCACGCATCGTTTGCCAGCCTGCGCGACCTGGCCACGTACACCGCCGAGGAGGAGGAAGATGCCTCTGCGCAGGTCGCCAAAGGGTTCGGCCGCATCGTCGAAGCGGCGAACACCGAGTACCACGCGCTGAGTGGGGCCCAGCATCAGCCTTGGCTGGAGTTTCTTCCGCCTCCCGAGCTCAACACGTCGTCGACGCAGGCCTGGACGCTGCCGAACCTGACGTCGTTCATGCGCATCTACGCGCGGATCCACCTCTACTACCGGCACTGCCTGGCCGATGTCCGGCTGGTGCACGACCAGAATTTCGAGGTGCAGCGCATCCTGGGGCAAGGGAAGGCCGCTGCCGAAGGACCGGACCGTGCGATGGCGCTGCTGTGCACGCCCCCGTCCGACCACCGCTTCGAGGAAGTGGCCGCCCTCGATTTCAGGCAGTCGCACGAAGCGGCCGGCGTGCAGATGGCCGAGGTGGTGGCGGGCGCCACCATGCGCTTCTTTCGTGACCTGCACACAGGCAGATGCGTGTGCCCCGCGCTGCACGAGGCCATGATGCGGCTGATCTCCGAAGGGGACGAGCGCACGGGGTACGGTCTCAAGCAGGTGGTGCCGACCCGTCAGGTTCGCATCGGTGCCGAAGAGGCGTGGGCCTGAGCGGACGATCGCGTTTCGTCGACCGCCGACGCGGAACCTTCGGGCGAGCAGGGCCTCCTATCTGGCTTCTCCGCTTCTTTCCCCCCGTTTCGCCCGATGAATGAAATCCGCAATGCCGCCGCCGAGCTCGCTCTTTTTCGCCGCCGCGTGGTGGTGGTCGGTTGCGCGGTGCTGTTCGGATTCGGACTGATCGGCGCGCGGCTGGTCTATCTGCAGGTGGTGCGCCATGAAACGCTGGCGGACCGGGCCGAGAGCAATCGCACCGCGATCGTTCCCGTGGTCCCCAACCGCGGTCAGATCCTGGACCGCAACGGCGTGGTGCTGGCGTCCAACTACGCGGCCTACACGCTGGAGATCACGCCGTCGAAGGTGGGCGACATCGCCACCGTCGTCGACGAGCTGGGCGAGCTGCTCGAAGTGACGCCCAAGGACCGCCGCCGCTTCCAGCGCCTGCACGAGGATTCGCGCAGCTTCGACTCCCTGCCCATCCGAACCCGCCTGAGCGACGAAGAGGTGGCGCGCTTCGCGGCGCAGCGCTACCGCTTCCCCGGCGTGGAAATCAGGGCGCGGCTGTTTCGCACCTACCCGCACGGGGAGGTGGGCGCGCACGTGATCGGCTACATCGGCCGCATCAACCAGCGCGAGAAGACCGCGATGGACGACTGGGAGGAAGACGAGCGCGCCAACTACCGGGGCACCGACTACATCGGCAAGGTCGGCATCGAGCAGAGCTACGAAAAGGCGCTGCACGGCCAGACCGGCGTGGAGCAGATGGAAACCTCGGCCGGCGGGCACGCGGTGCGCCGCCTGTCCCGCCACCCTGCCAGGCCGGGCCAGACGGTGATGCTATCGCTCGACATCAAGCTGCAAAAGCTCGTGGAAGACATGTTCGGCGAGCGCCGGGGCGCGCTGGTCGCCATCGACCCCAAGACCGGCGAGGTGCTGGCCTTCGTGAGCAAGCCCACGTTCGACCCCAACCTGTTCGTCGAAGGCATCGACACCGAGAACTGGAAGGCGCTGACCGAGTCGCCCGACAACCCGCTGCTGAACCGCGCGTTGCGCGGCACCTACCCGCCGGGCTCCACCTACAAGCCCTTCATGGCGATGGCGGCGCTGCAGACCGGCAAGCGCAGCGCCGACAAGGTGGAGAACGACCCGGGCTTCTACAACTTCGGCGGGCGCACCTTCCGCAGCCACCGGGGCGGGCTGGGCGGCGTCGACATGCATCGCGCCATCCAGTTCTCGAGCAACACGTATTTCTATTCGCTGGCCGCCGAGATGGGTGTGGACCTGATCCACGACTTCATGGCGCCCCTGGGCTTCGGGCAGTTCACCGGCATCGACCTGCAGGGCGAGTCGCGCGGCGTGCTGCCCAGCAGGGCGTGGAAGCGCGCGGCCTACCGGCGCGCCGACATGAAGACCTGGCACCCGGGCGAGACGATTTCGCTGGGCATCGGCCAGGGCTACAACAGCTTCACGATGCTGCAGCTGGCCTCGGCCAATGCCACGCTGGCCAACGGCGGCGTGCGCTACCAGCCGCACCTGGTGCGGGCCATCCGCGACACGTCGACCGGCGGGGTGGTGCGGCAGGTCCAACCGCCGGCCCAGGACCTGGGCTATGCGCGCAAGCACGTCGAAGTGGTGCGCGACGCGATGGTAGCGGTCACCAAGGGCGGCACCGGCACGCGCGTGTTCGCGGGCGCCGCGTACACCTCGGCCGGCAAGACCGGCACCTCGCAGGCCGTGGGCCTGAGCCCGAAGGCGCGTGCGAGCGGCAAGGCCCTGGAGGCGCGCCAGCGCGACCACGCGCTGTACATGGCGTTCGCCCCGGCCGAAGACCCGACCATCGCGGTGGCCGCGATCGTCGAGAACGCGGGCTTCGGCGCGGCGCACGCGGCGCCGATCGTGCGGCGGGTGTTCGACTACTGGATTGCGGGGCAGTACCCGAACGACGCCGACATGGCGGCGGTTCAGGTGGGGAAGGCCGGCGCGCCCATCGGCCAACCGCTGGTGGCCAGCGAGGTGCCTGTGGTGGACGACGGTGTGCAGGGGGATGAGGCTGGGGTGCTTTGAGGGGCGGGCGGATGCCGCCCCTTTGCGGATGGCAAGCCATCACCCCGGCTGCAACTCGCACGCGGCCGGGCGAGAATCTCCGGAGACCAAGTCCGCCTTCTCCCTCGACCCGATCTTCGAACGCCCGTGACCTCCACCGACCTCCAGGGCTTCAGCCTCACGCGCCACTGGCGTGATGCACCGACCGGCACGGAGATCGAGTACTGGCTGGCCACCGAGGCAGGGCCGAGGAAAGTGGTGCTGACTTCCCGCCGCAGCGTCGCGTTCGTCGCCGCCCGGCACAGGGCGGCGGTGGAAGCCCACCTCGCGGCCATGCCGGGCGTGCAGTTGCGCGAGCTGGAGCTTCGGAATTTCCAGCAGGAAGTCGTCCTCGGCGTCTATGCGACGCACTTCCGCCAGATCGGCCGGTTGGCGCGCGCCCTGCAGGCGCAGGGCATCCCCTTGCTCGAAGCCGATGTGCGCCCGCACGACCGCTACCTGATGGAGCGCTTCATCACCGCCGGTGTGCGGGTGGAAGGCGGACGCGCCGAGGGCGCCACGCTCGTCGACTGCAAGCTCAGCCCCGCGCCTGAATTCCGGCCGGTACTCAAGGTCGTGTCGCTGGACATCGAGACGAGCCAGCATGAAGGGCTCTACTCCATCGCGCTGGACGGCACGTCGGAGCGCGTCGTCTTCATGCTCGGCGAGCCGCCGCCCGAGCCGGACGAACCCATGGACTTCTCGCTCGTCTACTGCCCGAGCCGCAAGGCGATGATCGAGCAGCTCAACGACTGGTTCGAGCGCAACGACCCCGATGTCCTCATCGGCTGGAACGTGGTCCAGTTCGACCTGCGCGTGCTGCAGAAAACCGCCAACGACTGCGGCGTGCCGCTGCTGCTGGGGCGGGAGCGCCGGCCCATCGAGTGGCGCACGCACCCGGGCAAGCAGGGCTACCTGTTCGCGCCCACGCCGGGGCGGATCGTCCTCGATGGCATCGAGGCGCTCAGGGCCGCGGTGTGGAGCTTTCCGTCGTTCAGCCTCGAGAACGTCTCGCAGACGCTGCTGGGCGAAGGCAAGGCCATCGGCGACGAGTACGACAAGATGGCGGAGATCGAGCGGCGCTACCAGCACGACAAGCCCGCGCTCGCGCTGTACAACATCCGCGACTGCGAGCTGGTCCTGCGCATCTTCGAGAAGGCGAAGCTGCTGCAGTTCATGATGGAGCGCGCCCAGGTCACCGGCCTGCAGGCCGATCACTTCGGCGGCTCCATTGCCGCGTTCAGCCACCACTACCTGCCGCGGATGCACCGCCTGGGCTACGTGGCGCCGAACGTGGGCGAGATCGAGAGCAAGGCCTACCCGGGCGGCTACGTGATGGACTCGAAGCCGGGCTTCTACGACTCCGTCGTGGTGCTGGACTACAAGAGCCTCTATCCCTCGATCATCCGCACCTTCCTGGTCGATCCGGTGGGCCTCGTCGAGGGCTCGAATGCGGGCGACCCGACCGGGCTCATCCACGGACCGCAGGAGACCGTCTTCTCGCGCGACAGGCATTGCCTGCCGCAGATCGTGACCACGCTCTGGCACGCGCGGGACGAAGCCAAGCGGGCGAAGAACGAGCCGCTGTCGCAGGCGCTGAAGCTGCTCATGAACTCCTTCGCCGGCGTGCTGGGTGCGTCCGAGTGCCGGTTCTTCAACCCGAAGCTGGTGTCCGCCGTGACCCTGCGTGGGCACGAGATGATGAAGCTCACGCGCGAGTTCGTGGAAGAGCGGGGCTACGAGGCGATCTATGGCGACACCGACTCGATCTTCATCTGGCTCCGGCGCACCCACACCAACGAGGAGGCGCACGCCGTTGCGGCGCGCCTGGCGGCCGACATCAACGACTGGTGGGCGCGCACGCTGCGCGAGGAGCAGGGCCTGCAGAGCTTTCTCGAGATCGAGGTCGACACCCACTACAAGAAGTTCTTCATGCCCACCATCCGCGGCTCGGAAGTCGGCAGCAAGAAGCGCTACGCCGGTCTCAGCGTGGATGCCGCGGGCAAGGAGGAGATGGTGTACCGCGGCCTCGAGATGGCGCGCAGCGACTGGACCCCGCTGGCGCGCCAGTTCCAGGAGGGCCTGCTGTCACGCATCTTCCAGGGTGAGCCGTACAAGGCCTTCGTGACCGACTATGCGAGGGCGACGCTGGCCGGCGCCAAGGACGACCTGCTCATCTACCGCAAGCGCCTGCGCCACCGGCTCGACGACTACCTGGTCAACGTGCCGCCGCAGGTGCGGGCCGCGCGCATCGCCGACGAGCACAACGCCCGGGTCGGCCGGACCCAGCAGTACCAGAAGGGCGGCTGGATCCAGTACGTCATGACCCGCAACGGGCCGGAGCCGCTGGAAACCCGCCATTCGCGCATCGACTACGAGCACTACCTCACCCGGCAATTGCAGCCGATCGCCGATGCCATTCTTCAGCCCATGGGGGAAAGCTTCGCGGCCTTGACGACGTCGCAGCGCGAGCTCTTCGAGCCAGGATCGCCGTGAAGCGACCGCAGGATCAGGTGCCGGGTCGCGGGTCCTTGTCCGTGATGAACAGGTCGACCGGCACCCGCGTCTCGTGCCGAATGTTTCCGGGCATCTCGAACACCACCGTGAGGTGCCCTTTGACGCGCTCGAAGGGCTTGTCCAGCTTCACGTAGAAGCCCCGCTGGCTGCTCAGGGCGTTGTCGTAGGTCCAGAGCGAAAAGTCCTGCAGCGACGGCGCACCGCCGTCGTCCTTCAGGCGCAGCTTCTCGTTCTTCTCGTTCGTCAGCGCGTAGTCCTTGATCCGGTAGGTGGCAGCGTCGGCGCTGTCGTCGTTCGTGTTGACGATATGGCCGTTGCGCTTGTACTCGTCGACCTTGGCCTTGGGCAGTGGGTAGTAAGTCAGCACGTCGAACGCGCTCGCCGGCTTTTTCCGGATCAGCGTCTGGTCGGAATTGATCACCATCACGTGGGCACCGAGTTGCGCGAGCAGCGCTCGCGCCTGGTCCGGGGTGTACGGCTGGCGCGGTGCGGCGTGGGCCTGGGAAGCGGGCAGGGCGAACAGGGTGGACAGGACCAGCGGCAGCAGTTTCTTCATCGGGGAGCCCGTGCGGGACGAATGACGGATGCCGGCCATTAGGCCATGGCAGCGTCATGCTCCCGGTGGGCGCCTAGTCGTCGTCGCGCACCCGGTACTGCCCCATCAGCGTGCGCTGCACGGTCGGCGGCACGGCCTCGTAGTGCGACAGCGCGATGGTGTAGCGCCCCTGGCCGCTGGTCATCGCGTTGAGGCGTGACTGGTAGTTGGCCAGCTCGACCTCGGGCACCTGTCCGCCGATGGCCACCGTGCCGGCCCCCAGGCCCGACGTGCCGGTGACCAGGCCGCGCCGTGCCGAGAGGTCGCTCGTGACGTCGCCCACGGCATGCTCGGGCACGGCGATCTCGATCTGGACGATCGGCTCGAGCACGGCCGGTTGCGCCTCGCGGATCGCGGCCATGAAGGCCTTGCGGCCGGCGGTCGCGAAGGCGATGTCCTTGCTGTCCACGCTGTGGTGCTTGCCGTCGTAGACCACCACGCGCACGTCGACCACGGGGTAGCCGGCGATCGCGCCGTAGGCCAGTACCTCGCGCACGCCTTTCTCGACCGCGGGGATGAACTGGTTCGGAATGGCGCCGCCCCGGACTTCGTCTGCGAACTCGAAACCCGCGCCGCGCGCCAGCGGCTCGATGCGCAGGAAGACTTCGGCGAACTGGCCGGCGCCGCCGGTCTGCTTCTTGTGGCGGTGGTGGCCCTCGGCCGGCGCGGTCACGGTCTCGCGGTAGGCGATGCGCGGCGGCCGCGTCTGGACCTCGAAGCGGTACACCTCGCGCAGGCGCTCGAGCACGAGGCGCAGGTGCAGCTCGCCGAGGCCGTAGAGCACCGTCTCGTTGGTCGCGGCCACATGCTCGATGCGCAGGCACGGGTCTTCGGCCGCGAGCTTGCCGAGGATTTCCCAGGCGCGCTGCTCGTCGCCATGGCGCTTGGGCTCCACGGCCAGGCCGTACACCGGCACCGGGAACGGCAGCGGCGCGAGGTGCACATGGCTGTCTTCGGCCGCGTCGTGCAGCACGGCATCGAAATGGATCTCGTCGACCTTGGCCACCGCCACGATGTCGCCGGGCACCGCGTGCGACACCTCGATATGGTCCTTGCCCTGGAGCATGAACAGATGCCCGACCTTGAACGGCTTGCGGCCGTCGCCGATGTAGAGCTGGCTGTCGCGCGTGACCGTGCCCTGGTGCACGCGAAAGATGCCCATCTTGCCGACATAGGGGTCGATGGTGACCTTGAACACATGCGCCAGCACGTGCAGCGACGGGTCGGGCCGAGCCTGCATGGGCTGGGCCTGCGCACCTTCGCCGACGAGGAACTCCGGCGGGTTGGCCTCGGTCGGGTCGGGCAGGAGCTTGACGATCACGTCCAGCAGCTCGGCCACGCCGGCGCCGCTGCGCGACGAGGTGAAGCACACCGGAATCAGGTGGCCTTCGCGCAGCGCCTGCTCGAGCGGCGCGTGCAGTTCCGACGGGTCGACGTCGCCTTCCTCGAGGTAGCGGTCGACGAAGGCCGCGTCGACCTCGACCACCTGTTCCACCAGCGCGCGGTGCGCCGCTTCGACGGGGCCGAAGTCGGAGCGTCCGAAGCGGTTGAAGAAGCAGTCGATCACCTGCCGGTTGACCCCGTCGGGCACGTTCAGCGGCAGGCATTCGCGGCCGAAGGTGGCCTGGATGTCGGCCAGCAGGCCCGACAGCGAGACGCCCTGCGAGTCGATCTTGTTGACGACGATCACGCGGGCGAGGTGGCGCGAGGCCGCGTAATTCATCATGCGCACCGCCATGGGCTCGATGCCGGTGGCGGCATTGATGACCACCGCCACCGTTTCGACCGCCTCCAGCGCCGGCAGGCTCTGGCCGAGAAAGTCGGGGCCGCCGGGCGTGTCGATGAGATGGATGCGCGTGGCGGCGTGCGTGAGGTGCATCACCGAGGCGTTGAGCGAATGCAGCATGCGGCGCTCGAGCGGGTCGTGGTCGCTGACGGTGCTGCCGCGCTCGACGCTGCCGCACGCCCCGACGGCGCCCGCCTTGAACAACAGGGCCTCGGCCAGGGAGGTCTTGCCAGCGGCCGCCGCGCCCACCAGCGCCAGCGTTCGCACTGCTTCCATTTCGGCCGCGAGGCCGTTCGATCGGCTTGGCATGGCGGGACTCCTTTGCGCGTCCGCAAGGCCGGCCCGGCGGCCCCGCAAGGGCTCGGGTGCTGCGCATCGACGCCGGGCCAGCGTACGGGATTGACCGTGCCGATGCAAGCCGGGGAGGGCGCGCCGGTCGGCCGCTCAGGGCTCCTGCGGCGCGGTGCCTTCGGATGGCGGCCGGTCGGCGGGCAACCTGCCCAGCCGCGACGAGGTCGCGCGCTCCGTGCGGATCTTGCGCAGCGTGTTCGTCAACGCCTGCGGGCTCGTGTTGAGCTGCCTCGCCGCCTTGGCCGGGCGCATGCCCTCGACCAGCACCAGCCGCGCGGCAGCGAGGGACGGGGTGGCCTGCAGGTGCAGCAGCTCGGCCACCTGCCAGAACTCGGCCGAGGTGAAGGTGCCGAGGTCCGGCGGCAACGAGCGCGAAGGGACGGCCTGGCGTTTCTCGAAAACGCAGTGGGGCGCCGGGTCCATCTGCCCGACCCGCGCGATCAGGGCCTCGAGATAGGCCTGCGTGGCGGGGGTGTTGGAAACCCAGTTCGAATGGATGACCAGCTTCGTCCCGTCGTCGGGGAACGTGTGCTCCCAGCTGACCCTCAACTCCGTCATGGCTGGCTGCGGAACGAGCGCAGCGTGGGGCGGCTCGTTTCCATGTGATTTTTTTGCATTCGTGCAGTATGTCGCGACAACTCGCGCATTCTTTTGTCGATGTCGCCAGTGTGACCGATGAAGGTGGGTTTTATCCCGAGCTTTCGGTGTAAGCGAATGGAAAGACGGGCTGCCTCGCGGCGATGTGGCACGCGATGCCCAGCGTCACCGGAGGCGAGCCAAGAAGGGCGCACGACCACGCGTCGCGCGCGGCCGGCGCGGCGGGGGCTGTCTTCCTTGCGGTCTGTCCGCCCTAGGCCGATGCGGCCGATGGCTGGGCGGATGCGGCCTGTGGTTGTTCCTGCGAGGTGCGAACCGGCGCGGGGGGACCGCAGTCGTCCGGCATCTTGCGCGAGGTGCCTCTCACGAGGTGGCGGGGCACGTGGTGTGTCTTGATGAAAAGCGCCAGCGCCTCGCTGCGCGCGGGCTCGGAGACCGGTAGAAACATGTGCAAAGCGCTCATGGTGTCGTTCCGTCGATGCCAGGCAGGAAGGCAGCGCACCCGCTTGTGCCGGGTGGCTGGCGACCCCTGGCATGGCCGCCCGGCGAGCATTATGAGCGTCTGGATCAACCCCGTTGGCGCTGATGTTTTCAGGCGTTCGGCCGCGCCAGAATGCTTGCTTGTTAACAGGAGCACACCCATGGGCCACACCGCAACGATCGTCTCCACCGACGTCAATTTCAACCACCGCATCCAGGTCGGCAAGTTCCAGCTCGTGGCGGACGAGCCGGCGTCGCTGGGCGGGCAGGGCGCGGGGCCGGCGCCCTACGACTACTACCTGGCCGCGCTGTCCGCCTGCACCGCGATCACGCTGCGGATGTACGCCCAGCGCAAGGGCTGGGAGCTGGGCGAGTTCAAGGCCGAGCTGAGCTTCACGAAAGACGCCGACGGCAAGGCGCACATCCACCGCGTGCTGCACGCCAGCGCACCGCTCACCGATGCGCAGTGGAGCCGGCTGCTCGAGGTGGTGGCCAACACGCCCGTCACGAAGACGATGCGCGAAGGCGCCGAGATCACGAGCGAGCGTGGGGTGGCCGTGGCCTGATCCGTAGGGGCTCAGAACGCATGCCGGATGCCGAAGTCGTACCCCGTCGACGTCGTCGGCACGAGCGACGCGCTGCGCAGGTAGGCCGGGCCGCCGATGGTGATCGCCGCGCCATTCTTGTTGCGCAGCCGGGCCACGGTGGCGTACAGCGCGGTGCGCTTGGACAGGTTGTGCAGGTAGCCCAGCGCGATCTTGCTGGCCTGCGGGTCGGGGCGGTTGTCGTTCAGGTGCTCGTCGTAGACGGCCCGTGAATAGGTCGCGCGGATCACGCCCACACCCACCGGCACGGTGACGCCGATCAGGGCACTGTTCAGCGTGGCGTCGAGCAGCGGCGAGACAGGCGGCCTCGCGTAGTCGCGGCCGGCCTTGCTGCGGTTGACGCCGGCGTAGAACTTGGCGAAGTTGACGTCGTAGGTCAGCCCCAGGCTTGCGAGTTGCACTTTGTCGGTGGTGCCTGCGCTGTAGTCGTCGCCCGTCGTGCTGCGTCCGACGGCAACGCCGATGTCCAATGGCCCTTTCGCGTAGCCTAAGCGCGCGCCGATGTGGCGGCCGGTGCGCGTGCTGTTGGGCGGTGGCGGGGTGGTCCACAGCGTCTGCTTGGTGCCTTCATGCAGCGCGTACATCGCCTGGCCGTAGAAGCCGCCCAGGTTCGGCGGCAGGAAGTAGGCGATGGAGTTGTTCGCGCGCGAGACGCGGTCGAGCCGCGAACCGGTGTTGGCGATGAATGTGAGGGCGGCACCGGCGCCGTTGAAGCTGAAGGGGTCGACGAGCACGTCGTTGACGAACACCGGCATGTAGTCGCGGCCCACTCGCAGCTCGCCGAAGGTACCCAGCAGGCTCAAGGTCGAGCGGCGCGAGAAGGTGGCGATGCCGGTCGCGCCGTCGTCGTTGGTCACGGGGGCTTCGAGCCAGAACGCCGCCGCCATGCCGCCGCCCAGGTCTTCCTGGCCCATGAAGCCCAGCCGGCTGCTGGCGCTGCGGCTGTTGGCCAGATCGGTGCGCGAAAGCGAGACGCTGCCGCCGAGCGGCGACAGGTTCTGCGCCCGGTTGGTGATCGAGGTGATCGAGGCATCGAGCACGCCGAAGATCGTGAGGGTGGACTGGGCGTGCGCTGCACCCGATGCGGCAAGGGCCAGGACCAGGGCGGCCTGGGCGGTCAATCTCTTCTTCATGCGTCGTGTCTCCGTTGTTGAGCTGAGGGCTGCTTTGCCGGCCGCGATTCTTCTTTTGGGGCGGGGGCACAACAAATGAAAATTGAGACTGAGAGGTCTGCTTTGCTTATGGCTGGGTGCCCCGGTCTCAGGGACACAACCCATGGCCGCGCATGCAAGGGGCGCTTAGCATCCGGGCTTTCCCGCCCGGGCCGTTGCGGCCTGCTCCCGTGCCATGACTCCGTCGTCTGCTGTTCTCTATGCGCGTCTCATGACGGGGGCGCGCTTTCGCCATCTGCAGGCGTTTGCCGCCATCGCCGAGTTCGGCAGCGCGCAGCGCGCGGCCGACGCGATCGGTCTCACGCAGCCTGCGGTGACGCACCTGGTGGCCGACCTGGAGGAGTTTCTTCAGTGCCCGCTGTTCCACCGCCATGCGCGCGGCATGCGCATGACGGACATGGCGCGCGAGCTGCTGCCGTTCGTGCAGCGCTCGCTCGCCACGCTCGAGGCGGGCACGCAGTTCGTGGCCTTCCGCCAATCGAGTGGCCACAGCATCGTGCGCGTGGGCGCGATCCATGGCGCCATCAACGGCCTGCTGGTGCGTGCGCTGCCGGCCTTCGGACAATCGAAGCCCGACATCCTCGTGCAGCTGCAGGAGGCCAATGCCGCGGAGTCGAGCGCGCTGATCTCCAACCGCGAGGTCGACCTCATGCTGTGCCGTGAACCGCCGGTGTGGCCCGAGGGCTGGGAGTTCGCCGACCTTCTGCCCGACCGGCTCGTGGTCGTTGCCGGCCCGAACCATCCGCTGGTGCGCAAGCGCGGGCTGCGCCTGCCGGACCTGCTGGACGAGATGTGGCTCATGCTGCACCCCGCGACCCACGCGCGAAAGACCTTCGACGCCCTCATGGCCGCGCACGGTGCAGTGCCGCGCTACCGCAAGCTCGAAGTCCGCTCCAGCGCGATGGTGCTGGCCCAGTTGCAGAGCGAGGCGCTGCTCAGCTTCACGCCCTATAGCGCGATGCGCCAGTTCATCGACATGGGGCAGATCGCACTGATCGACGTGACCGACCTGCCCGCGTTGCCGCCGCTGGGCATCCTGAGCGTGCGCGACGAGCGCGGCGAGGCGGCGAACACGCTGAAGGAGCACCTGTTCCGCTACGCGAGGAAGCACCCCTGAAGCTATAAGCAGGATGCATGGCTGGGGGCCACAAGGCATTGGTTCCCCGTGGGGCAGTCATTGAAGAATGGCCTTTCCAGTTCATTCCAGCGACATCCATCCGACCATGCCAAGAAGAACCCGACTCCTCGCTGCCGCGCTGCTGTGCGCCGCGGCCTTTCACGGCCATGCGGCACCGCCTGAGGCCTATCCGAACAAGCCGGTGACGGTCGTGGTGGCGTACCCGGCGGGCGGCTCCGTCGATGCCATGGCGCGGGCGCTGCATGTGGCGCTCGGCAAGCAGCTGAGCCAGCCGGTGCTGATCGAAAACCTCGGCGGCGGTGCCGGCGCCATCGGTGCCGCCAAGGTGGTGCGTGCCCGCGCCGACGGCTACACGCTGCTGCTCGGCTCGGTGAATGAAGTGGTGCTGGCACCGCTGGTCAATCGCGCCGTCAGCTACAAGACCGACGACCTGGTGCCGGTGGCGCGCGTCGGCGACTCCTCGTTCGTCCTGGTGGGGCGCCCCGGCATTGCCGCGCGCACCACCGACGAGCTGATCGAGTTCGCGCGCAAGAACCCCGGCGCATTGAGCTATGCGACCTCGGGCATCGGCACCTTGCAGCACGTGGTCATGCGCGACATCCAGGAGCGCAGCGGCACCTCGATGCTGCACGTGCCGTACAAGGGCGGCTCCACGCAGGTGACCGACCTGCTGGGCGGCCAGATCGACCTGACGCTGGTGGCCCCGGCCACCTTTCCCGAAGCCATCGAGAGTGGCCGTGTGCGCGGCTTCGGCACCACCGGCCTGCAGCGCGACGAGCTGCTCAAGCACGTGCCCACGCTCAACGAGAGCAAGTACCTCAAGGGCATCGACCTGAACACCTGGCTGGGCTTCTTCGTGCCGCGCCACACGCCGCCGGACGTCACGCAGCGCCTGTCGGCGGCCGTCGATGCCGTGTTGGCCGACGACAAGGTGGCGGCGAACCTGCGTCGCATCGGCTTCATGCCGGCCGCCGCGGGCGCGCGCCCCGGCTTCGCCGAGGTCGTGGCCGAGACGCAAGGCAAGATGCAGGGCATCGTCTCGCGCATGCCGCCCGAGAAGAGCGAGGTGGCGCGATGAGCCTCCTCGACCTCGCCAACCGGCACATCGACGAGATCGCGGCCATCCGCCGCGACATCCACGCCAACCCCGAGCTGGGGTTCGAAGAGGTCCGCACCTCCGCGCTGATCGCCGGCAAGCTGCGCGAATGGGGCATCGAGACCCACGAGAAGGTCGGCAACACCGGCGTGGTCGGTGTCGTGCGCGGCCGGCGCGCGGGGGCGGGCGCCATCGGGTTGCGCGCCGACATGGACGCCCTGGCCCTGTGCGAGCAGAACACGCTGGGCCATGCCTCGACGGTTCGTGGCCGCATGCACGCCTGCGGCCACGACGGCCACACGGCGATGCTGCTCGGCGCGGCCCAGGCCCTGGCCGAGAACCCGGACTTTGAGGGCACCGTGCACCTGATCTTCCAGCCCGCGGAAGAAGGGCGCGGCGGCGCGCTGGCGATGCTCGAGGCGCAGCTGTTCGAGCGCTTTCCCTGCGACCGCATCTTCGGCATGCACACCATGCCCGCGTTGCCGCTGGGCCAGTTCGGCATTCGCAGCCAGGCGATGATGGCGGCGTCGGGGCGATGGCAGGTGCGGTTCAACGGCACCGGCGGCCATGGCGGCGCCTACCCGCACCTGTCGACCGACCTGAGCGTGGTGCTGGCGCACTTCATCCTCGGCCTGCAGTCGATCGTCAGCCGCAACGTGGCGCCGACCGACCCGGCCACCATCAGCGTGGGCCACATCGGCGCGGGCGACCCGGAGGCCATGAACGTGATTCCGGCGGAGCTGCGCATCTCCGGCACCATGCGCGCGTTCTCGGACGAGGTGCAGGCGCTGCTCGAAAAGCGCCTGCGCGAGCATGCGGAGCACGCGGCCGCCACCGAGGGAGCGTCGGTGCATGTGAAGTGCTGGTGGAACTCTGTGCCGCTCGTGAACGACCCCGACGCGACGCGCAACGCGATCCGCGCCGCACACGACGTGGTGGGCCTGCAGGCCGTGAACCCCGAGCAGGCGCCGCTGACAGGCGGTGACGATTTCGCGTTCTTTGCGCGCAAGCGGCCCGGCGCCTACATGCTGATCGGCAACGGCCTGGGCAAGGGCGACGGCCAGGGCGACGTGCACACGCCGTACTACGACTTCAACGACAAGGCCTTGCCGTTGGGCATCGCCTATTGGCTCTCGGTCGTCAACAAGGAACTCGGCGGCACGCTGGGTGCGGCATGAACGCGTGCGTCGATCTGCGCAGCGACACGGTCACGCGGCCCACGGCCGCGATGTACGAGGCCATGCAGCGCGCGCCCGTGGGCGATGACACCTATGGCGAAGACCCGACCGTCAACGCACTGCAGGCGCGCATCGCCGGCATGCTGGGCTTCGAGGCGGCGGTGTTCGTGTCGTCCGGCACGCAGGCCAACCTGTGCGCGGTGCTGGCGCATTGCGGGCGCGGCGACGAGTACATCGTCGGCCAGATGGCTCACTGCTACCGCTGGGAGGCTGGCGGCGCCGCGATGTTCGGCGGCGTGCAGCCGCAGCCGCTGGACCACGCGGACGACGGCACTCTGCCGTTGGCGGCGATCGCCGAGGCGATCAAGCCGGACAACGAGCACTTCGCCGTCACCCGACTCCTCGCGCTCGAGAACACGCTGGGCGGGCGCTGCCTGCCCGATGCGTACCTGAGTGCGGCGACCGATCTGGCGAGGCAGCACGGCCTGTCGACGCACCTGGATGGCGCGCGCTTGTTCAACGCGGCCACGGCCGGCGATGCGACGTCGCCCGAGGCCGGTGCGCGGCGCATCGCGGGGCACTTCGATTCCGTGTCGGTGTGCTTCAGCAAAGGGCTGGGCGCGCCGGTCGGCAGTGCGCTGTGCGGCAGTGCGGCCTTCATTGCGCGTGCGCGGCGTGTGAGAAAGGCTGCGGGCGGCGCGATGCGCCAGGCCGGTGTGCTGGCGGCCGCGGCGCTGCATGCGCTGGACCATCACGTCGAGCGACTGGCCGAAGACCATCGGCTGGCGAAGCTGCTGTACGAAGGCGTGTGCGACCGCCCCGGCGTGCGGGCAGAGGCGCCGCAGACCAACATCGTGTTCCTCGATCTGGCCGATCGCGGGCAGGACACGGCACACGCGCTTCAAAAGCACCTGCAAGAGAAAGGCATCCGTGTCTCGATGCTGTACGGCCGGCTGCGCCTGGTCACGCACCGGGACGTGGACGAAGCCGGCGTGTTGAGCGCCCTCGATGCGTTGCGCGAATTCCTGAAGCGGTAGCGGCGCCGCTCAGCGCCGAGAGATCACGCGAACCACGGGTTCGCTGTGCAGGCGAAAACCCATGCGCTCGTAAATCCTCCGCGCGCTCGCGTTGCCCTGCATCACATGCAGCACCGGCACTTCGCCGCGCTGCATTTGCTGCGCCACCAGGCGCGTGACGAGGCGCTTCGCGTAGCCCTTGCCCTGCGCATCGGGATGCGTGCAGACACCGCTGATCTCGCGCAGCGTGCCGGCGGCCATGCGCTCGCCGGCCATCGCCACGAGGCGGCCGTTGTCGTCGAAGCAGCCGATGTACTCGCCGAGTTCGATGGTGCGCGTGGAGAAGGGGCCGGGGCGCGTGAGCGCGGCCAGGGCCAGCACCTGCTCGACATCGGCAGCGCCCAGCCGGACCACATCGGGAAGCGTGTCGGCCACGGACGCAGGCGCGTCCCAGATCTTCTTCACGATGACCGACTCCATGTCGACCTGCCAGGTGGACGGCGCGGGGCCCGACCAGCCGATGGCATAGAAGTGCTCGTCCGGCGTGCAGAAGGGCAGCAGCGCGTCGAGGTCGGGATGCAATGCGTCGGCAAGACCGACGATGGGGGAGAAGCCTGTGGCGTAGCGGCGTGCGGTCGATGTGCCGGCGGCAAAAGACGCATGCGGGCCCGAGAGGGCGTGCCAGATGAGGTTGGTGAGGAGGTCTGTCGTGGGGCTGATTCTTTCGGTCTGACAGGAACCGTTGGTGCGCCGTCCGCTGTAGTGGGAGCGGCGCCTCCTCGTCGGTGACGAGGAGGTGTGTCGCATCGCACGGCGAGGGCAACCTCGCCGGCGTCAGCGACTCAATGCATCAGCACTTCATGGCCGTGGCTTGTGCGGCGAAGGCGTCGGAAGCGGCCTTGCAGGCAGCGCCGAGTTGTGCGGCGTTGGCACCGTAGCTGGCCCAGGTGGCCTTGGTCTGCTCGAGGCTGCCCTTGAGCGCGTCGGCGGCGGCGCCGCTTTGCTTGCCCACGCAGGCGCTCACCTTGTCCAGGTACTCCTGGCATTCCTTGGGCACGTCGGCCGATGCCGTCGTGGTGGCCGCGGGGGCTGCGGCAGCCGGTGCGCTGGCGGCCGGTGCGGGTGCCGGCGTGGCCGGTGCGGTGGCAGCAGGTGCTGCGGGAGCGGCCGGCGCTGCGGGCGTGGACTCTTGCTTCGAGCAAGCGGTGATGGCGGCAGCCACGAAGATGAGTGCGAGCAGTTTGTTCATTTTTTCTTACATGAGCGAGTTGGATGATGTGCCACGCCTCGTGTCCTCCGGCGCGCAGTGAGCACACCAGGAACGCAAGATTCGGGGCCGGAACAGTATCACCGCGCCCTGTGCAACAGACCCCCGCGAAGGCAGGAATCGGGGGTCTGCAGATGCTCCAAAAACGTAACAATTATCTTGAATCGTTAAATATTGCCGGGTTAAGCATTCGAAGGTGCGCAGGCGTACGCAGGGGGCGCGATGGCCCGTCGAACCGGGTGCTTGAGCGGTCTCGCATCTGCAAGCTGATGTTGTTGATTCTTTCGAATTACATCGAAGCGACGAGGCCGCGCGAAGTTTCCCGAAGGCGCGGCGCGGGCCATTTCCGGAGTCGGCCGAGCGGCCTGCCGTGCCTCTTTGGCGGTCACGCACATGGTTACCACCCCGTGCCGCAGACCCGCTTGTCGCGGTGCGCGGCAGCCGGCAGGACATGGCCGGACACGGCCGGATGTGGCCCGGTTCCCAGGTGGTCGAATATGCGGCGCGGCTGGCGACGATGGAAGCGAACGACGGCGCGGCCGTGGCGGCGGGGCAGTCGCTGCGCGCCATCGACAACAGCCCGGTGCGCCGGCTGCCGCACCTGTTGCTGGCGCAGGACCACGGCGGCCCCATCGCGCTCAACCCGACCGCGCAGAAGAAAGACCTGCGTCCGGCCGAAGCCTGGTTCCGCGTGACGGTGGAGGGAGAAGACGACGCGCCGGTCGATGGCGTGCGCGAGGTGCGCACGCATTTCGATGGCACCCGCGAGAGCATGGCCCGCCGCTGGGTCCATGCGGCGACCTCGGTGCTGATCGAGCAGTCGGGGTTCTGAACAAGCGCGCCCGCTTGCGCCGGCCGGCCACGTGCCGGCAGGCGATGCCCGCGGTCTGCCTTACAGCCGGGTGTGCTCGGAGTGCGGCATGTCCTGGTCGGAACGCAGGACCGCCAGCATGCTCATGAGCGTCACGCCCGCGGCAAGACCGACCAGGAAAGCAAGCACAACGAGGGAGGGGTCGGTGGTCCACATGCGGTTCTAACGCCGGCCCGTCCCGCAAGGTTTACGAGTGTTTACACTTATTTGTCATGTCTGCATGTCTGGGGTAAACAGGCGTCCGCAAAAGGGTCCTTGCGCTTCGGCACCCACCTGCCACACGGCGTGGCTATAGTCGTTCGACCATGCAGAAACGGATCGAGGTTGTCTTTGTCTCGCGGCGCAATTCGCTGCGCAGCGTGCTGGCCGAGGCCTGTCTTGCCCACCTCGATGCGAAGCGCTTTTCGGTGCGCTCGTGCGGGCAGCCGGGGCGGCTGGCGGCGGACGTGCACCCCGCGGCCGTCGAGGCACTGGGCAGCGCCGGCATGGCCTTGCCGACTTCGCCGCCGCGCAGCTGGGACCTGCTGGCGCGCGCGGGATCGCACAACGCCGATGTCGTCATCACGCTCGACCCCGCGCTCGAACCGCTGCAGCCGCGCTGGCCCGGCCAGCCCGATGCGGCCCTGTGGCCTTACCCCGACGTGGCCGGCGCCAACACCGGCCCGGACGACGCGGCGCATGGCGCGCTCCAGGTGCTGTACTCGCTGCGCCGCCGGCTCGAGTTGCTGGTCAACCTGCCGCTCGTGGGCGCCGACCGCAGCGCGCTGCGCTCCGACATCCGCGACATGGCGCACATGCGCTGAGGAGATCTAGGGAGCGGCGAGCCGCAGCACGAAGGTCTTGGTGTGCGGGTCGGTGAGAAACACCTGCGCCACCTGCCAGGCCTGCGCATGCGCGTCGCGCCAGGCGGTGGCGTACTTGATGTCCAGGCGGGTCATGGGCGGTTCGTCGAGCCGCTCGAGTCGGCGCCAGAGCCGGTAGCAGTGCGCGACCTGCCGGGGCGAGCCGAGCAGTTCCTCGAGTTTGATGCGGTAGGTGAATGCCGCCACCATCACGTCGCGCACCGTGACGTTGCGCCCCTCGACTTCGACGGTGTAGAGGTGCTCGGCGGAGTGAATCTCGTCCTTCATGCGGCGGCGCGGAAATCGGGGCGGATGGTGTCGACCTGCGGGGCAGGCCGGTCGGGAGGATGCGCAGAAAGAGGGAGACGGATCACGGCCGCTCCATCCTAGATGGCACGCTGTTTCGGCGCGAGTGCCGAAAGTCATGCGGATGTTCACACATGGTGTCCCTTTGCGCGAAGCGCGTGAAATTGTTATTAAACGAAATTAAATGCTAATACCTAGGAACTATGTCCTAGGGCGGCGCCGGCAGTAGCCCTAAGCTCCTCACTGACATGAGCGCCACACAGCAACATCTTTTCGTCGAACTTTCCGACGGTTGGTCCAGCGAGATCGACATCCGCCAGACCACCGGCGGCCGCTATGCCGGCGTGGCCGAACTCCGCCTGCGCGGGCTCAAGCGCGGCGTGCTCGTCTTCATGCAGCAGCCCTCGCTGGACGCCGCGGTCGCGCGCGTGCGCCTGCGGGCCAGCCAGTTTGCCCGCGAGCGCTTGTCGCTCGCCGAAGCCCGGACCGGCGCACGGGCGAGTTGACCGGGTTCATCCGCACCCGCCGCAATCGCGCTTGAAGTTTTTCTATCCCGGCCATCGGGATTGCCAAACCCGCTGCGCCCGCAAGCGGCGCACCATCGAGGCTCACGGATCTCACCGATGGAGCACACGACATGTTGAAGACCTTCAGGAAAGCCATGGGCGTCGCCATTTCGCTGGCCGGGTTCGTGGTGCTGGTGACCCAGCAACTCTGAACGCCCGGCCTCTTTTCCCGCATGCCGGCGCTCAGTGCCGGGGCGGCAGCAGCGGCGAGGCGTACACCGCCGGCGGCGGACGCTGCGGATACACCGAGGTGCCGAAGGTATTGCCCATGCGGTGCCCGGTCGCCGCGCGGTTGAACAAGCCCAGCTGATTGCCCGGCCGCTGCGTGATCGCTTCCGAGGCCAGCCCGGGCGCCGCGTCGTCCGGCCCGCGCGCGGGCATCGTGGGCGCGAGCTTGCGGGTCAGGCAGTCGTAGGCGGGCGTGCGCTCGCCATTCACCACCACTTCGACGCAGCTGCCGTCGGCCTCGCCGCCACCGGAAGGCGGTGTCTGCGCCACCGCGCCAGTGCCGATCACCGAGAGCATCACGCCGAACAACCACACACCGACGCGCATCGTTGCACCCCAGGAAGAAAGTAGAAGGAACGCCGTGCCATGGCAACGGCCAACCCGGCAGTCTGGACCGCGCGCAAGTCAGGAAGAAGACGGAATCTCGCGAGCTCGGAAGTGTGAACGAAACGTCACATGTCGGTCATGCGCGGTCGCTAGTCTCGCCCGCACGCTCACCCGGGCCGCACGGCGGACGGCCGCTTTCCAGACCCTTCGTTGCTGCTGTTGATCCTCCGTCACATGACACGTACTTCCGCATCGGGCGGTGGCCTGACACTGTCCTGGTGCCTGGTCATGGCGCTGGTGATGTGCGCCGCCCACGCCGCGGCAGCCGACGACACGGCGAGCGACGCGCCGGCGCTGCATTTCGATCTGCCGGCGCAGCCGCTGGCGCGCTCCCTCGCCGTCTTCAGCCACCTCACCGGGCATTCGGTGCTCGTCACCAGCCGCCTGACCGACGGCCGCGAGGCGTCGCCGGTGCAGGGCGACTTCGCACCGCGCGACGCGCTGCAGCGGATGCTCGTGGGCACCGGGTTGGTGGCGCGCTACACCGGCGCCAGCGCGTTCACGCTCGTGCCGGCGCCGTCGGCGACTGCCGTCCCGGACGAACGCGCGCCGGCGGGTGCCCCCACGGCCGGCAACGTCCCGGCCTTGCAGGCCTACGCGGCCGTGCTGCAGGGGGCGGTCACGCGCGTGCTGTGCATCGCCCAGCCCGACGCCTTCGGCCGCTACCGGCTCGCGGTCCAGTTATGGATCGACCCGGCGGGCGCCGTCACCGAGGCCCGCCTGCTCGAGGGCAGCGGCGTGCCGGCGCGCGACGCCACGGTGCTCGCCAGCCTGCGCGCGCTCGGCCTGGACACGCCACCGCCGGCCGCGCTGCCGCAGCCCGTCACGCTGCTGCTGACCCCGCGCCCCGACCCGGCGCGCGACTGCCGGCCGTACCTGCGCGCGCGCGCAGGCTGAGTCGCATGTCCGAATCGATCAAGGCCTCGCTGCGTGCGCTGTTCCTGGCGCGCTATGCGCAGTTCCGCAAGCACCTGCACCACCGCCTCGGTTCGGAAGACCTCGCCAACGATGCGTTGCAGGAGGCCTACCTGCGCGTGGAGAACTCGACCGTGCGCAGCGCCGTGCGCTACCCCTCGGCCTACCTGTTTCGCATTGCGCTCAACGTGGCGGAAGACCAGCGCAAGAGCAACGCGCGGCTGCTGAGCGTGGGCGAGGTCGAGGCGTTGTACGACATGGCCGACGAGGCCGCCGACCCCGCGCGCGGCGCCGAGGCGCGCAACGAAATCGAGGCGCTCGAGCGCGCGCTGGCCGAGTTGCCGCGCCGCCGCCGCGCCATCGTGCTGGCCGCGCGCGTCGACGAGATGCCGCACAAGGACATCGCGGCGCGCTACGGCGTGTCGGCGCGCACCGTCGAGAAGGAATTGCGCGCCGGCCTGGAACATTGCTGCGAGCGGCTGGGCCGGGATTTCATCCAGCGCTTCGGTCCTGGCGCCGGAAAACAGTCTCCCCATGATGACCGCTGAAGAACCCCAGGCGATCGAGGCCATGAAGCAAACCCTGCAACGCGAAGCGCAAGCCTGGGTGGTGCGGCTCGGCTCGCAACAGGCCACCGAAGACGACGCCCAGGCCTTCCGGCGCTGGTGCGCGCGCAGCCGCGCGCACGCGCAGGCTTTCGTGCAGGCGCGCCAGGTGTGGCAGGCCATGGCGCCGGCCGCGCAGCGCGTGCGCCAGCAGGAAGCGCGCGAGGCGGCCCACCGCCGCCTGCCGGTGCCGGGCCGCCGTGCCTTCCTGGGCGGTGCGGTCGCGGCGTCGGTCGCCTACCTCGCGGTGTCGCCGCCGCTGGCGCTGTGGCCCTCGGTCGCCGAATGGGGCGACGACTACCGCACCGCCACCGGCGAGCAGCGCGAGGTCGCCATGGGCGACGGCGTGGTGCTGCAGATGAACACGCAGACGCGCATCAACCTGCGCCGCGGCGCGACGCCCGAGCCTGCAGGCGAGGCCATCGAACTGGTGTCCGGCGAGGCCGAGGTGCTGGCCGGCGGCCCGGCCTCGGCGCGCGTCACGGTGGCCGCGGGCGGCGGCACGGTGTCGGCGACGCGCGCGCGCTTCAACATCCGCCACCTCGACGGCGAAGTCTGCGTGACCTGCCTGGCGGGCCAGGTCGACGTGGCGCAGGGCACGCAGCAGGTGCAGCTCGACGAAGGCCGGCAGCTGCGCTACGGCCCTGCGGGGCTCGGCGTCGTCACCGGCGTGGACACCGGCCCCGTCGTCGCGTGGCGCCGCCGCCAGCTCGTGTTCGACCAGGTGCCGCTGTCGCAGGTGGTGGCCGAGGTCAACCGCTACCGCCATGGCCGGCTCATCCTCACGAACGAGGCGCTGGGCCGCAGCCGCGTGCAGGCCAGCTTCTCCATCGACCGGCTGGACGATGTGGCCTTTCTCGTGCGCGACGTGTACGGCGCCGAACTCACGCAGCTGCCCGGCGGCATCGTGCTGCTGGGCGCCGCCAGCGCCTGAGGTGTGTTGCAGCGTGCCGATCCGCGTGTTCGTGAAGATTTCGTGACATGGTGCAGTCGCGCCGGACCTTCGCTGTCATAGCTCGGTAGTCCACGGGCCCTTGCGCTTCGTGGCCCCGATCGAGCAACGAAACACGAACCCATGGAAGTCCGCATGCAACGCAGCAGCCGCCGCACGGTGTCCCGGCGCAATCCGCCGAACGCGTCCTCTTCTTCTTATTCGTCTGCCGCATTCGCGCAGGTCCGGTTCACGCCGCTGGTGCGCGCCATCGCGCTGCTGCTGGCCGGCGGCGCCGCGTTCGATGGCGCGCAGGCGCAGCAGGCGTTCAGCGGCGCGTGGATGGCGCAGAAGAACATGGCGCAGAGCACCGCGCTCGCCACCGGCCGCCTGCCCAACGGCCTGCCCGCCGCGATGCTCGCGGGGCCGCAGGCGCAGCAGCAGCGTGCCAATGAACAGCTGCAGCAGTCCCTCGGCAACCTGAACCTGGCGGCGCGTGCCATCGCGGCGCAGCAGTCGGCGCAGGCCGCGGCGCGCGCCGCCGCGCAGCACGATCCGTCGGTGCCCGACGGCCTGGCCGAAGGCGGCCTGAAGGTCGACACGAACGCGCTCACCGCCGGCTGGCACAACGCGCGCCCGCTCACGACCGATTCGCAGCGCCAGGCCGCGGGCCGCACCGTGGTCACGGTCGAGCAGACGGCCGACAAGGCGATCCTCAACTGGGAGACCTTCAACGTCGGTCGCAACACCACGGTGAAGTTCGACCAGCAGGCCAGCTGGTCGGTGCTCAACCGCGTGAACGACCCGAAGGCGCGACCCTCGCAGATCCAGGGGCAGATCCAGGCCGACGGCACGGTGATGGTCGTGAACCGCAACGGCATCGTGTTCAGCGGCAGCAGCCAGGTCGACACGCGCAACCTCGTGGCCGCGGCCGTGGGCATGAGCGACGCGCAGTTCAGGCGCGGCCTGTACAGCGAAACGCGCGGCAGCACCCAGGTGCCGGTGCTGGCCAACGACCTGGTGCTCCACGCCACTGGCGCCACGCACGGCGCGGCCACCGCCGACGTGGTGGTGGAGCCCGGCGCGCGCATCGCCACGCGCCGGCCCACCAGCGTGACCGAGGGCGGCGGCTACGTGCTGCTGGCCGGGCGCGAGGCGCACAACCACGGCAGCATCACGACCGCCAACGGCCAGACCGCGCTGGCCGCCGGCGACGCCTTCGTGATCCGCAAGGGCATGGGCACCGACGGCAACAGCGACTCGAGCACGCGCGGCAACGAGATCGATCCGCTGCGCCTGGCCGGCAGCGCCGCCGGCCGCGCGCGCAACACCGGCCTGATCGCCGCGCCGACCGGCGACGTGACCCTGGTCGGCAAGACCGTGGAGCAGCAGGGCGTGCTGCTGTCCAGCAGCTCGGTCAACACGCGCGGCACGCTGCACCTGCGGGCGGTGGGCGAAGCGGGCGAGGCGCGCGTCACGCTGGCGCCGCAGAGCACCAGCGCGATCATGCTGGAGAACGACGGCGCGACCGCACTCGACGTGCAGCGCGACACCCTGCTGAAGGACTCGATGCGCCTGAGCGACGGCGGCTACAACCGCCGCGACCAGTCGCTGGTGAAGATCGACTCGGCCGGCGACATCGACTTCGACGGCGGCTCGCTCACCCTGGCCACCGGCGGCCAGGTGCAGGCGCGCGCCGAGCGCCGCACGCGCGTGGCCAGCGGCGCCGCCATCGACGTGGCCGGCGCGGTCGGCGTCGGCGTGGCCATGGCGTCGAACAACGTGAAGATCAACGTGCAGGGCAACGAGCAGCGCGACGCGCCGCTCAACCGCGACGGCAAGCGCCTGAACAACCTGGACATGTGGATCGACCGCCGCGACCTCGTGCGCGTGGCGGCCGGCGTCAACGGCTACGCCGGCGAGCGCTGGTACACCGGCGGCGGCCTGCTGGAGGTCGGCGGCTACCTCAACACCGACGGTCACACCGTCGGCGAATGGGCCGCGTCGGGCGGCACGGTGGCCTTCGCGGGCGGCGAGCTGGTCACGCAGCGCGGCTCGCGCATCAACGTGGCCGGCGGCACGCTCGACGTGCAGACCGGCCGGCTGCAGCAAAGCTGGCTCAAGGGCCCCGACGGGCGCCTGTACAACCTGTCGACCGCGCCGGCCGACATCGTCTACACCGGCCTGTACCGCGGCTTCGAGGACGAGCACGCGCGCTGGGGCAAGACCACCACCGGCTACTTCTACAACCCGCTGATCGCGCCGCGCGAGCGGCTGGAGAACGGCTACACCGTGGGCCGCGATGCCGGCCAGGTGCAGGTCGGCACGCGCGCCGCGGTACTCGAAGGCGACATCGACGCCACCGTGTTCCAGGGCGAGCGCCAGCAGCGCAAGCGCGATGCGGGACTGGACAGCTACCGCCAGCTGCAGACCGCGGCCCCGCTGGCCGGGCGCCTGGTCATCGGCGGCGTGGCACCGGTCTACGACGCCGCCACCGGCCTGCTGCGCGACAACCCTTCCGCGCGGGTCGACCGCGTCACCTTCGCCGATGCACCCGCCGCGCTGGCCGATGCACTGGCCGCCGGCGAGGCGCTGCCGAAGGAGCTCGCGGGCCATGTGCGCATCGACAGCCAGTGGCTGCAGCGCCAGCGCCTGGGCGGCGTCGTCGCCTATGCGAACGACACGGTGGCGGTGACGTCGGCCCTTGCCGTCGCGCCTGGCGGCAGCATCGCGCTGCACGCGCCCACGGTGGCGGTGGAGGCCGACCTGGTCGCGCGCGGCGGCAGCATCGCGCTGGGCGACCTGGTCAGCCGCTTCGCCAGCGCCAACGGCGGCAGCTGGGTCGACATCTCCATTGCCGACGTGCTGCCGGTCGGCTACGCGCCGCGCGTGGCGGTGGGCGAGGGCGTGCGGCTGGATGCGCGCGGCCTCTGGAGCCACATCGCGCAGTCGCCCGACCGCATCGAGGGCCTGCCCTATGTCGACGGCGGGCAGGTTACGCTGCGCAGCACCGGCGACGTGGTGCTCGGCGCGCGCAGCCTGGTCGACGTGTCGGGCGGCGCGGCCCTGCTGGCCGGCAACGAACTGCGCGGCGGCCGCGGCGGCGACGTGACGCTGATGGCAGCCCAGCCCGGCAACGAAGGCGCGGGCCCGGGCACGCTGCGCATGGACGGCGAGGTGCGCGGCCACGGCGTGAAGGGCGGCGGCAAGCTGACGCTGGCCAACGGCGCGGCCATCGGCATCGGCGAGCTGCCCGCCGGCGGCGACGGCCAGCTCGCGGCGGGGCGCAGCAGCACCGTGCACCTGCGGCTGGCCGGCGACTACGTGATCGCGGCCGGCAGCGAAATTCCGATGGACTTCGCCGTCACGGTGTCGCGCGCGCTGCCGGGCGAGGCGCTCAAGGAGAGCGTGCAACCCGGCGTCAGCAACGCGCGCACCGTCATCACCGGCGCCGACTGGGTGGTGCCGCCGGGCACGCAGGCGTTCCTGCTCGACGGCAAGGGCTACGAGCCGGGCCAGACGGTGCCGGCCGGCAGCGTGCTGGCGGCCATCACCCTGCTGTCCCAGGGCTACGTGCTGCCCAAGGACGTTTTCCCCTCGGGCCTGCCGATCCCGCCCAAGACCACGTCGTACAAGGCCGGCACGGTGGCCGCCGCCGACACCGTGATGCCTGCGGGCACGCCGATCGTCGCCGGCACCGCGCTGCCGCGCGCGGTCGCGGTGCAGCCGCTGCTGCGCCTGGACACCGACTTGTTCCGCAGCGGCTTCGCGCAGTACTCGGTGCGCGGCCAGGACGGCGTGGCCGTGGCCGACGGCGCGCGCGTGGACGTGCGCATGCCGGTGCAGCGCTTCGACCCGGTCACCGGCGCGCTCGCGCCCACCGGCGCCGACCCGTCCATCGCGCTGCCGCTGTGGATGTCGCCGGTGTACCAGGACGATCCGGTGAAGCAGAAGCTCACCCAGCGCGCCGGCGCCGACCTGACGCTGGAGGCCGGCACGCTCTACCAGCGCGCGCCGCTGGTGGTGGGCGAGGGCGCCCACATCGCGCTCGACCCCGGCCGCACGCTCACGCTGCGCGGCAACGACCAGATCACGGTCGATGGCACGCTGTCGGCCTGGGGCGGGCGCATCGCGCTGCTGCCGGGCGAGCACGGCATGAGCAACGCACGCAATTTGGCCGACGGCATGCCCAACGCGCGCTCGTACTGGATCGGCGAGCAGGCGCTGATCGACGTCGCCGCGCGCCCGGTGGTGGCCACCGACGCGCGCGGCCACCGCTACGGCCAGGTGGCCAACGGCGGCACCATCGAGATCGGCGCGCGCCATGTGCTCGATGCCACGCAGGTGGACGCGGCCGATGCCTTCGTGGTGCTGCGCCCCGGCGCGCGGCTGGAGGCTTCGGGCACGTCGGCGACGCTCGACCTGCCGGGCCGTGGCGCCACCGAGGTCGCCAGCCACGGCGGCACCATCGCGCTCAGTTCTTTCCGCGGCCTGTTCCTGGACGGCGACATGCGCGCTGCCGCGGGCGGCGCGGGCGCGGCCGGCGGCATGCTGGCGCTGAACCTGGACACGCCCATCTACGGCACGGTGGCGCGCTACAACCTGAAGGGCGAGAACGTCGACGACGCGGTGCGCGTGCCGCGCGAGATGCTGCTGGCGCAGGTGCAGGGCCGCAGCGCGGTGGCCGATGCCGTCGATCTGCGTCCCGGCGAAGCGCATCGCGCCCTAGCCTACGGTGCTGCACGAATCGGCGTCGACCGCATCCACGACGGCGGCTTCGACAACCTGTCGCTGCTCAGCCACGGCATGTTGTCCTTCGACGGCAGCGTCGATCTCTCGCTGGGCCAGAGCCTGCGCCTGACCACCACCGCGCTGGCCCTGGCGGATGCGTCCGCGCCCGATGCGCGTGTGGCCCTGGCGGCGCCTTACATCCGCCTGGCCGCCAGCGGGCGCACCCAGATCGACGACTACATCCTGCCCAACCCGGTGCTCGGCTCGCGCAACGCCGGCGGAGGGGCCGGCACGCTGGGCGTGCCGCTGGTGTCGGCCGGCAGTTCGCTGCGGCTGGACGCGCAGCTCATCGACCTGGCGGGCATGGTGCAGCAGGGCGTGCGCGGCACCATCGTGCGCAACGTGCCCGAGGACCTGGTCGTGGAGCGCAACGCCTTCGACCGCACGCTGCTGCGCAGCAGCGGCGACCTGCGTTTCTCGAACAACGCCAGGTTCTACGTGCCGGGCGACCTCACGCTGGCGGCGGCGCAGATCTACCCGGCCACCGGCGACAGCGGGCTGGTGCAGGTCGGCCAGCGCAACGTCATCGACAAGTGGGGCACCCGCCAGGCCGAGATGGACATGAACCGCCGGCTGGTGATCGAGCGCGTGGGCGACACGCCGGCCATGCCGCAGTCGGCCTTCGGTTCGCTCACCTTCCACGCCGCCCACATCGAGCAGCGCGGCGTGCTGCGCGCGCCGCTGGGCGGCATCGCGCTGGGCAGCGTCTTCGGCGACACCTCCACCAGCAGCGTTCAGCTGCATGCGGGCAGCCTGACCTCGGTCAGCGCCGACGGGCTGCTGATGCCCTACGGCGGCACGCAGGACGGGCTGACCTATCTCTTCAACGGCAAGGATGTGGCCTACCGCGTGCCCGGCGTCGGCCCGGCCATCACGCTGTCCGGCCACGCGGTGGACGTGCGCGAGGGCGCGGTGCTCGACATGTCGGGCGGCGGCACGCTCACCGGCACTGCCTTCCTGGCCGGACGCGGCGGCTCCACCGACGCGCGCATGCACCCGCTGGTGCAGGTGGGCGCGCAGCGCAAGGGCTTCGTGCTGCCCGGCCTGGCCACCAACCCGGTCTATGCCATCGTGCCGGGCGTGCAGTCGCTGCAGGCACCGCTCGGCGCCGAGAAGGGCGCGAGCGATCCGGCAGTGGGCCGGCAGATCACCGTCGGCGCCGGCGTGCCCGGCCTGGCGCCGGGCCGCTACACGCTGATGCCGTCCACCTACGCGCTGCTGCCCGGCGCCTTCCGCGTCGAGCTCAACGGGCTGGCCGCGCAGGTCGGCGCGCCGGGCAGCGCGACGGCGATGCGCAACGGCTCCTACACCGCGCCCGCGCAGCTGGGCGTGGCCGGCACCGGCATCCACGACGCGCTGCCGCTGCAGGCGGTGTTCACGCCGGGCGACGTGCTGCGCACCTACGCGCAGTACAACGAGACCGGTTATGCCGACTTCGCCGTGGCGCAGGCCCTGCGCGACGGCGTGCCGCGCCCGCTGCTGGAACGCGACGCCAAGGCGCTGCGCTTCCAGTTCGGCCTGAAGGGCACGGCGGGCGAGATGCCCGGCGAACCCGCGCTGCGCTTCGCCGGCACCGCGCGCTACGCCACGGTGGGCGACGGCATGGGCGGCACGGCGCTGGTGCTCGGCGGAACGGCGCGCTCCTTCGAGGTGCTGGGCGACGGCGCCGCGCCCACGCCGGACTTCAAGGGCACCTCGCTGCATGCGCGCGATCTCAACGCCATCGGCGCCGCGCAGCTGGCCATCGGCGGCGCGCCGGCGGGCACCTTCGTGCAGGACGCCACCGCGGCCGATCGGCTGAGGGACGCCAACCGCCTGGGCTTCAGCAGCGCCGCCGAGGGCATCGTGCTGCGCGAGGGTGCGGTGCTGCGCGCGGGCGAGGTGTTCCTGGTCACCGACCGCCGCGACTCGGGCATCACCGTCGAGTCCGGTGCCGGCATCGACACGCTGGGCCGCGGGCCGGCAGCCTGGGACTCGCGCCGCGGCTACATCTACGAGCCGGGCTTGCGCAGCGTGCTGGCGGTGTCCAACGGCTGGATCGACATCCAGCCGCCGTCCGCGTCCAGCGGCGGCCAAACGGGCCCCGGCCGCATCGACATCGGCGTGTGCGCCTTCAGCGGCAGCTGCAGCGCCGGCGCGCGGCTGTATTCCGAAGGCACCATCACCGCCGCCACCGACCAGGCCTTCACGCTGGGCGAAAGCACGCGCTACGGCACGCGCAACCTGGTGCTGGCGCTGGGCGGCATCAACGTGGGCGGCGAACGCGCGCTGGGCGATGCCGCCGCGCGCGGCGCGCTGCCGCCGGGCCTGACGCTGAACCAGTCCGTGCTCGACCGCCTGCTGCGCGGCGACACCAGCACCGGCGCACCGGCATTGGAGAACCTGGTGTTCACCGTGCGCGACGCGGTCAACTTCTTCGGCTCGACGCAGCTGTCGACCATCGACCCCGCCACCGGCCGGTCGACGATCTCGCGCCTGATGCTGACCACGCCCGCGATCTACGGCTGGGGCGATGCCGACAGCGTGGCGCGCATCCACACCGACGTGCTGGTGTGGAACGGCACCCGCACGCCGCCCGGCCTGGTGGCCACCAATGGCGCGGGCACCGGCAGCGGCCGGCTGCAGATCGACGCCCGGCGCATCGAACTGGGCGCCGCGCGCGACATGCGCGTGGACACCGTGCACGACATGGACCGGCTGGTGCTGGGCTTCGGCGAGGTGCAACTCAACGCGAGCGAACAGGTCACGGCGCGCCAGAAGGGCTCGCTCTCGGTCTACCAGTCGCAGGGCGCGTGGGACGAGGCCGCCAAGGGCCATGTGCGCACGGGCGGCGCGCTGCGCATCGACACGCCCCTTTTGACCGGCGAGGCCGGCTCGGTGATGCGCTACACCGCCGGCGGCGACGTGCGCGTGGCCGCGCCGCAAGGCATGCAGCCGGCCACGATGACCGACGCCGAAGCGTCGCGCGCGCTGGGTGCCGAGATCGCCATCGACGGGCGCAGCGTGACGCTCGACACCGCGGTGGTGCTGCCCAGCGGCAAGCTGGTGCTGCGCGCTGACGGCGACGTGCAGCTGCACGACGGCGCGAGGCTGGACCTGGCCGGCCGGCGCCTGCGCTTCTTCGACGTCGACAAGTACAGCTGGGGCGGCGACGTGGAGATCGAAAGCCGCACGGGCAACGTGCGCCAGGCCGCGGGCGCGCAGATCGACCTGTCGGCGCAGAACAACCGCGCCGGGCGGCTGGCCGTCACCGCGCTGGGCGCGGGCGCCGGCCAGGTCGAGCTGCTGGGCCGCATCGCCGGCGGCAGCAGTGGCGAGTACGACGCGGGCGGCACGGCGGTGCCTTACGCGGCGGGGCGCATCGACGTGCGCGCGCAGCGCCTGGCCGATTTCGCCGGCCTGAACCGCCGCCTGACCGACGGCGGCGTGGTCGGCGAGCGCAGCTTCCAGCTCAAGCAGGGCGACCTGGTGGTGGGCGACGAGCTGAAGGCGCGCGAGATCAACCTCTCGGTCGACGGCGGCCACCTCACCGTGGCCGGCACCGTGGACGCCGGCGGCGTGCAGGTCGGCAGCATCCGGCTGGCGGCGCGCGACGGCGTGACCCTTGCCGGCAACGCGCTGCTCGACGCGCACGGCACGCGGCTGCGCGTGGACAGCTACGGCCAGGCCATCGAGGCGCCCAACCGCGCCACCATCGAGATCGACAGCGGCCAGGGCCGGCTGGTGCTGGAGAGCGGCGCGCGCATGGACCTGCGTGCCGGCACGGACGGTACGCCGCGCGCCTTCGGCACGGTGGAACTCAACGCGCCGCGCCTGGGCGGCGCGCGCGGCAATGACATCGACATCGACGCCGGCGGCACGCAGCGCATCGAGGGCGCGCGCACGATCACCGTCAACGGCTTCTTCCGCTACGACGACGCGCCCACGGGCACCGACCCGGACATCAGCGGGCGGCCCTACCAGCGCATCGACCAGGCCTACCTGCAGGCCAAGCACGAGGACAGCACGGCCTTCATGCGCAACGTGCTGGCCAACGGCGCGCTGGTCGACGGCCGGCTGGCCGGCCTGCGCGCGTACGGCGACGCCTTCCACCTGCGCCCCGGCGTGCAGATCGTGAGCCGGACGCCCGACGGCGATCTGCAGATCGACGGCGACCTCGACCTCTCGGCCTTCCGCTACGACAGCCTCAACGCGCGCACGCAGCGCACCGGCGTCTACGGCTCGGGCGAGGCCGGCGCGCTGGTGATGCGCGCGGGCGGCAATCTGAAGATCCACGGCAGCATCAACGACGGCTTCGACACCTCGGCGCTGCCGGCCACGCGCGACGACGACGGCTGGGTGCTGCTGAAAGGGCGCGTGCCCTTCGGCGGCGACGTGGTCGTGCCGCGCGGCGGCGTGGTCACGCTGGCCGAGAACACCTTCCTGCAGCCCGGGCGCGCGCTCAACTTCCAGGCGCCGCTCAAGGCCATGAGCCTGGCCGCCGGCACCGTGCTGCCGGTGCGCGCGGTGCTCACCGAGGGTTACACGCTGCCCGCGGGCACCGTGCTCGGCGGCGCGGTGCGCGATGCGTCGGGCCAGATCCTTCATGCGGCCGGCACCGTGCTGGCGCAGCCGCTCGTGCTGGGCGCGAACATGCAGCTGGACCCCGGCGTGCGGCTGGCGGGCGCGGCCAAGGTCGGCCCGATGCTGTGGCCGGTCGGCGTGCCGCTGCCGTTCCCCGACGGCGCCGTGCTGGACGTCAACCAGCCGCCGTTCTACCGCTACAACGGCCCGGTGCTGGCGCGCGAGGTGCCGCTGCAGCGCGGCGCCGTCATCCCGGCCGAGACGGTGGTCGTGCTGCCCGGCGGCGCGGCGTCGGTGCGGCTGCGCCTGGCCGATGGCGACGGCAACCAGGGCCGCAACTTCGCCATCGCGCCGATGCTGGCCGAGGGCTCGCAGTCGTGGTCGATGCGCCTGGTGGCCGGCGCCGACACGCAGGCCGCCGACAGCCGCGCGCTGCAGCCGCGCGGGCCGCAGCGCGACCTGCTGCTGGCCGACACGCACTACGGCAACGCCTTCACGAAGGAGCTGGTCTCCGGCGGCAAGGTGTGGTCCTGGAACCAGCAGGCGGCCGACGAAGGCTGGGGCAGCTTGGGCAGCATCCTCACGCCGGAGGAGGTGTCCTGGGGCATGTGCGACATCGGCTACTGCGACCTGGTCTCCGAGACCCCCGAGGTCTGGGACTTCAAGTCCTACCCCGTGCGCCAGCCGCTGTTCAGCGTGGTGCGCACCGGCACCGGCGACCTGGACCTGCTGGCCGGCAACGACTTCACGCAGCGCTCGCCCTACGGCATCTACACCGCCGGCACCCGCGCCGCGGCGCGCGCGGACGACGCCGACTTCCACCTGCCGCGCGCCAAGGGCCCGCAAGGCACGGTGCTCAACGGCGGCTACGACATCTTCGAGCAGTTCGTCGACAGCCAGAGCCTGTACCGCGCCTGGTACCCCGACCACGGCGGCAACCTGCGCATGCGCGTGCAGGGCGATGCGCGCGGCGACACCATCGGCGTGCGCGGCAACATGCGCCGCACGACCGACGAACTGGGCATCTTCCGCAAGCAGATGCCCAGCGCCATGCTCGGCAACTGGCTGTGGCGCCAGGGCACCGGCAGCGTGGTGCCGGGTGCCGAGGGCGTGCCCACCGCGTGGTGGATCAACTTCGGCAGCTACGTCGCGGGCCACGAAGGCACGACCTACGACCTCGGCGGCCTCTGGCCCTACCTGGTGGGCTTCACCGGCATCGGCACGCTGGGCGGCGGCAACCTGGTGTTCGAGACCGGCGGCAACGCCGGGATGATGGAGCAGATGGGCGACCACAGCGCCACCTACGTGGCACGCAGCCAGGGCCTGCATCTCGCCGTGGGCAGCACCGGCCGCGTGACGCGCGCGGGCGAGCTGCTGCTGACCGGCGGCGGCGACCTGGACGTGCGCATCGGCGGCACGCTGAACCCGGCGCCCGAGGTGCGCGCGGTGCCCGCCAGCACCACCTGGCAGGCCGGCAGCCTTCAGCGCTACGACCGCATGCGGCTGGACCTGAACGGGGTCTTCGCCAACCTGCGCGGCGCGCTGCGGCTGGAAAGCGGCGCGGTGGGCGGCATCGAGCTGGACTTCGGCACGCCCGGTCCGAAGGACTCGCGCGCGCTCAGCCCCTACGTCGCGGGCTCGTCGATCGCCTCGGGCGGCCCGGTGCTGATTCCCGGCGATGCCGGCGTGCGGCTCGACGCGCGCGGCGACCTGGTGCTGGGCGGCGTGGCCGATCCGGGGCGCGTGCCCACGCTCACGCACGGCACGCCCTTCAGCGCCAACGGCACGCAGCACCCGGGCGAAGGCTGGACCTGGTTCTCGCTGTGGACGCCGTCGACCGCGATCGACCTGTTCAGCGCCGGCGGCAACCTCACGCCGACGCTGGGCTGGACCGACCTGGGCGATCGCACCAACCACCAGGCGACCGACGGCCGCTTCGTCTACCCGGCCGTGCTGCGCGCGCTGGCGGCCAGCGGCAGCCTGTACTACGGCAGCGCGAGCTCGGGCGTGCGCGACGAATCGAGCAACGGGCCGGTGCTGTCGCCCTGGAGCCTCACGCTGGCGCCGTCGCCGGTCGGCCCGCAGTACGCGGTGAAGCGCACCGCGCAGCTGGAGCTGCTGGCGCGCGACTCCATTCACGCGGCGGGCTACACCATCACGCCCTCGGGCGCCGATCCGTCGCGGCTGGTGGACCCGTTCCAGCCGGGCTTCGCCGCGCTGGGCGGCGAACTCTGGTACGGCCGCGAGCTGATCCACAACACGGCCGCCGACGCGCTGCTGCCCTCCATTGCACTGGACGGCCAGAATTCGTGGCTGCGCTTTCCGCTGTTCACGCTCACCTCGCCCAGCGTGGCCGACGTGGCGCCGGCGGGCCAGCCGCCGTCGCGCTTCTATGCGCTGGAGGGCGACATCGTGGGCCTGCGCACCGGCTCGATCGTCTACCGCGGCTCCAACACCGGCGTGGCGACGCCGGACGGGCTCTGGTACGAAGGGGCGGGCCCGGTGGCGATCCGCGCCGGGCGCGACATCGTCGGTGCCGGCACCGCGCTGGGCGAGGTCGATCTGGTGCCGTCGGAGGGCGCGGGCTGGCGCGGGCGCGACTTTCCCGGCCGGCCGGAACTGCCGCCGCAGCCGCAGCCGCTGAACGCCGCCTCGGCGCGCGGCAACCTGATCGTGCACCGCCACGCCGACGACGTGTCGGTGGTGGAGGCCGGGCGCGACATCCGCAACAGCAGCTTCCACATCGCCGGCCCCGGCGAGCTGGCGCTGAGCGCCGGGCGCGAGCTGTACATGGCCGACAAGGGCGAGCTCAAGAGCCTGGGCGCCATCGTCAACGTGAAGCCGGGCGACCGCAGCAGCGGCGCCGGCATCTCGGTGGCGGTGGGCGTGGGCCGCGACGGGCCGGACTGGGCCGGCTTCGCCGCGCGCTACCTCGACCCCAAGCGCCGCGCCGCCAGCGGCCAGCCCTTCGCCGACCAGCCCGGCACCGCGCTGTACAGCTACGGCGGCGAGCTCACGCTGGCCGGCTGGCTGTCGCAGCAGTTCGGTTACGGCGGCGACGAGGCCGGCGCCGATGCCTACCTGAAGCGCAAGCAGGCCGAGATCGACGGCCAGCGCAGCGAAGGCGGCGGCAGCACGCGCCGCGACCTGGTGCGCGAGTTCGGCCTGGCTGAAGGCCTGCACCTGGTGAACTGGCTGCGCGACCGCTTCGGCGGGCGCAACAGCCAGGGCCGCCACTTCGACGCCGCCACCATGGACGCGCAGGCCTTCTTTGCCGCGCTGCCGCCCGAGCAGCAGCAGGTGTACCTGCGCAACGTGTACTTCGCCGAGCTGCGCGCCGGCGGGCGCGAGTACAACGAAGAGGGCGGCCCGCGCCGGGGCAGCTACCTGCGCGGGCGCGAGGCCATCGCCACGCTGTTCCCCGCGCAGGGCGCCGACGGCGGCGCGCGCCGCTACCAGGGCGATCTGACCATGTTCAGCAGCGCCAACTACTACGCGAGCAGCTCGGACCCGTTCACGAAGCGCCCGCAGGCCGGCAAGAGATACCTGCGGCGCGACGCCTGGACGGCTGCCGGCCGGCCCAGCGACATCGGCGTGTACGACGCGCTCGACGCCGGCATCCACACCAACTTCGGCGGCAACGTGAACATCCTCGTGCCGGGCGGGCGCACGCTGGTGGGGGTGGACGGCGGCTTCGTGCCGGGCGAGGGCTCGGGCGTGCTGACGCAGGGCGCGGGCGAGGTGCAGATCTACTCGCTGGACAGCATCCTGCTGGGCCAGAGCCGCATCTTCACCACCTTCGGCGGCGGCATCCTGGCCTGGTCGGCGCAGGGCGACATCAACGCCGGGCGCGGCTCGAAGTCGACCGTGGTCTACACGCCGCAGCGGCGCCTGTACGACGACGCCGGCAACGTCAGCCTGTCGCCGACCACGCCCAACACCGGCGCCGGCATCGCCACGCTGAACCCGATCCCCGAGGTGCCGCCGGGCGACATCGACCTGATCGCGCCGCTGGGCACCATCGACGCCGGCGAGGCGGGCATCCGCGTGTCGGGCAACGTGAACCTGGCGGCGCTGCGCGTGGCCAACGCCGAGAACATCCAGGTACAGGGCAAGTCCACCGGCGTCCCGGTGGTGGCGGCGGTGAACGTGGGCGCGCTCACCAACGCCAGCGCCGCCGCCTCGCAGGCCGCCACCGCGGCGCAGGATGCCGTGCAGCGCGACCGCGCGGCCCAGCGCCAGGCGCTGCCCTCGGTGTTCACCGTGCGCGTGCTCGGCTTCGGCAACGAGCCCGCGGGCGGCGAGGGCGGCGGCGCCGGTGCCGGCCGCGAGCGCAGCGGCGCGGCCTACGACCCCAAGGGCGTGGTGCAGGTGCTCGGCGCGGGCGCGCTCACGACCGCGCAGATGCAGTCGCTCACGCCGGGCGAGCAGCGGGGGCTGAAACGCTGAGGCGCTGAACCTTTGCGCTACCCGCGCAGGCGGAAAAAACACAAGGGCCTCCCATGCGGAGGCCCTTCTTCTTATGTGCGCGAAACCCGCCGCGCCGGACCTCGTGCCGATTTCTTGATGAAGTTTTCGTGACAAACGACAGTCGCCGCGCACGCCGTGCGTCTAGGTATCGGTACGCAGCAGCGACATGAAGGCTCTCCACCATGAGCCGCTGCCACGCGAGCTTCATCCTTGAGAACCGAGCTGTAAATGCATGACATGAAGAAGAACGCCCCACCGACCTGCTGGAGAGCGGTGTGGCTGGCGGTGATGGCGATCGGTGCCCCGGCGGCAGCGTTCGCACAAGCACCTGCCGCTGTCTCCACGCCGGCCGCGACCTCGGCCACGCCACCGGCCGCGGGTGCGCCCGCAGCCACCGAACCGGCCCGCAAGGTCGACATCGCCGAATACATCGTGCGCGGCAACACCGTGCTGGACGCCCGCGCCATCGAGAAGGCGGTCACGCCCTTCCTCGGCCCCGAGCGCACGCTCAAGGACGTGGAGGGCGCGCGCGACGCGCTGCTCGCGGCCTACCAGGCGGCGGGCTACCAGTCGGTGTACGTCGACCTGCCCGAACAGCAGGTCACGCAGGGCGTGGTGTTCCTGCAGGTCAACGAGACCCGCGTGGGCCGCGTGCGCGTGGTGGGCGCCGAGTACAACTCGCCGCTCGACGTGCGCGACCAGGTGCCGGCGCTGAAGGAGGGCGGCGTGCCCGACTTCAACAAGGCCCAGGCCGAGCTCACCGCGCTCAACCGCAGCCCCAAGCGCCAGGTGATGCCGCTGGTGCGCCCCGGCACCATGCCGGGCACGATGGACGTCGACCTGAAGGTCGAGGACCAGAGCCCGTGGCGCGCCAGCGTGGGCCTGAACAACGACTACAGCGCCGACACGCGCAAGCTGCGCGCCAGCGCCTCGCTGGGCCACGACAACCTCTGGCAGATGGGCCACAGCGCCTCCATCAGCTTCTTCGGCGCGCCGCAGGACCTGAACCAGACGCAGGTGTTCTCGGCCTCGTACAACGCGCCGCTCAAGGGCACGAACTGGAGCCTCGAAGCCAACGCCTTCGTGTCCGACAGCAACGTGGCCACCGTGGGCGGCACCACCGTGCTGGGCAAGGGCCATTCGATCGGGCTGAAGGCCACCTACACGGTGCCCAACACCGGCAACTGGTGGCATGCCTTCAGCGTGGGCGTCGACTTCAAGAACAACAAGGAAGCGCTGACGCTCAAGGGCAGCGGCGACACCGTGCCGCTCAAGTACGCGCCGATCACGCTGTCGTACTCGGGCTTCCGCCAGACCGATAAGAGCCAGTACGGCGTGGGCGTGTCGCTGGTGGCGGGCACCAGCAGCTCGTTCAAGTACGGCAGCGACTGGGCGGCCTTCGACTACAAGCGCTACAAGGCCTCGCCCAGCTTCATGGTGCTCAAGACCGACCTCAACGGCGCGCACAGCTTCGAGGGCGGCACGCAGGTGGCCTTCCGCGTCAACGCGCAGATGACCGATTCGCCGCTCGTCTCGAGCGAGCAGATCGCCGCGGGCGGCATGAACTCGGTGCGCGGCTATCTCTCGGCCGAGGCCACCGGTGACTACGGCGTGGTCGGCTCGGTCGAGCTGCGCAGCAAGCCGCTCGCCTTCCTGGGCAGCACGGTCGAGAACTGGCGCGTGTACGCCTTTGCCGACGCCGCGCGGCTGCGCCTGAAGAGCCCGCTGCCCGAACAGGCCGAGCGCTTCTCGCTGTATTCGGTGGGCGTGGGCACGACCTTCAAGGTGGGCACGTATTTCTCGGGCCGCGTCGACATCGGCTATCCGCTGGTCGACGGCCCGCGTACCAAGAAGCACGACACGCAGGTGAATTTCAGCATCACCGCGAGCTACTGACCGAACGAACGACCGACGGCAACAGCCATTCCTCTTTTCGATTTTTTTCTCATTCCACGAGCTTTCCGGAGAACCCTGTCATGCGACGACTTCTTTTCATCGCGCTCACGCTGCTGAGCACGCTTCTGCCGGGCCTGGCCCATGCCTGGTGGCAGGCCGAATGGGCCTACCGCAAACCCGTCACCATCGACGGCGGCCCGCAGGCCGGCGCCATCGGCAGCGATGCCGGCCGCGTGCCGGTGCTGGTGCGCCTGCACACGGGCAACTTCAAGTTCGAAGGCGTGAGCGAGACCGGCGCCGACCTGCGCTTTGTGGCGGGCGACGACAAGACCGTGCTCAACCACCAGATCGAGCAGTTCGATCCGCTGCTGGGCATCGCGCTGATCTGGGTCGACGTGCCCAACGTCTCGGCCGGCACGCCGCAAAAGCTGTGGATGTACTACGGCAACCCCAAGGCCCCGGCCTCGGGCAACGGCCAGCGCAGCTTCGACCCCGACTACACGCTGGTCTACCACTTCGCCGAAGGCGCGGTGCCGCCGCGCGACACCACCGCCTACGGCAACAACGGCCAGACCGCCGCGGTGCCCGTCGAAGGCACGGTCATCGGCAAGGGCGCGCAGCTCGGCAACGGTGCGCTGATGCTGCCCGCCACGCCCTCGCTGGCCGTGACGGCCGGCGGCACGCTGACCTTCTCCGCCTGGATCAAGCCCGATTCGCTCGGCGCGCGCCAGGCGATCTATGCGCGCCGCGACGGCGCCGGTGAGCTCGTGGTCGGCATCGACCAGGGCGTGCCCTTCGTGCAGGTGAACGGCCAGCGCAGCACGCCGGGCCAGCCGGTGCAGGCCGGCCAGTGGTCGCACCTGGCGGTGAAGGCCGAGGGTGACAGCGTCGCGCTGTATGTGGGCGGCCGTCCGGCCGTGTCGCTGGCCGCGAAGCTGCCCGCGCTGAACACCGCCGCCGCGCTCGGTGCCGATGCACCGGCTGCCGCACCCGCTGCACCGGGCGCTGCACCCGCCGCCGGCTTCGCCCCGTTCACCGGCGCGATCGACGAAGTGCGCCTGTCGAAGGTCGCACGTCCCGACGCGCTGCTGCTGGCCGATGCCGTGTCGCAAGGCGCCGAGTCGCGCCTGGCCGCTTTCGGCCCCGACGAGCAGCAGGCTGGCAAGAGCCACTTCGGCTTCATCCTGGCCGCGATGCCGCTGGACGCGTGGATCGTGGTCGGCCTGCTGGGCCTGATGATGGCGCTGTCGTGGGCCATCATGATCGGCAAGGGCCGCAACTTCGGCGCCACCTCGCGCGCCAACGCCACCTTCATCGAGCACTTCCGCGAAGCCGCCGGTGCGCCGCTGGACCGCCTGGCCACCAACAACACGGTGCCGCAGGAAGTGCGTGCCGATTCCTCGCTGTGGCGCCTGTACGAAGTGGCCATCGAGGAGATGCGCCGCCGCCATGACCGCGGCTACGACCTGAACGCCGTGTCGGCCTCCACCATCGGCGCCATCCGCGCCGCGATGGACGGCGTGATGGTGCGCGAGACCGAGCGCATGTCCAAGCGCATGAACTGGCTGTCGACCACCATCGAAGGCGCGCCGTACGTGGGCCTCTTCGGCACCGTGATCGGCATCATGCTGGTGTTCGTGGTGGCGGCCATGGCCGGCGCCGTGGACATCAACTCGGTGGCGCCCGGCATGGCCGCCGCGCTGCTGTGTACCGCCGCCGGCCTGGGCGTCGCGATCCCCGCGCTCTTTGGCTACAACTGGCTGGCCTCGCGCTCGGACGCCATCGGCGCCGACATGGCCGTGTTCGTCGACGAGTTCGTCACGCGCCTGGCCGAAGAGCAGGGCGAGGGCCGCTCGCTGCCGGTGGCCGTGCAGGCGCGCCGCGCCTGAGGACCGCGCACCATGGCAAACACAGCCGCGAAGTTCGCCGTGCGCAAGCGCACGGGCGGCATCAACATCACGCCCTTCGTCGACGTGCTGCTGGTGGTGCTGGTGATCTTCATCCTCACCAGCAACGCCAGCATCCCGGGCATCAAGGTCGACCTGCCCAAGGCCAGCGCCTCGGTGGCGCTGGAAAAGCCCAAGACCAAGGCCATCACGATCGACAACGCGGGCAACGTGTTCCTGGACGCCTACCCGGTCACGCTGCCCGAGCTCGAAGAGCGCCTGCGCACCGAGAAGGCGCTGTCGCCGGACTTTCCCGTGATCGTGCGCGGCGACGCCAGCGTGCAGTACGCGAAGGTGGTCGACGTGCTCGACCTGCTGCGCCGCATCGAGCTGAACCAGATCGGCCTCGTGACCGGCAAGCAGAAGTGAGGACCGGAGCGTGAACCCTCGCGACCCGATTTCTTCTGCCTCGCCCGCGCCGCGCTCCAGCGGCACGGGTGGAACGGCCGCGCTGTGGCGCCGCTGGGGCGGGGTGGTCATCGGCCTGGCGATCGTCGTGGCGCTGGCGCTGCTCGTGTGGCGGCTCCTGTCCGACACCGCGAGCCAGAAGCGCGTGGTGGCCGACGCGCCCACGCTGATGCTGCCGCCGCCCCCGCCACCGCCGCCCGAACCCGAGAAGCTGCCCGAGCCCGAGCCGGAAAAGATCAAGCCCGAAGTGGTCGAGCCCGAGCCCAAGCCGGTCGAGCCGCTGGAAGCGCCCAAGGACGACGCGCCGCCCAGCCCCTCGAAGGACCTGGGCGACCCGGTGACCATGGACAGCGCCGGCCAGGCCGGCAACGACGCCTTCGGCATCCAAGCCGGCAGCGGCGGCGGCATGAGCGGCACCGGCGCCGGCGGCGGCCTGGGCAGCGGCTCGTACGCGCGCTACGTGTCGAGCATGTTGCAGCAGGCGCTGTCGCGCGATCCGCGCACGCGCCAGCTGGTGTTCGACGACATCCAGATCGACCTGTGGCTCGGCGCCGACGGCAAGACCACGCGCGCCCAGCTGGTGCGCGGCACCGGCACCGAGGACATCGACGAGGCCGTGCTGGCGCTGGTGCGCGGGCTCGACCCCATCGACGAACGTCCGCCGGCCTCGATGCGCTTTCCGATGCGCGTGTCGATGAGAGGCCGCCGGCCATGACTTTCCACACCTGTACGGCCGACGCCCGGCCCGACTCCTTTCCTCCAGTGAACGAAGCGATGAACACCCTGCACAACACCCTCCCGCGCCGGGGCGCGATGCCGGCCCTGCGCCAGTGCGCGCTCGCGGCGGCCGTGGCCTCCGCGTTCGTGCTGTCGGCCGGCACCGCCATGGCCCAGACCGCCGCCGCGCCCGCGGGCGAATCGGCCATGGTCAAGCTGATCCGCGGCCTCATTCAAAGCGGCACGCTCGCCAAGGACGTGGGCGAAGCGCTGCTGGCCCAGGCCCAGACCGAGGCCATCGCCGCGCAGCAGGCACAGCGCCAGGCGACGGCCTCGGCCACCGCCGCGTCGGCCACCGTGGCGGGCGGCATGCGCCTCGAAGCGGGCGACGTGCGCGTGCCCTACATCTCGCAGACCGTGCGCGACCAGATCCGCGACGAGGTCAAGGCGCAGGTCATGGCCCAGGCCAAGGACGAAGGCTGGGCCGCGCCCAACGAGACGCCCGAGTGGAGCAAGCGCATCCGCTTCGAAGGCGACGTGCGCGTGCGCAACGAATCGCGCAGCTACGCCGGCAACAACAGCGACATCGAGATCAACTGGCCCTCGCTCAACCAGGGCAGCGGCTACGACGTCAACCCGAACACCAACCTGTCGCTGCCGTCGATCCTGAACACGCGCCAGGACCGCCGCAACCTGTTCCGCGCCCGCGCGCGCGTGGGCCTGCTGGCCGACCTGTCGGAGAACACCAAGGCCGGTGTGCGCCTGGCCTCGGGCAGCGACGACAGCCCCGTCTCGACCACCACCACGCTGGGCGGCGGCCTGGGCAAGAAGAGCGTGTGGCTCGACCAGATGTGGATCTCGCACAAGCCGACCGACTGGCTCACCGTGACCGGTGGTCGCTTCGGCAACCCCTTCATGTCGACCGACCTGCTGTATTCGAGCGACCTGAACTTCGACGGCATTGCCGCGCAGTTCGACAAGAAACTCGCTGCGAACCGCGACCTGTCGCTGTTCGGCACGCTGGGCCTCATCCCGCTCGAGTACTCGGCGGACGGCTCGCCCACGCGCAGCCAGCGCAAGATGAAGAGCGAGAACAAGTGGCTGCTCGGCGCGCAGGTGGGCGCCGACTGGAAGATCAACGAAGACAACCGCGTGCGCGGCGCGCTGGCGTACTACAACTTCCGCAACGTCAGCGGCCAGGTCTCCGAGCCCTGCGCGCTGTACGCGGGCGCCGACGGCTGCAGCACCGACTGGTCGCGACCGGCCTTCATGCAGAAGGGCAACACGCTCATGCTGCTGCGCGACATCTCGCTCGACCCGCTCAACCCGGCCGGCACGCCGCAGCCGCAGTACGTGGGCCTGGCCTCGAAGTTCCGCCTGATCGACCTGAACCTGCGCTGGGACACCCAGGTGGCCGGCAACAACCTGCGCCTGGACGCCAACTTCGTGCGCAACACCGCCTACGACGCCAACGACATCTGGAAGCGCGGCGGCATCCGCGGCGCCATCGTGAACAACTTCGGCCCGACCGGCGGCACCACCCAGTCCGACTTCAAGAGCGGCGGCAACGCCTACATGCTGCAGGCCACCTACGGCAAGCCGGCACCGGCCGCGCGCGGCGACTGGAACGTGCTCGCGGGCTACAAGCGCATCGAGCCCGACGCCATGCCCGACGGCTACAACGATTCGAGCTTCCACGGCGGCGGCACCAATGCGCGCGGCTACTTCCTGGGCGGCTCGTACGCGATCGACAAGAACATGTGGTTCACCGGCCGCTGGATCTCGACCAAGGAGGTCTACGGCCCGCCGCTGTCGATCGACACCCTGCAGCTCGAATTCAATGCGCGTTTCTAAGAAGGAGTCCGCCGTGTCCCGAACGATCTTCCCGGCGCTGGCCCTGGCCGCGCTGGCCGCCACGGCCGGCGTCGCGCAGGCCCAGCAGCCGCAGGGCCAGAGCATGGAGGAGCGGCTGCGCGCGCAGCTGCGCACCACCACCACCCAGCTGCAGCAGGCGCAGAACGAGCTGGCCGCGCTCAAGGCCGGCCAGCCCGCGGGCAAGGCGCTCGCGGCACCCGGCGCGGCGCCGGCCGCGTCCGAGCTCGAGACGCTGAAGAAGGAACTGGCCGCCAGCCAAGCCCAGCTTGCGTCCGAGCGCCACGCGCGCGGCCAGGCCAGCGCTGGCAATGCGCAGCTGCGCGAGCAGGCCCAGGCCGCCAGCGAGAAGGCGGGCGCCCAGATCGCGCAGTTCCGCGGCGCCTACGACGAACTGCTGAAGATGGCGCGCGCCTCCGAGGCCGAGCGCCAGCGCCTGGCCGGCGAGGCCGCGCTGCAGCGCACCGCACTCACGCAGTGCGAGGCCAAGAACACGCAGCTGTATGCCGTCGGGCAGGAAGTGCTGCGCGCCTACGAAACCATGGACGTGGGCAGCGTGCTCGCCTCGCGCCAGCCCTTCGCGGCGCAAAGCCGCGTCAAGTACGAACAGATCGCGCAGCAGTACGGCGACAAGCTCTACGAGAGCCGCTTCGACGTGCGCGCCGTGAGCGCGCCGGCGCCTGCGGCTGCTGCATCCGCCACGGAAGGAAAGCCCCAATGAACCCCGCACAAGCCACCCCCGCAGCCGGGCTCGGCCGCCGCCTGCGCGCGGCAGCCGGCGTGCTGCTCGTCTCGTCGGTCGGCGTCGCCGCCGCGCAGCAACCCGCTGCACCCGGCCCCGCCGTGGTCGCGCGCATCGGCGAAGTGACCATCGGCCAGGACGAGATCGAGAAGCTGCTGCAGACCTTGCCCGAGACCGAACGCGCCGCCGTCAAGGCCGACCGCGCGAGCCTCGACGGCTGGCTGCGCCAGCGCCTCGTGAGCGAAGCGCTGTTGCGCGACGCCCGCGCCAAGGGCTGGGCCGACCGGCCCGACGTGAAGGCCAAGATCGACGCCGCCACGCGCGAGATCACCGCGCGCATCGTCGCCACCAGCTACCTCGAATCCGTGAGCCAGGTGCCCGCGGGCTTTCCGTCGGACGCGGAGGTGAAGGTCGCCTACGACCAGGGCAAGACCGGCTTCAACCTGCCGGCCGCCTACCGCGTGGCGCAGATCTACCTGGCCACGCCCGAGCGCGACCCGGCCGCCATCGCCAAGGTGCGCGACGAAGCCAATCGTCTCGCCAAGCAGGCCCGAAGCGGCGACTTCGCCGCCGTGGCGCGCGCCAGCTCGCAGGACCGCCGCAGCGCCGAGCGCGGCGGCGAGGTCGACACGCTGCCGCTCGCGCGCATCCTGCCCGAGCTGCGCGACACCGTGGCCAGGCTCAAGCAGGGCCAGGTCAGCGAACCGGTGCAGGCCGAGGCCGGCTTTCACATCGTCAAGCTGCTCGACACCCAGCCCGCGCGCACCGCCACCCTCGAGGAAATGAAGCCGCAGCTGCAGGCCGCACTGCGCCAGCAGCGGCAGCAGCAACTGGTGCAGGCCTACATGGCCCAGCTGGCGCCGCCAGCGCAACTGAGCATCGACAGCGCCGCGCTCGACGCCGCGCTCAAGAAAACCAACTGAACCCGTTTCACCCTTTTCAGAAAGAACAACCACACCATGAACACCACCGCCACGACCCCGCAAGCCGCCGACCAGGCCGCCACGCCGGTGCCTTTCGATATGCTCGACGCCGTCACGCCCGACCAGGTGTCGGACGCCATCAAGGCTGCTGGCGGCGCCGTCACCGCCATCGAACAGGATGGCGTGGTGCGCCTGCACAGCGCCAGCCACGGCATCGGCTTCCAGGTGCTGTGGGGCAACGCCGTCACCACCACCCAGTACACCGACTTCACCCTGAGCTGCCCGCTGCGCGTGCAGGGCGGCACGCTGCCCGAGGCCGTGCTCGCCGCCTGGCACCGCAGCAAGCGTTTTGCGCGCGTGGCGCAGCACGGCGACTTCGTCGTGCTCGAGATGGACGTGGTCGTGGCCGGCGGCGTCAGCCCCGCCTACCTGGCTTTTGCCGTGCGGCTGTGGATGCAGATGATGGGCGAGTTCTTCCTGCACCTGCGCAACTACGGCCCCGCCGCCGAGACGCGCGGCGACGCGGCGAATGCCGACGCCGCTGCTGCCACCGCCGCCGTCCAGGGTGTGCCTGCCGCCGCGTGATGCCACTGCCCATGCGCGCCGCATCCGGCCTGTCCGTGGACGACCACCACCATCCCTCGCACGACTCGCCCACGGGCCGCGCCATCCAGGCCGCGGCGCGCCAGGCCCAACGCGCGCGCCGCGCCGCGCCGAGACCGTGCGGCTGCGCCAGCGCGCCGCGCTGCTCGAGCTGCTGGTGCAGACCATGGCGGAGCTGCACATCTCGATGGCCGAGCTCAATGCGGCGCGCAAGGCGTTGGCGCCTGCGTGGCGGCAGGTGGGGGACGGGGGCGCCTTGCTCGATCGCGATCTGGAGCGTTGACGCAACGTGGCGGGGCAGCGGAGGGTAGGGCAGAATCGCCCGCCCCACGCTCCCGAAAGGCCGCACCCGTGACGACGCCCGCCCGCTCTGCCCAGATCGCACAGACCACGCCCACGGGCGCCGCCATCGCAGAGAAGGTGGCGCAGGCCTACGACTTCGGCGAGGTCCGGTCGTGCGAGCTGTTGCGGCGCAGCTTCAACCATGTCTACGGCCTGCAGTTTGCCGACGGCCGCCACGCCGTCGCGCGCCTGAGCGCCGACCGCCCGCGCGGCGCCCCCAACATCGGCTACGAAACGGCACTGCTCGTGCACCTGAAGGCCAGGGGCGTTCCGGTGGCCGGCGCGCTGGCGGCACGCGACGGCGCACATGCCGTCGCGATGGACCTGCCCGAGGGCGAGCGTCCGCTGATCCTGTTCGAGCACCTCGACGGCGACGTGCCTGGCGACGTGCTGCCCGACGTCGAAGCCACCGGCAGCGGCCTGGCGTTGTTGCACGAAGCCGCGCAGGACTACCACGGCCCCGCCAGCCGCTACACCCTGGAACTGCCCGACCTGCTGCACGCGTCGCTGGAACGCCTGCACGCCGCGCCCACCATGACCGACGCGCTGCGCCCGGAGTTCAGCGCCATCGCACGCACGCTCGAAGCCCGCATCGCCGCGATGCCGGCCTTGACGCGCGTTCACGGGCACGGCGATTGCCACGGCATGAACAACTTCGTGACGGAGGGTCTTGACGGCGGGCGCGTCGCCTCGTTCTTCGATTTCGACGATGCAGGCCCCGGCTGGCTGGCCTACGACCTGTGCGTGTACCTGTGGGCGATGCACCCGCGCACCGTGGGCGGATCGCTCGATGCGACGTCGCTGGCGCGTTGGCGCAGCTACCTGGCGGGCTATCGCAGCGCGCGCCCGTTGCCTTCGGCGGATGTCGACGCCATCGCCGCCTTCATGGCCGTGCGGCAGTTCTGGCTCATGGGCGAACACGCGGGCCGCATCGCGGTGTGGGGCACGCAGTCGATGCCGACGAGCTGGCTGCGCACGCAGGTGAAGATGTTGACGGCGTGGGCGGAGTTGCGGACGCCGGAGTGAGGCTTCGGCTCAGGCTTGCGCGACCCAGCCTCTGAATGCCATGCCTGCATAGAACAGGCGGACGTTGGTGAAACCCGTCTCTTCCAGCAGTGCCTCTTCCTGCGCCGGGCTGAGCAGCGTCAGCGTGGAACCGATCGCCGATGCCGCCTTGCGCGCGTTGTCCGGATCGACGCCGGAAGCCGCCGCGAAAGCGACGTAGCGTGAGAGCCACAGCTCTCGCTCCCCATCTGCCTGGGGAAAGCTGAGATGCGCCATGACGAACGGCGCACCGGGCTTCAGGCGACGACGAATTTCCCTCAGCGTCGACCTGCGTTCATCGAGCGTCAGGAAGTGCATCGTCAGCAGGCAGGTCGCTGCATCGAACGGGCCTTCAGGTGCGGTGTCGGTGTAGCCGTGGTGCAGCGCGACCCGCTCGGCGAGCGCACCGAGCGTTTCCGCGGCGAGGTCGAGCATGGGCTGCGACGGATCGACACCGACGAAATGCCATCGGGGATGCGCCTGCGCGAGCACCTTCAACTCCATGCCGCCGCCGGCGCCGATGACCAGCACGTGGGCCGCATCCGGCGCGCGTTCGGCGACGAGCAGGGCTGCCATTGTCTGCAGGTCATGCAGGCCTGGCACCAGGCGGGCGGTTTTCTCGGCGTAGTTGTTGGTGGTGGATGACGTGCTGAAGGCGGGCGTGGGCTGGGACATTTCCACAGTCTATGTGGGCGCCGCGTGCTTCGCAGGTGCAGGGCTGCGGGAGAGCCCAACCAGCCTGCGACCGCCTCAGGCCAGCGTCGAAGCGCGCCCGGCCTGCGACCCCCTCGCCAGCCGCCACGTCATCCCGATCCCCACAACCGTCGCGATCAACCCCACCAGGAACACACTCGAGTGACCGTAGTGGTCGGCAATCAGCCCCGCCATCGGGCCTGTGACGCCGTACGCCAGGTCCTGGAACGCCGCGAAGCCGCCGATGGCTGTTCCGCGCAGGTGGGCGGGAACACGCTTGACGGCCTCCAGTCCCATAGCGGGGAAGACCATCGAGCACCCCATGCCGGTCAGCAGTGCGCCCACCATCGCCACGACGGGATGGGGCGCCAGCCACAGCAGTGCCTGACCCACGGCTTCGATCGCCAGGGAGACCAGCGCGACCCTGGTGCCGCCGATGCGGTCGGGCAAGCGACCCGCCAGCAGTCGCACCAGAACGAAGCCCAGGCCGAAGCACGTCAGTCCATAGCCGGCACCCTGCCAGCCATGGGCCAGGAAGTACAAGGGAAAGAACGCGCCCAAGGCCGCAAAGCCGACGCCTTGCAGGCCCACGACCGCGCCTTGCTTCCAGATGAGTCCCAGCACGTCGGAGAAGGGCGCGCGGCGCCCCTGTGCGGACATGGCGGGCGCGATGGACCACAGCATCGCGCCGCTGACCAACGGCAAGGCGATGCTGCCCGCCATCAGGCCGGCGAAGCCGAGCCGCTCCAGCAGCCAGAGGCCCAGCGGGCCGCCCACCGCGAAAGCGCCGTACATGCCGGTGCCGACGAGTGCCATGACCTGCCCGGAACGCGCGGGGCCCATGGCCGCCATCGCCCAGCCCAGCATGCCGACGAGCGCGAAGCTTTCGCCGAGGCCCAGCACGAGACGCCCCACCAGAAGAACCAGGTACGCGCCGACGCCATGGCCCAGCACGGGTAGCGAGGACGCCCAGCACAGGAGCGATGCCGCCGCATAGAGGACAAGGCCCCGGAACATGGCGACCTTGCCGCCGCGTTCGTCAGCGAGGCGGCCCGCCCAGCCGCGACTCAGGATGGTGGACAAAAAGGCAATGCCGACGCCCAGGCCGGACGCGACATTGCCCATGCCCAGCGTCTGCGACACGTGGAGCGTCACGGCCGGCATCGACATGGCGACAGACAGGTAGGCGAGAAAAAGCGCGAGGGTCATCCAGACCAACGTGCGCAGGGAAGAAGAGTTTGTTTGGACGTTCGTCATCGAGCGCCGCTCCTTGAGTTTTCAAAGGCGGCACCAGCCGGTCGAATGGGCGGGACGATGAGCACCGAAGCGGCCCACGCGCACCGCCAGTCGGCATGCGGGTGCCACTGGTGATGCGTTGGTTGACGTAAACGCTTACGGCTGGATGGAGCTCTGAACAGGTCAGAGTCGATTTTTGCAGCGACGATTCTAGCAACGTGATCGAGACGGGATCGCACGTTCGCAGACGTCGGCCTCGGTCTTCAAGCGCCTGCCGCTCGCCGGCGCTTCCTGTCCGGCTACAGTCGGATGGCTCCATGTCCCTGACCCTATGAACAGCATCACTTCCCGCGATCCCGCCCGAACGGCGCGGCGCTTCGCTGCACTCCCTCTCTTGTCGACGCCCACCCTGACGGTGGAGCGCACATAGCCATGCACGAAATCATCTGCCCCCATTGCAGCAAGGCATTCAAGATCGACGAAGCCGGCTACGCGGACATCCTGAAGCAGGTGCGCGACGGCGATTTCGAGAAGCAGTTGCACGAGCGGCTGGAACTGGCCGAGCGGGACAAACGCGCCGCCGTCGAACTTGCCCAGACCCGGGCCGCCGGCGAACTGCAGAAGGCCGCCGCCGCCAAGGACGGCGAGATCCAGGAACTCAAGGCGAAGCTCGAAGCCGGCGATGTCGCGCGCAAGCTCGCCGTGAGCGAAGCCCTGGGCGCCGTGGAACGGGAGCGCGACGCGCTCGCCAACGAGCTTGAAAAGGTCAAGCAGGACAAGCTGGCCGCCACCGCGCTCGCCGAGGCGCGGCACGTGGGCGAGCTGCAGAAGAGCGCCGCCGCGAAGGACGTGGAAATCCAGGAACTGAAGGCGCGACTCGACGCCATCGAGGTGGCGAAGAAGCTCGCGATCAGCGAGGCCGTCAGCGTGGTCGAGAAGGAGCGGGATCAGTGGAAGAGCGGCCTCGAGCGGGCGGAGCTCGAGAAGCAGCTCGCCGAGAAGTCGCTCAAGGACAAGTACGAAACGCAGATCAAGGACCGCGACGACGCGATCGAGCGGCTGCGGGACATGAAGGCGCGCCTGTCGACCAAGATGGTGGGCGAGACCCTGGAGCAGCACTGCGAGACCGAGTTCAACCGCATCCGGTCGATGGCGTTTCCCCGCGCCTACTTCGAGAAGGACAACGACGCGCGCACGGGCAGCAAGGGCGACTACATCTTCCGCGACGCGGACGAGGCCGGCACCGAGATCGTCTCGATCATGTTCGAGATGAAGAACGAGAACGACCGCACGGCCACGAAGAACAGGAACGAAGACTTCCTGAAGGAACTCGACAAGGACCGCATCGAGAAGGGCTGCGAGTACGCGGTGCTGGTGTCGCTGCTCGAGCCCGACAACGAGCTCTACAACATCGGGATCGTCGATGTGTTCCATCGCTACCCGAAGATGTATGTCGTGCGCCCGCAGTTCTTCCTGCCCATCATCACGCTGCTGCGCAATGCGGCGATGAACTCGCTCAAATACAAGTCGGAGCTGGCGCTGGTCAAGGCGCAGAACATCGACATCACGAAGTTCGAGACCGAGCTGGAGACCTTCAAGGCCGCCTTCGGCAGGAACTACGACCTGGCCCACGGCCACTTCCAGAAGGCGATCGCGGAGATCGACAAGTCGATCGACCACCTGCAGAAGACGAAGGAAGCGCTGCTCGGCACCGACCGCAACCTGCGCCTTGCGAACGACAAGGCACAGGACGTGACGATCAAGAAGCTGACACGCGGCAACCCGACGATGGCGGCCAAGTTCGCTGAACTCAAGAAGCTGGGGCCTGCCGAGGCCGAATGAGAGCTGGCACAGCGCTGCTCAAAAAAATACACAAAGAACCATGAACAACATCACCATCGACTACCGCCAGGACGTACCCCTGGACCCGGCCGACGTCGCCCGCGTCTTCGACCGCTCCGGCATCAAGCGCCCCACGAACGATCTCGCCCGGATCGCGCGGATGTTCGCCGCGCCCAGCCTCCTGCTGTCGGCCTGGGTCGACAACGAGCTGGTGGGGCTGTCGCGGTCGCTGACAGACCATGCGTACTGCTGCTACCTGTCGGACCTGGCGGTGGACAAGAAGTACCAGGGCCATGGCATCGGCCGGGAACTCGTGCAGCGCACGCAGGCGATCATCGGCGACGAGGTGTCGTTGATCCTGCTGTCTGCGCCCGACGCGATGTCTTACTACCCGACGCTCGGCTTCGAGCTGGCGCAGAACGCGTACGTCATCCGGCGCAAGCGCTAGAGGCCACTGCGCCACGCCTCACGGCGACCGCCGTGACCCCGCCAGTCCGGCCTTCGCATCCAGCAGGTGCCCGAGCGGCAGCGCCGTCTCCGACTTGATCTCGCGCAGCACGATGCTCGAGCGCACGTGCGTCACACCGGGCAGGCTGAAAAGCACCTCGTGCAGGAAGCGCTCGTAGTGCTTCATGTCGGGCACGGTCACGTTGAGGATGTAGTCCGCCGGCCCGGTGGCCGACACGCAGCGGATGATCTGTGGGCTCGCGGCCACGGCTTCTTCGAAGCGCTGCACCATCGCCTCGCTGTGGCGGTCGAGGTTCACCTCGGCCACGGCCGACACGTGCAGGCCCACGTGCTCGGGGTCGACGAGCGCGGTGTAGCCGCGGATGACGCCGGCCGCCTCCATGTCCTTGATGCGCTTCCAGCAGGGCGTGGGCGACAGGCCCACGGCCTCGGAAATCTGCTGCACGGTCTGCCGGCCGTCATGCTGCAGTGCAGAAAGAATCTTGAGGCAATGCTCGTCAAGAGAAACAGAACCGACGTTCATCGTGATTTTCGAGTGAATTCTTCTTCAAACAAGGGTCTGCGCCAGTGTATTGAAGAAACACTTACTTGGGGGGGCGCAGAACAATTCCGGGCATGAACGCCCCACTTGAAGCGACCGCACTCCGACGGCCCGACTACCAACTTTCCGACAACCTCTGGGCCGATGCCGGCTCGGTCTTCCTCACCGGCACGCAGGCGCTGATCCGCATCCTGGCGATGCAGGGCCAGCGCGACGCGGCGCGCGGCTTGCACACGCAGGGCTTCATCAGCGGCTACCGCGGCTCGCCGCTGGGCATGGTCGACCAGGCCATCTGGAAGGCCGGCGAGCGCTTCAAGGAGACGGGCATCCGCTTCGTGCCGGCCGTGAACGAGGAACTGGCCGCCACGCAGGTGCTGGGCACGCAGCGCGTCGAATCCGACCCCGAGCGCACCGTCGATGGCGTGTACGCCATGTGGTACGGCAAGGGCCCGGGCGTGGACCGCGCGGGCGACGCGCTCAAGCACGGCAATGCCTATGGCTCGTCGCCGCACGGTGGCGTGCTGGTGGTGGCGGGCGACGACCACGGCTGCGTGTCGTCGTCGATGCCGCACCAGAGCGACCACGCCTTCATGGCCTGGCGCATGCCCGTGATGCAGCCCGCCAGCGTGGCCGAGTACCTGGAGTTCGGCCTGTACGGCTACGAGCTGTCGCGCTATTCGGGCGCGTGGGTGGGCATGGCGGCGCTGTCCGAGATCGTCGAGAGCGCGGGCACCGTGGACCTCGATGCGGTGAATGCGCGCGTCGCCGCCTGGGAAGACGCCGATGCCGTGCGCGCCGCCACCGGTCACGCTGCACCGCCCGACGGCCTGCACTACCGCTGGCCCGACCTGCCGTCGCTGCGCATCGAGTCGCGGCTGGAAGACAAGCTCGCGGCCGTGGCCGCGTTCACGCAACGCAACGGCATCGACCGCCACGTCATCGTGAGCCCGCACGCCAAGGTGGGCATCGTCACCTGCGGCAAGGCGCACCACGATTTGATGGAGGTGCTGCGCCGGCTCGAACTCTCGCCCGATCAGCTCGCGCGCGCCGGTGTGCGGCTGTACAAGATCGGCCTGAGCTTTCCGGTCGAGCAGACGCGCCTCAAGGAATTCGCGCGCGGGCTCGACGAGATCCTCATCGTGGAAGAGAAGGGCGCGGTGGTCGAGACGCAGCTGCGCGACATCTTTTACAACGCGCCGCCCGAGGCACGCCCCGTGCTCGTGGGCAAGCACGACCACGCGGGCCAGCCGCTGGTGTCGGCGCTCGGCGAGCTGCGGCCTTCGCGCCTCATCGAGCTGGTCGCGCACTGGCTGGCCGCGCACTTTCCCGAGAACCACGACCTGGGCGATCACCTGCAGCATGTGCGCGACTTCACGCCGCCCGAGCTGCTGACCAACGCGAGCGATGCGGTCAAGCGCCTGCCGTACTTCTGCGCCGGCTGCCCGCACAACACCAGCACCAAGGTGCCCGAAGGCTCGACGGCGCGCGCGGGCATCGGCTGCCACTTCATGGCCAACTGGATGGACCGCAGCACGGCGGGCCTGATCCAGATGGGCGGCGAGGGCGTCGACTGGATCTCGCACGCCATGTTCACGAAGACGCCGCACGTGTTCCAGAACCTGGGCGACGGCACCTACTACCACTCGGGCTACCTCGCGATCCGCCAGGCCGTGGCGGCCAAGGCCACGCTCACCTACAAGATTTTGTTCAACGACGCGGTCGCGATGACCGGCGGCCAGCCGGTCGACGGCGTCATCAGCGTGGATGCGATCGCTCGGCAGGTGGAGTCGGAAGGCGTCACCAAGGTGGTGGTCGTGAGCGATGCCATCCATCACTACGACGCCATCAAGAACAAGTTTCCGACGGGCACCGAGTTCCACGACCGCGCCGCGCTCGACGAGGTACAGCGCCGCCTGCGCGAGATGCCCGGCGTGACCGTGCTCATCTACGAACAGACCTGCGCCGCCGAGAAGCGCCGCCGCCGCAAGAAGGGCGAGCTGGCCGATCCGCCCAAGCGCCTGTTCATCAACGAGGCCGTGTGCGAAGGCTGCGGCGACTGCACCGTGCAGAGCAACTGCGTGGCCGTGCTCCCGCACGAAACGCCGATGGGCCGCAAGCGCAAGATCGACCAGACCAGCTGCAACAAGGATTACTCCTGCGCCAAGGGCTTCTGCCCCAGCTTCGTGGGCGTCACGGGCGGCAAGCTGCGCCGCAAGAGCGGGGCGCTGGCGGCCGGGCGCGATGCGTTCCTGCACCGCGTGGCGGCGCTGCCGCATCCCGCGCCGCATGCATGGACCGGCCCGTACGACCTGCTCGTGACCGGCGTGGGCGGCACGGGCGTGGTGACGGTGGGCGCGGTCATCGCGATGGCCGCGCACCTCGAGGCCAAGTCGGCCAGCGTGCTCGACTTCATGGGCTTCGCGCAGAAGGGCGGTTCGGTGCTGAGCTTCGTGCGGCTGGCCGACACGCCGGAGCGGCTGAACCAAGTGCGCATCGACACGCAGCAGGCCGACGCCATTCTCGCTTGCGACGTGGTGGTGGGCGCCTCGGCCGACGCGTTGCAGACCGTGCGGCACGGGCGCACGCGCGTGCTCGCGAACATCCACGAGATCCCGGTGGCGGAGTCGCTGCGCAACCCCGATGCCGACCTGCATGTCGACCTGCTGCTCGAGAAGATGCGTTTCGTCGCGGGCGAGGAACAGGTCGAGACCTTCGATGCGCAGAGCCTGGCCGAGGAGTTCCTGGGCGACACGCTGGCCGCGAACATCGTCGCGACCGGCTATGCGTGGCAGCGCGGCCTCGTGCCGCTGAGCCTCGAAGCGCTCATGCACGCGATCGAACTCAACGGCGTGGCCGTGGCGGTCAACCAGTCGGCGTTCTCGCTCGGGCGGCTCGCGGCCGGCGACCCGGCGGCGCTCGATCAGTTGCGCGCGGCACCGGTCGAGGCGGCAGCGCACCAGGTCGACGACCGCCCGCTGGAAACGCTGCTCGCCGATGCGCGTCGCCATCTCACTGGCTACCAGAACGCTGCGTGGGCCGCGCGCTTCGACCAGCGCATTCGCGCACTGCAGGCGGTCGAGTCCGCCTTGCCGGGCGGCGACGTGAGCCTGCCGTTTACGCGGAACGCGGCGCGCAGCCTCTTGAAGCTCATGAGCTACAAGGACGAGTACGAGGTCGCGCGCCTGTACACCGACGGCGCGTTCCTGCAGAAGCTGAAGGACCAGTTCGAAGGCGACCTGAAGCTCGAGTTCCACATGGCGCCGCCACTGCTCTCGCGCCCCGCGCACGGACAGGCACCCGCCAAGGTGCGCCTCGGTGCATGGATGCTGCCGGCCATGAAGTGGCTGGCCCACGGCAAGCGCCTGCGCGGCACGCCCTTCGACCTGTTCGGCCACACGGCGGAGCGCCGCACCGAACGCGCACTGATCGATCACTTCGACCGCCTGCTGCAGGAGATGGCCACCGCGCTGACCCCCGACAACCAGCCGACCGCCGCACGCATCGCGGCGCTGCCGCTGTCGGTGCGAGGCTTCGGCCACGTGAAGCTGGCGAACCTGGACGCGGCGCGCCTGCGCGAGGCCGAGCTGCTGCACCGCTTTGCGCCGTCGCGCTACGCGAAGCCGGTGGACGCGTCCGGCGCCGGGCAGATTCGGGGCATCGCCATCGTGGCCAGCGCGCGGTAGCGGGCGCGGGCGGCGAGAGTGAGTTGCTCGGCTACGATCCTTGCCGAAGCACTCACGCCCGCCACACCCCGACGATCACAGGACCCATGCGCGCCTTCCTCTACTACGCCCTGATGCTCCTGCTCGGATATGCCTGGTACAGGTACGGACAGAACCTGCTGCGCAAGGGCTATCGCGATGAGAAGGGTGAACTCACCCAGGGGCTCGTCGGGCCCGTCGGATTCCTGCTGACCGCTGGCGTGACCTGCTACCTCTTCTTCGCCATGCTGCGCGCTCTGGTGCGGGGCGAGGTGCCCTGCGTCGGAAAGGGCTGCGTGGGGCAGGTCTACACGCTGGCGGCGCATGCGGGCGACTACTGGGCCAACATGTTCTTCTTGGCGTGGTGCGTGCTGGGCTTGGGCTATGCGATGTACGTGACGCTCAGGATCTGGTTCCGGGCTTAGCGTGCAGTGCGCGCACCGCACGCTGGAAGAAGGCGTGAAGGCCGGTGGCTAGAAGTTGCCGCGCAAGGTCACCATGGCGCTGCGCGGTTCGCCGTAGACATTGCCCCAGGCCGGCGCACCAACGGTCTGGTAGTAGGTCTTGTCGAACAGGTTGTTCACGTTCAGTGCGGCCGACCAGTTGCGGTTGATCTGGTAGGCAACGCGCGCGCTCCAGACCGCATACGAAGCCTGCTCCAGCTTGATCGCGCCCGTGGTGCGTGAACTCGCGGTCTGGAAGTTCACGCCGCCGCCCAGCGTCCAGGCGTTCAGCACGCCGGGCAGTCGGTACTCGGTCCACACGCGCACCATGTGCTTGGGCGAATACGTGCTGGCGAAATCGATGCCGGCATTGGCCGTGTCGTTCAGGTACTTGAAGTGGTTGAACGTGTAGCCCGCGAACACCTGCCACCCGCGCGCCACTTCGCCGCTGATCTCCGCATCGAGTCCCTCGCTGCGCACCTTGCCGGTGGACACGGAGCAGTAGGTGCTCCTCGTGCAGACATTGACCAGGTCTTCCTGCGCCCGGTTGTTCTGGTCGAGTCGGAACAGCGCCAGCGAAGCGTTGACCTTGCCGTCGAGCAGTTCGCCCTTCAGGCCCGCCTCGTAGTTGCGGCCCTTGACGGGAGGCAGCATGTCGCCGGCGGCGGTCATCGCGTTCTGTGGCTGGAAGATGTCGGCATAGCTCACGTACGCCGACCATTGCGGAGTCAGGGCGTAGATGAGTCCGCCATAGGGCGTCAGAACGCCGTTTTCGCGATAGGGCGCGGTCGCCGGGTCGCCGGTGATGCGGTCGCGATCGCTGGCCCGGTAGCGCGTGACACGGGCGCCGGCGACCAGCGTCAACGGATCGCTGAGGCTCAGGCGTGCGACACCGTAGGCGCCCGATTGCGTGATGCGCGTCTCGGTGTCGCCGCCGCGGTAGCGCCTGGCAACGAAGGTCGCGTCGCTCGGCTCGGCGATCGCCGAGACCGGTGCGAAGACGTTGTTGGCAACGCCCGCCAATTGCATCAGCGAGAAGTCGCTGTGGTTGAACATGCGTCCGGTGTTGGCGCCGAAGCTCACCGAGTGCCTTCTGCCGAAGGCGTCGAACTTGCCGTCGACGGCGAGGTCGAGCGTCTTGTTGTCGGTCTTGAAATCGAACAGGCCGCCGTACATCACGTTGCCCGCCAGGGTCACCGGATTCACGGCACCCAGCGGGAAGGCGTACTTGATGTCCTGCTGCTCGCGCACGTAGCCGGCGGTGACCTTGAGCGACCAGTCGGCGTCGAAGCGGTGCGCGAGTTCGGCGAACGCCGAGGTCTGCGCGCTTTTCCAGCGGTTCCAGTCGGCCGCCAGGTAGGTCGACCGGCGCAGGTGCAGGTCGACGCCGTTGCTGTAGCTCGGCAAGCCCTGGAAGAACGGGGTGGCGCGCAGTTTTTCGTGGCTGACGCCCAGGGTGAGCACGGTCTGCGGCCCGATGTCGGCGGCGAGCACGCCGTACAGCACGCCAGTGCTGCTCTTCGCGGTGTCGTAGAAGTAGTCGCGGTCGTTGCCGCTCGCGACAACGCGGCCGCGCAGCGTGCCGGCTTCGTTCAGGGGGCCGCTGGCGTCGACCTCCGCGCGGTAGTTGTTCCATGAACCCGCGCTGGCCGAAAACTGCAACTGCTTGTCGGCCGTCGGACGCTTGCGCACCATGTTGATCGTGGCGCTGGGCGAGCCGGCCCCTTGCAGCAGACCCGTGGCGCCGCGCACCACCTCCACGCGATCCAGCGTGGCGGCACTGCTCGTGAAGCTGTTGGCCTGGGGATAGTAGAAGGCGCGGTTCACCCCGTCGTACTGGTAGCTGTCCACGCGAAAGCCCCGGGAGTAGACATAGCGCCCGCCCATCGGGCTGTCGTACATCGTGATGCCCGTGGTCTGGGCCAGCACATCGTCGATGGTGTGCAGGTTCTGGTCGTCCATCTTCTGGCGCGTGACCACCGTGACCGACTGGGGGATCTCCTTGAGTGTCTGCTCGCCCTTGCCGACGGTGACGATGCGGCTGGCATACGACCCCGAGCCCTCGGTGATCGCGCTGCGCTCGGCCTGCGCCGTGACGCGCACTTCACTGAGCAGGTTGCTCTGCGCGTCCGCTGGTGCGGCCGGTGGGGTCGCGCCCGGTGCCGGATGACGCAGCGTGTAGCCGCCGCCTGCGCGTGCGACCGCTTCGAGGCCGGTGCCCGCGAGCAGTCGCGAAAAGCCGTCGCCGACCGCATGGGTGCCGCGCAATCCACCGGTGCGGCGGCCCTCTGTCAGCGAGGGTTCGAAGGACAGCGTGACGCCGGCCTGTGCGGCGAAGCGAGACAGCGCCGGGCCCAGTGCGCCTGCGGGAATGTCGTAGGCCGCGGTGGCGGCTGCCGCCGGGTTCGCCTGTGCGGTCGCGGCGCCTGAAGCGGCGAGCGCGAAGGCCAGGCAGAGGGTTCTCACGCCGTGGGTCACGGCGCTCGGGTGCGCGGGCATGCAAGGGGAAAGTGGCCGCATGGGCGCGGTGCGGGAGGAGGGCAATGCCATGGTTCGGTGGTCCTGTTCTTGCCGTGCTCGCAGCACGGCTCCATGGCTTGCCCGACCAGGCTTCAAAAAGGGACAGGGATCAGCGAAAAAATTTTCGATCTCAGGCCGGCACCACCGTCACCCACCACCGCGTGCGCGTGAGCACCTGCACGGGCAGCGTGGTGGCCACCATCGACAGCACGTAGTCGGTATCGCGCAGCTGGAACGCACCGGAGATGCGCAGGTTCGCCACCTCCGGGCTGCAGTGCAGAAGGCCGGGCCGGTAGCGCGACAGCTCGGCGCAGAAGTCGGCCAGGCGCATGTTCTCGGCGTAGAGCACGCCCTGTGTCCACGCCTGGCTCTCGGGTGAGACGGCGGTGAGGGCCGAGGCGCCCTGGGCGTTCAACACGGTCTGCCGGCCGGCCGCAACGATCCCCGCAGGCGACGACGCGCCGCGCAAGGTGACCTCGACCGCGCCCTCGGTGACCGCCAGACGCACATCGGGCGATGCGGTCTTGTGCGCGTCGTCGCCCAGGCGCACGGTGAAGCGCGTGCCGAGCGCGCGCAGCCGGCCCTGCACCGTTTCCACGATGAAGGGGCGCGCGTCGGCCGCGGTCGTGACCCGGATGGCGCCCGCGCGCAGCCGTACCGTGCGTTGCGTGTCGTCGATGCGCACGTCGATCGCGCTGCCGGTGTCGAGCAGTACGCGGCTGCCGTCGGCCAGCCGCACCTCGCGCCGTTCACCGGTGGCGGTGGCGTGGTCGGCGGTCCAGCTGTCCCACGGCGCCAGGCGCCAGGCGAGCCAGGCGGTCGGCGCGGCAGTCGCCAGGACGGCCAGCGTGCGCAGCGCGGCCCTTCGGTTGCCGCGTGCCTGGCGCGCCAGCACCGGCACGTCGATGTCCGCCGGCACGGCGCCGAACTGTTGCGACAGGCGCTCGGCACGCTGCCACGCACGTTCGTGCGCCGGGTCCGCATGGCGCCAGGCCGCGCAGGCCGCGTGGTCCGCTTCGCCTGCCCGGCCGGAGTGCAGCCGCACCAGCCATTGCGCGGCCTCGCCCAGCGCGGCGCTGTCGGGTGCGGATGCGGGTGGCCGTGCGCTCATTCCACCAGCGCCAGGCAATGCGCGAAGCCCAGGGCCATGTGGCGCTTGACGGTGCGTTCGCTGACCGCCAGGCGCTGGGCGATCTGTGCGTAGGTCAGGCCTTCGAGCTGCGACAGCACGAAAGCCTCGCGCGCCTTGGGCGGCAGGTCGTCCAGCATCGCGTCGATGGCGTCCAGTGTCTGCAGCAGCTGCAGGCGGTCTTCGGGCGACAGCGCCAGCGCCTCGGGCACCTGCGCGAGCGCATCGATGTACGCGCGCTCCAGTGCCTGCCGGCGCCAGTGTTCGCTGACCACGCCCTTGGCCAGCGTCGTCAGGTAGGCGCGCGGCTCCCGCAACGTGGGCAGCACCTGCGGTCGCAGCAGGACGCGAACGAAGGTGTCCTGCGCCAAGTCGGCGGCGCTGTGCGCACAGCCCAGGCGCCGGCGCAGCCACGTGCTGAGCCAGCCGTGATGCTCGGTGTAGAGCGCGTGCACGGTGTGGGTGTCGGCGGAAGGCATGAAGAGGGAAGGCGATGCAATTGAGAATTACTCTCATTTTAAGGGCATCGCGGCCTGGCGCGCTGAACGCAGCGTTCGGCGTTGCTGCGCAATGCAGCCAGACGCCGTCCCGGTACGGATCACGAATCCCGCAATCCGCGACCCCTCACCGCAACCCCGATTGCCGATCCGCCGCCTCCACCAGCTGCATCAACCCCGGCCCGATGGTGTCCAGAAGCTGCGCCTTCTTCCAGCGAAACCCCGGCACCGCGCAGTTGAACAGCAGCCGGCGCGGCCCGTAGCGGATGCGTGCGGCGGCGCCTGCGGCGAGCACGCCGAAGCCTGAATCGCCCAGGTTGATGGCGAAGCCGCGCTTGCCGTAGTGCGCCACGCTCTCGCGCACGCCTTCGAGGCAACGCGCGTGCTCGTCGGGTCGCTCGCGCTTCACATGCGCAAGGAACTCCTGGCGTTCGCCCGCGGGCAGCTGCGCGAGCCACGCGCGGCCCATGGCGGTCTCAACGATGCCGCGCACGGCGCCCACGCCGGGGCGCTTGAGGGTGCCGCCCTCGTGGGCGCAGGCTTCCAGGTAGACCACGTCGAGGTCGCTGGTCACGCCGACCGACACCGCGCCCTCGACGCGGTCGGCCAGTTGCTGCATGGCCGGGCGCAGCAGGGCCAGCATGGGCGTGTTGATGACGTAGGGGTAGCACAGCGCCACGGCGGCGGGGCCGATGAAGTAGCGGTCCAGGCGTTCGTCGTGGTCCAGGAAACCCATGGTCAGCAAGGTGCGGCACAGGCGCGAGACGGTGGGGCGCGACAGGCCCAGCTTGGCGGCGAACTCGCTGTTGGCGTGCGCGCGCGGGTCGCCCACGAAGGTCTGCAGGATGAGCAGGCCCTTGGCCAGGGTGCCGGCGATGTACGGGTCTTCGTCCCGCACCCGGCGCAGGTCGTCGGAATGCTTCATGGGCTGGCGGCGATTCTGGACAGGGCGGGGCATGGGAGTGAATCGCAGTTTCAATGATTGAAATTCAGTGCCGGCAATTGTGGACCTGCTTCCTACAGTCGCGACCACCATGATCCGAGACATCCCCCACTTCGAGGCCCTGCGGGCCGACATCCGCGCCTTCGTTCGCGAACGCTGGCATCCGCTGGAAGAGCAGGTCAGCCGCGACAACGACATCCCGCCCGACATGGTCGACGAATTGCGGCGCAAGGGCTACTTCGGCTGGAGCATTCCCGAAGCCTACGGCGGCCTGGGCCTCACGACCGAAGAGCTGGTGCTGTGCGCGATGGAGCTGTCGCAGTCGTCGGTGGCGCTGCGCGCCCGCGTGGGCACCAACACGGGCATCGGCTCCGAAGCGCTGGTGGCCGACGGCACCGAGGCGCAGAAGCAGCGCTGGCTGCCGCGCATGGCCACGGGCGAGCTCACCGGCTGCCTGGCGCTGACGGAGACCGAAGCGGGCTCGGAGGCGAGCAACGTGCAGACCACCGCGCGCCGCGAGGGCGAGCACTACGTGCTCAACGGCAGCAAGCGCTTCATCACCAACGCGCCGGTGGCCGATGTGTTCACTGTCATCGCCCGCACCGAAGACGGCTCGAAGGGCAGCAAGGGCGTGTCGGCGTTCCTGGTCGAGCGCGGGCCGGGCCTGACGACGGGCGCACCCTACCGCATGATGGGCCAGGCCGGCTCGTTCGTGTCGGACGTGCATTTCAACGAATGCCGCGTGCACGCCGACCAGCTCATCGGCGGGCGCGAGGGCATGGGCTTCCAGACGGTGATGAAGGTGCTCAACAAGCAGCGCCTGCACCTGGCGGCGCTGTGCACGGGCCCGGCCATCCGCATGCTGGACCTGGCCATGGCGCACACCAGCGGCCGCAACCAGTTCGGCCAGGCCGTGGCCGACTTCCAGCTGGTGCAGGCCATGATCGCCGACAGCCGCACCGAGATCTACGCGGCGCGTTCGATGATCCTCGAGGCGGCGCGTGCGCGCGATCGCGGCGAAGACGTGGCCCTGTCGGCCTCGATGTGCAAGTACTTCGCGTCCGAGATGTGCGGCCGCGTGGCCGACCGCGCGGTGCAGATGTTCGGCGGCTCCGGCTACGTGGCCGACTTCAGTCCCATCGAGCGCTACTACCGCGACGTGCGCCTGTTCCGCCTGTACGAGGGCACGAGCCAGATCCACCAGCTCAACATCGCCAAGCTGGCGCTGCGCGAGGCGGGTGCGCGATGAGCCTGCGCACCGACGTCGCGGCACGGGTGCGCGACTTCGTCGAGCGGCATTGCATCCCGCTCGAATCGAATGCCCATGTGCACGACCCGCGGGCGATGGATGCGGCGCTGTCGCAGCTGCGCCCGGTCGCGCGCGAGCTGGGCCTGTACCTGCCGCAGATGCCGGTGGAGGAGGGCGGGCTGGGCCTGTCGTGGGTCGAGCGCGCGGCGGTGTTCGAGGAGGCCGGCCGCAGCTACCTGGGCCCGGCCGCGCTGAACTGCGCCGCGCCCGACCAGCCCAACATGATCAGCTTGCTGCGCCAGGGCACGCCCGCGCAACAGCAGCGCTACCTGCGGCCCTTGGCCGAGGGCCGCATCCGCTCGTGCTTCGCGATGACCGAGCCGGCGCCTGGCGCGGGTTCCGACCCGTCGATGCTGCGCACCACCGCGCGGCGCGAGGGTGATGGCTGGGTCATCGACGGCCACAAGTGGGTCATCACCGGGGCGGTGGGCGCGGCCTTCTGCATCGTGCTGGCGCAGACCGACGAAGGACCCACGCAGTTCATCGTGGACATGGACCACCCGGGCCTTTCGCTGGTGCGCGCCATCCGCGCCATCGACCCCTTCGCCGTCGGCGGCCACGGGGAGCTGCGCTTCACCGCCTGCCGCGTGGGCGCCGACGCGGTGCTGGGCGAGGTGGGCTCGGGCTTCGTGGCGGCGCAGCAGCGGCTGGAGCCTGCGCGGCTGTCGCACTGCCTGCGGCTCATGGGCCGCGCGCGGCGCGCGCTCGAGATCGCGCAGGCCTATGTGTGCGAGCGCACCTCGTTCGGTGATCGGCTGGCCGACCTGCAGCAGATCCAGGCGATGGTGGCTGACTGCCACATCGACCTGCATGCCAGCCGGCTCATGAGCCTGGACTGCGCGCGCCGCATGGACGAGGGGCTGTCGGTGAAGACCGAGTCGGCGATGACGAAGGTCTTCGTGTCCGAAGCCCTGAGCCGCGTGGCCGACCGCGCGGCGCAGATGTGCGGTGCGCTGGGCATGTCGGAAGACGCGCCCATCGCCCTCATCGTGCGCGAGCTGCGGCCGTTTCGCATCTACGACGGCGCCTCCGAGCTGCACCGCGCCACGCTCGGGCGCCGCTTCCTCACGCACTGACACGTTGAACACACAGAGAAACTGGAGACTGACGATGACGTCCTTGATCAAGAAAATTTCGTACCTGGCTGCCGGCCTTGCATTCGGCTTGGCCGGCTCGCTGGCGATGGCCGCCTTCCCCGACCGCCCCGTGAAGCTGGTCGTGCCTTTCCCCGCCGGCGGCAGCACCGACCTGGTGGCGCGCGAGGTGGCGCTGGCGCTGGGCCATGCGCTGGGCCAGCCGGTCATCGTGGAGAACAAGCCCGGCGCCGGCAGTCTCATCGGTTCCGAACTCGTGGCCAAGTCCGCGCCCGACGGCTACACGCTGCTCATGGCGGGCCTGACCAACATCTTCCTGCCTTACGTGCACAAGGGCCTCACCTGGAACCCGGTGGACGACTTCGTGCCCGTGGGCCTGGTGGCCGACCTGCCGAACGTGATCGCGGTCAACGCGAAGACGCCGTACCAGAAGCTGCCCGAGCTCATCGCGGCCGACAAGGCCAAGCCGGGCCAGCTCGCCTTCGGCTCTGCGGGCCCGAGCACGCCGTCGCACCTGGTGTGCGAAATGATCAACCACCAGGCCGGCATCAAGATGCAGCACGTGCCCTACAAGGGGAACGCGCCGGCGGTGAACGACCTGATCGCCGGCCACATCCCGGTAATGTGCAACAACCTCGGCGGCACGCTGCCCTACATGAGCAGCGGGCAGATCCGCATCCTGGCGCAGACCGGCCGCACGCGCTCGCCCTCGGCGCCCGACGTACCCACCTTCGCCGAGCTGGGCCTGCAGGGCTTCGACAGCGGCCTGTGGGTGGGCATCGTCGCGCCCAAGGGCACACCCGATGCCGTGATGCGTCCGCTGCGCGCGGCATTGGCCAAGGCCTTGCCTGCGGTGAAGGACAAGCTGTCCAAGCTGGGCGCGGCCGCGCTCGACCCGTCGCTGCCCGCCTACGGCCAACGCATCGCCGCCGACCGCAAGCTGTGGGACCCGGTGCTCAAGCGCGTCGACCTGAAGGGCAACTGATGGACCAGCCTGCCGACCACGCACCCCTGCACGGGGTGCGCATCCTCGACATGGCGACCGTGCTCGCCGCGCCGTTCTCGGCCACGCTGTGCGGCGACATGGGCGCCGACGTCGTCAAGCTCGAACTGCCGGGCGGCGGTGATCCGCTGCGCGGGCTCACGCCGGTGCACGAGGGCCATCCGCTGTTCTGGAAGACGGCCAACCGCGGCAAGAAGGGCATCTCGCTGGACGTGCGCAAGCCCGAGGGCCGCGCGCTGTTCCTGCGGCTCATCGCCGGCTTCGACGTGCTGGTGGAAAACTTCCGCACCGGCACGCTGGATGCGTGGGGCCTGGACATCGCCACGCTGCACGCGGCCAACCCGCGCCTCATCGTGCTGCGCCTCACGGGCTTCGGCCAGACCGGCCCGTATGCGCGCCGGCCGGGCTTTGCCCGCATCTTCGAAGCGATGAGCGGCTTCACGCACCTGACCGGCGAGCCCGATGGTCCGCCGCAGCACATGAACTACCCGCTGGGCGATGTGGTGGCGGGCCTGTTCGGCGCCTTTGCCATCAGCACCGCGCTGGCGGAACGCAATGCGTTGCCGCGCGATCGGCAGCGCGGTGCCGAGATCGACCTGTCGGCCACCGAGGCAATGTCGCGCCTGCTCGATCCGCTGGCGGCCGAGCACCGCATCGGCGGGGTCGTGCGCGAGCGCACGGGCTCGCGCGCCACCTACACCGCGCCTTCCAACGTGTTCCGCGCACTCGACGGCGTGTGGTTCACGCTGGTGGGCACGGGCGGGCCGATCTTCGCGCGCATCTGCCGCGCGATCGACCGAGAAGACCTGCTCGCCGACGCACGCTTTGCCGACAACGTCGCGCGCATCCGCCACCTCGAGGCGCTGGATCGCATCATTGCCGACTGGTGCAGCAGTCTTCCATTCGCGGAACTGGCCGTGCGGCTGGACCGCGAAGACGTGCCCTACAGCAAGGTGTATTCGATCGCCGACCTGCGGGCCGACCCGCACATGCAGGCACGCGGCGCCTTCATCGACGTGCCCGACGAACAGTTCGGCTCCGTGCCCGCACCGGCGGCGGTGCCGCGCTTCGTGGGGCGCGAAGGCGTTCGCCCGTCCGCCACGGGGCCGCGCACGGGGCAGCACAACGCCGAGGTGTATGGCGGGCTGGGCCTGGACGAGGCACAGCTCGCGGCACTGCGCGACGCGCAGGTGATCTGAAGCGCGCCTGTGCTTTCGCCTGCCCTGCGGGGTAGGCGTTTTGTCATGCCTGTCCCCGTGCCGTCGCGGGACACCTGACTCCCCCAGAAAAGGGCGCTCCGCTCATGTGCGAAAGCGGTGTGATTCCTACAGTCATCCCCATGCCGAACGCTTCTTCCCACACCGGGAAGGCCAGCGGTTTCGGCCGGCCACGACCACCGGGGACACCGCATGGAACCGCTCGAAGTTCTGCCGAGAACCGCCCTGAGCCTGCTGCGCGAAGACGCCGGCATGTCGTTCATGGAGGTTGCGCTGATCGGTGCGCTGGTGATGGTCGTGGCCATTTTGCTGGTGCTCGCCCTGCGGCGCAGTGCCTGAACACGGGGAGCCCGCCATGCAGGAATTCAACGCTGTTCTCGAACTGCTCGCGATGCTGGCCACCGACATCCGCATGCTGGCGCTCTTCGCGCTGCTCGGCGTGGCGGCTGTCAGCGACTGGCGCTCTTATCGCATTCCCAACTGGCTGACCTTCAGCGGCGCGTGCTTCGCCCTCATCTACGTCACGATGGCGGCACGCACGCCGGCGTCGGGCGCGGCGAGTGCATTCGGTGGCCTGGCTGTGGGCTTCGCCGCGATGCTGCCGTTCTATGCGCTCGGGATCATGGGCGCCGGGGACGTCAAGCTGATGGCGATGACCGGCGCCTTCCTGGGGCCCCAGCAGACGCTGATGGCCGTGCTCTTCACTTTCATCGCGGGCGGCGTCGCGGCGCTGGCCTTCGCGATCCATCGCCGCCGCCTGGTCCACATGCTTGGCAACGTCAAGGCCACAGCGCAGGGCATGGTCATTTCCACCATCGCAGGCATGCGGCCCGACGGGCGCCTGCAGGCGGGCCAGTCCGTGGGCAAGTTGCCCTACGGCGTCTGCATCGCGGCGGGCACAGTGATCCAGGTGCTGGCGCACCAGCTGGGCTTTGTCTAGCTCCTACATGTTTTCACCCCTGGCGGAGGTTCGTATGAAGAACATCAAGGCGATCGGGCTGATCTTTCTGGCCCTGCTGTTCGGGCTGGCGGCTGCGGTCTACGCGACCGGCTGGATCTCCCGACAAAGTGGCATCGCGTCCAACAAAGTCGTGGTGGCCGCCGTCGACATCGATCTGGGCAGCCGCGTCAATGCGCAGATGCTGTCCACGGTCGACTGGCCCAGCGGCTCGGTGCCGAACGGCTCCTTCAGCGACATCAAGGCGCTGAACGACCGCGTGGTGAAGGTCGGCGTGCTGCGCGGCGAAGCGCTCATGGAGGGCAAGCTGGCGCCGGTGGGCACGCAGGGTGGGCTGTCGGCGGTGATCGCCAGCGGCAAGCGGGCCATGACGGTGCGCGTCAACGACGTCGTCGGCGTGGCGGGCTTCGCGCTGCCGGGCAACTACGTCGACGTGATGGTCAACGCCCAGCAGGACAAGGGACGCGGCGAAGACGCGCTGCAGATCAGCAAGACCGTGCTCGAGAAGGTGCTGGTGCTGGCGGTGGCCCAGGAGGCCAACCGCGACGACACCAAGCCGAAGGTCGTGAGCGCGGTGACGCTTGAGCTCTCGCTCGAAGACTCCGAGAAGCTCGATCTGGCGCGCAGCGTCGGCACCCTGTCGCTCGTGCTGCGCAACCAGATGGACAAGACCACTGTCGCCACCCTGGGCATCACCAAGGGGCAGCTGTTCGGCGAGAAGAAGGACATCGTGCCGGTCTCCACCGCGGCGGCTCCGGATCGCCCGCGGGTGCGGCTGGCAGGTCCCGCCACGCCGCGAGCCACCGAATGCGTGGAGGTGATCCAGAGCGCCGCCCGTTCGGTCACCTGTTTCTGATCGTCCATCAGGAGGAACACCAAGTGCGCCCACTCACAACAACCATCGCCCGTCTGCTGGCGACCCTCGCGACAGTGGCGACCCCCGCCATGGCCGCGGAGGTCGTGGCAGCCGCCCCGGCCACGGCCGTCGCCATGCCTGCGCCTGCTGCAACCGCTGCAGCAGCAACTGTTGCGGCAGCACCCGCAGCCCCGGCCAGCCGGCGCTGCACCGCCATCATTCCGGACTCCGAGCCGACCTATGCCGTGCTCGGCAAGTCGGTGGTTATTCCGTTGAAGGCGCGTGTGGTGCGCATCGTGTTCGGCGGGCAGCCGCAGGGCCGGGCGGCCGCGCCAGCAGCACCGGCGCAGCCCGGAGCGGCGATGCCGGCGCCTAATGCGAACGTGGGCGACGGCGTAGCTGACATCGAGGTCACGCTGCTGAGTCCGACCGACCTGTTCTTCCGCGGCCGCCAGGCCGGCTCGATGAACGTGGTGCTGCAAAGTGCCGACGGCACCTGCTACATCAAGGATGTGGTCGTTACCGTCGACCCCGGGGCGCTGCAGTCCAAGCTGGCGGAACTGATGCCGGAAGAGAGCCGCATCCGAGTGCGCAGCGCAGAGAAATCCATCGTGCTCACCGGCGAGATCAGCGACGCGCTCAAGCTCGATGACGTGATGAGTCTGGCCTCGGCCTACGGCGCCGACGGCAAGAAGGTGGTGAACCTGCTGCGTGTCACTGCGCCACAGCAGGTCATGCTCGAAGTGAAGATCGCCGAGATCAGCAAGAACTTGCTGGACCGCCTTGGCGCACGGGTCGGGCTGGCCCGCTCCGGCAACGGTGGTCTCAACAGCTATTCGCTGATCTCCAATTTCCTGAGCGGCGGTGGCGGCCTGATCGAGGCGTTGAGGATCGGTCGCACGTCGATCTCCATCGACGGTCAGAAGGACGACGGCCTGGTGCGCATCCTGGCGGAGCCCAACATCATGGCCATCAGCGGCCAGCAGGCGAGCTTCCTGTCGGGCGGCAAGATCTTCATTCCGGTGGCGCAGAGCTCCTCCAGCGGCAATGGCACGAACATCACGCTGGAAGAAAAGGAGTTCGGCATCGGGGTCAAGTTCACCCCGACCGTGCTCAACGGCGGCCGCGTCAACCTCAAGATGGTCTCGGAGGTGTCGGACCTGTCGCAAACCGGCTCGCCTTTCACCACCATCGGCGGCGTGACCGCCGTGCTGCCATCGCTCACGGTGCGCCGTGCCGACACCACCGTGCAACTCAACGACGGGCAGAGCTTCGTCATCGCGGGGCTCATCAAGAGCAACGTCACGGAGTCCATCAAGCGCTATCCCGGGTTGGGCGAAGTGCCGGTGATGGGGGCGTTGTTCCGCAGCACGGAGTTCCAGAACGACCAGACCGAGCTGATGTTCGTGATCACGCCCCGCCTGGTCCGGCCGCTGGCCGAGTCGCCTCGCCTGCCGACCGACAACCACGTCGTTCCCAGCCGTGCGGAGGTTTATCTGAACGGCAGCCTCGAAAGCGCCACCCCGGCACCGGCCGCACCGGCCACCAATACCCAGTGAGGAGCATCACCATGTTCATCAAGTCGACGACTCTCGCATTGACGCTGCTCCTGGGCAGCGGATGCTCCCACGTCACTCCCAACTACGACGCGCGCTTTGGCGACGCGGTGCGCGACGCGAAAAAGAAGATGACGATCAATCCAGATGCCGGCAAGGACGGCAATCCGGTGGCGGGCATGGACGGCCGGGCGGCGCGGGAGTCGATGGTGCAGTACCAGAAGTCCTACAAGGCGCCGCCGCCGGCGGTGAACGTCATCAACATCGGTGGCGGGATTGGTGGTGGAGATAACGGCGGCGGGGGGCGTTAGGCGGCCCTCGAACGATTCTTGAATTCGATCAGAAAGGAGTTGCCACGCAAAGATAGAAGTCAATCAACCCAAGAACCAACGCAAGATTTTTCTGTTTTCTTACTGCAATTCAAAGGTGAAAAAATGAACCAACTTTTTGTCCGTGCCGGCAACTTCATGTCCTCGTTCGTCAAGGAAGAGGATGGTGCGCAAGTTATCGAGTACGCGCTCATCATCGCAGTCGTGTCGATCGCCCTGGTCATTGCACTGCAGGGCCTGACCACCGGAGGTTATTTCACAACCTTCATTAACCGCGTGGCCGCTTGCCTCCAGGGCAACATGGCCGTCTGCAACCCTTAAGCCCGGCAATCGCATTTATTGGAACGATGGCTATGGCGGTGGCGGTGGCGGGGCCGGCTTGTCCGTTGCCCGCCGCCGCCCAGTACAAAGCGAGGTGCTCATCATGTTCAAGTCATTCTTGCGGGATGAGAGCGGCGCTCAAGTGATGGAGTACGCGCTGGTCATTGCCGTGATCTCGATCCTGCTGGCCATCGCGTTGCGGCCATTGGTGACGGACACCGACCTCAGCAATGTTGTCGATCTCGTCCGCACCTGCCTTGGCGGCGTGACATGTGGCTGAAGCACAGAGATTTTTTGAACCGCCACCCACACACAGGAAGCCGATCATGAAAGTCCACACTTCCGGCCACAACCAAGGCGGCGCGGTAATCATCACCGTCGCTCTGGTCCTGCTGTTCCTCCTCGGGTTCATGGGCATCGCACTGGACTTCGGTCGCCTCTTCATCGTGAAAACGGAGCTGCAAACCGCCATGGACAGCTGTGCCCTGTCTGCCGCGCAGGAGCTCGACGGCGCCAGCGATGCGTTGACGCGTGCCACCAGCGCAGGAAAGACCGCGGCGGATCTCAACAAGATCAATTTTCAAGGTGGGGCGACCGGCATCGCCCAGACCGATATCGTGTTCAGCGACTCGCTGATCGGCACCTACAGCCATACCTTTACGCCCGTAGCGAATGCCAGGTACGCCAAGTGCCTGCATACGAAGCCGGGCATCGCGCCTTGGATCCTCAATGCCCTGGGCGCGTTCAGCGGAAGTGCTACTTATGGGGCATCGCACAGCGTGGCCGCAGTCGCCGTTGCCACCAGGGCTCCGTCCCAGTCCAACTGCCTCATTCCAGTCGGTATCTGCCAAAAATCCACCGCCCCCGGCTGGGGGTTCACGCGGGGGGAATGGGTCGAGGGCGTGACCAATGACAACGACGATGTGGAGTCCGGTCAGTTTCACTGGGTGGATTTCACCGGCAGCGGCGGCGGGGCGCGCGAGATCAAGGATCTCCTGACCAGCAGTGGGCAATGCGGTCTTCCCGGTATGGATACGAACGTCGGCAAGGCGGGCAAGACCAATGGAGCGGTTGCAGCGTGGAATACCCGCTTCGGCATCTATCAGGGCAGCCTCAACGCCGCGACTGCCATTCCCGATCAGACCGGGTACGCCTGGTATGCCGACAGCGCTGCCGCCGTGAATCCAGGCAGGTATGACGACCCCGGCTCGAACGGATTTGCCGCCAAGCGCAATTCATTCGCGCCTTACGAAGGGGACAACAAGAACCCCGACACCAAGAACCTCAAGACTCAGGGAAATTTCAATGCCACCGACTACACCAAGGGTGCCAATCGACGTGTGGTCACGACCGCGGTGGTCGACTGCCCATCGATCACGCTCAAGGGTTTCGGCTGCATGCTGATGCTGCATCCGCTGGAAAAGAATGCGAGCGGAAAGAAGTCGAAGATGTGGCTCGAGTTCATTGGCGATGCGACGCTCGCCGGCAGTCCATGCGCCACCGCGGGTTTGGCCGGCGGCACAAACGGACCCAGGGTCCCGACGCTCGTTCAGTAGGAGCTGGCATGAAAAAGAAACAGAACGGCGTGGCTCTGGTCGAATTCGCCCTGATTCTTCCCTTGCTGCTCATCCTGACGTTCATCACGACCGAATTCGGGAGGGCGCTGTACCAGTACAACACCATCGCGAAATCGCTGCGCGACGCCTCTCGCTATCTGTCCACCCAGGACCCGTCGATCGCAACCACGGATCCCTCCAAGATCACGACGGCCAGGAACCTGGTGGTCTATGGCAACCCGACCGGTGGCGGCTCGCCATTGGTCCTGGGCCTCGACATTTCTCACGTCCCCACCCCGACCTGGCAATTCAAGGGCAGCGGCCCGGCCATCAATACCGTGACCATCAAGGTCACGGGATACAAGTTCCGCCCGCTCCTCACCGGCGCGTTCGGGCTTGGTTTTGGTGATGCGAACGGGGAAATTCCCTTCGGGGATATCAGCGCCACCATGCGAGGTCAATCATGAATCGAACAAGACAGATGGGTGCGACCGCGGTGGAGTTCGCGCTGGTCCTGATGTTCTTCCTGACCTTCCTGCTGGGCATCATGGATTTCGTGCGCATGTTGTGGACGTGGAATGCAGCCGCCGAAGCGACGCGCTGGGGTGCGCGTGCGGCCGTCGTGTGCGACCGAAATGCCCCTGTCGTGCTTTCCAACATGCAGAAATTCCTACCCCAATTGACGGCAGCCAACATCAGCGTCGACTGGTACGACGCGGCAGGCAGCATCAGCGCGACCTGTACTTCCGCCAATTGCAGCGGCGTGAACGTCCGCATCGTCGATCTCGACTACCAATGGATTTCGCCCATCGGATTCGGAACTCGTTCTCCGATCCCGATGCCGGGTTTTTCCACCTACCTGCCGCGCGAAATCATGGGGCAGGACCCGAACAGCAACGCCGTCTGCTCCTAGCAACACTCCGGACACGACCATGACCATGAAGATCGCCATCGTTTCCCCCAATCCGAACCACCTGCAGGACATGCGCAAGGTGCTGGAGCCGCGCGGCCATGCGGTGTCGCTCTTCGAAGGCGGCAAGAGCCGGATGCAGGCGGTCGTCGACAAGGTCGCACCCGACCTGCTGCTGGTCGACGGCATGTGCTGCGACCCGCAGGAGCTCTCGCTGGTGGAGGCCCTGACCTTGCGGCATCCGACGGTGGCGGTGGTGCTGCTGTGCGCGATGCAGACGCCCGAGTTCCTGATTCACGCGATGCGCGCAGGCGTGCGCGAGGTGCTGCCGTCGCCCGCCGACACCGCCGCGCTCGAGGCCACCGTCGATCGCATCGCGCTCAAGATGGCCGGTTCGCAGGCGCGCAGCCCCGGGCGGGTGGTGGTGTTCATGCCCTGCAAGGGCGGCAGCGGTGCGACCTTTCTCGCGACCAACATCGCGCACCAGCTGTCGCGCGAGCGCTCGGTGCTGCTGATCGACCTGAACCTGCAGTTCGGCGATGCGTTGTCGTACGTGAGCGACCTGCGTCCGACCGCGACGATGGCCGACGTGGCACGCGACATCGGGCGCCTCGACGCCTCGCTGCTGGCGGCGAGCGTGGTGCGCGTGTCGCCCAGCTACAGCATCCTGCCCGCGCCCGAGGACCTGGCGCGCGCGATGGACGTCAAGGCCGAGCACATCGATGCCATCCTGCAGGTGGCGCTCGCACAGTACGACTTCGTGATCTTCGACCTCGGCACGCGCATCGACACGCTCACGCTGCGCGTGCTCGACCGCGCGGAGCGCATCTTTCCCGTGATGCAGACCAGCCTGCCGCACATCCGCAACGTGACGCGCCTGATGCAGGTGTTCAAGTCGCTCGGCTACGCCGCCGGCAAGGTCGAGCTGCTGGTGAACCGCAGCACCGGCGGCGGCGAGATCGGGTTGTCGGACATGCGCCGGTCGCTGCCCGGCGCGACGTTCACGACGGTGCCGGACGGCGGCAAGGACGTCGATGCGTCCATCAACCGCGGCGTGCCGCTGGCGGAGATGTCGCGCGGCAGCGCGCTCGCCAAGCGCCTCGACGAGATTGCCCGCACCCTCAGCCCGCGGCCGGAGGCGACGCCCGGCTTCATGGGGCGGCTGTTCCGCCGTGCCTGAGACAGGGCGGATTCCCATCAATACCCAGGCGGAGGTGCCAACATGTCATTCAGGGACCAACTCAATGCGATCGACAGCGATGCCGGCGCGCGCTCGGCGGGGCCGGCGGGGCCGGTCGTCGAGCTGACCGCGTCGCCCTTCGCCTCGGACACGTACAAGCTGCTGAAGGAGCGCATGCATCTGAAGCTGCTGGACCGCTTCGACCTGGCGGCGCTCGAAACCCTCCAGCCCGATGCCCTGCGGCAGGAAATCTCGACCATGGTCGGGCGGCTGCTGCAGGAAGAGCCCGAGGCGCTCAACGACATCGAGCGGCGCACGCTGATCCGCGACATCCAGCACGAGATGCTGGGCTTCGGCCCGATCGAGCTGCTGATGGCCGACCCGACCGTGTCGGACATCCTGGTCAACTCGCCCACCAGCATCTACGTGGAGCGGCGGGGCCGGCTGGAGCTGACCAACGTCAGCTTCACCGACGAGAAGCACCTGCTGCGCATCATCGACAAGATCGTCTCGCTGGTGGGGCGCCGCATCGACGAGTCCAGTCCCATGGTCGATGCGCGGCTGCCCGACGGCTCACGGGTCAACGCCGTCATCGCACCGGTGGCGCTGGACGGGCCGATGATGTCGATCCGCCGTTTCGCGAAGATCCCGCTGCGCATGAACAACCTCGTGAACGATCTCAAGTCGCTCACACCGCCGATGGCGCAGATGCTGGAAGGCCTGGCCCAGGCCAAGGTCAACATGCTGATTTCGGGCGGCACCGGGGCAGGGAAGACCACGCTGCTGAACATTCTCTCGGGCTTCATTCCGGAGACCGAACGCATCATCACCATCGAGGACGCGGCCGAGCTCCAGCTGCAGCAGCCGCACGTCGCGCGCATGGAGACGCGGCCGACGAACATCGAAGGCAAGGGCGAGATCACGCAGCGCGCGCTGGTGCGCAATGCGCTGCGCATGCGGCCCGACCGCATCGTGATCGGCGAGGTGCGCGGCGCCGAGGCCGTCGACATGCTGCAGGCCATGAACACCGGCCACGAAGGCTCGCTCACCACCATCCACGCCAACACGCCGCGCGATGCGCTGGCGCGGCTGGAAAACATGATCGGCATGGCGAACCTGAACCTGCCGCACCGCACCGTGCGCCAGCAGATCGCCTCGGCGATCACGGTGGTGGTCCAGGTGCTGCGGCTGATCGACGGGCGGCGCAAGGTCACCAGCATCCAGGAGATCACCGGCATGGAGGGTGAGATCGTCACCATGCAGGAGATCTTCACCTTCCACCAGACGGGCATGGGTCCCGACGGCCAGGTGCGCGGCCATTTCCACGCGACCGGTGTCCGGCCGAAGTTCATGGAGCGGCTGCATGCGTACGGCGTGGAGCTGCCCGACAGCATCTTCGATCCCGAAAAGCACTACGAATAGGAGCGCGCCATGTTCGACAACCTGGGTGGTGACACGCTGATCACGGTCGCGGTGCTGGTCTTCGTGACCGCGCTACTCATGATCGAAGGGGTCTATCTGCTGTGGCGGTCCTACAAGGGGCCCGACGCGCGCAAGATCGAGAAGCGGCTGCAGGCGATGTCCGCCGCGGTCGACCGCACGCCGCAGGCCCATCTCGCGAAGGAGCGCATGCTCAGTGACGTGCCCTGGATGCAGCGCCAGTTGCTGGCGCTGCCGCGGGCGCACCGGCTGGACCGTTTCATCCTGCAGGCAGGGCTGGACTGGACGGTGTCCAGCTTTTTGCTGGCCTGCGGTGCGCTCGGCGTGTTCGCGTTCTGCGCCGTGTGGCTGGCCCACCAGCCCGTGTGGCTGGCGCTTCTGGCCGGGGCCGTGGCGGCGGTGCTTCCCGTGCTGTACCTGCAGCATCAGCGCAGCCGCCGGCTGGAGCGCCTCGAGAAGCAGCTGCCGGACGCGCTGGACCTCGTGACTCGCGCCCTGCGCGCGGGCCATTCCTTTGCCAGCGGCGTGCAGATGATCGGCGAGGAAATGCCCGACCCGATCGCGACCGAGTTCCGCCTGGTGGCCGACGAGGTGAATTTCGGCGTCTCGCTGCAGCAGGCGCTGACCAACCTCAGCGAGCGCGTGCCGCTCACCGACCTGCGCTATTTCGTGGTGTCGGTGCTGATCCAGCGCGATTCGGGCGGCAACCTGACCGAGGTGCTGGGCAACCTGAGCCAGCTCATCCGCGCGCGCTTCAAGCTGCTCGCGCGGGTGCGGGTGCTGTCGTCGGAAGGGCGGCTCTCGGCCTGGATCCTGGGCATCATGCCGTTCGCCCTGGCGGCACTCATGAACATCTTCAATCCCGAGTTCATGTCGCCGCTGTGGACCGACCCGATCGGCCAGACGGTGCTGCGCTACATGCTGGTGCTGATGCTGGTGGGCATCGTGCTGCTGCGCAAGATCGTGAAGATTCACGTCTGAAGGAGAAGCGTCATGGCCATGTTGTTCCCCATCCTGGTTTTTCTGTCCGTGTCGCTGACGGTCATCGGCCTGGCGGTGTGGTTCTCCCCGTCGCGCACCGCGCAGCGGCTGCAGGCGGTGGCGATGCCGTCCGGCAAGTCGGCCTGGACCGAGACCGCCGTCAAGCTCGTCGGGCCGTTCGCGCAGCTGTCGTCGCCGACCGGCGACGCCGACCTGTCGCCGATGCGCGTGCGCTTTCTCAATGCCGGCATCCGCCACCCGGATGCGTACCTCATCTACTTCGGCCTGAAGACGCTGCTGCCGCTGGGCTTCGCGGCCGTCGCGTTCCTCATGCTGCGCGCGGCGGGTTCGGCGGGCGGCATGACGATGCTGCTGTGGCTGGCGCTGGCGGCGCTGGCCGGCTGCTACCTGCCCAACGCGCTGCTGTACCTTCGCATCCGCACGCGGCGCCGCGAGATCTTCGAGAACTTTCCCGATGCCGCCGACCTCATGCTGGTGTGCGTGGAGGCGGGGCTCGGACTGGACGCCGGGCTGGCCAAGGTCACCGAGGAAATCCAGATCAAGAGCCGGGCGCTCGCGCAGGAACTGCACTGGACCAACCTGGAAATGCGCGCCGGCGGCACGCGCGAGAAGTCGCTGCGCAACCTGGCGCTGCGCACGGGCGTGGAAGAAATAGGCACCTTCGCCACCATGCTGACCCAGGCGGACCGCTTCGGCACCAGCATCGGAGAGTCGCTGCGCGTGTTTTCGGACGACCTGCGCCACAAGCGCCAGGTGCGCGCCGAGGAGCTGGCGGCGAAGGTGCCGACCAAGATGCTGCTGCCGCTGGTGCTGTGCATCTTCCCGTGCATCTCGCTCGTGATCCTCACGCCGGCGGCGATCCGCGTGATCCGGATGATCGGGCCGATGCTGACCGGGCATCAGTAAGGGGCGGCGCACGCGGCGCGCAGCAGGCGCCGCCGCAGCGCTTCAGGAGGCCAGCGCGTCGAGCTGGTGCTTGATCGCGTAGATGTACAGCTCGAGCCGGTTCGTGACGCCCAGCTTCTGGTAGATCGCGCACAGGTGGTTGCGCAGCGTGTGCTCGGTGACGAAGGCACGCTCGGCGAGCGCCTTGTTGGAGGCGCCGCATCCGGTCGCGACGATGCGGATGATCTCGCGCTCCTTGTGCGTCAGCGTGGCCTGGCGCGCCGTGTCGGGGTCGGCCTTCGGCGGCTTCCTGGCCGACGTGAGTTCGGAGAAGACGCGGCCCATGGTCTGCGCGTCGACGCACAGCTCGCCACGGAACACGCGCTCGATGGCGTCGAGCAGCTGCTGCGCCGAGGCGTCCTTGCCCACCACGCCGCGCGCGCCGCGCAGCACGGCCAGGTCGAGCGTGCGTTGTTCTTTCTCGGCCGTCAGCACCATCACGCGCGACACCTCGTTGGTCAGTAGCCGGGGCAGGATGTCCAGCGCGCTGTGGCCGTCCAGGTCGAGGTCGAGCACGATGACATCGGGTGCGAGGCTTTGCGCCGTGGCCACCGCCTCGTCGCAACAGCTGGCCGTGCCGACCACCTTCATGCGTGGCTGCTCGCCGTCGATCAGCTTCGACAGGCCCCACAGCATGGTCTTGTGGTCATCCACGAGCAGCACGGCAATGGGATGGTCGGGATGGTCGAGGGTTTGCATGACGGACTCCTTCCTGTGTCTGCGGCGGGCGGTCAGATCGGGATTTCGATCCGTACCGCCGTGCCGCCATTCGCGCATCGGTCGACATGCGCCTGGCCGCCCAGGGCCGCGGCGCGCTCGGTGAGGGAGCGGGGGTGGAAGGCGGTGAAGCTCTCCTGGCAGGCGTCGTTCTCGATGCACAACGCCAGCTGGCCGTTCTTGCAGTCGATGCGCACGCTGCCGTGGCGCGCATGGGTGTGCTTGCAGATGTTGTTCAGCCCTTCGCTGACCATCTGCAGCAGCTCCGCGGTGACCCGGTCGTCCAGGTGCAGCGGGCCGTCGATGGCCATCACGATGTCGATGTCGATGCCGTACAGGCCCTTGATCCGCGCGGCCTGGCGCTCCAGGTGGGGCCGCACGAGCCCGCCGGGATCGTCGTTCGCACCGTGCCTGACTTCGCCCGCGTAGCGGCGCAGGTCGGCGATCACGCCGTCGGCCACGTCCGCGAGCTTGTCCAGGTCTTCGCGCAGCGGGTTGTCGGCGGCGGCCCGCTTGCGCAGCGCGCACAGGCCCATGCGCAGGCCGATGTAGGGCTGGATGGCGGTGTCGTGCAGGTTGAGCGCGATCTTCAGGCGCTCCGTCGACGCGGCTTCCGAGGCCATGCGGTCGAGCACCTCGATGGTCTCGATGACCGGGAAGATCTGTTCCATGAGGTGGGCAAGGAACAGCGCGTCGGACTTGCCCAGCCGCCCGTCGCGCGACGAGATGAACACCCGGCCTTCGCCCAGGCGCATCGGCAGCGGCGCGCTGATGAAGGCCCGCGCCTCCAGCAGGGCGGCGATGGTGGTGCAGTGCGCCGCGCCGGCTTCGTCGGCGCTGCGCCAGGCGGTCGTGCCGGCTTCGAAGACACGGTGCTGCGCGCGCAGATGGTTCAGCGGCCAGGGCAGGCGGCTGCTCAGCACGACGCTGTCGGGCGCCAGGGCCATGAGCGGCGACTCCGCGAGGCGACCGATGGTCTCGATGCTCACCTGCTCGCAGGTGTCGTCCTCGCGCAGCGTGCGCAGCAGCCAGGTGCCGGTGGCGAGGTCGCGCGTCAGCAGGATGCAATGGCTGGCCCGGAAGAAGGCCAGCGTGCGCTCCATCGTGCGGGCGATGGTGCGTCCGGCGCCGAAGCGCGGGTTCGACAGCTGGCTCACGTCGCCCAGGAGCGCCAGGCGCCGTTGCAGCGCCAGCTTGGAGCCGCCCCAGTACACGATCATGTGCCCGAGCGCCAGCAGGAAGGCGGTGCGCATCAGCAGCTGCGACGTGTCGCCCGTGCACGTGACCAGCCCGCAGGCGGTGAACGAGGCGACCGAGGCGATCGTCACGCGGGCGCCTTCCTCGAAGCCCCAGCGGAACGAGGAGGTGAGGATGGCGAAGAAGTAGAAAAGGAAGAACAGGCTGTGGGTGCCGTCGGTCACCGCCACGATCAGCGTGAACCACAGCACGTCGGACCAGTGGATGGTCCGGCCCTGGAAGTAAGGCCGGCCCACCGCCGTGCAGACGTGGATCAGCAGGCTGTGAAGGATGTAACCGAGGAAGGCCAGCCAGACTGCCGGGGCGACCTGCTGCCGGCTATCGGCGGCGTCGACCGTGATCGCCAGCAGGGCCGAGATCGACAGCACGAGCCGCATGCGTCCCACCATGAGCGCATCCGCCGCCAGGCTGGCGTCGATGCTGGGGGCGGAGCCGTGCGCTCGCATGGGGATGCATCCGGTGCATGGACCATGTCAGGCACCGCGGGAGATCGCGGTACGGACGGGAGCACTCGGCAGTGACAGTTTGGAATACATTTTTCTTGCCAGAGACCACAACGTGTGACGAGTTCACATTACTACTTTGGTGTTCAGATGCAATTGAAATCTCGTTCCATTAACGTTTGGTAACTATATTTGCATTTGATTGCATGCGGATAAATGAGACCGCAGCAGAGGGCGGCGAGAGGGCGCGGCGCCGGTTGGGGAGGCCTCGGAGAGGGCGAGGTACCTCAACGGGGCGTTCGCCTGCCTTGGCGAAGGCGCAGGCCGCGGGGTAACCCCGTTGCGCGGCCTCAGGGCAGGAACAACAGCATCCCGTACACCGCAAACAGCATCAGGTGCATGAGCCCCTGGATCGGCGAGGTGCGCTGCCCGTTGAAGCTCAGCAGGCTCAGCACCGCCGTCACCGCGAACAGCAGGGTTTCGGCGCCCGAGATGCCCATGAGCACCTGCTTGCTCGTGACCAGCCCGATGACCAGCACGGCCGGCACCGTGAGCCCGACGGTGGAGACGAAGGCGCCCAGGCACAGGTTGATGGCACGCTGCATCTCGTTGTTCATCGCGGCGCGCACGGCGGTGATCGACTCGGGCGTGAACACGATGATGGCGATGAGCACGCCGCCCACGGCCGCGGGCGCGCCGGCCGCCGCAATGCCGTAGTCGGTGACCACGGCGAGGTAGTGCGCGAGCAGCACGATGGGCAGGATCATCGCGAGCAACAGCAGCGAGCGAACGACCACGGCGCGCTTGTCCAGGCGGGCGTGGTCGGCCTGCGCGGCAGGCGAGGGCGCGGTCGCCCGCACCGACATCCGCCCCGGCGCCGGCTGGATGAAGAAGCGCTGATGGCTGCGCATCTGCATCCAGAGAAACGCGCCGTACAGCACGGCCGTGAGCACCGACATGCCGATCGCCTGCACCGGCGTGAACTCGCCCGTGCCCGAGGTGTGGTTGGGCAGCACCAGCGCCGTGCCGGTCAGCGGCACGATCATCGACAGGTAGGCGCCGGCACCCTGCGCGTTGTATTCCTGGTCGCCGTGGCGCGCCGCGCCCGCGATCAGGCAGACGCCGATGACGAGGTTCAGGATGATCATCATCACGGCGAAGATCGAGTCGCGCCCGATGGTCGGAAACTCGCCCGGGCCCAGCAGCACCGAGGCGATGAGGATCACCTCGATCGACACGATCGAGAGCGTCAGGATCAGCGTGCCGTACGGTTCGCCCAGCTGGTGCGCCAGGTGGTCCGCCTCGCGCACCACGCCGAACGAGGCGGCCAGGATGGTGACGAACAGCGCCAGGAAGACGCAGCCGGCCACCACGGGGCTGATCGGCGCAGCTAGCCAGCGGTCGCCGAAGGCCACGAAGAGCCCGACCACGAGCCAGGCGGCGGCGATCAGGGCCCAGGTGGCGGGCGGCACGAGGCGGGCGGGGGAGGGTGTTGTTGTCATGGGCGTTGTCACTCCGACATCAAGAGGGAAGCCAGGGCCAAGAGGCCGCTGCCGGCGAGGCTCAGCCCGCTGGCGGCCCACAGGGCTTTCACGTCGCGTAGCTCACAGCCTTCGCGGCGCGCATGCCATGCAGCGTAGGCCAGGGCCACCGCCATGGTCAGCGCGGGCCAGTGCAGATCAAGACCGTTCATCGCGCGGCTCCCGACGCGCGTGCGCGCGGGCATTCGGCGCGGTAGGACAGCCGGGTCGCGCCCGTGCGCACGTGCAGGCGCACGGTGCCGAGCGTCAGCCGGAAGGCATCCGGCACGGTGGCACGAGAAAGACGGAAACGGGAGAAGAAACGTTGCGCGGCGAGGCGCCAGGAAGGGAGCAGTGCGGCCATGTCGAAACTTCGCGAGAAGTCAGGAAAGGGCCGTCCCTTGCAAGGTGGGGGTGCAAGACCGAGGTCGTCCTCGGCCCGGTTCGCACAGGGCGCGCGAACGAAAAAATGATAGCAGGGAAATCGGAACTGGCGCCCTCAGCCCCCGCGTGCGCGCACCTGGGCCGCATGCAGGAGGCGGGCGCTGTCCACCTTCTGCTTGGACAGGAGCCGCATCTTGCTGCAGCTCGAGCAGCGGTACAGGCGCAGCCAGGGCAACAGGCGCATCCACCCTCTGCGCGGCTGGCGGTCCATGTCAGCAAGGTGGCAGGGGCAGGCGGAAACCGAATGAGTCGACGACATTTGTCAGAGTGACCATGCTGTCCAGATCCCACCCTGACCAAGCTCTGCGGCTCTTCGGCTACTGGGAATTGAAAGTATTCATTCTTACGAAAAATGTAAACAAGAACACTCACCTGTTCTGGGTATTCGGTGGCCTTCCCTGCGTGCTTGCCGGCGCGCCACTGACAGCAGTTCGCACGGCAAGAGTGCGCCGGAAGTGTGGCGCGCATCCCCTTGCGCAACACCTTCTCGTGCGCGACGAGGTCATGTGCAACTGCCGCCACCAACACGCCTCTTTTTACAAGTTCGACGAATTAAAAGTTTGAACTTTTGGCTCAATTGCATTTTGATTCCTGTGAATTTCCAACGGTTTGATCTCACGCCTTAACAAGGCGTAATTTAAATCGGGCCAGTCCATCACTCGATTGGAAAACGAATGGCTTACTCGCAATTTTCCTGCGAAAACTCCTCTGGCACGCGTGAGAAAATAGAGATCAAATAGAAAGAAAATTAACCTTCACATGATCAGGCACGGAGCGTGCCTGATGTATTTGGATGCAATTGAGAAATGCGCGTGATTGCGCGCCTTTCTTGAAAAAAGAATCAAAAGGGGGGGAGTCCGCGTGAACCACATCGTGGCGAGATTGTTCTTGCACAGTCGCATCCGATGAGCGACGCGTCGAGCCCTCATCTCGCGGAGCTTGTCGCCGACCGGCAGCACGACCGGCTGCTGCGACTGTCGTTCCCCCAGGGCGGGGAGCCCGCAGGTGGCGACCTCGTGGTCAACACACTCTCTGCGTCCGAAGGCCTGTCGCGCGACTTCGATTTCACGGTCGGGCTCCTGAGCAGCAATGCCGATCTGGCACTCAAGGACCTGCAGGGCAAGATGCTTTGCGTCGAGCTGGTGCGCCCCGACGGAACGCTTCGCTATTTCACCGGCATCGTCTTCGAGTTCCGGCTCGTGCGCACGGACGGCAACCTGGCCTTCTATGAAGCCAGGCTCGGCCCGTGGTTGAAGTACCTGCGGCTGCGCGCGAACAATCGCCTCTTCCATCGCCAGACGCTGCGCGCGCAGACCGAGGCCATCTTCGGCGACTACGGCGTGCTACCCCGATGGGAGTGGCTCGTTCGCGGCGACGACGCACCTCACACGATGGCCGTTCAGGGCGGCGGGGCCGGTGGGGAGACTGACCACAACTACCTGCATCGGCGCTGGGAGGCGGCGGGCTACAGCTACTGGTACGAGCATTCGGCCGAGGGTCACACGCTGCACGCGTGCGACGACAGCACGCTTGCCAAGGCCGTGGATGGTTCGGTGCCGGAGATCCGGTTCCAGAACGAAGGTGGTGCGCAAGAAGAAGATGGCATCGGCCAGTGGAGTGCGGTGCGCGAGCTGGTCTCGGCGCAAGCGGCCGTCAGCGCCTTCGACTTCAAGAACGCGCGTCCGCAGCATGCCTCTATGCCCAGTAACAACCAGCAGGGGGATGTGCCTCACCTGGAGGTGCATGAGTACGGTGGCGCGCGTCACTTCAAGACGTCGCTCGAAGGCGAAGGTGTGGCACGTCGGCGCATCGGCGAGATCGAGGCGAAGGCCAAGCGCTTCGAGGCGCAGGGCAACAATCGATTCGTGCTGCCCGGGCGCTGGTTCCGGCTGACCGACCACTTCGGACGCACGCAAGGCGAAAGCTCTGAAAGCGAATTCCTCGTCCTTTCGGTGGAGCATCGCGCGAGCAACAACTACCTGCAGGAGCCCGCCACCGCGGAGGGCAAACCCAAGGGGTCGCGGGCCGAGTACAGGAACAGTTTCGTCTGCAGCCGCCGCTTCGTCCCGTGGCGCCCCGGTCGCGGCTTCCACAGCGTGGAGCAGCGCGTCATGGCGCCACAGACGGCGACCGTGGTGGGGCCGTCTGCCGAGGGCAGCATCCACACCGACGAGTACGGCCGTATCCGGGTGCAATTTCACTGGGACCGCGAAGGCCAGAGCGACGAGCGCAGCTCCGCGTGGGTGCGTGTGATGAGCCTGTGGGCCGGCGGCGAGACCGGGGCGGTCTCCACGCCCCGCGTCGGCTCGGAAGTCATCGTGCAATGCCTGGACGGCAACCCCGATCACCCGATCGTCATGGGGGTGGTCTACAACGCGCAGCGCATGCCGCCGTGGAAGCTGCCCGAGCAAAAGGCCCTCATGGGCCTCAGAAGCCGTGAACTCGCGGGCGCCAGCGGCAACGAGGCCGGCGGCAAGAGCAACCACCTGCTGCTGGACGACACCGAAGGCAAGATCCAGGCACAGCTCAAGAGCGACCACGACAGCAGTTCCCTGAGCCTGGGGCACATCACGCGCGTCGAAGACAACGCCGGGCGCAAGGACGCCCGGGGCCAGGGCTTCGAGCTGCGCACGGACGGCCACGGCGCCATCCGGGCCCAGGACGGGCTCCTGATCAGCACCGAGGCGCGCGCCAATGCGCAGGCCCACATCACCGACATGGGCGAGACGGTGCAGCGCCTGACCCAGGGACGGGAGCTGCACGAGGGCTTGAGCGAAGCGGCGCAACAGGCCAAGGCGCACGAGGCCGGCGACCAGGACGAAGTGACCCAAAGCCTGAAGGCGCAGAACGATGCGATCAAGGGTTCTGGCGGCGGCAACAAGGCCGAGGGCGAGTTCCCCGAACTCAACGAGCCGCATGTGGTGCTGGCCAGCCCTGCGGGGATCGAGGCCACCACGGGTGGTTCGATTCATCTGGTGAGCACCGAGCACCACGCGATCACCAGTGGGGCGCACACCAGCATTGCGGCGGGCAAGAGCTTGCTGGTCAGTGCCAAGGACGCGGTGCGCATCGCAGCCTTCGAGAAAGGCATGCGGCTCATCGCCGCCAATTCCGACATCGACATCCAGGCCCTGAAGGACAACATCAACATCCTGGCCAAACTGGACGTCAAGGCCGAAGCCAACAAGATCACGATCACGGCCAAGGAAGAAGTGATCATCAACGGCGGTGCCAGCTACACCCATTGGAACGGAGCAGGCATCGAGAACGGCACCAAGGGCATCTGGCGCGAGCATGCGGCTTCCCATATCACGACGGGCCCCAAGAGCCTGCCGGTGCCGGAGATGCGTTTACCTCAAGCCGTGTGCAAAGAGTGCATGGCAAAGGCTGCAGCGCGCGCTGCCGCAGTGGCACCCCGGCAGTGACCGTGTCAGCGTATCCAACCCAACAAGCGACGCCGGTCGACGGCGGTCTGCAGCCGCACGAGCCCGTGGCGTTCAACAAGGAAGTCGCGCAGACGCTGGTGCATGACATGGGTGTGCTGCTGGCGTGCAGTGCAAGCATGCCGCGCTACGCCTTGGTCGAACTTGGCCAGTGCGAGATGGCCGGTCGCGGGGCCATTGCCCTCGGTGTCCAAACGCATGGGCTGGAGGTGGAGCGCTTGTTCGAAGGCACGCCCGAATCCGAACTGGCCGATCAGGGGCCATGGCTGATCCGGTTTCCGGTACAGCCTGCGGGCACTCTGCTGGAGACGCTAGCACTGCATGCGGGCGTTCATCATGCGTTGAGCATGGTGGCCTCACCCCTGGCGTTGGGCGATCTGGCGAACCACATGAGAAGCTGGTTGGAAGGCCTGATTCCACCGGACCCAACGATCGAAGGCGACGAATCCTGCGGTGCCGTGCTGCGTTGGTTTGACCCACGCATCGGGCTGGACATGCCCGGCTGCTGGCCCGCAGCGGATCGCCAGCAATTCATGCAGGCATTTCGTTGGTGGGCCGCCTGGCGTGCCGATTTCTCACCGCGCTTGATGCAGGGGCCCAGTTTCAACAGGGCAGCCCCGCGCGCCGAGCCGCTGCCGCTTGACCAGATGCTGCTGCTGGCACTCGACCAACTCAACACGGCAGAAACCATGCTCGCTTCCGTGCGTGAAAACGACATCGAGCCCGGTGAACTCGATCACATGGCGCCGGCGTTGCAACACTGCCTGGCGCATCAGTTGCGTGACGATGCCCGGCGTCTTGGCTTGGACGACTGGGCCGATCAATACATGTTGCTGGCCATGGGGTTGCGCCTGCACCCCGACATTGCCGACGCACAGGCGCTGCAGCCCATCCTTGCCGCTGCGGCGACGGGAGAGCGAGGCCTCGGTGCCGCCATTGCGGACATCGACAACGCGGAGTGGCAAGACCTGGTCGAAGAGGCGCCGCAGGTGCTTGCGCTGCATTCGCACGCACTGCTCGAACCCCTGCGCCAACGACGTCTCGCTGCCGTGTCCGCACACCCCTTTCACATCCCGCGCACCGACGTTCGCTGAATCATGGCCACCGTTCCCAACCTCGGCAGCAGCGCTGCCAACGCGCAATCCGCCAAGAGCCGCATCCCGGGCGTTTGTGATTGCAGTGACCCGGTCGACAAATCGGCGCTCATCCTCTATCCGAGCCTGGGGACGCCGTTGCTGCTCAAGGAAGGGCAGACCAAGTGCAGCATCTTCATCGTCGGCGAGTCGAGCTTGAAGGCCGCCTCGGGTGCAGGCGGCCTCATCCCCGCGCCTGCGCCCAACCTGCATGTCTTCGTCGACCGCCATTTGCGGCTTTACTCCATCAAGGAGAAGGGGACCCAGACCGACACGACCACCGGCACGCTGTTTGGCGATGGCAATGCCTGTGCAACGGCCCCGCAGCACATCAAGGCCTGGCGGGTCGGCCGCTTCGGAGCGGGGGTGCTCATCAAGGATCGCCATCGGCGGCCCTTTGCCACCATCGCGCCGATGGCGGCCCAGGTCTACAAGGACCTGCAAGGCGGCGACGTCTACGAGATAGAGATCGATCTGAAGGCCGCGCCGTTCCAGGGCATCAATTCGGGCAGCTTCATGAGCTTTGCCTGGATGGTCAAGCTCAACGACGCCGGCAAGCAGCTCCTGCCCAACGCCACGCACGCCGAGCCGCAGGACCTGATGATTGCCAAGTTCCTGCGGGAGCAGTCCACCAAGGACCCTTTCCACTTCGCGAACCTCCACGAGTTCGACCTGTCCAAGGGCGCCCGCACCACGGCCAACCAGTTGCCTCCGCAAAAAAATGGCTCGGGCGAACGCCTGCAAAGCTGGCACCCCGTGAAGTACATGCCTGCACGCCCTCTGAAGCTGGGCCACCTCTCCGACGTGCACGTGAATGTTCGCCATACCGCGATGGGCAAGAGCATGGCCCAGGTGCTCGAAGGCGATGTGGCCGATGTGAAATGGAACACGCCAGTCGGCACCAAGGTGTGCAACAGCTTCGATGCGCTGCGCGCGTTGTTCGAGAAGATGGCTTTGGGTGGCGACAAAATCGAGAAGGCCGATGCGGTGCTGCTCACCGGCGACCTGATCGATTTCAACCGCAACCTCAACCCGGCGCAGGTCGCTGCAGGAAAAGCGACGGGCAACAAGGCCATCGGCGAGCAATGGAAGAGCTTCAACCTGCTGGCGAACATCGATGACCCGGCCAACGGCAAGAGGCTGTACCCGCGCGGGCTGGACGACATGCTCGTGTTCAGCCTGGTGCGTGAGATGTACCGCAAGCACAGCCTGCCGGTCTTCATGACCAGCGGCAATCATGAGGCGTACCAGGTGCCCTATGGCATCAGTGCGCGGGTGGAGGCCGGGGCGATGGACAACTGGGCTTTCAAGCTGGGCGTTCTGGAGGCTGCCACCAAAGGCAGCAACGTGGACGATCTGCTGGGAAAAGGCGCCTCGGCAAGCGTACAAGCGGGCGTCCAAGCCCTGGGTGGGCCGCTCTTCGGGCGGTGGCTCAACAGAAGCGTCAAGGGCGCAGTGAAAAGCCGGGCCAGTGCCGAAGTGGCCGAGCACAAGAAGGACCTTGAAGCCGCCAGCGCCTGGACACGCGGCAAAGCCAATGAAGGCATGAGCCGCGATCACAACATGACCATCTACGAGGCTTGCCTGGCCTACGGCCCCACCTATGGGCAGGCGCTCACGGGCTTCAACTTCAACGGCGGCCAGTTCGACTGGTTCTATGCCCTGTTCACGCCGCTGGCCGACGTCACGGTTGCGTATGGCGCGCACAGCGATGACAAGCACGGCAAAGGCACGTTGCAAACTCTCGCCGCCCTGGGCTGGGGGACCTCGGAGAACTTCAAGAATATTACCGACCTCGATAGCAAGGACGGTGGTGTTGATCGGCAAGGCGCAGGCATCCTGCCCCGGGCGGTGGAGTCGTTCAGCGACGACCAGCTCGCTCTGCTCAAACAGGCGGCAGCTTACAAGGAGGCGAGCAAATCAACACTGACGGTTGCGAGCCACTTCACCATCGTCAGCTTTGATGAACCCGAGCCCTTCAGCAACGTGGACAAGGCCGAGGACCGGTGCAGCTTTGTGCCCCATAACGGGGCGACCGGGGTGGGCCTGAAAGCCGCGTTCAACCAGGTCAATGTCGGCACGTGCGAACGCAATCAGGCCGTCTATCTGGAGCACTACGTCAACGTGCCTGGCCGGCGCGGCAAGGGCCCTGGGGCGGACTGGCATCTTGCGGGCCACAGCCATCGCTCGGGGGTGTACAAAGTGCGATGGCAGCAGGACAACGCTCGTGCCGTCGCCACGCGGCGTGTGCAAATCTACAGTGCCAAGGATCCCGGTATCCACGAGGTTCAGACGGTGCCGCCGGATACCGAGACAGCCCTGATCGTCAGCAGTTGTGGTGGTCCGATCGGCTACCAGAACCTGGACGGCGAACTCAGCGCATGGACGGGGCGGCCACCTGCGGGCACTTTGCTGGACCCGGTCACGGGCAGGATCAGCCAGGTCAGCACCAGTCGCTGCCGCATCGAAGACGGCCGGGCGTACAACGAGAAGCCGAGGCTGTGCGTGGCGCTGGACTACCTGCATGTGATGAGCGGCCTGCCGGAGAAGGGCAATATCGTCAAGCCACTCGAGTTCGGCGACATCTCGCGTTTCGCCACAGGCAACACGCAGATCCCGCTTCGATTGAGTCGACAGATGAAGACGCTCAACTGTATTGTGAGCTTGACGCTGTGGGTGTTTGAGGGCGGAAAGGATGCGGCTGGTGACGACGTTCGCAAATGGCACCGCGTTGGCACCAAGCTGGACAAGCTTGGTTCTCCCAGCAGCGCGACGATCAGCAACGAGGGGATGGCGGCACTCTCCAGAGCCTTTGCAACAGGTGTGGTGGGCAAGCAGACCGATTCGGCATTCCGGCGCATCCAGGCGACCTTTTGCGAGGTGGGTCTGCGAAAGCCAGAACCGATGAAGGCAGACGAAGACTGGGCCAAGGACATGCAATGCACAGATCCGTGGGTTTTTCCGATCAGTGTGGTGAGCCTGAACGCAGGGAGAACGATGTCCAATCTTGTGCGTGTCGGCGGAGAGAAGGGGGAGGTGCCGGATTGGAAATGGTTGGCCCAGACTTTCGAAGACAACGGCTACATCGACCCCAAGATCGCCATCGCTGGCAAAGCCTCAGCCGCAGGAAAAAACAAGCCATGACCCGCAGGCGATTTCTCAAACTTGGCGCCGCGATGGCGGGCGCTGTTCTGTACGGATGTGAAATGAGCGGCAAGAAGAACATCAAGGATTTCGGCAAGACCTTCGACTATCTGAGCGATCCGGCGCTTCGCAAGAGGGACATGGGCGATGCGCAACTTGTGGTGGAAGGCGCCGAGTTCAGCGGCGTCAAATTCCAGGGTCAGGAATGGCGAAACATCAAGTTCGTCAATTGTGATTTCGTCGGTGTCTACGACATCAAGCAGGCACTGATTGCGCAATCGAGCTTCGAGGGGTGCAAGTTTGCAGGCATCTTCAATCTCGGCGTGTTGAAGCAAGTGCGGTTCGTGCGCTGCCTGATCAGCGGCTCCAGCCATGTGGTCGGCGACACAGGCAGCTTGGACGTGACGTTCGAGCAATGCGAGCAGATTGGCGAAGATCCCGAGCCCAACCATTGGGGGAGTTTCGGTAGTTACGGTGAAGTCGCATTCATCAAGTGCAAGGCCAAGTGGACGAATGTGACGGGCGAGACCAAACACTTGATTCGCGACTGCGACTTCGAGAGCGTCGATTGCAGCGTCAGCAAAGACGGCGGTGGATCGGCAGTGCTGATCGAGAACTCACGCCTTCTCGGAGGTTTTGACATGAGGCCTGCCACGCTGTTGTCCCTCACCATCCGAGACACCACCATCGAGGGCACCTTCAACTTGACGAACGCGACGGTCAAGGGCGACATCCTGATGGAGCGAGTGACTGCGGGTGTGATCCTCGGCTACGTCAAGAACGCCAACAGTTTTACTGTGCGAGACAGCAAGATCACAGGCAACGGCATGGATGTGTTCGAGGCCTTCGCAGGTGGGATCAGGACGATAGAGATTGACAACACGGTATTTGGTGTTGGGGTGCGGAGGGGGGGGAATGGAACTGATGGGGTGACGATCGCGGGAGGCACTGGTGCGGACCTAAGCAAACCACGCGCACGTATCACCGAAAGCCTCGTCATTCGAAACAGCAAGATTCCGCAACTACGAAGCCATCATGTCTCGGTCGTTCGCATGCAGTTGGATCGTGTGGAACTTCGAGATGTCGATTTAAGCAGCAACCTGATCGACAGGCTCGAGATGAAGGATGTCGCGATTGCAAATGACTTGGACCTAACCAACACCCAAGTCAAAGAGTTCAAACAAAGCGGGATGACCGACCTAAAGAGGTTAGGCCGCAGCTTGAAGCTGGAAGGCTCCAACATCAAGCTGCCACGTTGAGGCGCGAGAAGGCTGCGAATGTCCGATCAGCGCGGTGAGAACGAATGCAAGAAGAACGGTGTCCGATCTGGGGTGTGTCGGCGGGGCACGCTCGCACTGATCGCAGTCGCGCTGATTGTTGTCGGCCCAGTGCTCTGCGGGCTCTGGATCGGGTACCGCCTCTACTACGGGCTCGGTGCCATCGGCGGGGTGCGCGGTGTGCAAGTTCCCGACACCTACGATGGGCTGCTGTGGGCCGGCATGGCTGCCATCGCGTATGGCATCTGCCTCGGCGTCGTTGCGGCTCTCAACGTCAAGGCCAGGTGGGCGGCTGTCGCATTCGTTGCGGCCATCGCCTTGTTTCAGGCCTGGGGGATTGGCAACAAGCGGGCATCAGAGCAGTTCGCTGCAAAAAGACTCATGCAAGATGCAGTGGAAATCGCACCGTGGGAGGCTGCCTTTGAGTTGCAGACGTCGAAGATCCGAAAGGCAATCGATGCTGACGACCTCGGTGCACTGTCTGATGCCGGGAAAACTTGCTTGTCCTTGTACAGGACCATACCGTCACACTTCCAGGGCCGGTTCCGTTCAGGCGAGTGCCGAGTGGAGGAAAGTCCTGGCGACGTGGCTTACACAGGCTTGCTCGGCGAAGCGTTCAAAGCCAATGCATGGCGCGTGATGGACCACTACCTGACACAGATCGAAGCGCAGGCGTCTGCGAGCGAGCGCCCATCCTGGCGGGGCGATTCACCTGACCTGGAGCAGCCCCACTGCGTGGTGCGGCTCGCGCAACGGGACGATCTCACGCCATGGCTGATGCCGCCGATCGACCTGCGCCGAGTCGAGCACTTGCGAGCCGTCGGCGCCGAGGAGGAGGTTCAGAAGCCCCTGCAGACGGAAATGCTTGACGTGCTCGCCAAGCATCGGGCCCCTCCCTTTCGGGTTGGAGAGGAGGCGCTGCAACATCTTTTTGTCTATGCCCTGAGCCAGCGTCGCATGGATGTTGCCCAGGCCATCCTGGAGCGGGCGAAAGGACGGTTCAAGTGGTGCGTGGGAGGAATGCGCGCCACAGATCTCGCCGCTGCGGTCGCGCCAAGAACAAGAGGGGATCCGATCTGGGCAAGGGGTGAGAGAGCGGTGTTCAGTGCCATCGCTGGCTGGCCCGAAGAGAAATGGCAGGAGGCGGCAAGTGATTACCTGCATGCTGTGAAAAGAACGGGTCAAGACGATGCTGCGTCAGGAAAGCAAAGCCTTGCCGAATGCCAGAAGGTGGCGGGGCGCATCGCAAGCACGAGGCCTGCGAAGAATCGAAGGGCCCTCGTCGCGAGCTGTGCGACCTGAGGCGTTGTGACGAGCATGGCAGATACCGGCAGGCCGCCACCCGATGGCGGTGGTCTTCAACCAGTTTTCTTGTGAGGGAGTAGAGCCAAATGGCCGAAGGTATCCAGAGCGGGGGGGCATTTCTCGACCGTCAGCACGACCGGCTGCTGCGCCTGTCGTTTCCCCAGGGCGGCGAACCTGCAGGTGCGCGGCTTGTCATCAACCGGCTAGACGCCCGCGAAGGCGTGTCGCGCGACTTCGAATACACGGCCGAGCTGCTCTCGAGCAATGCCGACCTGGTGCTCAAGGATCTGCAGGGCAAGATGCTGTGCATCGATCTCGTGCGTGCGGACGGCAGCCTGCGCCACTTCACCGGCATTGTCTTCGCCTTCCGTCTCGTCAAGACCGACGGCAACCTTGCCTTCTACGAAGCCCGGCTTGGTCCGTGGTTGAGATACCTGCGCTTGCGCTCGAACAACCGCCTGTTCCACCGCCAGAACCTGCAAGAGCAGACTCAGGCCATCTTCAACGACTACGACACCTTGCCTCAATGGAAGTGGCAAGTCCGCAGCGAAGACCTCCCCATCACCATGGCCGCTCAAGGCGGAGGTGCCCAAGGCGAGAGCGACCACAACTACCTGCACCGGCGCTGGGAAGCCGCCGGCTACAGCTACTGGTACGAACATACAGCCCAAGGCCACACCCTCGTTCTCGCCGACGACACCACACTGGCCGAAGCCGTGGACGGGCCGACGCCCGACATCCGCTTCCAGCGCGAAGGCGGCGCCCAGGAAGAAGATGCCATCCACCAGTGGAGTGCTGCACGCACCCTCGTGTCCGGGCACACGGCCGTCAGCGCCTTCGACTTCAAGAACCCGCGAGCCCAGCACGCCGATACCCTCAGCGGCAACCAGCAAGGCGACGTCCCTCAGCTGGAAGTGCACGAATACGGCGGCCACCGGCACTTCAAGACCAGCCGCGAAGGCGATGCGCTTGCCAAGCGGCGCGTCGAAGAGATCGAAGCAGTTGCGAAGCACTTCGATGCGCGCGGCAACAACCGGCAAGTACTGCCCGGGCGCTACTTTCGCCTCACCGATCACTTCGGGCGCACCCAGGGTGCAGGCCCCGAGAGCGAATTCCTGATCCTGGAGATCGAGCACAGCGCGAGCAACAACTACCTGCAAGGCGCAGGCGAGCTCGCCCAGTACAGCAACCGCTTCAGCTGCAGCCGCCGCTTCGTCCCGTGGCGCCCCGGTCGCGGCTTTCACAGCGTGGAGCAGCGCGTGATGGCGCCACAGACGGCGACCGTGGTGGGGCCGTCCGCCGAGGGCAGCATCCACACCGACGAGTACGGCCGCATCCGGGTGCAATTTCACTGGGACCGCGAAGGCCAGAGCGACGAACGCAGCTCCGCCTGGGTGCGTGTGATGAGCCCCTGGGCGGGTGGCGAGACCGGTGCCGTCTCCACGCCCCGCGTCGGCTCGGAAGTCATCGTGCAATGCCTGGACGGCAACCCCGATCACCCCATCGTCATGGGGGTGGTCTACAACGCGCAGCGCATGCCGCCGTGGAAGCTGCCCGAGCAAAAGGCCCTGACCGGACTCAGAAGCCGTGAACTTGCAGGCGCCAGCGGTAACGAGGCCGGCGGCAAGAGCAACCACCTGCTGCTGGATGACACCGAAGGCAAGATCCAGGCACAGCTCAAGAGCGACCACGACAGCAGTTCCCTGAGCCTGGGGCACATCACGCGCATCGAAGATAACGCCGGACGCAAGGACGCCCGGGGCCAGGGCTTCGAGCTGCGCACGGACGGCCACGGTGCGATCCGGGCCCAGGACGGACTCCTGATCAGCACCGAGGCGCGCGCCAACGCACAGGCCCACATCACCGACATGGGCGAGACGGTGCAGCGCCTGACCCAGGGGCGGGAGCTGCACGAGGGCTTGAGCGAAGCGGCGCAACAGGCCAAGGCACACGAGGCCGGCGACCAGGACGAGGTGACCCAAAGCTTGAAGGCGCAGAACGACGCGATCAAGGGTTCTGGCAGCGGCAACAAGGCGGAGGGCGAGTTCCCCGAGCTCAACGAACCGCATGTGGTGCTGGCCAGCCCTGCGGGAATCGAGGCCACCACGGGTGGCTCGATGCACCTGGTGAGTACCGAGCACCACGCGATCACCAGTGGGGCGCACACCAGCATTGCGGCGGGCAAGAGCTTGCTGGTCAGTGCCAAGGACGCGGTGCGCATCGCAGCCTTCGAAAAAGGCATTCGCCTGGTAGCGGCAGCGGCGGACATCGACATCACTGCCCTCAAGAGTTGCATCAATGTCATCGCCAAGCTCGACATCAAGATGGAGGCCAATCGCATCACCATCACCGCCAAGGAAGAGGTCCTGGTCAATGGCGGCACCAGCTACACGCGCTGGAACGCGAGCGGCATCGAGAGCGGCACCAATGGCATCTGGCGCGAGCATGCGGCCGTGCACAGCCTGGTCGGCCCCAACAGCAAAGGGTCGCCCAAGCTGCCGGAGCCGACCCAGCTGCCGAAAGGGCAGCTGGATCTGCACAACCACTACATCAAGAGCGATGGCACGCCGCGGCAGGCCGTGAAGCAGGGCGAGTACACCGTGGTGGATTCGGAAGGCGGCACCCACAGCGGCAACCTCGATGCCAAAGGCTTCGCGACGGTGTCGGGCCTGCCGATCGGTGGTGCCAAGATCACTTTTGGTCCGGACCCGCGCGATCCCTGGGACGAGGGCAGTTACTTCGGGCCACCGCACGAATGGCCGCCCAAGCCGCTGGACGAGAAATCGACGACGAGCCCTGCAGGCGGTGCAGGGGCCTTGCCTGCAGCGAACCTGCTGTCGGCCAAGGGCGTTCTCGGCGGGGCCAAGGGCGCGTTGGGACAGATCGGCCAGGTGGCCGGAACGGCGCAGCAGGCCGTTGCGGCCGTCCAGGCCGTGCAGCAAGGCGGCGCGCAGGCATTGCTGGGACAAGTGGGGCAGTTGGCCTCTGGCGCAGCGACCCAGGCTATTGGCAAGGCCGTTGGCGGCGCGCTCGGCCCGATGGGGGCGCCTGCAGCAGGCGTGGCCGGCAGTGTGGTGGCCGGTGGCATGAATGGCGGGCTGGCAGGTGCAGCTGCCGCGGCGCAGAGCAGCGTGAGCGGTGCGGTGGCGTCGGTCGTTCCCAAGCTGCCTGGCGCATTGCCCAGCCTGCCGTCCTTGGGCGGCGCGAACCCTGCGACAGCCATGACCGGCAGAACGCCCGGCTTCGCAGGTTGATGGTGACACAGGCCCGCCGGTTGCGAGGGCCTGAAGAGAACAAATCAGATCGAGGAAGCACAAAAAATGGCAACGCAGGGACAGCAGGAAACCAAGCCGCGCGAGAAGCAGACCGCAGTCGCGCCGCTCAACGCCATCGCGCCGCAGGACATTGGTGCCGGCGCGGCGCGCTTCGACAAGTGGTTGCGCGACATCAGCAACGACTACGTCACGCTGGAACGCTTGAGCACCGTGGCGGGCAGCTTGCCTGTCATCGGCAACATCATGGCGCTGATCGACGTGATCATGGACATCGTCCTGATCAGCGGACGATTCATCAAGAAAGAGGCTGTTGATTTTCTTGCGTGGGTCAACCTGGGCATCAACCTGATCGGTGTCATTCCTGCACCGCCGAGCATGGCGGCTGCCCGCATGAGCTTGCGCCCGGCACTGCATCTCGTCAAACAGCAGCTCAAGCACAGCGCCTCGAACATTGGCGACGCGTTGATCTCCGTGCTGGTGATGCACCTCAACGACAAGATCGCGGGCGAGATCGAGAAGTTTGTCGACGGTGCGATGAGCAAGCTCTCGGGCATCCTGAACAATTGCGCGGACAAGGCCGATGGCGTCGTCGACGACCTCATCAGCGTGTTGCGCCGCTGCACCGGCGGCGAAGACCTGTTCAAGATCGCGGGCCCCAAGCCGGAGAGGAACACCTACAACCCGAAGAAGGAGAGCATGTGGAACCGCATGCTCGCCGCCGCGGACCGCTATGCCAAACAGGCGGCCAACTACGCCGTCAAGGTGGCGGCCGCACGCCTGCCGGACAAGGCCAAGGCGGTGGTCAACATCGTCATCAGCAGCCTGACCGACTTCAAGGGGGCGCTGCGAGCCAAGTTGACAGCGCTGGCCAGTGCCGAGACCGAGCGCTCGATCATGTGGCTGCTCAAGCGCCTGTTTGCCGCTGTGAAGAAATTCAAGGCCAAGCGTGCCGCTGTGGTGCCGCCTACCAGGGGTACCCAGGCGCAGGCCGCCAGGCCGGGTCACGAACTCGGCGCCGTGAACACCCAGGCTGGCGCCACCGGCAGCGGTAACTGCTGCAAGCAGGGGGCAGCCAAGGCCAAGACCCGCAATTCCATCAGCTTCGCCACAGGAAGCGAGAGCTTCACCCACACGGATTTCGTGCTGCCCGCCACGCTGCCCATCGAATGGAACCGCACCTACAGCAGTGACCTCGACGCCTATGACCAGGGCAGCTTCGGTGCGCGCTGGCTGATCCCGTACACGACGCGCATCGACGTTGTCGAATCCAAGGGCCGACGCGCTCTGGTCTACCGTGCCGCCGACGGTCGCAGCCACGACATCCCCTGGCTGGCCGTGGGCCAAAGCCATCGCAACGCCATCGAGGAATTCAGTGCCACGCGTGTGAGCGACACGCTGCTGGTGCTCGATTTCGGCAAGCCGTTGCCCGCCGGTGAACCGGCTGACTGGCGCGAGAGCTACGAACTCGTCGACACGGTCAGCAGCAAAGTCGCCACCCAAGGCAAGCAGCACTTCCGTCTGGTGGCTCAACATGCCAAGGACGGCGCCGCGATCGGCCTGCGCTACGACCATGCATTGCCTTCCGGCGAGCAGGTGCTGAGCGATGTCGTCAGCAAGCAGGGCGACGTCACGCTCGCGCATGTCGGCATCCGGCCTCATGCGATCTCGGGGCGCATCGAATCCGTGTGGGAGCTGAAAGACGGGCAGGTCGTTCGTCAACTCGCCGCCTACACCCACGACGAGGCTGGCGACCTGGTCGCGGCGCAGGATGAGAACGGCGCCGCCTGGGCCTACCAGTACAGCCACCACCTCATCACCCGCTACACCGACCGCACCGGCCGCGGCATGAACCTGGCCTACGACGGCACGGGGGCCCAGGCCAAGGCGATTCGTGAATGGGCGGACGACGGCAGCTTCGACACCCGCCTGGAGTGGGATGAGAACATCCGCCTGACCTATGTGACCGATGCGCTGGGCCAGGAAACGTGGATCTACTACGACATCCTTGGCTACACCTACCGCGTCATCCACCCGGACGAGAACGAGGAATGGTTCTTCCGCGACGACGCCAAGAACATCACCCGCCATGTGCACGCCGACGGCACGACCGACGACTATGTCTACGACGACGCTGGCAACCTGCAAACCCACACGCAGGCCGATGGCAGCCAGGTCCACTTCGAGTACGACAAGCTCAGCCGCCTGACCGGCGTGCGCGATGCCGAAGGCGGCGCCTGGCGGCGCGACTACAACCCGCAGGGTCACCTCACCGAGGAAACCGACCCGCTCGGCCACAAGACCCAGTACGCCTACGACAAGGCCGGGCGGCCGGCGCAGATCACGGACGCCAAGGGCGGGGTCAAGAAGCTCGCCTACACCCCGACCGGCGAACTCGCCAGCTACACCGACTGCTCGGGCAAGACGACCACCTGGACCTACGACCCTCAAGGCCGCCTCGCTCAGAGCACCGACGCCGCCGGCCAAGTCACCAAGTACCGCTACACCACGCTCGACGAGCAAACGCTGACGGCGGCCCAGACGGGTGCCAATCACCCGGGTCAGCTCGAAGAAGTGACCCACCCCGATCAGACCAGCGAGCGCCTGGCTCACGACGCGGAAGGCCGCCTGCTGATGCACACCGACGCCTTGGCGCGCAGCACCCATTACCGCTACGCCGATGCGGGACTCATCGTTGGGCGCACTGACGCTGCAGGCCACACGCTGAGCTACCAATGGGACAAGTTGGGGCGCCTCACCCAGCTCGACAACGAGAACCGCAGCCACTACCGCTTCAAGTACGACCCCGTCGGTCGCCTGCTCGAAGAAACCGGCTTCGACGGCAAGGTGACCCAGTACCGCTACGAAGCAACCAGCGGCGTGCTCACCGAAGTGGCAGAAGCAGGGCAGGTCACCCGACTCGCCTTCGACCCCTTGGGTCGACTTGTCGAGCGCGAGGCCGCAGCCCAAGCCGAAACCTTCGCCTACGACGGCAACGGCCGCCTCGTCGAAGCCCGGAACCAGGATGCCAAGCTCCAGTGGTTCTACGACCCCGCCGGCAACCTCACCCGTGAGCACCACGCCGATCTCGCCAGGGGGCACACCGCCATCTGGCAGCACCGCTACAACGAACTCAACCAGAGAGTCGGCAGTACCCGCCCCGATGGCCACACCCAGGAGTGGCTCACCTACGGCAGTGGCCACGTGCACGGCCTGCTGCTCGACGGCCAGGACATCCTGAGCCTGGAGCGCGACGACCTCCACCGTGAAGTCGGCCGCCAGCAGCACAACGGCCTGGCCCAGATGCAAACCTACGACCCCGCCGGACGGTTGCTCGAGCAGCAGATCACGCACACGAAGCCGGCTCCCGGCACGACAGGCACCGCCGCGGTCGGCATCCGCCGCAGCTACCGTTACGACAAAGCCGGCCAGCTCACCGGCATCGGCGACAGCCGGCGCGGGCGCCTGGACTACCGCTACGACCCGGTCGGGAGATTGCTCGAAGCCCAGAGCCAACTGGGCAAGGAAGTGTTCGCCTTCGACCCCGCAGGCAACATCGCCGACCCGGTACTGAAGGAGCCCGGCACGGCAGCACTCGCGCGCGAACAGGGCGTGGCCCCCGGCAAGTTGCTGGACAACCTGCTCAAAGAGTATGCCGGCACGCGTTACAAATACGACGAGCACGGCAACCTCATCGAGCGGACGAAGAACGGGCAGAAGACCCTCTTCAGCTGGGACGGCTTCAACCGCATGGTCAGCGCAAAGAGCGAGGAGGGCACCACGACCTTCCGCTACGACCCGATGGGCCGGCGCATTGCCAAGACAAGCGGATCGAGAGAGACCCTCTTCGGTTGGGACGGCGACAACCTCGCCTACGAAAGCGCAACGCCGCTGGACCCCAGGGCCCTAGAGCAGGCGCACACCGTGCACTACGTCCACGAGAAGGACAGCTTCGTGCCGCTGGCGCAGGTGCGAAGACAGGCGCCCCTTCATCTGAGCCCCACCACCGACGTGAAGGCGCTGATGCAGGCCAACGGCGGGGCCTACGACATCGAGCAGGACCCGCTATGGAACGGGCAGGGACTGCAGCAAGCCAGCGCCGAACCGTTCAGGCCCGAAGAAATCGCTTTCTACCAGTGCGACCACCTCGGCACGCCACAGGAATTGACCGACTCGGAAGGCCAGGTCTGCTGGAGCGCGAACTACAAGGCCTGGGGCGAGGCGAAGCAGGCGATCAGCAAGGCGGCAGGGGTCGCGGGGATCACGAATCCGATTCGGTTCCAAGGGCAGTATTTCGACGAGGAAACGGAGCTGCACTACAACCGGTATCGCTACTACGATCCGCACAGTGGGAGGTTTGTATCGAGTGATCCGATTGGATTTTTCGGGGATTCGAATTTTTACGCATATACGAAAAACCCAGTTGAATGGCTTGACCCGCTTGGATTAAAGCCGCGCCGACCGCAAACAGGAGCACCGACACACGCAGGAGCACACGTCCGTCCAGTGAACGGCAGAAGGCCGCTTAATTACTGTTTCGCGGGCAAAACCATGACCGGCTCCGATCTGCCGGCCAGTGTTCGTGGCAAGTATCCGCATGGCGTCCCGTTTAATATGTTGGGGTTTCCCGATTTTTCCAGATATGCGGTGAAAAAAGTGAATGTTGGAAGTTTCAATAACGACGATGCAGACTTCAGGGCTGCAAATGATGCAGCATTTGGTGCAAATAACGGATTTGGATCAAAAGCGCCGCCAGGCTACCGCTGGCATCATACGCAGTATGATGGGCGCCTCCAGCTTATCCCCGCCGATATTCATGACGCGGTTCGGCACACCGGAGGTGCCGCTGTTTGTGGTACCAGGAGATAATTCATGGTCAATTTTAAATCGCTGGGCCTCAGTGAGGCTGAACTTTCAAAGTTTGAAAAACTTGGAATTCCGTATAAAAAATCTCTTAAAAAAGAGCTTCTTGCCGCATCGAAAATAGGGCCGGCGAGCGAGGCTGAAATAAATGAGCTTGAAGCCGATTTTGGCCGTTTGCCAGAAGATTATCGAGAATTTTTGTCTACGATTAACGGCGGGGTGCCAGATAGAAATGGATTTGTTTTGAATGGAAAAAAGATTTCACTGAGCGAATTTTTTGCTGTTGATGGTCCGAAAAATATCTCTCAAACCATTCGATCGAAGCTTGTCGGGTATGAAAATCGAATACCGTCAAATTCGATTCCTATTGGAGGAACGGTTGGCGGGGATTTGATTTTGATGTTTGTCGGAGGGCATGGTGGGTTCTCCGGAATATATCTTTGGAGACACGAAATCGAGGCGGAAAATGCAGGCAATGAATTTTATGGAAATGTCGAAAAATTGACGGAAGATTTTTCGTCCCTATTGGCCTCCTTGGTTTGAATTAAATGGGGTGAATCTGTTATCGATCCGAGGGGCGGGAACACGTGGTTCTGAGGGGATGCAAGCTGCGGTGGAAGCCTCTGCTGCGTCTATGTGCCTCAATTTCTTGCGCAACGAATTCAGGATGTTAGGAAGTATCGAAATTCCGTGACTCAAGCTTTTGGGCGCTTCGATGGAGAGGTGCGGAGTAGGGCCGGCGGCATGACATGCAGAGACAATCAGTGTGCGGCCGTGGCTGCTAGAGATAGCTCGAAAGAAAGCTCTCGCCCCAAAGCAAAAGGACGATACGGAAGATGACGAAACCATTCACTATTCATATTCCGATGCTCCGGGAAAAAGGAATGCTCGATAGGATGAATGATTTCTATGAAGGTATTCTGGGTTATGAACGAGATTTGGAATTGAGTATCCTGCGAGTGCCGAATCATTCAAATTTGGCAATTTGCTTTAAGTATTCAAATTTTGCCAAAGGAGGGGGTGGAAGAAATAAAGAGTCGCTCTATGAATTTTTCGTCGAGAAGAGTTTTCCCAGTCTTTGCCGAAATTTGAAAGAAAAAGGGGTTGAGTTTGACATGCTTGCATGCACTCCTGGGTTCTATTTTTCGAGAATCATGGATCCTTCTGGAAATTTAATAGAAATAATCTCGGAGAGCTTCGAGGATGATCTGAATTTCGACATCTCGAGTTGGAGCATCCATCAGGATGTCGGCTGAAATTTTGCGTTGATGGCGAATTAACTTGCAAGCTAAGGCGCCTATGATGAAGGAATTCCATGCACTTGCGATTGAGGAAGTTGAAGGATCAATTGATCGATTAAAAGCCGAGGGCCTTCTTCTTGAGGAGATGGTTTCTATTGCAGAGGCAGATGTGCTGTGTTGCCGATTTTTGGGGAGGCGTATTAATATTAAGATTGATCTTGCATATGGTGCGGAGATCGATCCGGTTGATTCGTTTTCTAGCAAGGAAATCGATGAAATTTCAAATCTAATCTTGGCGAAGTTGTGATTTGAATTTTTCAACAATCGCTAGGAAGGCCTCCGATTTTGCGCGACATTCGGTGTGAATAATCTTGGGGCTGTGTTGCTGATGGGAATTTCGTCGTCCTGTGTCGAAGGGGCGTTGAGAGATTTAAATGGCTAGAGTATTGATCCATCTTCATGCAAGCGACATTCCGGGCAGCATTGAGTTCTATAGGAATTTCGGATTTTCCCTTGCGACTGATGATGTTGATGGATCTGGACTCAGAATCGCAAGAATGACTCACAGCTCCGCACCGTCTCTGGTCCTGAATTTTCGTGACAACAACTCTTTGTTGCGCGCCTACAAGGAGGTCGATGACGCGGACCTTCCCGTGGTGGCATTCGGTCTGATTTCTTCTTGGGATGAAGAGTTTTTCGGTTGGCAGGACTTGATATTCAAGAGCTTCAGTGATCTTGTTATAAGAAACGTTTCTCAGCCATACGGAGAGTGGATTTATTTGAAAGATCCTGCTGGAAATAACATCTTGTTTGCCAATTCTGATTTTTATTGAAATTCCAAATGTCTTGATGTGTTGCCATCAATGAGCCCAAGACCATGCCCTCCCAAGTGATCATCCAAAACCACAATCTCTGGCGCAAAGGCGCCGGAGGTGCCCCCGCAGGTCTTGCCGGCATGGCCGACAGCTATGCCTATGCCGGACTGGACCTGAACCTCGCCCAGTTCGCCACCACTGTCTTCACCGGCACCAGCTTTGCTGCGTGCACGTTCAAGCAGGCCGGCTGGACCGGATGCCAGTTCTCGGGCTGCACCTTCACCACGTGCGACTTCGAGGGCATTTCCATCTCTGGGTGCACGTTCTCCAACTGCACCTTCTCGCAGTCACAGTTCCAGCAAAGTCGGCTCAGCGCTTGTCAGTTCAACAACTGCCAGTGGAACGGCTTGAATTTCGATGGAGGTCACTGGTCCGATGTCGCCGTGCTTGGATGCACGGGCACCACGGTTCAGGCCGATGGCCTGCGTGGGGAGCATGTGGACTTCACTGGCAGCTACTTCGAGCACATGGAGATGCGCAACACGCAGATCAATTGAGTTCGCAAAGCGGCGCGATCTTTCGGAGCATCCATGCCAAGAGGCACCCCCAACCCCAATCCCATGTACGGAATCTACGGCTACGACGACTATTGGAGCGTCGATATTCGCCGTAACAAGGTGCGCATGGTCAAGGCGTTCTACTTCAACACCCACGGCGGTCGCGAGGGTGCCTTGGCGCACGCCCAGGCGCATCGAGATCAATTCGTGCGCGAACACTTGCCGGTGTTGAAGCGCGAGATCGCCCAGCGCGTGCGGCGCGACAACAAGAGTGGTGTGGCGGGGGTGTATTTTCGGGAGGAGCCGGGCGGGAAGAATCCGATGTGGATCGCGATGACCAGAGTCAGCCCGGAGAAATCGGTCAGCAAGGCTTTTTCGGTCGGACGGTATGGCCCTCGCGCGCGAGAACTGGCGATTGCCGAGCGACAAAAGCAACTCGAGCAGATGACGGGGTATGCCTCGCGTCATCCGGCGGATGGGTCGACATCACCTTCGATCGCAAGGCCCCCGTCGAGCCCGACCGCGGCCAGCTCAAATCGCTCATAGACCGCCCAAAAAAAGGCAGAAGGAACGTGGCGGGAAGGCCCGGATTTCCTCGGCTCCTGTCACACCCCGTTTCACTTCTCCCGCGCTTCCTGTGCACCAGTTCACAGAGGGAAAGCCGCCAGTTGACCGGTGTAAACTGCCCGGTTTTCTCCCTCTCTCGCGGTATGGTGCAAGTGTCACGGCGCACAGGCTTCACCGGCTCGGCGCTCACTCGCTTGCTCGCTCAATTGAGCGACATCGACGTTCCCGAATCCAGGCAAGCCCTCGCGGATCGTTTGAGTCAGTGGTTCAGTTGGACCGACGCCATCTCCTTGTCTGCAGCTTTGGATTCCGATCTGGGCGTCGCCGTGTCCGGCGCCCGGGCGTCCGAGGGCGCCGAGGAGGCGCAGGAGTGCGCGCGCCTGAAGGCCGCGCTGGCCAAGGGCAATGCCGACGGCGGCGTGGCCTCGGTGCTGCCGGGCGCGAACGACGACTTTCCGCCGTACCGCCGCCGCTACTTCGCGCGGCAGCAGGCCATGGAAACGGCCATCGAACCGCTGCGCGCCCGCCTGCGGGCCCGGCTCGCCACCCGCTCGCCCGAGCTGGCCCGGCTGGCCGCGGTGGACGCCATCCTGGAACAGGTGGTGGGCGCGCGAGAACGCAGCCTGCTCGCGACTGTGCCCACGCTGCTGGAGAAACACTTCAAGCGCCTGCGCGAGGCCCATCAGGCCGCGCAGGACGCCACCCCCGACAACCCCCAGCCGCCAGCGACCGCCGCCGCCGGCTGGCTGGACGTGTTCGGCCGCGACATGCAAAGCGTGCTGCGGGCCGAGCTGGACATTCGCATGCAACCGGTCGAAGGCCTGCTCGAGGCCCTTCGCGACCGCTAGCCTGCCGCCCTACAAGAGACAACAAGCTTCCATGAACAGATTTTTCCATTACGCCGTCTTCCTCGTGGGCCTGGCCGTCGTGTGCTGGGTCGGTGCCAGCTATGTCGGCCACAACCCGCTGGCCCTGGTGATCACGGCGCTGATCGGCGCGTTCTACCTGATGGGCGCGCTGGAGCTGCACCGCTTCCACCAGGCCACCGGCACGCTGTCGCATGCGGTGAACGACCTGTCGGCGCCGCCGACGAGCCTCGGCGATTGGCTCGCGAATCTGCACCCCTCGCTGCGCAACGCGGTGCGCCTGCGCATCGAAGGCGAGCGCGTCGGCCTGCCGGGTCCGGCGCTCACGCCGTACCTCGCGGGCCTGCTGGTGCTGCTGGGCATGCTGGGCACCTTCCTGGGCATGGTGGTCACGCTCAACGGCACGGGGCTGGCGCTCGAAAGCGCGACCGACGTGCAGGCCATCCGCAACTCGCTGTCGGCGCCCGTGCGCGGCCTGGGCCTGGCCTTCGGCACCTCGGTGGCGGGCGTGGCCGCATCGGCCATGCTGGGCCTGGCCTCGGCGCTGTGCCGGCGCGAACGCCTGCTGGCCGGGCAGTCGCTCGACACGCTCATCGCCACGTCGCTGCGCGGCCATTCGCTGGCGCACCGCCGCGAAGAGTCGTTCAAGCTGATGCAGCAACAGGCTCACGCGATGCCCGCGCTGGTCGATCAGCTGCAGGCCATGGTGGCCGCGATGGACCGCCAGAGCCAGTCGATCAACGAACGCCTCGTGGCCAGCCAGGACCAGTTCCACCAGAAGACCGAAGCCGCCTACACGGGGCTCGCCGCCTCGGTCGACCGCTCGCTGAAAGACAGCCTGGCCGACAGTGCCCGCATCGCCGGCGAAACCATCCAGCCCGTGGCGAAGGTCATGCCCGAGCTGGTCGGCCAGCTGCAGACCATGATGGCCGCGATGGAGCGCCAGACCCAGGCGCAGAACGACCGCCTCGTGGCCAGCCAGGACAGCTTCCACCAGAAGGCCGAAGCCGCGTACACGGGGCTCGCCGCCTCGGTCGACCGTTCGCTGAAGGACAGCCTGGCCGACAGCGCCCGCATCGCCGGTGAAACCATCCAGCCCGTGGCGAAGGTCATGCCCGAGCTGGTCGGCCAGCTGCAGACGATGATGGCCGCGCTGGAACGCCAGGGCCAGGCACAGAACGAGCGCCTCGTCGCCAGCCAGGACAGCTTCCACCAGAAGGCCGAAGCCGCCTACAGCGGGCTGGCCGCATCGGTCGATCGCTCGCTGAAGGACAGCCTCACCGACACCGCCCGCATCGCCGGCGCCACGATCCAACCCGTGGTCGAGGCGGCCATGCTCGGCATCGCGCGCGAGGCGGCGTCGCTGCAGGGCGGCATGGCGCAGGCCGTCGAACGGCAGCTCGAAGGCCTCACGGGCCGCTTCGAAGCCTCGACCGCCGGCGTGGCCGACACCTGGAAGGCCGCGCTGGCCGAGCACGAGCGTGCGAGCGGGGCGCTGTCGAGCGACCTGCGCGGCACGCTCGAGCGCTTTGCCGAAACCTTCGAGCAGCGCTCGGCCGCGCTGGTCGACGGCGTGTCGGCCCGCCTCGAAAGCACCGTGGGCAGCGTGTCCGACACCTGGGGCAGCGCGCTCGCGCAGCACCAGCGCGTCAGCGAAAAACTGTCGAGCGATTCGCACCAGGCGCTCGCCGCCGCGGCCGCCACCTTCGAACAGCATTCGGTGGCGCTGCTGCGCACCGTGGGCGAGGCGCACACCAGCCTGCAGACCGAACTGGCGGCGCGCGATGCGCAGCGCCTGTCGGCCTGGAGCCAGTCGCTCGAAGCCATGGCCGCGTCGCTGCAGAAGGAATGGCAACAGGCCGGCGCGCACACGCTGAGCCAGCAACAGCAGCTGAGCGACACGCTGGCGCAGGCCGCGCGCGACGTGTCGGCGCAGGCCGAGGCGCACGCCAAGCAGACCGTCGCCGAAGTCGCGCAGCTGCTGCAGGCCGCGGCGGACGCACCCCGCGCCGCCGCGTCGCTGCTCGACACCGTGCGCGAGGCGCATGCCAACCTGCAGACCGAGCTCGCCACGCGCGACGCGCAGCGCCTCGCGGCCTGGAGCGGCTCGCTCGAGACCATGGCCGCCTCGCTGCAGAAGGAATGGCAGCAGGCCGGCGCGCACAGCCTGAGCCAGCAGCAGCAGATGAGCGAGACGCTGGCGCAGACCGTGCGTGACATGTCGGCGCAGGCCGAAGCCAACGCCAAGCAGACCGTCGCCGAAGTCGCGCAGCTGCTGCAGGTGGCAGCCGAAGCGCCGAAGGCCGCGGCCGACGTGATCGCCGAGCTGCGCCAGAAGCTGTCCGATGGCATGGCGCGCGACAACGACATGCTCGAAGAGCGCAGCCGCATCCTCGGCACCCTCGAAACCCTGCTGGGCGCGGTGAACCATGCCTCGACCGAACAGCGCAGCGCCATCGACGCGCTCGTCACGGCCTCGGCCGACATGATGGAACGCGTGGGCAGCCGCTTCACAGAGAAGGTCGAGAGCGAGACCGAGAAGATGGCCGGCATCGCCGCGCAGATCACCGGCGGCGCGGTCGAGGTGGCGAGCCTGGGCGAGGCCTTCGGCTTTGCCGTGCAGCGCTTCGGCGAATCGAACGACAAGCTGGTGGCGCACCTGCAGCGCATCGAAGGCGCGCTGGGCAAGTCGCTGGCGCGCAGCGACGAGCAGCTGGCCTACTACGTGGCGCAGGCACGCGAGGTGATCGACCTGAGCATCATGTCGCAGAAGCAGATCGTCGAAGACCTGCAGCAGTTCGCCAGCCGCCAGACCGCCGTGACCAGCGAGGCCTGAGATGGTGCGCGACGAGATCGACCTCGACGCCGGCCTGGAGCCGACCGTCCCCGTGTGGGCGGTGTTCGGCGACCTGATGGCGGGCATGCTGGGTGCGTTCGTGCTGATCCTGGTGTGCGTGCTCGGCATGCAGCTGGACCTGGCGAGCCGCCTCGAAACCGAGGTGCAGCAGCGCCGCGCCGAATCGCAGCGCCGCGAGGCGCTCGAGCAGGCGCTGGCCGGCCCGCTTGCGGCGGGCCGCGTGACGCTCAACAACGGCCGCATCGGCATCAGCGGCAGCGTGCTGTTCGCTTTCAACTCCGCCGACCTGCAACCCGGCGGGCGGCAACTGCTCAAGAGCCTGGCCGGCCCGCTGGGCGCCTACCTGAAGGCGCGCGACGAGATCCTGATGGTGAGCGGCTTCACCGACGACCGGCAGATGCGCGACGGCGCGCGCCTGTTCGCAGACAACTGGGAGCTGTCGGCCCAGCGCGCGCTCACCGTGACGCGCGCGCTGATCGAAGAGGGCGTGCCCTCGTCGTCGGTGTTCGCCGCCGCGTTCGGTGCCGAACAGGCCGTGGCCTCGAACAGCGACGCCGAAGGCCGCGCGAAGAACCGGCGCGTGGAGATGGCGCCGACGCCCCGGCCCAAGAATGCCCCCGACGCTGCGAAGCCCCGTGAGTAACGACGCCGCACCGGACGATCAGTTCGACGCGATCGCGGCGCTCGACGCCTGGCGCGCGCGCGGCGATGACCGCTTCGACCCGGTGCGCTTCCGCTTCATCGAGGCGATGGCGCTGCGCGCGGCGGCGCACGAGGGCGAGGCGCGGCGCCTGCTCGATGCGCGGCTGGCCAGCCTCATGGCGAACTACCGCGCCGATCTGGAGAAGGTCGAACCCGAGGCCGAAGCGTCGGCTGAGGCGCCGCTGCACACCGCACTCGCCGAGCTGATGAACCACATCGCCCAGCTCGCACCGCTGCCACCGCCGCCCGACGCGGAGGCGACCGACGGTGACACCGTGCCCAGCCTCTCGACTGCGCCCGAGCTCAAGACGCTGAGCTACTTCCGCGGCACCTGGTCCAGGCTCGCCGCCGACCAGCGCGTGACGCAGTCGCTCGCCAAGGTGCCGAAGAACGCCGGCCCGCTCAACACGCACCATCTGGTGCAGCGCGCGCTCACGCTGATGCGCGACCTGTCGCCGCAGTACCTGCAGCGCTTCATGGCGCACGTCGACGCGCTGTTGTGGATCGAGCAGGTGAACGCCGCCGCCGAGGCCGCGCGCGTGGCGCGCACCGAGAGCCCGCGCAAGAGTTCGCGCAGCCGCGCGAGCTAGAAGCTCAGCCCGCCGCGTCGTGGCACACGACGCACAGCTTGTTGCCGTCCGGGTCGCGGAAGTACGCGCCGTAGTAATCGGGGTGGTAGTGCGTGCGCAGCCCCGGCGGGCCTTCGCAGCTGCCGCCGTGCGCGAGCGCGATGCGGTGCACCGCGTCGACCATCGCCCGCGTGCCGGCGGTGAACGCCGCCATCTGGCCGTTGCCCGCGTCGTGCGGCCGGCCGTCGTGGGGCTGGCAGATCACGAAGAAGGGCCGCGCGCGCCCCGCGCTGTGCCAGCCCGCCCAGGGCTTTTCGGGCTCGCAGAAGCGGCGCTCCAGGCCGAGGCCGTCCATCACCGCGTCGTAGAAGGCCAGCGCGCGGTCGAAGTCGGAGACGCTGAAGAAGACATGAGAGAACATTTCGGCTCCTAGTGAAGCGGGGGAACGGTCGGCGTGAAATCGTCAGCGCGGCCAGAGCCACCAGGCCAACCCGGCCGCCACCAGCACCCAGATGCCGATGACCAGGGCCATGCCAGTCTTGCTCGTCGGCTTGCTGCCCGTGCGCGCCACCCATTCCTCGGCCCGCACGCGGCTGCGCGTGACGACCTCGGGCGGCAGCAGGCGCACCGCGAGCCAGATCAGTGCGGGCAGCAGCAGCACGTCGTCGAGGTAGCCGAGCACGGGAATGAAGTCGGGAATCAGGTCGATGGGGCTGAGCGCATAGGCCACGGTGAACCAGCACAGCGCCTTCGGCCCCCACGGCGTGGCCGGGTCGCGGCAGGCGAACCAGAGGGTGAGGGCATCGCGCTTGATGCGGCGCGCCCAGTCGCGCAGGTTCATGGTGGTCACGCGCCTCAGGCCGCGCTGCGCGGACCGAACATGATGATGCCCATGCCGACGAAGCACACGGCCACGCCGACCCAGTCGCTGGCCGAAGGCGTCACCTTGTCCACCGCCCAGAGCCACAGGATGGCGACGCCGATGTAGACCCCGCCATAGGCCGCATACACGCGGCCGGCAGCCGTCGGGTGCAGCGAGAGCAGCCAGGCGAAGAGCGCCAGGCTCAGCGCCGCGGGCAGCAGCAGCCAGACCGACTGGCCTTGCTTGAGCCACAGGTAGGGCAGGTAGCAGCCGACGATTTCCGCGAGCGCGGTCGCGATGAAGAGGCCGAGGGTCTTGAGCAGGTCCATGGCCGCCATTGTGGCGATGGCCTGTCGATCTCAGGGCTGTCGTCCGGGTCCGGTGCCCGGGCGCGACGAAGGCTCCCACACATCGGGCGTGGTGGCGACCAGCGACTTGAAGTCTTTCCACGGCCGCGCGCCCGGCACCGTGCGCCCGCCGACGATCACCACCTTCGCGTAGGCCACCATGCGCTCGCGCAGGTAGCGGCGCTCGGACTCGGGCCAGGTCTCGATGGCGTGCGGGCCGCGCGACAGCACGATCTCCTTCACGCCGCGGATGCGGTTGTAGGCGGCCACGGTGCCTTCGAGCGATTCGGCGCGGTCCCACAGGCCCTTGCCGAAGAAGGCGGCGGGCCAGCGGTCCATGCCCGCCAGCGTGGCGGAGTTCGGATAGAACAGGATGTGGTGCTCCGCCGCCATGCCGCCCAGAAACAGGTTGCGGTCGGCCAGGTCGGGCGCGTCGGGCAGGTAGCCCGCGCCGCTGGCGAACGACGACAGCAGGATCGCCCCGCGGATGTTGCGCCAGCCGCGCGCCGGCGTGCAGTTGGGCACGGGCATGTCGAAGCTGCAGGCGGCCACGTAGTTGCGCGTCATGGCCCAGGCGGTCGACATCGAGCCGCGCGAGTAGCCGCCCAGCACCAGCGGAATCTCGCTGGCCTTCTGGCCCGCCAGCAGCCGGCCGCGCGCGGCATTGCCTTCGAGCAATTGGCCCGAGGGCGTGAGCAGCCGCAGGCCCTGGCCGTGTTCGAGCTGGGCGAGCACGCGGAACACGTCCTCGCCTTGCTCCAGCGTGTTGGTGTCGCTCACGCCGCCCGACAGGCCTTCGCCGCGCCGGTCGTAGGCCAGCACGTCGAAGCCGGCCTGGTTCAGCGCGTGCAGGTTCTCGCGCCACCAGCGCTGGCCCATGGCCTCGGTGGTGCCGTTGGGGAAAGACACCGGCACGGCCTTGCCGCTGGCGCCCTCGATGCGATAGGCCACTTCGTCCGGGTGCTGGAGGGCCGTGAGTTGCCCGCCGCCGCCCGCCGCCATGACGGCCAGGGCGCGCACCTTGCGGCCGCGCCCGTCGTCCACGCCCGCGCCTTCGAGGTACCAGCCGCGCAGCTTGATCGGGTCGGCGAGCTTCAGGTCGAGCCGCTCGAAGGTGTCGCGCGGCACGGTGAACTCGACGATGTGGGTGCGCGCGTCGGCCTCGGCAATACCTTCGCGGTAGGGCGCCTTCGCGAAGAAGGCGGGACGGCGGATCTGCCTGAGGTCGACGTTCGGACTGTCGGCATCGATGCGCCCGGCCGGATCGACCGCGCCCGTCACGCGCGTGGCGCGCGCCTTGTTGGGCGGCAGCCAGCGCTGCATCTGCGCGTCCACGCGCTCGAAGCAGGCCGGCTCGGCCTTGCAGGTGCGCCAGCGCGCCTTGAGCTGGTCGTCGGTGAACGCGCCCACGTGGTAGTCGCCGCCCGCGTAATTGGTGGGCACGGGGTAGGCGCTCATGAGCACCGGCACGCACACGCGCGGGCCGCCGGCGTTCACCGCGGTGCCGGCCTGCGGCAGCAGGTAGCCGCCCACCCGCGCGTTGCGGTCGGCGCCGACCCAGGCCGTGCAGTCGGTGGGCGGCGGCTTGCTGGCGGCGGCCTGGCGCTGTTCGGCCGTGGTGCCGGTGGTGCAGGCGGACAGGCCCAGCACGGCACCGAGCAGGGCGAGCGGAAGGGTGGCGCGGGAAGAACGCATGGGGCGGGAAACGCTCGCGGAATGAAGAACCATGTGATTGGAACGCAGCCGGGGCGCAAAAAGGGACCGCGCAGGGCCAAGCGTGAACAAATGGATGTCGATACTGTTGCAGAAGGCATGCCAGCGCGGCGGGTGTGAACGCCGCGTTCTGGCGCAGGAGGGTTCCTACTGCGTGTGACCGGACGCTGCCTCCCGAAGCATCGGCTGGCGCGCCATCACCTCGTCGCGCGGGCCGTGGTCGCGCACATGGCCGGCTTCCATGAGGATCACCGTGTCGAAGCGCTCGAGCAGGCTCAGCCGGTGCACCGACGCGATCACGCAGGCCTGCGGAAACGCCGCCGCGATGCGCCCCAGCACGCGCGCCTCGGTGGCGGCGTCGAGCGCGCTGGTCGGCTCGTCGAGCAGCAGCAGCGAGCTGCCTTCGGCCGCGAGCACGCCGCGCGCCAGGCACAGCCGCTGGCGTTGTCCGCCCGACAGGTTGAAGCCGCGTTCCGAGATTGCGCTGTCGAGGTCGCCGTGCGTGGCCTGCAGCACCTCGTCGAAGGTGCTGGTGTGCAGCGCGGCGCGCAGGCGCTCGTCGTCGCAGGGCCGACCGAAGGCCAGGTTCTCGCGCACGCTGGCCTCGAACAGCTCGGTCTCCTGCGGGATCAGCGTGGCGAGCTGGCGCAGCCGGGCCCAGTCGGTCCGCTCGCCGTCGAGCGAGAGCGTGCCGCCGTGCGGCGCATACAGGCCGGCCAGCACGCGCAGCAGCGTGCTCTTGCCGCCGCCGCTGGGTCCCACGAGCGCCACGCGCTGGCCCCGGCGCAACGTGAGCGCCACGTCGTGCAGGCCGCTGCGCGTGGGCGCGGCCGGGTCGTCCGCGACGGCACCGCGCGGGGCGTAGCGCCATTGCAGCTGCGCGACCTGCAGCTGAGTCCACGGTGCCTGGGCGTCGATGCGTTCGTGCGCCGGCACCTCCTCGGGCGGGGCCTCGAGCGTGGGGCTCGTCGGCGCGTGCCAGATCGGTTCGGCGCTGCTGTAGTCGGTGTGCATGCGCGCAAAGAAACTGAAGTTGGCCGCCACCGAGGTGACCACGCCCGCCGCCTGCTGCGCGTACTGGTAGATCATGAACACCGCGCCCAGCATCACGGCCTGGCCCGGCGCGCGCGCCTGCCACACGTAGATCACCACCAGCCCCCAGGTCAGTGCCAGCCCCATCAGGTCGACCGCGAACCACTTGCCTTCGTTGAGCACCACGGTGCGCTTCAGCGGCAGCGACACGGCCGCCATGCGACGGCGCAGCAACAGGCGCGACGCGCCCTGCAGCCGCAGGCCGATCACCGTCGAGGCATTGCCCAGGAAGTCGAGCAGCGCGGCCACGTAACGGCGGTCGGCGTCGTTCTCGGCGCGCGCGAGCTTCATGAGCGCGCGGTCGATGCGCACGATCACCACGCCGATCAGCACATAACCCGCGAGCGCCGTCACGCCGCTGGTGCGCGACAGCAGCGCCAGCGCCACCAGCGGCCCGACGAAGTTCACGGCGTTGGTGAGCCAGATGAACTGGTTCTGCGCGAAGTCGGCGAGCGCGCGGCTGGCCTGGTGCACGCGGTGCTGCAGCTCGCCCGAGTGGTGGCTGTCGTGCCAGGCGAGCGGCGCGGCGGCGATGCGCGCATAGAGCTGGTCGGCCAGCGTCTCGCGCACCTTCAGGCCCACGTTGCGCTCGAGGATGCGGCCCGGCCCGTGCAGCGCCCAGGCGCCGACGTACACCCCCGCGAGCGTGGCGATCCAGCGGCCCGCCGCGGGCAGGTCGCCGCGCTGCAGCGCGTTGATGGCCTGGCCCGCGAGGTAGGGCAGCGTGAGGCGGATCAGCTGCGAGCTCGCGAGCAACGCGGTGGCGGCCAGCAGCTGCGCACGCGCGCCGGCCGCGAAGTGCCACAGCGCGGCGTAGAGCGCGCGGATCGCGCGGCCGGGAGATTCGGTGGAGGAGGTCGTCGAACTCGTCATGCGCGCATCAAGCCGCCTTGCGGAAGGTGAGGTTGATGCGCTGCGCGCCGAGCCGCGCCTGCAGCGGATGCGGTGCGTCCTTGAGCGGCAGCACGCCATGAAAGCGCAGCCGGTCCACGCCGCCCCACACCACCACGTCGCCGTGCACCAGCGGAATGCGCACGGTCTTGTCGGCGCGCGCGAGCCCGCCGAACTGGAACACCGCCGGCATGCCCAGCGACACCGACACGATCGGCGCGCCGTGGTCGCGCTCGTCGCGGTCCTGGTGCAGCGAGAGCCGGCTGCCCGGCTGGTAGCGGTTGACCAGGCAGGCGTCAGGCGCAAAGCCCTCGAAGCCGGCCAGCGCCGCCGCGTCGCGCGCCAGCTGCGCAAAGGCCTCGGGCATCGCGGGCCAGGGCACGCCGCTGTCGGGATCGACCGCGCTGTAGCGGTAGCCGCGCCGGTCGCTGGTCCAGCCGAGCGCGCCGCAGTTGGTCAGCGCGACCGACATGGTGAAGCCGCCCGGCGTGACCAGGTGGCGGAACGGCGCGCGCGCCGCCACGCCGTCGATGGCATCGAGCAGCGCCTCGGCGCGCGGTAGCGCAAAGCCCGGCAGCACGAAGGCGGCCGGGCCGATCGGCTCGCGCGCGGCGCGCGGCGGAGCGTCGAAGAGGTCGAACGTCATGGAGGCATTGTCGCCAGCGACAGGGGCGCTTCGGACTGTGGGCGGCGCCTGCAATGCATTCAAGCTGTCACAAAGCGTCACTAGCATTCCGAGCACCAAAGCAGTACGCGGCACCGGCCCGGCGCCTGCGATTCCTCCTTCGTCACAGGACCCGGCATGTCTCGCGTTGCTCGGTCACGGTGGGTGTGTGTCTTGACCCTGATCCTCGGAATTTTGTCCCTCGCGGCCGTGTCGCACGCCGGCGAACCTGCGCCTTCGCCCGATGCGGCGGGGCGCATCGCCTTCGACCTGCCGGCCCAGCCGCTGGCCACCGCCGTGCAGGTCTACGCGCAGGCGACGGGGCAGTCCGTGTTCTTCGACGGGCAGCTCACCGCCGGCCTCGAATCCGCCGCGTTGCACGGCCTGTTCACCCCGCGTGAGGCGCTGCAGCGCCTGCTGGCCGGCACGCGGCTGGCCGCGCGCCACACCGACGCGCGCACTTTCACGCTGGTCGAGGCCGAGGTGGCGGCGCCCGTGGTTGCGACGGCGCCGGCCGCGCCTGCCGCTCCCGCCATGTCTTCGCGCGACGCGCGCGTGGTGCAGCAGGCGCTGGAGCGCACGCTGTGCCGCTGGCCGCATGCGCGCCCCGGCACCTACCGCGCGCTCGTGCAGCTGTGGGTCGGGCCCGGCGGCCATGTGCGGCGCACGCGGCTGCTCAGTTCCACCGGCCTGGCGCAGCGCGACGCCGCGCTCGAAGCCGCGATGAACACGCTGGTGCTCGAGCGCCCACCCGAAGGCGAGGCCGACCAGCCGCTCACGGTGCTGCTGCTGCCGCGCACCGGCGACCGCCCCGACGTCTGCGACGCAGCGGTTTCTCCCTGAGCACGCCGTGGAACAGGACACCCCCGGCTTCCTGCGCAGCCTGCTGACCAGCCGCTACATCGACTTCCGCAACCGCCTGCGCCGCCGCCTGGGCTCGGAAGAGCAGGCCGACGACGTGCTGCACGAGACCTGGCTGCGCGTGCAGCGCATGAGCGACCCCGGCCCGGTGCAAAGCCCCATGGCCTACCTGCTGCGCATCGCGTCGAACGTGGCGGAAGACCGGCGCATTTCCCACGGGCGCCTGCTCGACTTCGTGGAGGTCGAGGAGCTGCTGCATTTTTCGGACGACAGCCACGACCCGGCCCGCGTCTCGGAGGCGCGCAGCGAGGTGCAGGCGCTGGAGCGCGCCCTCGAGGAACTGCCGCGCCGCCGCCGCGACATCTTCATCGCCTCGCGCGTGGACGAGACGCCGCATGCCGACCTGGCGCGGCGCTACGGCGTGTCGGTGCGCATCGTCGAGCGCGAAGTGAAGGCCGCGCTGGTGCATTGCGCCGGCCGGCTGGGGCGCGATGTGATCCAAAGGTTCGGTCCCGGCGCGGGAAAACAGTCTGAGAAGACATGATGGCCGCCCCCCCTCCAATCGACCGCGAACGCGCCGCGCTGGAAACGCAGGCGCATGACTGGCTCGTGCGCCTGACCTCCGGCCGCGCCACCACCGGCGACGCGCAGGATTTCCGACGCTGGTGCGCCCGCAGCCCGCAGCACGCGCAGGCCATGGCCGAGGCGACGCGGCTGTGGGACCTGACCCGGCCCGCCGCCGAAGCGGTGGCGCGGCGCATGCCCGCGATGGACACGCCGCCGCGCGCGGCCATCGCCGTGTCGCGCCCGCCGATGTTCGGCCGCCGGCAGTTCCTCGGTGCCGCACTCGCAGCCGGTGCCGCCGCCTTCGTCGTGGTGCGCCCGCCGGCCGGCCTGTGGCCCGCGCTGTCCGACATGACGGCCGACTACCGCACCGGCACCGGCGAGCAGCGCCGCGTGGTGCTGGCCGATGCGGCGGCGGTGGTCGAGATGAACACGCAGACCAGCCTCAACCTCGCGCGCGGCGCCGAGGGCGAGGCGCCCGTGCTCGACATGCTCGGCGGCGAGGCGCAGGTGCAGCTCGACGCGGCGCGCCGCGCGCCCTTCACCATGACGGTGGGCGGCGCGCGCCTCGTGGCCGCGTCGGCCAGCCGCTTCAATGTGCGCGCCACCGGCGGCGAGGTGTGCGTGACCTGCTTCGCGGGCTCGGTCGAGCTGCGCGACGGCGAGCGCGTGCTGGTGGCGGGCCAGGCGCAGCAGATCCGCTACGGCGGCCGGCGCGAAGCCGAGGTGGCGCGCGCGCCCGACCTCGCGGCGGTGACTGCCTGGCGCGAGCGCGTGCTGGTGTTCGACGACACGCCGCTGGCGGCCGTGGTCGACGAGATCAACCGCTACCGGCCGGGCCGCCTCATCGTCACGCGCGCCGAACTCGGCCGCCGCAAGGTGCAGGCGCGGCTGCGGCTGGACGAGCTGCCGCATGTCGAGACGCTGATCGCCGTGAGCTACGGCGCGAAGCTCACGTCGCTGCCCGCCGGCATCGTGCTGCTCGGATAGCCGCGCTGTGTGACGCGGCTGTGAAAAAAGCGGCGCGTCGTCTTCGTTCGCAAATTCTCCCGAACTTTTGCAGCGCGCGTGTCGGTCGCATCCGGTGAGCCCGGTCTCTTCTCCAGAACGGTTTTTCTCTGGGGTATGACATGAGCAACAAGACATTCCGCCGCGCGCCGGTCGCGCACGCGGCCGCCCTCGCGCTGGCCATGGCGGGCCTGGCGGGCAATGCACAGGCGCAGCGCGCCTTCAGCGCCGCGTGGATGGCGCAGAAGAACGTGGCGCAGGGCACCGCCGTGGTCACGGGCTACCTGCCCAACGGCACGCCGGCCTCGATGCTGACGAACCCGCTGGCGCAGCAGCAGAAGGCCAACGAGCAGCTGCGCCAGTCGCTCGGCAACCTGGGCCTCGCGGCGCAGGCGATTGCCGCGCAGCAGGCCGCACAGGCCGCCGCACGCGCCGCGGCGCTGAACGATCCCTCGGTGCCCGACGGCCTGGCCGACGGCGGCCTGAAGGTCGACACGAATTCGCTCAGCGCCGGCTGGCTCAACGCCCGCGCGCTGAACCGCGATTCGCAGAAGCAGGTCGACGGCCGCACCGTCGTCACCGTGGAACAGACGGCAGACAAAGCCATCCTGAACTGGGAGACCTTCAACGTCGGGCGCAACACCACGGTCGATTTCAAGCAGCAGGCCGACTGGGCCGTGCTCAACCGCGTGAACGACCCGAAGGCGCGGCCTTCGCAGATCCAGGGCCAGATCAAGGCCGACGGCACGGTGCTCATCGCCAACCGCAACGGCATCGTGTTCAGCGGCAGCAGCCAGACCGACACGCGCAACCTCGTGGCGGCGGCCGCGCACATCGGCGACGACCAGTTCAAGGCGCGCGGCATCTACTCGAACGACACCGCGCCGAGCTTCACCACGCGCAAGGAAGACCAGGGCAAGGTCGAGGTGCAGGCCGGCGCACGCCTGACGACCAAGGAGCCCGGCTCCGTCACGCAGGGCGGCGGCTACGTGCTGCTGCTGGGCAAGGAGGTGGCCAATGCCGGCGAGATCGCCGCGCGCAAGGGCCAGGCACAGCTCGCCGCGGGCGACAGCTTCGTGATCCGCAAGGGCATGGGCACCGAGGCCAACGCCTTCTCGACCACGCGCGGCAACGAGATCGCGCCGCAGTTCGCGGCCGACAGCACGGCGGGCACGGTGCGCAACACCGGCCTCATCGTGGCGCGCGAAGGCGACATCACGCTGGCCGGCCGCGACGTGCGCCAGGACGGCGTGGCGCTGGCCACCTCCACCGTCGCCGTGCGCGGCACGGTGCACCTGCTGAACTCGGCGGCCGACACGCGCGGCAACGTGGCCGTCGGCCAGGGCGCGGTCACGGCCGTGCTGATCGAGGACGACGGCAAGGCCAGCGCGCTCGACAGCCAGCGCGACGCGCTCATCAAGGAGTCGGCCGCGCAGGACGCCGCGCGCGCGCTCGTGCCGCCTGCGCTCTTCGACAACCTCTCGCGGCTGTCGGACCGGCGCGACCAGTCGCGCATCGAGATCGTCTCGGGCGGCGACATCCGCTTCGAGGGCGAGTCGCTCACGCTGGCCACCGGCGGGCAGATCGCGGCCAGCGCCACGCGCCGCAGCTTCGTGGCCGACAAGGCGCGCCTCGATGTGTCGGGCGCGGTGGGCGTGAACGTGACGATGGAATCGAACAACGTCAAGGTCAACGTGCAGGGCAACGAGATGCGCGACGCCCCGCGCAACCGCGAGAGCGGCAAGCTGTTCAACAACGACGTGTGGATCGACCGGCGCAAGCTCGTGCGCGTGGCGCCCGGCGTGGGCGGCTACGAGGGCGAGCGCTGGTACGCGGCGGGCGGCCTGCTGGAGGTCGGCGGCTACCTGGGCAACCAGGGGCACGGCATCGGCGAATGGGCCGCGCAGGGCGGCACCGTGGTGCTGGGCGGCAGCGAGGTGGTTACGCAGGCGGGCTCGAAGGTCAACCTGTCGGGCGGTTCGCTCAACGTGCAGACCGGCAAGATCTACCAGACCTGGCTCAAGGGCAGCGACGGTCGGCTGTACAACCTGAACAGCGCGCCGTCGGACCTGCTGTACGACGGCGTCTACAAGGGCTTCGAGGCCGAGCACGTGCGCTGGGGCAAGGCGAACACCGACTATTTCTACAACCCGCTGATCGGGCCGCAGCGCAAGCTGGAGAACGGCTACACCGTCGGGCGCGACGCCGGCCGGCTGGTGGTGAGCGCGCCCACGGCGGTGCTCGAAGGCGACATCGTGGCCGAGGTGTTCAACGGCGCGCAGCAGACGCGCGCACGCGACGCCGCGCTGGACGACGGCTACCGCCAGTCGCAGACGGCGGTGGCGCGCGGCGGCGTGCTGGCGTTGGGGCGCTACGGCGCGCTGGGCCGCATCGACCTGTTCGACACCGACGTGCGCTTCGGCGACGTGGCACCGGTCACGCAGCAGATGGCCGCGGCCGACGCACTGGCCGACGAGCGCATCGGCACGCTGTGGCTCGACGCGGCGCACCTGAATGCGCAGCGCCTGTCGGTGCTGGACATCGGCACGCGCGGCAGCATCAACATCGAGAAGGCGCTCACGCTGGCCGACGGCGGACGCATGGCCCTGCTCGGCGCGTTCATCGACATCGGCGCCGACGTCACGGTGCGCGGCGGCGCGCTGGAGGCCGGCAATGTCTTCATGTCGCCGGTGGCGGGGGCCCAGCCGCGCGCGCTGGTGAAGGACGCCGATTCGTCGCTCACCGTGCGCGACGGCGTCACGCTCGACCTGCGCGGACGCCGCGTCGACATCGGCACGGCGCCTGAAGACTCGGCCACGCTCGCGGTCATCGACGGCGGCACGGTGCGCCTCGAATCGACGCACGGCGTGACGATCGGGCAGGGCAGCCTGATCGACGTGTCGTCGGGCGCGGCGCTGCTGGCCAAGGGCAAGCAGAAGGGCGGCAAGGGCGGCAACGTGACGCTGGTGGCCGACTCGGCCGCGTCGCCCACCGATGCGAAGGGGCGCCTGTCGCTCGGCGGCGAGATCCGCGGCCACGGCGTGAACGGCGGCGGCACGCTGAAGATCGAGACGGGCCATGCGCTGCTGCTCGGCCTCGACCCGGCGTTGTCGGATGCGACGCAGCTCGTGCTCGACGCGTCGCGCCTGCAGTCGGGCTTTTCCACCTACGACCTCAACGGCCATGCGGGCCTCACGGTCGCGCCGGGCGCGCAGCTCGACGTGCTCATGCCGGTCTACCGCATCGCGCCCGGGGCCGGTGCGGACCACGAGGGCGGCATCGTGCTGCAACTGTGGACGCCGCCGCTGCTGCAGCAGGACACGGTGAACCGCCAGACCGTGCAGCGCCAGGGCGCCGACCTCGTGCTGCGTTCGCAGCGCCGCATCACCGAAGGCGGCAACCTCGCCATCGGCGCGGGCGCGGTGGTGACGGTCGATCCGGGCCGCTCGATCCAGCTGCTCGGCGGCGGCCTGAGCAGCTTCGTGGTCGATGGCCGGCTCAACGCCTGGGGCGGGCGCATCGCCATCGACATCGAGGCGCCGGCCTTCAACTCGCCGCTGAGCACGTCGCTGCAGCCGCACAACCGCTCGGTGTGGATCGGTGAGGGCGCGGTGCTCGACGTGGCGGCGCGCGCGCAGACCGGCGTCGACGACGACGGCCGCCGCTACGGCACGGTGCGCAACGGCGGCACCATCTCCATCGGCGGCGCGCTCGACTGGGAAGCCAAGGGCGCGGCCAACGCACCCGACCTCGCGATCGTCATCCGCCCCGGCGCGCTGCTCGATGCTTCGGGCAGCCACGCGCGCATCGACGTGCCGGCCGTGGGCGGTCTGTGGCGCGAACTCGACGTGGCCAGCGACGGCGGCAGCATCGTGCTCAAGTCGGCGCACAGCCTGTACCTGGACGGCACGCTGCGCGCCCACGCGGGCGGCGCGAATGCGGCGGGCGGCACGCTCGCGGTGGCGCTCGAGGCGCCGGTGTTCTCCAAGATCTACACCGTCGACGACGCCGTGCGGCAGGCGCGCGAGCTGGTGATCTCGCAGGTGCAGCAGCCCAGCGGATTGCCGGCCACCCTCAAGCCGGGCCATGCCGATGCGGCACTGGCCTACGGCAAGGGGCGCCTGAGCGCGGACCAGGTGCGGGACGGCGGCTTCGGCAACCTGTCGCTGCTGGTCAACGGCCTGCTGAGCTTCGACGGCCACGTCGACCTCACGACCGCGCAGAGCCTGCGCCTGTACGCCGGCAGCTTCGCGCTGGCCGACAGCGCGGCCACCGATTCGAGCGTGCGGCTCGCCTCGTCCTACCTGCGGCTGGCCGGCGTGACCGGTGCGCCGAAGCAGGACAACGAGGTGATCTACACCACCACCTGGCGCCACGGCGCATCGATCCGCGCGAGCGAGGCCACCTTCACGGCCGAGGCCGACCTGATCGACATCCGCGACCGCGTGGGCTTCGGCGCGCACGGCGAGATCGCCATGAAGACCGGCCCCGCGCAGGTGGTGGACCGCCGCGGCTTCGACGCCGTGAGCATGACCAGCCGCGGCGACCTGCGCCTGCTGGGCGGCACGCCCACGCTCGGCCTGCTCGGCGCGACCACGACCGAGCTGGCGACGCTGGGCGACCTCACGCTCACCGCCGCGCAGATCTATCCCGCCACCGGCGCCAACGCGCAGATCCGCGCGGGCTACGACGAGGGCCGCGTGCTGGACATCCGCCGCCAGGTCGAAGGCGACGTGGCCATGCCTCAGTCGGCGTTCGGCACCCTGGCGCTCGGCGGCGGCACGGTGCGCCAGGGCGGCATCGTGCGCGCGCCGCTGGGCAACCTGATCGTGGGACAGGACGGGCGCAGCACCTTCGAGGCGCGCGCCACCGTGGTCGACCTGCTGCCGGGCAGCATCACCTCGGTCAGCGGCGCCGGCTTGGTCATGCCCTACGGCGGCACGACCGACGGCATCGGCTACAGCGTGGCCGGGGCGCCCATCGACAAGCGCGCCATCGGCAGCAGCGGCATCCTGCTCACGGGTGACAGCGTGGTCGGGCACCAGGGCGCGCTGCTCGACCTGTCAGGCGGCGGCGAGCTCACGGGCGCGGGCTTCGTGAGCGGACGCGGCGGCTCGGTGGACGTGCTGCGCACGCCGCTGGCCAATGCCAACCCGGCCAACACCTTCAGCAAGGCGGGCAACGGCGTGTACGCCATCGTGCCGGGCTTCCAGGGCGGCTACGCGCCGGTGTCGCCGGACGCGGGCGCGGGCGAGCCGGCCATCGGCCGGCAGGTCACGCTCGATCACGACGTGGGCGGGCTCAAGGCCGGCACCTACACGCTGCTGCCTTCGACCTACGCGCTGCTGCCCGGTGCCTTCCGCGTGGAAGTGGGGGCGCAAAGCGCGCTGCCCGCGACGCCGCTGCCGGCCGGCTACGGCTCGTACGTGGCGAGCGGCTATCTGGGCGTGGCGAACACGGCGGTGAAGTCGTCGCTGGCCAGCCAGCTGGTCGTCACGCCGGCGGCGCTGGTGAAGCAGCACGCCAGCTACAACGAGATGGGCTACGACGCCTTCGTGGTGGCCGACGCGGCACGCCGCGGCGGCGTGCGCGGCGAGATCGCGGCCGACGCCCGCAACCTGCTGCTGGACTACTTCTATTCCAAGCCGAAGGACGGCGTGTCGATGCTGCAGTTCGACGGCACGGCGCTGTTCAATCCGGCGGCCGGCGGCACGGGCTTCGGCGGCACGCTGTCGGCGAAGGGCATCGCCATCGAGGTGACGGCGCCGGGCGCGCAGCGCACGGCCGGGTTCACGGGCGCGTCGCTGCAGGCCGACCAGCTCAACGCCTTCGGCGCGCCACGGATGATCCTGGGCGGCCAGATCGATCTGCCCTATGCCGACAACTACGCGACCTTCAAGTCGAACACCGGCCATGTCGTCGTGCGCAGCGGCGCGACCTTGCGCGGCGCCGAAATCTTCCTCGTGGCCGGCGGCTACGGCGACGGCATCCAGGTGGAGCAGGGCGCGTCGCTGAACACGCTGGGCGCCGGTGCGCCGGCCTACGATTCCACCGACGGCGTGGTGTTCTCGGCGGGCTTGGGCGGGGTGCTGGGCCTGTCGAATGGCTGGATCAACCTGCTGCCGCCCGTCGCCGGGGGGATACCCGCCATGGTCCAGATCGGCGCGTGCCCCAGCGGCGCCTGCACCGGCCACACCACGCTGTACGGCGAGGGCACGCTGGCCGTGGCCACCAACCGCTCGTTCACGATGGCCGACAACGTGCGCTACGGCGCAAAGAACCTGCTGCTGGCCGTGTCCTCGGTCAACCTGGGCAGCGACGCGGCGCTGCAGCAGGCGGCGGCCAACGGCCAGCTGCCGTCGGGCCTGTCGATGAACCAGGTCATCCTGGCGAACCTGCTGGCCGGCAACAAGGGCGAAGGCGTGCCCGCGGTCGAGACGCTGGTGCTGAACGCGCGCGAGTCGGTGAACATCTACGGCGCGGTGTCGCTGGACACGCTCGACCCCGCCACCGGCGTGTCGTCGATCGAGCGGCTGGTGCTGGGCACGCCCGCCATCTACGGCTACGGCGGCGCGGGCGACACCGCGAAGATCACGACCGGCGAATTCATCTGGACCGGCCTCACGCCGCGCCCGCCCGGCAACGACGAGATCTTTCCCGGTGGGAACGCACCGGGCGGCGCCATCGGCAGCCTGCTGGGCCACGGCACGCTCGACGTGTCGGCCGCGCGCATCGTGCTGGGCCACGCGCCCCACACGCAACCCGACGCGGGCTACTCGGCGGACCGGCTCGCACTGGGCTTCGGCACGGTCAACCTGAACGCGAGCGAGCGCATCACCGCCAACGGCAAGGGCACGCTGGGCGTGTACCACCAGCAGGGCGCGTACGTGACGGGCAAGGGTTACGACCACACGGGCGGCCAGCTGAACCTGCGCACCCCGCTGCTCACCGGCGAGGCCGGCTCGAACAACCGCATCACGGCGGGCGGCGACATCGTGGTGAGCGCACCGGCAGGCGCGCAGCCGGCCGGCGATGCGGCGCTGGGCGCGCAGCTGGCGCTCACCGGTCGCAGCATCACCATCGACGGCACGGTCGGCCTGCCCTCGGGCAAGCTGCAGCTCACGGCCAGCGGCGACGTGACGTTGGGCGCCAATTCGCGCATCGACCTCGCGGGCCGCGCCGTGAAGTTCTTCGAGCAGACGCGCTACAGCCGCGGCGGCGACCTGGAGGTGACGAGCACGGCCGGCAACATCGCGCAGGCGGCGGGCTCGGTGATCGACCTGTCGGCCACGCACAACCGCGGCGGCACGCTGCAGGCGACGGCGCTGGGCGCCAACGCCGGGCGCATCGACCTGGGCGGACGCATCCTCGGCACCGCGAGCGGCACGTACGACGCGGGCGGCACCATCGTGCCCTACGACGCGGCCGAGATCGGCGTGCGCGGCCAGACCGTGGCCGACTTCGCGGGCCTGAATACGCGCCTCAACGAAGGCGGCGTGACCGGCGCGCGCCGCTTCCAGATCAAGCAGGGCGACCTCGCCATCGGCGACGAAGTGAAGGCGCGCGTGGTCGAGGTCACGCTCGACGGCGGCAGCCTCACGGTGAACGGCCGCATCGACGCCAGCGGCTTCCAGGTGGGCGCGATCCGCCTCGCGGCCAAGGGCGACCTCACCGTGAACGGCACGCTCGACGCGCACGCCACCGGCCTGCGCGTGGACAGCTACGGCAAGATCATCGACAGCCCGAACCGCGCCATCGTCGACCTCACGAGCACGCACGGCACGCTGACGCTGGGCGGCGGCGCGGCCATCGACCTGCGTGCGGGCACGGCCGTGAGCGCGGCGCAGGGCAACGACGGCATCGCGCGCGGCACGCTCGCGCTGAACGCGCCGCGACGTGGCGACAACGACGTGGCGGTGAACGTCGCCGCCACGCCCGTGATCCAGGGCGCGAAGAGCATCGCGGTCAACGCCTTCCGCACCTACAGCGACGCACCGCTGGCGAGCGCGCCCGACGTCACGGGCCATGTGCCGCAGCTCATCACGCAGAAGTACCTCGACGAGATCGACGGCCACAGCAGCGCCTTCATCGACAAGGCGCTGGCCAACACCTCGCTGTCGGCGCGCCTGGCGGGCCTGGGCAGCTACCACCTGCGCCCCGGCGTGGAAATCGTCAGCAGCACCGGCGAGGGCGACCTCAGCGTGGTCGGCGACATCGACCTCTCGGGCTACCGCTACGGCCCGGGCGCGAACCGCACCGACCCGGCGCGGCGCGGCTTCGGCGAGCCCGGCGTGCTGGTGATCCGCGCGGGCGGCAACCTCAACGTGTACGGCAGCATCAACGACGGCTTCGCCCCGCCGCCGGCCACGCCCGACGACAAGGGCTGGTACCTCACCGAGCAGCGCACGAAGTTCGGCACGCCGTTCACGCCCGACGGCGGCGACATCGTCGTGCCGATCGACGGCGTGGTGCTCGACAAGGGCACCGTGTTCCCGAAGGACGCGCTGCTGAACTACGACGTGCCCGCCGAAGCCATGGTGCTGCCGGTTGGCACGGTGCTGCCGGTGACCGTGACGCTGGGCGCGGCCTACACGCTGCCCGCCGGCACGGTGCTGCGCGCCAACGTCTACAACGCCGACGGCAGCGTCCGGCTGAAGGCCGGCACGGTGCTGGGCGAGGCCGTGGTGCTGGACAGCGGCATGAAGCTGGGCGCGGGCACCGCGCTGCGCGCCGAGGCCAGCGTGCAGGCGATGGTGTGGCCCAAGGGCGTGCGGCTGCCGGTCGCGATGAAGGCCGACGGCACCATCGCGCTGGCGCGCGGCGCGGTGATTCCGTCGCTGACCGATGTGCAGCTGCCGAACGACGCGGCCGTCAACCTGCGGCCCGAAGTCGACGGCGTGCAGGGCCGCAACTGGGCCGTGGCGCCGATGCTGGGGCAGGGCGCGACGAGCTGGAGCCTGCAGCTCACGGCCGGCGCCGACCTGGATTCGGCCGACCGCCGCGCGGTCGATCCGGCCAAGCACGGCGCGCTCATCCTGGCCGACAGCCACGCGATGTACAACGTCAAGCTCACGCCGGGCGGCAGCGGCTTCCTGTGGGGTCCGAACGGGCCCATGTGGGGCCACGACGAGGGAACGCCGATGGACCCGCTGGATTTCGAGGCAGGCTACTGCGACTGGGGTGGTGAGGGCACCTGCGTGGTCGACCCGGCGCGCCTTTCCTACTTCTGGGGCCCCAACGGCGACGACTGGGACCCGAGCTTCGTCGAGGGCACGCCGGTGCTGCCCGAATACGTCACGATCTGCGAGTGGGGGCCGGGCATCTGCACGACGGTCATCAACCCCGTCAAGGACGTCACCAAGTACACGCCGCTGTCGCCGATGTTCAGCGTGCTGCGCACCGGCACGGGCGACCTGGGCCTGGCGGCGGCGGGCAACTTCGTCATGGAGTCGCCGTTCGGCGTCTACACGGCCGGCACGCGCTCGGCGCCGCTGCTCGACGCCAACGGGCTCGACCCCTTCAACCTCGCACGCGGCAAGGCCGTCGGCGGCTCGGTGATCGGCCCGCAGACGGCGGACTACAGCGCCGCGCTCGCGGCCTACCAGGCCTGGTACCCCGAGCAGGGCGGCAACCTCGACATCACGGCGGGCGGCAACGTCGTCGGCGACGTCTGGGGCCACTTCGGGGGCGAGCGCGGACAGGCGCCGAGCGCCGCGGTGGGCAGCTGGCTGTGGCGCCAGGGCTCGGGCACGGCCCTGGCCGGCAGCGACCGCATCGCGACGTCGTGGTGGATCAACTTCGGCACCTACGCACTGCCGGCCGGTGCGCAGGTCAGCACCGACAGCAGCCCCGAGCCCTTCCTGGTGGGCTTCACCGGCATGGGCACGCTGGGCGGCGGCAACCTCACGCTGCGCGCGGGCGGCGACGCGGGCCTCACCACGCGGCTGGGCAACGGCCAGGTCTGGCAGCGCAGCGAGGCCATCGTGGCGGCGGTCGGCAGCACGGGCCGTGTCGATGCGAACGGGCAACTGACGCTCACCGGCGGCGGCGACCTGCAGCTGCGCATCGGCGGCGTGGTCAATCCGAACCTGGCCGCGGCGCAGTACGGCAGCTCTGGCACCAATACGCAGTACCAGGACCTCAACGGCGCCCTGGTCAACCTGCGCGGCGCGGCCACCGTGTCGGCCTCCGCCATCGGCGGCGTCGAGGTGCGCTACCGCAAGTACGCGTTCTCGCTGCCGGGCCAGGAGGGCGATGTGAAGGACACGCGCCCCATCGACCCCTTCACCCCGACCATCGGCGTCGGCAATGCCGGCATCGTGCTCGTGCCGGGCGATTCGGCGATGTACCTGGACACGCCGGGCGACCTGGTGCTCACCAGCGTGGCCGACGCGGGCCGCGCGCGGGTGCCGAACAGCTCGGCATTCAAGTTCGGCGGCACCGAGTACGGCATCGGCCAGGGCTGGTTCACGCTGTGGACCGACCGCACCGCGATCAACCTGTTCAGCGCGGGCGGCAACCTCACGCCCGGCACCGACCTGGCGAACCGGGAGGCCGCCGGCCGGTACCTGGGCAGCATCAACATGAGCGACAACGTCACGGTCTACCCGTCGATCCTGCGCGCGACGGCGGCCTCGGGCAGCCTGTACTTCGGCTTCTCGGCCACGCCCGCCACGCAGGCGCCCGGCCGCGCGCTGGTGCTCGCGCCGTCGCCGTCAGGGGCGCTCGAGTTCCTGGCGGGCAACTCGCTGTTCGGCGGCGGCTATCCGGTGGGGATGTCGGGCGCGGTCACGCCGCTGCCCACGCCCTGGGCGCCCGCCTTCGTGGGCTACAACTCGCGCCAGCAGCCGGTGGTCTACAACACCAGCCCGGAGGGCTCGATGGTCGGATCGCCCGGCGTGCCGAACTACGGGGTGGTCGACAACCACCCTCTGTTCGCCTTCGGACCGGACACGCTGGGCCCCCGCGCGCTGCACGCAGCCGATGCGCCGCCCTCGCTGTTCTATGCCGTGCGCGGCGACATCCTGGGCCTGGCCAGCGGCACGGCGCGCAAGGTGCAGGCCAGCGGCGAGCCCGCGCCCGAGACCTGGTACCGCTCGGCCGCGCCGGCGCGCATCCGCGCCGGGCGCGACATCGTCGGCACCGAGGCGCTGATCGTGAACAACGACCCGCGCGACGTGTCGCTGGTGCAGGCCGGGCGCGACATCCTGTACGCGAACCTGCAGGTGGCGGGCCCCGGCACGCTGGAGGTGTCGGCCGGTCGCCACATCACGCAGGACGACCGCGCCAGCGTAATCAGCCGCGGCGCATTGGCCGAGGGCGACACGCGCCCCGGCGCGAGCATCGCGATGATGGCCGGCATGGGCCCGATGGGCGTGGGCGGGCCCGACTTCTCGGCCATCGCCGATCGCTACCTCGACCCCGTGAAGCGCGCCGAGTCGGGCCCCGGCCAGTCGCTGGCGAGCCAGCCGGGCCGCGTGGTGAAGACCTACGACGTCGAGCTGGCCGCATGGCTCAAGGAACGCTACGGCTTCATCGCCACCAGCGCCGATGCGAAGGACCCGGGCAGCGCGCTCGCGTACTTCAAGGCGCTGGCGCCCGAGCAGCAGCGCGTGTTCCTGCGCGGCGTGTACTTCGCCGAGCTGCGCGCCGGGGGCCGCGAGTACAACGACGTGGACGGCCCGCGCTACGGCAGCTACCTGCGCGGGCGCGGCATGATCGCCACGCTGTTCCCCGACCTCGACGCGGCGGGCCAGGAGATCGTGCGCACCGGCGACATCATCCTGTACGGCCCCTCGGGCGTGCACACCGACTTCGGCGGCGACATCCAGATGCTCGCGCCGGGCGGGCAGATCGTGGTGGGCGTGCAGGGCGCGGTGCCGCCGGGCAGCGCGGGCGTCATCACGCAGGGCATGGGCCACATCCAGCTGTTCAGCGAAGGCAGCCTGCTGCTGGGCCTGTCGCGCGTGATGACCACCTTCGGCGGCGACGTGCTGGCCTGGTCGGAGCAGGGCGACATCAACGCCGGCCGCGGTTCCAAGACCACGCTGGTCTACACGCCGCCCAAGCGCGTGTACGACAACATCGGCAACGTGAAGCTGTCGTCGCAGGTGCCCAGCTCGGGCGCCGGCCTGGCCACGCTGGCGCCCATCGCCGAAGTGCCGGCGGGCGACATGGACCTGATCGCGCCGCTGGGCACCATCGACGCGGGCGAGGCGGGCATCCGCGTGTCGGGCAACGTGAACCTCGCGGCCCTGCAGGTGGTGAACGCGGCCAACATCCAGGTCAAGGGCGAGTCGGCCGGCCTGCCGGTGGTGGCCTCGGTGAACGTGGGCGCGCTCACCAACGCCAGCGCGGCGGCCTCGCAGGCCGTGGGCGCGGCGCAGGAGGCGATGCAGCGCGAACGCGCGGCGGCGCGCCAGGCGCTGCCGTCGGTGTTCACGGTGCGCGTGCTGGGCTTCGGCAACGAGGCCGCCGACGGCGCCGCCGCGCCGGCCGATGCGGGCCGCGCCGCGGCGCGCCCGGTGGGCTACGACGCGCACAGCCCGGTGCAGGTGCTGGGGCGCGGGCCGCTGGGCGACGCGCAGAAGACCAAGCTCACGGCGCAGGAGCGGCGTCTGCTGGGGCAGTGAGAGGGAAGGGCGGCAGATGAAATTTTTGTGACAAACGACATTCCGGGGCGTGCAGTTCCGTCTTTGTCTCAGAGCTTTCGTGACTGTCCGATGCCCCCACTGCTGTTGTCTTCTGCCGGCCCCCGCCCGCGCCCGTGGGCGTCGTTCCTGCTGGCCACGGCGTTCGCCGTCCTGGCCGGTGCGGTGCATGCCGCGCCGCCCGAGGCCAACGCCAGCGGCGTGTTCCTCAACGCCGCCGGTGACGTGCTGACCGCGCGCCATGCGGTGGCCGACTGCCGTTCGCTGTTCGCCCTCAAGGACGCGCAGGTGGCGCAGGCCCGGGTGGTCGCCGAGAGCGCCGAGCTCGATGTCGCGGTGCTGCGCACCACCCTCACGCCGTACCTGCACGCCACGCTCGCGGCGGACGTGCGCACGCCGGCCCCGGGCAGCGTGGGCGTGTTCACCGAGGCCTACGCGGTGCTGCAGCGCATGCCTGATCGCACGGCGTTGCTCAGCAACGCCATGACCGTGCCCGGCGTGGAAGGCCTGCAGCTGCTGTCGGGCGTGCAACCCGGTGCCAGCGGCAGCGCGGTGCTGGGTGCCGACGGCCTGCTGCTCGGCGTGGTGGTCGAGCGTGTCGCCGCCGCGCCGCATGCGTCGGGCATGGTGCTCAGCCGCGCGGCCTCGGCCGCGGGCGTGGCGGGCGGCGTGACGCGGGTGCGCGCGGTGCCGGCGGCGCGCCTGCGCGACTTCCTGGATGCCCACGGCATCGCCTACACGCACAGCCGCGAACCGCAGCTCGGCCCGCAGCAATCGCCCGCTGCGCGGGCCTCGACCCTGTCGGTCGGCGTGCTGTGCGGCTGAGCGTCCTTCTTCGACTTTTTCATTGGAACTCCCATGACCTTTTCTTTCGGCAAGACCCGCGGCTGGCGCCGCCTGCGCCTGGCGCTCGGCGGGCTCGGCCTCGGGCTGTCCGCCGCCGCCGCGCCCCTGGCCGCGTCGGCGCAGGCCCAGCCGCAGGTGCCGCAGCACTGGATCAGCTACGCCAACCTCGCCAGCAACCAGCTGCAGTCGTCGCTCAGCGACCCTGCCAGCGACACCGTGGTGCGGCTGCACACGTGGATGCAGGAACGCATGCTGAAAGAGGGCCAGCCCGTGCCGCCCGCGCCGGTGGTGGTGCGCGTGTGGGTCGCGGGCAGCGGCAAGGTCGAGCGCGTGGCCTTCGATTCGCTGGGCGATGCGCAGGCCGACACCGACCTGCGCGCGCTGCTCACCGCGCAGCCGCTGGCCGAGCCGCCGCCGCGCGACATGCGCCAGCCGATGGTGCTGCAACTCACGCTCAGCTTTGTCGCGCGCACCTGACCGATCGCGGCGCCTTTGCGTGGCGCTGCTGGGCCTTGCGGCGGTGCCGTTGCACGCCGCCATGCCGTGGCCCGTGCCGGGGCTCGCGGCGCTGGTGAAGGCCTTTGGGCCGGCCGTGGTCCACATCGGCGTGGAGCGGCCGTCGGTGCCGGCGCGCCGCTTCAGCGACCGCTGGCTGCTGCGCGCGCCGCCGGCCGAGGCCGACGAGAGCAGCCTGGGCAGCGGCTTCCTCGTGAGCGCCGACGGGCTCATCCTCACCAACGCGCACGTCGTCGCGCATGGCACGCAGATCCGCGTGAAGCTGCCCGACCGGCGCGAGTTCCGGGCGCGGCTCATCGGCCTCGATGCGCTGGCCGACGTCGCGCTGCTGAAGATCGACGCGACCGGTTTGCCCACCGTGCGCATCGGCGACCCGGCGGACGTGGAGCCCGGCGACGGCGTGGCGGCCATCGGCTCGCCCTACGGCTTCGGCAACTCGGTGACGGCCGGCATCGTCAGCGCCAAGGGGCGGCTGCTGCCGGGCGCGGAGTCGATGCAGTTCCTGCAGACCGACGTGCCGATCAACCCCGGCAACTCGGGCGGGCCGCTGTTCAACCTGCGCGGCGAGGTGATCGGCATCAACTCGCGCATCTACAGCCGCAGCGGCGGCTACCAGGGGCTGTCGTTCGCCATTCCCATCGACGCCGCCATGCGCATCAAGGACCAGCTGCTGGCCACCGGCACCGTCACGCGCGGGCGCATCGGCGTGTCCGTGCAGGAGGTGGGGCAGGCGCTGGCCGACACCTTCCGCCTGCCGCGCCCGGCCGGCGCGCTGGTGACCGACGTGGAGCCGCGCGGCGCGGCGGCGCGGGGCGGGCTGAAGACCGGCGACGTGATCCTGTCGGTGCAGGGTCGCGAGGTGGTGCAGGCGGCCGACGCGCTGGGCTTCATCGCCGAGCAGGTGCCGGGGCAGCGCGCGCGCCTCATGGTGTGGCGCGACCGCGCCGAGCACGTGGTCGAGGTCAAGGTGGAGGGCTACGACACGCCGCGCCTGCAGGGCGATGCGGCGGCTGCGGCCTCGGTGCCTTCGCGCCTGGGCTTCGCGGTGCGCCCACTGGCGCCGGCCGAGCGGCAGTTCCTGCGTGTCGAGGGCGGGCTGCTGGTGCAGCGCGTGAACGTGGCGGCGTCGCGCGCGGGCGTGCAGCCGGGCGACGTCATCCTGGCGCTCAACGGCCAGCCGATCGACAGCGCCGAAGCCCTGGCCCAGGCGCTGGAGGGGGCAGACGGCACGGCGGCGTTGCTGGTGCAGCGCGCGGGGGCGCGGATCTTCGTGCCGATCTGCGCGCAGGCCGGGTCGCCGAAGTGCTGAGAAGGCCTCGCGCTGACCGGCCAAGTCATCCGAACGTCATGCAGCGAACCTAGCATCCGCTTCGACATGCCCCCCGGGCCGTGGCTTTCGCCGGGCGTATCGAACTCATGCGGCATGCACCTCCTTCCTTTCCTCTCGTCTCCCTGGTCGGCATCGCGCTGGTCGCCTGCATGACCGGGCCGTGGATGAGCGCCCGCGCGCAGTCCGACGCGGCGCCGCCTCGGCCGCAGGCCGCGCGCATCGCCTTCGACATTGCGGCCCAGCCGCTGGCCGCCGCGCTGGAGCAGTACGGCCGCGCGACCGGGCTGCCCGTTTTCTTCGATGCCGAACGCGTGGCCGGACGTCACGCCGCGCCCGTGCACGGTCTGTTCGATGCGCAGGCCGCCCTCGATGCGCTGCTCGCGGGCACGGGCCTGGTCGCCGACGACGCCGGCGTGGGGGCCACGACCGCCTTCGTGCTCCGGCTCGCGCCGGCAGTGCCGGTGCCGGCACGGCCGTTGGACGCGGCGCAGGCCGCGCCCGCCACCGTTCACCGCGGCTACGACGGGCTGGTCCAGACCCGCGTCTGGGAAGCCCTGTGCGCCCACCCGCGCGCAGCACCGGGCGGCTACCGCGCGGCGATGCGTTTCGTGATCGACGGCACCGGCCGCATCGCCCATGCCTTCCTGCTGCACACCAGCGGCGAGCGCGCACGCGACGACGCCATCCTCGACACGCTGCGGCAGTTGCGCATCGACCGCGCGCCGCCGCCGGACATGGCGCAGCCGCTCACGATGCTGATCCTGCCGCGCTCGCAGACGCCCGGGCTCGAGTGCCCGGTGCGCCACTGACGTCACCGCCATGCCTGAGAACGCGCTGCCCGCGTTGCGCGACTTCCTGGTCGCGCGCTACGACGAGCTCAAGCAGCGGCTTGCGCGGCGGCTGGGCAACGCCGAGCGCGCCGGCGACGCGCTGCAGGACACCTGGCTGCGCCTGGAAAGCCGCGACGACATCGACGGCGTGAACGACCCCGCCGCCTACCTGCTGCGCGTGGCCGTCAACCTGGCCTACGACCAGGTCGCGAAGCAGGGGCGCCTGGCCACGTCCGACGAGATCGAGGCGCTGCTCGACGAAACGCCCGATCCCGCGCCGGGGCCCGCGCAGATCGCGCAGGACCGCGCGGAGCTGGCCGCGCTGCGCGCACTCATCGAGCGCCTGCCGCCACGGCGCCGGCAGGTGCTGGTGATGGTGCGCTGGCAGCACCTGCCGCAGCGCGAGGTGGCGGCGCGGCTCGGCATCTCGCTGCGCACGGTCGAGAAGGAACTCAAGGAGGCGCATGACCACATCGCCGCCCGCATGGGCCGCGCGGACCGCGCACCCGACGCGAAGGAGCCGCATGAAAAATAAAGTGCGGTTCACCGCGTCGAGAGCCGTCTCATGGGTATGCGACATCTTTCAGCGCGCACGGGTTGAAGCCCCGATGACCCCGCCCGATGCACACGCACAGGCCTTGCGCGAAGCCCAGACCTGGCTGCGCCGGCTGTCGTCCGGCGCGGCCACGCAGCACGACGTCGAGGGCTTTCGCCGCTGGCGCGATGGCAACCCCCTGCACCAGCCCGCGCTGGCGCAGGCCCGGCGCCTGTGGCAAGCGCTCGACCCGGCCATCGGCGGCATGCCGGCCGAGGTCCAGCGAGCTCCCATCCTGTCGGCGCGGCCGGTGGCTGCGCGCCGCGCGTTCCTCGGCGCGGCGGTGGGCGCGGCCGGGGCCGCGGGCGTGGCGGTGGTCTCTCCGCCGCTGGGCCTGTGGCCGTCGCTCGGCGAGTGGAACGCCGACTACCGCACCGCCACCGGCGAGCAACGCGCGGTGCAGGTGGCCGAGGGCGTCGACCTGGTGCTCAACACGCAGACCAGCGTGCAGCGCCGCAGCGTCGAGGGCCGCGTCGTCGGCATCGACCTGATCGCGGGCGAGGCGGCCCTCGACCTGGTGGCCGGGCCGCAGCCCTTCGGCGTGGTGGCGGGCGCGGCCCGCAGCGAGGCGCAGGCCGGTCGCTTCGAGGTGCGCTACCTCGCGGGCCGGGGCTGCGTGACCTGCCTCGAAGGGCGCGTGCGCGTCACGCACGCGAGGGGCACGCGCGACCTGCAGGCCGGCGAGCAGGTGCTGTACGACGCGGGTTCGCTCGGGCCGGTGGCGGCTGTGGCCACCCGCGAAGCCTCGGCCTGGCGCAGCGGCGTGCTGGTGTTCCGGCAGACGCCGCTGGCGCACGTGATCGAGGAGATCAACCGCTACCGGCCTGGCCGCGTGGTGTTGCTGGCGCAGCGCCTGGCCGGGCGCGAAGTCAGCGGGCGTTTCGCCATCGCCTCGCTCGACACGGTGCTGGTGCAGATCCAGCGCTCGTACGATCTCGAGGCGCGTGCGCTGCCGGGCGGCGTGCTGCTGCTTAGCTGATGAATGTGACAGCCTGATTGGCCCTCGCGTGCGCTCAGGATTGGTCCAGAAACTTAGCGGTTTTGTTTGCGTCTGTCGGTCTGTCCAGTAAGGGGTACGGATTCCGTGCCGGGGCATTTCATTCTTTACTGGGCGTCAGATGAACACACACGAGGGACACCGCAGCCGCCGCCAGGGCGCTGCCGTGCAGGCGAAGAACTTCCGGATTTCGCCGCTGGCACAGGCCATGGCGCTGGCGCTGGTCGCCGGTGCGGCCGCCGCGCCGGCCCATGCGCAGCGCGCCTTCAGCCCGACCTGGTTCAACGCCAAGGGCGCGGCGCAGGCCACCGCCACGGCCACCGGCCTGATGCCCAACGGGCTGCCGGCGGCGAACCTCACGAGCCCGCTCGCGCAGCAGCAGCGCGCCAGCGAGCAGCTGCAGCAGTCGATCGGCAACCTGAACCTGGCAGCGCGCGGCATCGCGGCGCAGCAGGCGGCACAGGCGGCCGCGCGGCGCGCCGCGCAGAACGACCCCTCGGTGCCCGACGGCCTGGCCGAAGGCGGCCTGAAGGTCGACACGAATTCGCTGACTGCCGGCTGGTCGAATGCCCGCGCACTGACCGGCGATTCGCAGAAGCAGGTCGATGGTCGCACGGTCGTCACGGTCGAGCAGACGGCCGACAAGGCCATCCTGAACTGGGAGACCTTCAACGTCGGGCGCAACACCACCGTGGCCTTCGCGCAGCGCAAGGACTGGGCGGTGCTCAACAAGGTGAACGACCCGCAGGCGCGGCCTTCGCAGATCCAGGGGCAGATCAAGGCCGACGGCACGGTGATGGTCGCCAACCGCAACGGCATCGTGTTCAGCGGCAGCAGCCAGGTCGACACGCGCAACCTCGTGGCCGCGGCGGCGCAGATCGACGACGCGCAGTTCCAGGCCCACGGCGTGTACGCCAACGGCAGCGCGCCCAACTTCAAAAACGCGCAAGGCCGCGTCGAGGTGCAGGCCGGTGCCAGGCTTTCCACGCCCGCACCCGCTTCGGCCACGCAGGGTGGCGGCTATGTGCTGCTGCTGGGCGCCGAGGTGCACAACGCCGGCGAGATCGCGACGCCCGGCGGGCAGACGCTGCTCGCGGCGGGCGACCACTTCACCATCCGCAAGGGCGTGGGCACCGACGGCAACCTGGGCTCGACCACGCGCGGCAACGAAGTCGCGGTGACGCTGGACACGAACAGCCCGGCGGGCACGGTGCGCAACACCGGGCTGATCCAGGCGACCACCGGCGACGTCACGCTGGCCGGGCGCGAAGTGGTGCAGGGCGGCGTCGTCCTTTCCAGCACCTCGGTCAACACACGCGGCACGGTGCACCTGAACGCGACCGGCGCCACGGGCCAGGTCCGGTTCGGCGAAGGCAGCACCACGGCCATCGTGCTCGACACCGGCGGCGCGACCGCGCTCGACAGCCAGCGTGCCGGGCTCATGGCGCCGGCGGTCCAGCTGGGCACCGGCAGCATCGTGCTGGCGGGCAACGACCGCCGCGACCTGTCGCGCGTCGAAGTCGCCAGCGGCGGCACGGTCGAGTTCCAGGCCGGCTCGCTCACGCTGGCCACTGGCGGCCAGGTGGTGGTCGACGCGAAGCAGCGAAGCCTCGTGCGCGAGGGTGCGCGCATCGACGTGTCGGGCGCGGTGGGCGTGAAGCTCGCGATGGAATCCAACAACATCAAGATCAACGTGCAGGGCAACGAGCAGCGCGATGCGCCGCTCAACCGCGACAGCAAGAACCTCAACAACAACGACCTGTGGATCGACCGGCGCTCGCTGGTCTTCGTGCCCGGCGGCACCGGCGGCTACCAGGGCGAACGCTGGTACACCGGCGGCGGCCTGCTCGAGGTGGGCGGCTACCTCGGCACGCAGGCGCACGGCGTGGGCGAGTGGATGGCGCAGGGCGGCGTGGTGGGCTTCAGCGGCGGCGAGCTGGTCACGCAGCGCGGCGCGAGCATCAACATCTCGGGCGGCACGCTCGACGTGCTCACGGGCAAGCTCAACCAGAGCTGGCTCAAGGGCGCCGACGGGCGGCTGTACGAAGTGTCGAAGGCGCCGGGCGACCTGCGCTACACGGGCGTCTACAAGGGCTTCGAAGACGAGCACGCGCGCTGGGGCAAGAAGACGACGGGCTTCTTCTACAACCCGCTGATCGGCCCGCAGACGCGGCTGGAAAGTGGCTACACCGTGGGTCGCGATGCCGGGCTGCTCATCGTCGGCACCCAGGCCGCGGTGCTCGAAGGCGCGATCGTCGGCGAGACCTTCCAGGGCGACCGGCAGACGCAGGCGCGGCAGGCCGGGCTCGATGGCTACCAGCAGTCGACCGGCGCGGCGGCGCAGCGCGGGCAGCTCGTCGTGGGCCGCTACGACGCCTACTACGACAAGACGGCCGGTGCGATCCACCGGCGGCTCGATGCAGCGGGCATCAAGAACGTGGTGCTCGGCGACACGGCCGAAGGCATTGCGGCGGGGCTCGACCTCGCGACGGCGTTGCCGGCCGAGCGCCGCGACACGCTGGTGCTCGATGCGGTGCAGCTCAGCGGCTTCCGACTGGGCGCGGTGCGCATCGCGGCCACCGACAGCATCGCGGTCGACAAGGCGCTGCAGGTCGGCGACGGCGGCCACCTCACGCTGTACAGCCCGAACGTGAAGGTCAACGCCGACCTCGTCGCGCGCGGCGGCGGCATCCAGCTGGGCAACGTGCTCGAACAGGTCAGCCTCAACTACCTGAAGGACACGAGCACGCTCACCGCGCCCGACGGCGGCACGACCTCGGTGGTGCTCGCAGGCGGTGCGACGCTCGACACCCGCGGCCTGTGGACCCATCTGCTGACGAACCCGGCCGACGCGGGCGGCGTGGCCTACCGCAACGGCGGCAGCGTGTCCGTGCGCAGCACCGGCGACGTGGTGCTGGGCACCGGCAGCGTCATCGACGTGTCGTCCGGCGCGGCGCTGTTGTCGAAGGCCAAACAGCAAGGCGGCAAGGGCGGCAGCGTCACGCTCGAGGCGGACGGCTTCAACACGGGCAGCGGCCATGTCGCGCTCGACGGCGCGGTGCTGCGCGGCCACGGCGTGGACGGCGGCGGCACGCTGACCGTGCAGACGATGCGCGTCGCCATCGGCGACACCTCGGGCGCGGCGCAGGCCGATACGCTGATGCTCGACGCCGGCTTCTTCGACAAGGGCTTCAGCCGCTATGCGCTCATCGGCAACCACGGCCTCACGGTGGCCGACGGTGCGCAGATCGACGTGACGATGCCGGTGTACCGCTTCGGCGCCCACGCGCAGGACGTCGCCACCGGCAGCCGTCCGGCCGACGCGCTCGAGGTGTGGACGCCGCCGCTCTACCAGGAAGACGCCACCCAAGCCGTGCTCACGCAGCGCAAGGGCGCGAGCCTGTCGCTGCAGGCCGGCACGACGACCACGCTCGCCCAGGAACTGCCGACGGTGCAGGCCGCAGTGGGCAAGGGCGCAGCGATCCACGTCGACCCGGGCCAGGCCATCGAGGTGCGCAGCGCCGGCCAGCTCACGGTGGACGGCACGCTGCGCGCGAACGGCGGGCGCATCGTGCTGAAGACGGTGGACATCACCGACCTCGAATCGGACATTGCCAACGCAAAAGCCCATGCCCGCTCGATCTGGATCGGCGGGCAGGCGGTGCTCGATGCGTCGGCACATGCGGCCACCGCCACCGACACCACCGGCAAGCGCTACGGCCTGGTGCGCGACGGCGGCAGCATCGTGGTCGGCGGCGAGATCGATGCGGTGGGGAGCAAGGCCACCGCGTCGCAGAACTTCGTCGTCGTGCGCCCGGGCGCTTTGCTCGATGCCTCGGGCACGCATGCGGTGCTCGACGTGCCCGGCATGGGCGCCACCGACGTGGCGAGCAGTGGCGGCAGCATCTCGCTCGCGTCGTACAACGGGCTGCAACTGGACGGCAGCTTACGCGCCGTCGCGGGCGGCGAGCGCGCGGCCGGCGGCACGCTGGCCGTGGTGCTCGGCACGCCGGGCCTGCGCCTGCACCTGGACCCGCTGCAGCAGGCGGAAGACCGCGTGCGCCGGCACCGCGTGCTGGTGCTGGGTGTGGAACAAGGCGCACCGCTCGCGCCCGACACCCTGCGGGCCGGCGTCGACGACGGCGCGCTCGCATACGGTCAGGGTCGACTGGGCACCGACACGGTCCGGCGCGGCGGCTTCGACAACCTCTCGCTGTTTGCAGGCTCCACGCTCGCCTTCGAAGACGGCGTCGACCTGCGCATGCGGCAGGGCCTGCAGATCTACGCGGGCGGCCTTGCGCTCGGCACGAACGCGCCCGACGACGCGCACGTGGCGCTGTCCGCCGCGCACGTGCGGCTGGCCGGCGCGATGCCTTCGTTCTCGCGTGAAGTCCTGAGGGCGCCCGTCGCCGAAGGCGGTGTGGTGCGCGTGCCGTCCGGCACCCGCCTCGATGTGGCCGGCGACCTGATCGACATCCGCGACGGCATGGGCTTCGGCGTCAATGGCAAGGTCCCGATGCTCGACAGCGCGAGCGAAGCGCCCACGGTCGACCTGGCCGCCTTCGGCCATGTCACGCTGGCCAGCAGCGGCGACCTGCGCTTTCTGCAAGGCCGGCAAGACGTCGGCGTTTCCACGAGCCTGGTCGTGCCCGGCAGCCTGACCCTGCGCGCCACGCAGATCTACCCGGCCACGGGCGTGGTGGCGCTGGTGTCCGCGGGCCTGGCGCCGGACGGCACCTACCGGCCCGACACGGTGCTGCGCATCGAGGGCACGGGCGCGACCCCGCAGGTGCCGTACTCGGCCTTCGGTGACCTGTCGCTGCGCGCCGGCGTCATCGAGCAGGGCGGCGTGGTGCGGGTGCCGCTCGGGCAGCTGACGCTCGGCGATGCGCTCACCACGCAGGTCAGGCTGCTGCCCGGCAGCCTCACCTCGGTGAGCGGCGAGGGGCTGGACATGCCCTATGGCGGCACGGTGGACGGCATCAACTACCTGTACGACGGCAAGCAGGTCAAGCTCACCGGTGTGGGCGCGGGCGACACCTACAAGCGCAACCAGACGATCGGCCTCACGTTCATGGGGGCCAGCGTGCAGGGCCAGGAAGGCGCCACGCTCGACCTGTCGGGCGGCGGCAACCTCCGGGGCGCGGGCTTCGTGAGCGGACGCGGCGGCTCGACCGACGCGCGCTTCAGCCCGCTGATGCAGGTGGGCGCCCGCGGCGGCTTCACGCTGCCGGGGCTCGCGACCAACCCCGTGTATGCCATCGTGCCCGGCGTGCAGCCGGCGGTGGCGCCCACGGGTGCAGAGAAGGGCGCGGTCGATCCTCTGGTCGGCCAGCACATCACCATCGGCGCCGGCGTGCCGGGCCTGCCTGCAGGCACCTACACGCTGATGCCCTCGACCTATGCGCTGCAGCAAGGCGCCTTCCGCGTGGAGCTGAACGGCGCGGCCGGCCTGGGCGCGCCCACCGGCACGCTGGCGATGCGCAACGGCTCGTGGCTCACGGCCGCGCAGCTGGGCGTGGGCCGCACCGGCATCGGCGACACGCTGTTCCGTCAGGCGATCGTGACTTCGGGCGAGGTGCTGCGCAGCTACTCGCAATACAACGAGATGGGGTACGGCGACTTCGTGCGCGCCGACGCGCTGCGCGTGGGCGTGCCGCGCGCCATGCTGCCGGCGGACGCGCGCAACCTGCATCTGAAGCTCGCGCCCGGCGCGGGCGCCGAGGCCTTGCGCTTCGACGGCACGGCGCGCTTTCGGGTGGGCGCGGGCGGGCGGGGCGGTTCCGTGGTGGCCACGAGCAGCGAGGAGCAGCTCGGTCTCGAGATCGTCGCGGCCGGCGCGCCGGCGACGGCGGGCTTCCAGGGCGTCACGCTCGATGCGGGCGCGCTCAGTGGCATGGGCGCGTCGCGCCTGGTCATCGGCGGGTTGCAGGGCGCCGACTATGGGCAGAGCGGCAACGTCATCCAGACCGGCGACGGCGGGCAGAGCGTGGTGCTTCGCCAGGGGGCGGTGCTGTCCGCACCCGAGGTGTTCCTGGCCGCGGTGGGCGCGACCGAGGGCACGCCGCTCGGCGTGGTGGTCGAGCAGGGCGCGCGCATCCACACCCTGGGCCGTGGCAAGGCCGCCTACGATGCCGGCGACGGCTTCGTCTACGCCGCGACCGGCCAGATGCTGATGGTCTCCAACGGCCGGGTGAGCACGCTGCCGGTGCCGCAGACCCAGGCCACCTCGGACAACCGCAGTCTGCAGATCGGCGTGTGTGCCAGCGCGTCGTGCAGCGGGCAGACCGAGCTGTATTCCGAGGGCACTATCGCCATGGTGACGCCCGACCGCTTCGAGATGAACGAGGCGGTGCGCTACGGCACGCGCCACCTCACGCTGGCGGTGCGCGGCATCAACGTGGGCGACAGCGCCGCGCTGGCCGCCGCCGCGCAGAACCACACGCTGCCGCCGGGACTGGCCATGAGCCAGGCCTTGCTCGACCGCCTGCTGCGCGGCGACCGGCAGTACGGCGCGCCCGCGCTCGAAACACTGGAGTTGAGCGCCAGCGGCGGCGTCAACTTCTTCGGCACCGCGGCGCTGGACACCATCGACCCCGCCACCGGCAAGGCGACGATGGCGCAGCTGGTGCTGGCCACGCCCGCCATCTATGGGCAGGGCGGCGCGGACGACGTGGCCACCATCCGCACCGGCCGCCTGGTGTGGCAGGGCGCGACCACGGCGCCTTCCGCCGTGGTGCGCGAAGGCGCGGGCACCGGCAGCGGCACGCTGAACATCGAGGCCGAGCACATCGAGTTCGGCTACGGCCCCCACAGCCAGCCGAGCGGCCTGGAAGACGCGGGTCGCCTGGTGCTGGGCTTTGCCGACGTGAACCTCAAGGCGTCCGAGCGCGTGAGCGCCAACCACAAGGGCAGCCTGTCGGTCTACCAGTCGCAGGGCGCGTACGAAGCGGGCAAGGGCTATGCGTACAGCGGAGGCAACCTGCGCATCGTGGCGCCGCTGCTGACGGGCGAGGCGGGCTCGGTGAACCGCATCACGGCGGGCGGCACGCTGCGCGTGGCCGCACCGGCCGGTGCGCCGGCGGCGGCCACCGGCGATGCGGCGCTGGGCGCCGAGCTGAGCCTGCGCGGACGCGACGTGACGCTCGACACCGCCGTGGCGCTGCCCAGCGGCAAGCTCACGCTGAGCGCCGAACGCGACCTCACGCTGAGCGACCGCGCGGTGCTCGATCTGTCGGGCCGCCAGGTGGTGTTCAACGACGTGAGCAAGTACAGCGCCGGCGGCGACGTGGTGCTCGAAAGCCTGCACGGCAACCTGCGGCAGGCGGCCGGCTCGGTGATCGATATCTCGGCGCAGAACAACCGCGCCGGCACGCTGAAGGCGATGGCGCTCGACGATGCGGGTGGCGCGGTCGACCTGCAGGGCCGGATCCTCGGCGCGAGCAGCGGCCACTACGATGCGGGCGGCACGCGGGTGCCGTTCGCGGCGGGCAGCGTGGACGTGCGCGCGCGGCAGCTCGGCGATGCCGAATTCGCGGCGCTCAACCAGCGGCTGAACGACGGCGGTGTGTTCGGCGCGCGCAGCTTCCAGCTGCGCCAGGGCGACCTCGTCATCGGCGACGGCCTGAAGGCCGGCGAGGTGAACGTGTCGCTCGACAACGGCAGCCTCACCGTCACCGGCACCATCGACGCGAGCGGCGAGCGCGTGGGCCGCATCAGCCTGGCCGCGAAGCACAACCTCACGCTGGCCGGCAGCGCGGTGCTCGATGCGCACGGCCGCACGCTGCGCGTGGACAGCCACGGCCAGATCATCGATTCGCCGAACCGCGCGATGGTGGAGCTCACGTCGAACGACGGGCAGCTCACGCTGGCCTCGGGTTCGCGCATCGACCTGCGCCACGGCACCGACGCCCGGGTGGGCGGCGAACCGGGCCAGAACGACGGTCGGGCGCGCGGCACGCTGGAGCTCAACGCGGGCCGCACCGGCGAGACCGTCGGCGACATCCGCATCGACGCCAGCGGCACCCTCGCCATCGAGGGCGCGCGCTCCATCGCCGTGAACGGCATGTGGCGCTACGACGATGCACGCTTCGGCACCGACGCCGCGGCCACCGGCCGGCCCTACCAGGTCATCGACCAGGCGTACCTCGACGCCAAGCACCTGCAGAGCACCGTCTTCATCGACAACGCGCTGGCCAACGGCGCGCTGATGAACGGCAAGCTCGCAGGCCTGAACAACGCGCGCTATGCCGACGCCTTCCACCTGCGCCCCGGCGTGCAGATCGTCAGCAAGACGGCCGACGGCGACATGGTGGTGCAGGGCGACATCGACCTGTCGGGCTACCGCTACGCCAGCGCCAATCCGCACACACCAAAGACCGGCGTGTACGGCTCGGGCGAGGTGGGCACGTTGGCCCTTCGCGCGGGCGGCAACCTCGACATCTTCGGCAGCATCAACGACGGCTTCGCGCCGCCGCCCGCCACGCCGGACGACGGCGGCTGGCTGCTGCTGCCGGGCGTCAACCTGCTGCGCGGCGACACCGTGCTGCCGCGCGGCGGCGTGGTGCTGGCCGACGGCACGACCTTCGAGGGAGGCGCCGGCACACTCAACTACGACCTGCCGATCAAGTCGACGGCCTTCGGGGCCGGGCAGGTGATGCCGGTGGCCAGCGTGCTGGCCAAGGCGCTCGAACTGAAGGTGGGCACGGTGCTGAGCGCCGACGTGCGCAACGCCTCGGGCACGCTGCTGTTCGCAGCGGGCAGCATCGTGGGCGGCGCCAACGTGACGCTGCCGGTGGGCACGCGGCTGGGGGCCGGCATGCGCCTGCCGTCGGCGGCCACGCTGTCAGGCGTGGTGTGGCCCAAGGGTGTGCCGCTGCCCGGCGACGGCAAGAAGTTCGTACTCAACGGCGCCCTCACGCTGCCGCTGGGCGCGCTGCTCCCGGCCGCGACCAACATCAAGCTGCCCGCCGGCGTGACCTCGGTGAATCTGCGTCCGGACGGTGCCGGCAGGCTGTGGGCCGCGGCGGCGATGCTGCCCGAGGGTTCGCAGTCGTGGTCGGTGCGGCTGGCCGCGGGTGCGGACCTGAGCGCGGCGGACAACCGCATCGTGCAGGTGCATCCGGCGGCGGGCCGGGGCGACCTGCGGCTGGCGGACAGCCACTACGGGATGTTCGGCAAGCTGAAGCCCGGCGGCGCGTTGTGGAGCGTGGAAGGGTCCATCAACTTCGTGGGCGACGAGAGCATGGCTGGCAAGCCCATCGATTTCGCGGACATCCAGTACCCGGAGCTTTGCGTGGACCTTCCCAGCTATTGCGTCATCGCCGCCCCGGAGTACAGCTACCTGCCGGGCAGCACGCGCTTCAGCGTGGTGCGCACCGGCGCGGCCGATCTCGACCTGCTGGCCGCCGGCAACCTGCGCATGGATTCGCTGTTCGGCGTGTACACCGCCGGCGCCTCGTCGCAGGCCACGCGGGCCGGCGACCCCTACAACCTGCCGCGCGCGGTGGGCGCCAAGGGCACGGTGCTCAACGACGCGAGCGGTGGCTACGAGAAGTTCGTCGATGGCGGCACGCAGAACCTGGCACGCGCCTGGTACCCCGCCTCCGGCGGCAACCTGACGCTGAAGGCCGGCGGCGACCTGACCGGCGACATGATGCTGGTCGCCGGGGGCAGCGGTGCGGGGCGGCCAAACCCCGCCGACAAGGGCTTCAGCAGCGGCGCCATCGGCAACTGGCTGTGGCGCCAGGGCACGGGCGACAGCTTCGGCGGCGCGCAGGACCAGCCCACGGCGTGGTGGATCAACTTCGGCTCCTATGTCGGCACGACCGGGGCGGCCGACAAGTTGCTCGGCTTCACCGGCTTCGGCACGCTGGGCGGCGGCGACCTGCGCGTGGACGTGGGCGGCAACGCGGGCCTGCAGGGACGGCGCGGCGCCAAGACAGATTCGTACGCCGACAGCCGGCGCAGCCAGGGCCTGGTGCTGGCGGTGGGCGGCACCGGCCGTGTGCTGGCCGACGGCAGCCTGAGCCTGACGGGCGGTGGCGACGTGCTCGTGCGCGTGGGCGGTGCCTTCAATCCGCTCCACAGGCCCTACGTCGAGGGTGCCGGTGGCGACATCGACGCCGGGCTCAACGGGGCGATCGTCAACCTCCGGGGCGACGTGCAGCTGCAGGCCGGCACCCTCGGCAGCCTGCCCCTGGTCTACGGCCTCACCGAACGGACGCAGTCGCCGCGCGAGACCCGCGCCTATGACCCCTACACCGCGACCCGCGGCATGGCGCAAGGCGGCATCGTGCTGGCGCCGGGCGATGCGAACTACACGCTCGCCACGCGTGGCGACCTGGTGGTCAAGGGCGTGATCGATCCGACGCGCGTGGACCTCGCCAACGCCACGCCGTTCAGCGCCAACGGCCTGGCAGGACAGGGCCAGAGTTGGTTCACCCTGTGGACGCCGCACACGGCCATCCGCCTCTTCGGCGCAGGCGGCAACCTGGTGCCGGTGACGGGTGGCGCGGGCGTGCCCGTGACCGACTCGGCCTTCGTGTACCCCTCGATCCTGAGTGCGGTGGCCGCCAGCGGCAGCCTGTTCTATGGCGACGCGGCGACCTTCGACAACACCGGCACGGGCACGCCGCTGGTGCTGGCGCCCTCGGCCCACGGCATGCTGGAGTTCCTGGCCAGCGACTCGATCTATGCGGGAGGCAACACCGTGAGCCAGTCGGGCGCGGCGGCCTCTGCGCTGGCGACGCCGCGGCGTCCGGCGTTCCAGGGCACCGCCAGCGACGGCACGGTGCTAGGCAACCTGTCGGGTGGCAACAACCTGGCCGGCGGCGGCGTGCGTCCGCTGTTCGCCTTCGGCCCCAACACGGTGTCGGGTGAAGCGGTGGGCACGCAGCCGGCGCGGTTCTACGCCGTGCACGGCGACCTGGTCGGCGTGAGCAGCGGGCGCATCCTGCGCTTCGGGCCTGACGATGCGACGCGTGCCGGCCAGACCTGGTACGAGGGCGCGCAGCCGGTGTGGATGATGGCTGGGCGAGACATCGTGGCGAGCGGCACGCCCATCGGGCAGGCCGAGGATTCGGGCGGCATTGCACAGGCCTACTTCGCGAGCAGCGGCAACCTGTTCGCGCACGCAAGGCCGGGCGACATCTCGGTGGTCTCGGCGGGCCGCGACATCCTGTTCAGCACCTTCAACGTGGCCGGCCCCGGCACGCTGGAGATCACGGCCGGGCGCGACATCCGCATGGAGAACAAGGCCTCGGTCAGCAGCCTCGGCGCTGTGGTGCCGGGCGACAGCCGGCCCGGTGCGGGCATCGCGATGTTGGCCGGCGTGGGCGCCCACGGGCCCGACTACGCGGGCTTTGCGCAGCGCTACCTCGATCCGACCCACCTGATGCAGAGCGGCCAGCCGCTGGCCGACCAGGCCGGCAAGGTGGTGAAGAACTACAACCGCCAGCTCACGCTGGGCGACTGGCTGCGCGCCGAGCATGGCTACAGCGGCGACGACAACGGCGCGGCGGCCTGGATGGCGCAGCGGCAAGCCCGTCTCGACGCGGACACCGGCACGCCGCGCCGCGTGCTCGCCAACGACTACCGGCAGGCGAGCCAGCTGTACCTGGTGAACTGGCTCGAAGCCTCGCAGGGCTACAGCGGCAGGGGCGTCGCACAGGAGGCGCTGGCCTTCTTCAACGCACTGCCGCCGGAACAGCAGCGCAGCTACCTGCGCGGCGTGTACTTCGCGGAACTGAAGGAGGGCGGCCGCGAATACAACGACGAGGCCGGCGTGCGCTACGGCAGCTACCTGCGCGGGCGCAACGCCATCGCGTCGCTGTTCCCGGGAACGAGCTACAGGGGCGACATCACGATGTTCGGCGCGGCCGGCATCAACACGCTGTTCGGCGGCGACATCGCGCTGCTCACGCCGGGCGGACGCCAGGTGTTCGGCATCGAGGGCGCGGCGCCCCAGGCCGTGGGCACGCTGATTCCGGGCGTCATCACGCAGGGCGCGGGCGACATCTCCCTGTACGCGCTGGGCAGCATCCTGCTGGGCCAGAGCCGGATCATGACCACCTTCGGCGGCAGCGTGCTGGGCTGGTCGGCCGAGGGCGACATCAACGCCGGTCGCGGCTCGAAGACGACGGTGGTCTACACGCCGCCCAAGCGCGTGTACGACCGCTGGGGCAACGTGGTGCTGTCGTCGGACGTGCCGAGCACGGGCGCGGGCATCGCCACGCTGAACCCGATTCCCGAAGTGCCGGCCGGCGACATCGACCTGATCGCGCCGCTGGGCACCATCGACGCGGGCGAGGCGGGCATCCGCGTGTCGGGCAACGTGAACCTGGCGGCGTTGCAGATCGTGAACGCGGCCAACGTGCAGGTGCAGGGCAAGAGCGCCGGGCTGCCGGTGGTGGCGTCGGTGAATGTCGGTGCACTGACCAATGCCAGCGCCGCGGCCTCGCAGGCCACGGCGGCGGCGCAGGACGTGATGCAGCGCGAACGCGCGGCGGCGCGTCAGAGCCTGCCGTCGGTGTTCTCGGTGCGCGTGCTGGGCTTCGGCAACGAGCCCGCGTCCGGCGCGCCCGAGGCCCCCGAGATGCGGCGCAGGCCGGCGGAGCAGGCGAGCTACGACCCGTCGGGCTTCGTCCAGATGGTGGGGCACGGTGCGCTCACCGACGCGCAGCTGACGCGCCTGAACGAGCCCGAACGGCGCGGCCTGCCGCGCGGCCGCTAGGCGGCGACGCACCATGTCGCACGCCTGCCTGCTGCCCCGCGGCGATGCCGCGGGGACCGCCCCTGCGCCGCCGGACGTCCAGCAACTGCTGGTGGCGCACTACGCGCAACTGCACCGGCGGCTGTCGCTGCACCTGGGGTGTGCCGACGCCGCCACCGAAAGCCTGCACGACGCCTGGCTGCGCCTGGACGAGGCCGCCTTCACGGATGCCTTGCACAACCCCGTGGCCTACATCTTCCGCGTGGCGTGCAATGCCGCGATGGACCGCCTGCGCGCCGAGCGCCCCTGGCAGTACACCGGCGAGGCGGACGACACGCTGGCCCAGGTGGCCGATCACGCACCGGGGCCCGAGCTGATCGCCGAGGCGCGCTCCGACCTGAAGGCGGTCGAACGCGCGATGCAGGGGCTGCCGCACCGCCACCAGGACATCTTCGTGGCCTTGCGCGTGCACGAGCTGACGCGGCACGAGGTGGCGGTGCGGCACGGGCTGTCGCTGCGGCGGGTGGATTCCACGCTGCGCCAGGCGCTGCAGCGCCTGCCGACCGGTCGCCGCTCGGACATGCATGCCTGAGTCGTTGCTTTTGTATGCAATGTTTGCAAATGAAAACTAAAGGCCTATGATGAATTCATCATGGACTCCGCCCGACTCGACCTTCACGTGCCAGGTGGCTGGACGGGATGGTTCGAACTCACACGCACCCCGAAGGGCACGTACGCCGGCATCGCGGCGCTGAGCCTGGACGGCATTCCGCGCTGCGCGCTGGTCATCACCCAGCAGCTGTCGTGGGACTCGGCCGTGGCGCGCGCGAACGTGCGCGCGGAGCACTTCGTGCGGCAGTGGTCCGAGCGCGCGCACTGACGAAGGCATTGGCTGCGCGCTCGCGCCGCGCGTGGTAGAAACCGCCACCCGTGGGCGCGGTCGTGCACCGCGCCGCGCGGCAGCGGCGTTTTTTCTCCTTCGCTCCCGTGCCCTTGCCCTCCCTCTTTTCTGTCGTTCATGCGCAACCTGTCCCCCCGGGCTGACGTGCCGCGCGCCCGGTGGTTCGCCTGGCTGCTGTGCAGCCTGGCGATGCTCGTGCTCGCCGGTTGCGCCGGCCTGCCGACCGAGGTGGTGCGCAAGCCCTCCAGTGCCATCACCGACGGCGCGGACACCGCGCTGGGCCGGCTCGTGCGCGCTGCCGCGCCGCCGGGCGAGCCGCTCAGCGGCTTTCGCCTGCTGCCGATGCCGCAGTTCTCGCTGCATGCCCGCATCGAGCTGGCGCGCCGCGCGCAGCGCTCCATCGACGTGCAGTACTACCTCGTGCAGAACGACGAGACCGGCCGCTACCTGCTGCGCACGCTGCGCGACGCGGCCGACCGCGGCGTGCGCGTGCGCCTCCTGGTGGACGACCTGTACACGGCGGGCGCCGACCCGCTGTTCACCAGCTTTGCGTCGCACCCGAACGTCGAGGTGCGCCTGTTCAACCCGTTCCCGGCCGGGCGCTCGCGCTTCGGCACGCGCTGGGCCTGGTCGATCCTGGACTTCGACCGCGTGCACCGCCGCATGCACAACAAGCTGTTCGTGGTCGACAACACGATGGCGGTCATGGGCGGGCGCAACATCGCCAACGAGTACTTCCTGCGCGACGGCGGCTCCAACTTCATCGACATCGACACGCTGGTGGCCGGCGCCGTGGTGCCCCGGCTGTCCTCGCTGTTCGACATGTACTGGAACAGCCTGTACGTGTATCCGATCGAGTCGCTGGTGCCGCGCGGCAACGAGTCGGCGCAGGCGCTGCGCGAGCGCTTCGACCGGCTCACCACGGGGCCCGAAACGCTGCATCCCGAAGAGCCCGAATCGACCGACCTGCTGGGCCACAACCCGCTGGCCAAGGACCTCAACGCCGGCAAGCTCGCGCTGAGCTGGGCGCGCGCCGAGGCGTATGCCGACGCGCCCGCCAAGGCGCTGGCGCCCACCGACGAAGGGCGCGGGCTGCCGGCCGACCAGGCCCCCGACAGCGTGCTCTACAACGTGCAGCGCTACCTGCGCGGCGCGCAGCACGGGGTGCTGCTGACCACGCCGTACCTGATCCCCGGGCGCGGCGGCATGGAGACGATGCAGATCGTGCGCGGCAACGGCGTGGGCTACACCATCGTCACCAACTCGCTGGCGGCCACCGACGAGTCGCTGGTGCACATCGGCTACCGGCGCTACCGCGCGCAGATGCTGCGGCTGGGCGTGGAGTTGTACGAGCTGAGCCCCAAGCGCGTGGAGCAGACGAAGCGCTTCGGCATCTACGGCTCGGCCAGCGGGCGGCTGCACGGCAAGTCGGCCGTGATCGACGGGCAGGTGGTGTTCGTCGGCTCGATGAACTTCGATCCGCGCTCGGCGCTGCACAACACGGAGATCGGCCTGTTCATCTTCAGCCCGCAGATCGCTCAGCAGCTGACGAGCCTGATCGGTTTCATGCGTCTGGACGGCGCCTACCAGCTGCAGCTGGGGCCGCGCGGCGGCATCGAGTGGGTGAACCCGGCGTCGGGCGACGGGGCGGACACCATCCTGCACACCGAGCCCGAGACCCATTTCTGGGCCCGCTGGCGGCTGGAGCTGCTGGCGCCCCTGGTGCCCGAAAGCCTGCTGTAACGGCTTTTACGTTTACTGCTGCAAACGGCCGTTGAGGTACGGCTCGGGATCGACGGCGGTGCCGTTCTTGCGGATCTCGAAATGCAGCTTCACGCGGTCGGATTCGCTGTTGCCCATTTCGGCGATCTTCTGGCCCTGGCGCACCACGGCGCCTTCCTTCACGAGGATGGTCTTGGCGTGGGCGTAGGCCGTGAGGAAGGTTTCGTTGTGTTTCACGATGACCATGTTGCCGTAGGAGCGCAGCTCGCCCCCCACGTACACCACGCGGCCGTCGGCCGAGGCCACGATGGGGTCGCCCAGGTTGCCCGCGATGTCCAGGCCCTTGTTGCGCACGCCGTCGAAGCGGCCCACGGTGGTGCCGGCGGCGGGGCGGATGAAGAGCGCCTGGCGCGGTGGCGGCGGCGTGGCGCCTGGAACAGGCTGCTGCGGCGGCGTGGGACCGGGCGTGGTACAGGCGGCAATGCCCCCAGCCACGAGGAGCGTGGCGGCGGTTCGGAAAACAAAAGTCTGAAGGTGCATGACGCTGTTGGAACGGATTCGTTGCGGAGGGTTCCGTCGAAGGCCGACATCTCGGTGTCGGCCGCTCGGACGATGCTAGCAAACTCGCATCGCCGAGCCCTTCAGCAGCCCCTTCACTTGAGCGGAATCGGCGTGCCGCGATCGACCGGCACCGCCGTCACGCTGTTCTTGGGCGAGCCGTCGATCAGCAGGTCGGAGTAGGTCAGGTAGACCAGCGTGTTGCGCTTGGGATCGACCATGCGCACCACGCGCAGGCGCTTGAAGAGCACCGACAGGCGTTCGCTGTAGACCTCTTCGCGCTTGGGCAGCGGCTGCGTGATGCTCACCGGGCCGACCTGGCGGCAGGCGATGGAGGCCTCGGCCTTGTCCTCGGCCACGCCGAAGGCGCCGGCGATGCCGCCGGTTCGCGCGCGCGAGACATAGCAGGTGACGCCGCTGACCTTGGGGTCGTCGTAGGCCTCGACCACGATCTTGTGGTCCGGGCCGATGAGCTTGAAGGCGGTGTCGACCTCGCCGACCATGTCGGCCTTGGCCGCCGAAGCGGCGAGTGCGAAGCCGAGGCTGGCGCCACAGAGGAGGGTGGCGCGCAGGGTCTTGAGCATGGGGAAGTTTTTCAAACGATGCTGAGTTCGTGGACGCGGTCGAAGCTGCCGCGCTTGCGGTCTTCGAAGTAATGTTCGAGCGCCTGGCGCACGGTGCGAAAGGCGATCTCGTCCCAGGGAATCTCGTCCTCGGTGAACAGGCGCGCCTCGATCGTCTCGTGGCCCGGGTCGAAGCGGTCGTCGAGCAGGCGGGCGCGGTAGAACATGTGGACCTGGCCCACGCGCACCACGCTGATCACGGCGAACAGGCCCTCGATCTCGAAGTTCGCGCCGGCCTCCTCGTCGGTCTCGCGGGCCGCGCCCTCGGCGGTGGTTTCCTCGAGCTCCATGAAGCCCGCGGGCAGCGTCCACTTGCCCCAGCGCGGCTCGATGTTGCGCTTGCACAGCAGCACCTTGTCGCCCAGCACGGGGATGGTGCCCACCACGTTCAGCGGGTTCTCGTAATGGATCGTGTGGCAGGCCGGGCACACCGCGCGCTGCTTGGTGTCGCCGTCGTCCGGCACGCGGTAGACCACCGCCGTGCCGCAGTTCTTGCAATGCTTGATGGGTACGCGAAGGAGCATGAAGCGGGACCGCGCGGGCGTCAGACGATCTTGACGGTCAGCGCGGGCAGGCCTGCGACCTGGCCTACCAGCGTGTCGCCGGCCACCACGGCCGCGACGCCTTCGGGCGTGCCCGTGAAGATCAGGTCGCCGGGCTGCAGCTCCCAGGCCGCCGACAGGTGCTCGATGGTCTCGGCCACGTTCCAGATCAGCTTGCTCACGGTGCTGCGCTGGCGGTCTTCGCCGTTCACCTGCAGCGAGATCTCGGCCTGTTCGGCGTTGCCGGCCTGCGCCACGGGCACGATCGGGCCGATGGGCGCGCTCTGCTCGAAGCTCTTGCCGATGTCCCAGGGGCGGCCCTGCTTCTTCATGTCGTTCTGCAGGTCGCGGCGCGTCATGTCCAGGCCCACGGCGTAGCCGTAGATGTGCTTGTGCGCGTCGGCGGCTTTGATGTTCTTGCCGCCGGTGCCGATGGCCACCACGAGCTCGATCTCGTGGTGCAGGTTCTTCGTGAGCGTGGGGTAGGCCATGGTGCCGGTCTGGCCCGCATCGACCGTCACCAGCGCATCGGCCGGCTTCATGAAGAAGAAGGGCGGCTCGCGGCCGGTGAAACCCATTTCCTTGGCGTGATCTTCGTAGTTGCGGCCCACGCAGTAGATGCGGTGCACCGGGAAGCGTGCGGGCTGACCGGCCACCGGCACCGAAACGGTGGCCGGCGGGGCGAAAACAAACTCGGAAGCCATGGGAAGGTGTCCTTTTTCAGCGAAGCGGGAGGGGAGACCGGCAGTGTGCCAGAGGCGGCACGGGCTTGCCGGCACGCCGGACTCGGGATTTTGCGGCGGCCCACAATAGGCGCTTCTGCGCGTTTCCCCGACCCCTTTTCCGACCTCTTCTCTCCCTCGCTCCACCATGCCCATCCGACTCGGCAAAGCCGGCAAGGCCACCGCCTTCAACGAACTCGGCCGCGAACGCGACGAGGCCGGCGATCAGGACGGCGCCCTGGCCGCCTATGCGCAGGCCAGCGCCATCCATCCGTACTGGTCGGCGCCCTGGTACAACGCCGGGCTCATCCACAAGTACCGCGGCGACTGGGCCGCGTCGTTGCAGGCCAATGCCCGCGCCGTGCAGTGCGAGCCGGGCAACGAAGGTGCGCTGTGGAACCTGGGCATCGCGGCCACCGCGCTGGGCGACTGGCCCACGGCGCGGCGCGCATGGCGCCAGTACGGCATCGGCATCCCGGACGGTGAAGGGCCGGTCGACTATTTCGTCGGCCTCACGCCCATTCGCGTGCATGGCGACGAGGCCAGCGAGGTGGTCTGGGCCGACCGCATCGACCCGGCGCGCGCCATCCTGCGCAACGTGCCGACGCCCGCCAGCGGCCACCGCTACGGCGACCTGGTGCTGCACGACGGCGCCGCCAACGGCTACCGCCGCCGCGGCGAGCGCGAGGTGCCGGTGTTCGACGCGCTCGCGCTGATCGCACCGTCGGACCACGCGACCTACGAAGTCTTCGTCGAAGAGGTGCAGGCCGAAGCGATCGATGCGCTGGTGCGTCGCTTCGAGGAAGCGGGCCTCAGCGCCGAGAACTGGACGTCGAGCATGCAGGTGCTGTGCAAGGCCTGCTCCGAGGGGCGGCCCGACGACCAGCACAACCACGCGCCCGGCGAACCGCCCGCGGCCGAAGGGCCGTGGCACCTGGGCATCGCCGCACGCGAAGAAGCCGCGGCGCGCGCGCTGCTCGATGCGTGGCAGCAAGACAACCCCGAAGCCCGGCTGCGCGATTTCCGCTGCGCGCTCCCGGCCACACCACGCTCCTGAGAGGGCGCTATCCTCGAGAAATCATGAAGCTGCATAACTATTTCCGCTCCTCCGCCTCGTTCCGCGTGCGCATCGCCCTGAACCTCAAGGGCCTGGACTACGACTACGTGCCCGTGCACATCGCGCGCGGCGAACATCGCACCGGTCCGTACTCGGCGATCTCGGCCGACATGCTCGTGCCGCTGCTCGAGGACGAGGGCGAGCGCTTCTCGCAGTCGATGGCCATCATCGAGTACCTGGACGAAACGCACCCCGAGCCGGCGCTGCTGCCCAGCGACCCGGTGGGCCGCGCCCACGTGCGCGCGCTGGCGCAGTCGATCGCCTGCGAGATCCATCCGCTGAACAACCTGCGCGTGCTCAAGTACCTCGTGAAGGAACTGAAGGTCGACGACGAAGCCAAGAACACCTGGTACCGCCACTGGGTGCGCGACGGCCTGCTGTCGTTCGAGCGCCAGCTCGCGCAGCACCCGGGCGGCACCTACTGCTGGGGCGACACGCCCACCATCGCCGACTGCTGCCTCGTGCCGCAGATCTTCAATGGCCGCCGCTTCGACTGCGACTTCAGCGGCCTGCCGCGCACCATGGCCGCCTTCGACGCCTGCATGAAGCTCGACGCCTTCCAGCGCGCGCAGCCCTCGCAGTCGCCCGACGCGGAACCCTGAGCCGGCGCGTCGCGATGAATCCGCAATGGCTGGTGCCCGAATGGCCCGCGCCGCCGAACGTGCGCGCGCTGTGCACCACGCGCGACGGCGGCGTGTCGACTGGGCGCTATGACAGCCTGAACCTCGGCGACCACGTGGCCGACGATGCCGCGCACGTCGCCGAGAACCGCCGGCGACTGCAGCAATCGATTGGCACGCGGCCGGTGTTCCTGCAGCAGGTGCATGGCACGGGGCTCGTGTCGCTCGACGATGCGCTGCCTGACGGCACCGTCGCCGATGCCTGCACGGCCACGACCACCGCGCGCGCCTGCACGGTCATGGTGGCCGACTGCCTGCCCGTGCTCTTCACCGACGAACGCGGCCACCGCGTGGCCGCCGCGCATGCGGGCTGGCGCGGGCTGGCCGGCGGCGTGCTCGAACAGACCGTGCGCGCCTTCGCGCAGGATGAAGGGGCGCCGCGCCTCATGGCCTGGCTCGGCCCCTGCATCGGCCCGAAGGCCTTCGAGGTCGGGGCCGAAGTCAAGGCCGCCTTCGAGGCGCAGTCGCCCGAGGCGGCGTCGTGCTTCACGCCCGCGGCGGCCGAAGGCAAGTGGCTGGCCGACCTGCCCGCGCTGGCGCGTCAGCGGCTGCGTGCGGTGGGAGTCGCGTCGCTTCACGGCAACGACAGCGGCGATGCGTGGTGCACCGTCGCACAGCCGTCACGGTTCTTTTCGCACCGGCGCGACGGCGTCAGCGGGCGCTTCGCCGCGCTGGTCTGGAAGGTCTGAGCCCGCAGCCTCTGCGGCGGCGCGACGGGCGGCCTCCTGGGCCTGCGCCTCGCGCTCCTTGATCGCCCGCCGGCGTGCCGGCGTGGCCATCAGGTAGATCACCAGCGCCACCGGCGCGAGGCCGTAAAGAAGAAATGTGAAGATGGCGCCCAGCACCGTGCCCGTGGTGTTGGTGGCCTCGGCCACCGCCATCATCACGGCCACATAGAGCCAGCCGATCACGATCAAATGGATGAACACAGGCGCAGACGTTTTGTTTCAAGGGATTAGTGAAAGCGCGGCGTTGTGAGTGCCTTGCGAATGCAGCATACTCAAAACACGCAAGCCATCCGTTCGTATCGACCCAGGCCACGGCCAGGAGACATGATGAAGCAACAAGACACGGGGGCCGATGCGTTCGCGCCCTTTCAAAAAGCCCTCACGCAGGGCTGGACCCAGGCCATGGAGGCTTTCCAGAAAGCTGCAGGTCCAGGAGGTTCCGCCGCTTTCGACGTCGGCGGCACGCCGCTATGGCAATTGCCACAAATGGCGCAATTCCCGGGCGCAGCCGCCATGCCCGAGCTGCCCAAGTTCTCCATCGATCCCGAGCAGCTGCAGTCCATCCAGCAGCAGTACCTGAGCGACGCCACCGACCTGTGGCGCCGCGGCTTCGGTGCCCGGCCCGAGGGCGACAAGCGCTTTGCCGCCGAGGCCTGGGGCAGCAATCCGCTGGCGGCCTTCTCGGCCGCCGTGTACCTGCTCAACGGCCGCACCATGATGCGCATGGCCGAGGCCATCGACGCCGACGACAAGACCAAGGCGCGCCTGCGCTTCGCGGTCGAGCAGTGGATGGCCGCGGCCTCGCCCAGCAACTCGCTCGCCTTCAATGCCGAGGCGCAGAAGAAAGCCATCGACACGCAGGGCGAGAGCATCGCCAAGGGCATCCAGAACCTGCTGCACGACATGAAGCAGGGCCACGTCAGCATGACCGACGAAAGCGCCTTCGAAGTGGGGCGCAACGTGGCCACCACCGAAGGCGCCGTGGTGTTCGAGAACGACTATTTCCAGCTGCTCGAATACAAGCCGCTCACCGCCAAGGTGTACGAGCGGCCGTTCCTGCTGGTGCCGCCGTGCATCAACAAGTTCTACATCCTCGACCTGCAGCCCGACAACTCGCTCATCCGCTATGCGAACGAGCAGGGCCACCGCGTGTTCGTGGTGAGCTGGCGCAACCCCGACGAGTCGCTGGCCCAGGCCACCTGGGACGACTACATCGAGAACGCCGCCATCAAGGCGATTCACACCGTGCAGGAGATCAGCGGCAGCAAGCAGATCAACACGCTGGGTTTCTGCGTGGGCGGCACCATCCTGAGCACCGCGCTGGCCGTGCTCGCGGCGCGCGGCGAGAAGCCGGCCGCGTCGGTCACGCTGCTGACCACCTTCCTCGACTTCAGCGACACCGGCATCCTGGACATCTTCGTGGACGAGCCCATGGTGCAGTACCGCGAAATGCAGCTGGGCAAGGGCGGCCTGCTGCCCGGCGGCGACCTGGCCTCGACCTTCAGCTTCCTGCGCCCGAACGACCTGGTGTGGAACTACGTGGTCGGCAACTACCTCAAGGGCGAGACGCCGCCGGCCTTCGACCTGCTGTACTGGAACAGCGACGCGACCAACCTGCCGGGCCCGTTCTACGCCTGGTACCTGCGCAACACGTACCACGAGAACAAGCTGGCCAAGCCCGGCGCGCTCACGGTGTGCGGCGAGAAGGTCGACCTGGGCAAGATCGACATCCCGGCCTACATCTACGGCTCGCGCGAAGACCACATCGTGCCCATCGGCGGCGCCTACACCTCCACGCAGTTGCTCACGGGCAAGAAGCGCTTCGTGATGGGCGCCTCGGGCCACATCGCCGGCGTGATCAATCCGCCCGCCAAGAACAAGCGCAGCCACTGGCTGCGCGAGGACGGCAAGTTTCCCAAGACCCAGCCCGAATGGCTGGCCGGCGCGCAGGAGCAGCCGGGCAGCTGGTGGACCGACTGGGCACAATGGCTCAAGGGCCACGCGGGCAAGCAGATCCCCGCGCCCAAGGGCTACGGCAACGGCAAGGCCTACAAGGCCATCGAACCGGCGCCGGGACGCTACGTGAAGGCCAAGGCCTGAACGGGCGCCAGCTCCCGCAAGATCGCAACCGATTTCAAATCACCTCAACGGAGAGAACCTCATGGAAGACATCGTCATCGTTTCGGCTGCGCGTACGGCGGTCGGCAAATTCGGCGGCTCGCTCGCCGGCATTCCCGCCACCGAGCTGGGCGCCCTCGTGATCAAGGAAGTGATCGCGCGCGCCAACCTCACGGCCGACCAGGTGGGCGAGGCCATCATGGGCCAGGTGCTCGCGGCCGGCGCCGGCCAGAACCCCGCGCGCCAAGCCTGGCTCAAGGGCGGCGGTACCAAGGAAACGCCGGCGCTCACCATCAACGCCGTGTGCGGCTCGGGCCTGAAGGCCGTGATGCTGGCGGCGCAGGCCGTGGCCACGGGTGACAGCGAAATCGTGATCGCCGGCGGCCAGGAAAACATGAGCATGGCGCCGCACGTGCTGCCCAACTCGCGCAACGGCCAGCGCATGGGCGACTGGAAGCTGGTCGACACCATGATCGTCGACGGCCTGTGGGACGTGTACAACCAGTACCACATGGGCATCACGGCCGAGAACGTGGCCAAGAAGTACAACATCGACCGCGCCTCGCAGGACGAACTGGCCCTGGCCAGCCAGACCAAGGCCGCCGCCGCGCAGGACGCCGGCAAGTTCAAGGACGAAATCGTCGGCGTGAGCATTCCGCAGAAGAAGGGCGACCCGCTCGTCTTCAACCAGGACGAGTTCATCAACCGCAAGACCAACGCCGAAGTGCTGGCCGGCCTGCGCCCCGCCTTCGACAAGGCCGGCGGCGTGACCGCGGGCAATGCCTCGGGCCTGAACGACGGCGCCGCCGCCGTGATGGTCATGACGGCCAAGAAGGCCGCCGCCCTGGGCCTGAAGCCGCTGGGCCGCATCGCCAGCTACGCCACTGCCGGCCTGGACCCGACCATCATGGGCATGGGCCCCGTGCCGGCGTCGCAGAAGGCGCTGCAGCGCGCCGGCTGGAAGGCCGCCGACCTCGACCTGCTCGAGATCAACGAAGCCTTCGCTGCGCAAGCGTGCGCCGTGAACCGCGAAATGGGCTGGGACGTGAACAAGGTGAACGTGAACGGCGGCGCCATCGCCATCGGCCACCCCATCGGCGCGTCGGGCTGCCGCATCCTGGTGACGCTGCTGCACGAAATGCAACGCCAGAACGCCAAGAAGGGCATCGCCTCGCTGTGCATCGGCGGCGGCATGGGCGTGGCGCTGACGATCGAGCGCTGAGCCTGATCGCCGGGTGAACCGGTACGGGGGAGGGGAGGCAGGGGCTCGCAAGGGCCGATGCCTCCCCTCCCTTTTTTGTGCGTGCTGCCGGGGCGCTCGCTTGCGGCTTACTTCGACCGGTCCGAAGCCACGAGGTCCCAAGCCAGGCCCGCGAGCCAGCCGATGCCCACCAGCCACGCGCCGGCGTGCACCGTGTCGATGTCGGCCGGGGCCAGCCAGTGGACCAGCAAGGCAATCAGCAGCCCGGCGACGGCGCCGAGGCAGGACCAGGGGGAGCTGAGGGCTTCGAGCATGTCAGGGCGACTGTAGCGACCCTCTTTCGCGCCTCGCACCGACCCGATTCGGCGTGCTGAGAACCTTTGGATTCATTTGGGCGACGGTCACCCGACTGGCTGACGCTCTTGTTCACCGCTCAAAAATTGAGCAATGTGTGGAATCCCTTTGTAAAACAACAACTTACATTCGTTTTACAAAGCTCCACCCCAGTTACCCCCAAAGTTGCCCACAGAAAGTGGGGATTGAAGCGGACTTCTTCACAACCGGCGGCAAGTCGTTGCTTTCAAAGGGCGGCCTAGCACAGGCAACCCCCTGTTTTTTCGCTTGACTTTCCTGTTTTCGAGCGATTTTCAGGCCCCTCGGCGGCCTGACTTGTGCACTGCAAAATTTTTAAGCAGACTAACTATTCCCTTTATAAAACAACGACTTGCGTTCGCTTTACAACGCTGCCCCTGACTTACCCCCAAAGTTGTGCACAGAAAATGGGGAAGACATCGGGTTTCTCACAAGCTGCGCGCAAGTGCCTGTTTTTGACCGGAAAACCGGCCGTCAGCTGGTTTCGGCCTGCGCGTCGGCGTAGTGCTTGCACAAGGTCTCGACCAGCGCCTGGGCGTACACGGGCAGGGCGGCGCGGTCGCGCACGAGCAGGTAGCGCTCGCGCACGCACCACGGGTCGCTGAGTTCGACCAGCGCGAGCCCCATGCTCTCCTGGTTGCGCCGCGCGGCCGACTCCGGCACCACGCCGATGCCTACGCCGCTGCCGATCATCCGGCACATGGCGTCGAAGCTGCCGAGCTGGATGCGCAGCTTCTGGCGCTTGCCCAGGTGGTCGGTGATCTGCCCCAGGAAGGCCTGCAGTGTGCTGCCCTGCTGCATGCCGATGGCGTCTTCGTCGAGCGTCTCGGCGAAGGAGATGCGGCGGCGCCGCGCAAAGCGGTGCTGGCGCGAGGTGACGAGCACCAGCCGGTCGGTGCTGAAGTGGATGGTGTCCAGGCCCAGCGTGTCCATCTGGCCCGCGACGATGCCGATGTCGGCGCGCCCGTCGCGCACGCCGCGCGGGATCTGAGCATTCGGTTTTTCCTGAAGGTCGACGTTGATGCGCGGGTTGGCGGCCAGGAAGCCGGGCAGGATCTCGGGCAGGAAGTCGGTCACCGCCGTGGTGTTGGCGAACACGCGCAGGTGGCCGCGCAGGCCGCCGCCGTACTCGAGCAGGTCGGCGCGCAACTGGTCGGCCTGGTGCAGCACCAGCCGGGCATGGTGCAGGAAGGCTTCGCCCGGCGGCAGCAGACGCACGCCGCGGGCCTCGCGTTGCAGCAGCTGCAGGCCGGCCTGGGTCTCGAGCGCCTTGATGCGCGCGCTGGCCGCGGCCAGCGACAGGTGCTGGCGCTCGGCCGCCCGCGTGAGGTTGCCGAGTTCGGCCGTGGCCACGAACAGGCGCAGGTCGGTGAGGTCGAAGAGCATGGGGCGATGGTAGTCAAGCCTTCGGAATTTCAGAAGCCTGGCTTCCGAAATCGCAGATTGCGCCGGCGGGGCGGGCAGAAGACCATGCGGCCATGGAGACACACGACACCACCCCCGCCTTGCGGCTTCGCGCCAAGGCGCTGATCGCCTTCGGCCTCGCCGCCACCACCTTGCTGGCCACCAGCGCCGCCACTGCCCAGACCTATCCCTCGCGCCCCATCACGCTCGTCGTGCCCCAGGCCGCCGGCGGCACCAACGACATCGTCGGCCGTCTCGTGGGCCAGAAGCTCGGCGAGGTGTTGAACAACGCCAGCGTGGTGGTCGACAACCGCCCCGGCGCGGGCGGCAACATCGGCACGCAGCTGGTCGCCAAGGGCCCGAAGGACGGCTACACGCTGCTCATGACGATCAGCAGCAGCCAGGCCATCAACCCCGCGCTCTACAAGAACCCGGGCTTCGACCCCGAGAAAGACTTCAAGCCCGTCGGCCTGATCGGCGCCGTGCCCAACGTGCTGCTGGTGAACCCGTCGTTCCCCGCGAAGAACTTCGCCGAATTCCTGAAGCTGGCGCGCGCGAAGGGCGCCAGCTACCAGTACGCCTCGGCCGGCAACGGCACGCTCAACCACCTGCTGGGCGAAATGCTCAACAGCATGGGTGGCATCTCGATGCAGCACGTGCCGTACAAGGGCGTGGCGCCCGCGCTCAACGACGTGCTGGGTGGGCAACTGCCGATCGTGTTCGCGAGCCTGCCTTCGGCGCTGGCGCACATCAAGGCCGGCAAGCTGCGCGCGCTGGCCGTGAGCGGCGAGAAGCGCTCGCCCGTGCTGCCCGACGTGCCCGCCATCGCCGAGCAGGTGCCGGGCTACAACGGCACGCTGTGGATCGGCCTGTTCGCGCCCGCGGGCGTGCCGGCCGACGTGCTCGCCACCCTGCAGGACGCCACGCGCAAGGCGCTCGCGGCCAAGGACCTGCGCGACAAGCTCGATCAGCAGGGCGTCGAGATCGCCGCGCCGACCTCGCCCGAGCAGTTCTCGGCGCTGCTGCATGCCGACCTCGCCAAGTGGGCGCGCATCGTCAAGGCCTCGGGCGCCGCGGTCGACTGACCCCGCCACTCATCCTTCTTCCCGACACACACGACATGACTTCTCCCCTGATCGACGCCGAAGCCCTCGCGCACCTGCAGGCCTGGCAGGGCCGCACCGAAACGCTGCGCGACGACCTCACCGCCGCGCCCGTGCGCGGGCTGTCCGCCACGCTCGACCGCGACGACCCGCTGCCCGAGGCGGGCACGCGCCTGCCTGCGCTGTGGCACTGGCTCTACTTCCTGCCGCACCACCGCCAGTCGGAGATCGGCGAAGACGGCCATGCGAAGCGCGGCGGTTTCCTGCCGCCCGTGCCGCTGCCGCGCCGCATGTGGGCCGGCGGCCGGTTGACCTGGGAACCGGGCAATCCGCTGCAGGTGGGCGATGCGATCGAGCGCACGTCGACCATCGCCTCGGTCACGCACAAGGCTGGCCGCACGGGCGAGCTGGTGTTCGTGCTGGTGCGCCATGAAGTGCGCAATGCGCGCGGGCTCGCGCTGACCGAAGAGCACGACATCGTCTACCGCGCCGCCGCCGCACCAGGCGAAGCCACGCCGCCGCCCACGCCCGCACCGAAGGACGCCACTTTCAGCCGCGACCTCGTGCCCGACGACGTGCTGCTGTTCCGCTACTCGGCGCTGACCTTCAACGGCCACCGCATCCACTACGACCGTCGTTACGTCACGCAGGTCGAGGGCTACCCGGGCCTCATCGTGCACGGGCCGCTGATCGCGACGCTGCTGGTCGACCTGCTGCGCCGCAACGCGCCGGCCGATGCGCAGCTTGCGCGCTTCGAGTTCCGCGCCGTGCGACCGACCTTCGACATCGCGCCGTTCCGCGTGCACGGCAAGCCCGCCGAAGGCAGCGCCGACGGCAAGACCTTCAGCCTGTGGGGCGAAGACGCCGACGGCTGGCTCACGATGCAGGCCACGGCCGTGCTCGCCTGACGCAAGGAAAGAAAGAAGAAGCCCATGACCAGACCCCTGGACGGCATCACCGTCATCTCGCTCGAACACGCCATCGCGGCGCCGTTCTGCACCCGCCAGCTCGCCGACCTCGGCGCGCGCGTCATCAAGGTCGAGCGCCCCGGCGGCGGCGACTTTGCGCGCGCCTACGACGAGCGCGTGAACGGCGAGGCCTCGCACTTCGTGTGGGTCAACCGCTCGAAGGAAAGCCTCACGCTCGACCTGAAGCAACCCGCCGCGCTCGCCGTGCTGCAGGAACTGGTGGCCGGCGCCGACGTGCTGGTGCAGAACCTCGCCCCCGGCGCCGCCGCGCGCATGGGCCTGGGCGCCCAGGTGCTGCAGGAGAAGCACCCCGCGCTCATCGTCTGCGACATCTCGGGCTACGGCGAAGACGGCCCGTACCGCGACAAGAAGGCCTACGACCTGCTCATTCAGAGCGAGGCCGGTTTCCTCTCGGTGACGGGCACGCCCGACGACCCGTGCAAGTCGGGCAACTCCATCGCCGACATTGCGGCGGGCATGTACGCCTACACCGGCATCCTCGCGGCGCTGATGCAGCGCGGCAAGACGGGCAAGGGCTCGCACATCGACGTGTCGATGCTCGAATCGCTCGCCGAGTGGATGGGCTACCCCATGTACTACGCCTACGACGGCGCGCCGCCGCCGCCGCGCAGCGCCGCCTCGCACGCGACCATCTATCCCTACGGCCCGTTCCCCGCCGGCGACGGCGGCACCGTGATGCTGGGCCTGCAGAACGAGCGCGAGTGGCGCGCCTTCTGCGACAAGGTGCTGCTGCGCCCCGAGCTCGCGACCGACCCGCGCTTCGACAGCAACGCGCGGCGCAACGAGCACCGCGAGGCGCTGCGCACGCTCATCGTCGACACCTTCGGCGCGCTCAGCGCGGCGCAGGTGCTCGAACGGCTCGACACTGCGCAGATCGCCAATGCGCGCATGAACGACATGGCCGGGCTGTGGGCGCATCCGCAACTGCAGGCACGCGAGCGCTGGCGCCAGGTGGGCTCGCCGGCCGGCGAGATTCCGGCGCTGCTGCCGGCCGGTCGCCAGAGCGCGTTCGACTACCGCATGGACCCGGTGCCCGCGGTCGGCCAGCACACCGACGCCATCCTGCGCAGCCTGGGCCGCGGCGACGACGCGATTGCAGCGCTGCGCGCGGCCGGCGCGGTATGAGCGGGCCCGCGAACGCCACGCTCGCCCTGGCGCGCGCCTTTCTCTTCGTGCCGGCCGACCGGCCTGAGCGCCATGCGCGCGCACTGGCGACGGGCGCGGGCGGCGTGATCATCGACCTCGAAGACGCCGTGGCGCCCGCGCGCAAGGCCGAGTCGCGCGATGCGCTCGGCGCCTCGCTGGCGGCGCTGCCTGTCGAAGGGCGAGGGCGGCTGCTCGTGCGCGTGAACGCCAGCGGCACGCCGTGGCATGACGACGACTGCGCGCGCGCTGCGGGTTGGATCGCCGAGGGCCTCATCGCCGGCATCGTGCTGCCCAAGGCCGAGCACGCCGACGAACTGCATCGGCTGGCCGCCACGGCCGGACCGAAGGCCGTGCTGGTGCCGCTCATCGAATCGGCCGCGGGGCTCGCGGCGCTCGATGCCATCGCGGGTGCCCCGCAGGTGCTGCGGCTGGCCTTCGGCCACCTCGATTTCCAGGCCGACCTCGGCATGGCCTGCGACGCCGACGAGGCCGAACTGGTGCCCGTGCGCCTCGCGCTCGTGCTGGCCGCGCGCCGCGCCGGGCTGGCCACGCCCATCGACGGCGTGTCGCCCGACTGGCGCGATGCGCAGCGGCTCGCCGCCGACACCGCGCGCGCCCGGCGCGGCGGCTTCGGCGCCAAGCTGTGCATCCACCCCGAGCAGGTCGCGCCCGTGCAGGCCGCACTCGGGCCCACGGCCGACGAGGTGGCCTGGGCGCACCGCGTCACCGAGGCCGTGCGCGCGGCCGGCGGCGGCGTCGTGAGCCTCGATGGCCGCATGGTCGACGGGCCCGTGGTGCGGCTGGCCGAGCGCTGGCTCGCGTTGGCCGCATCTCACGGCCCGGGCGATTCATCCGTGACGCACTGATCCACAGACAAACCACAAGGAGACAAAGAAGTGAACGCAACGAAGACCTGGAAACTGAAAGCCCTCATCGCGGCCTCGGCGGGCGCCTGCCTGCTCGCCGCCGCATCGCCCGCCGCCGCGCAGGCCGCGTGGCCCGACAAGCCCATCGTGATGGTCGTGCCGTACTCGGCCGGTGGCCCCACCGACGTGGTGGCGCGCATGCTCGCGGTGCCCATGGGCAAGTCGCTGGGGCAGACCGTGGTGGTCGAGAACACCGTGGGCGCGGGCGGCACCATCGCGCCGACCCGCGTGGCCAAGGCGGCGCCCAACGGCTACACCATCCTCATCCACCACATGGGCATGGCCACCGCACCCGCGCTGTACAAGAAGCTCAACTACGACCCGCTGAAAGACTTCGAGTACGTCGGCCAGGTCATGGACGTGCCGATGACCCTGCTGTCGCGCAAGGACTTTCCGGCCAACAACTTCAAGGAGCTGCTGGCCTACGTGAAGGCCAACAAGGAGAAGGTCTCGCTCGCCAACGCCGGCATCGGCGCCGTCTCGCAGCTGTGCGGCATGCTCTTCGCGCACCAGATCGGCGTGCAGCTCACGACCGTGCCCTACAAGGGCGCAGGCCCGGCGCTCAACGACCTCATGGGCGGGCAGGTCGACCTGCTGTGCGACCAGACCACGCAGACCGCGCCCGTCATCAAGGACGGCCAGCGCGTGAAGGTGTTCGGCGTGACCACGCCCAAGCGCCTGTCGAGCATGCCCGACATTCCCACGCTCGACGAGCAGGGCCTCAAGGGCTTCGACGTGAAGGTGTGGCACGGCGTGTATGCCCCCAAGGGCACGCCGCCGGCCGTGATCGAGAAGCTCAACGTGGCCCTGCGCGCTGCGCTGCAGGACGACAACGTGAAGAAGCGCTTCGCCGAACTGAGCACCGAGGCCGTGCCGATGGACAAGGTCACGCCCGAGGCGCTGCGCAGCCACCTGGCGGCGGAGATCGAGAAGTGGGGGAAGGTGATCCGGGCTGCGGGGGTGCAGGCGGATTGAGCGCGACAGCTTGAGAGGTTCGGAGTCGGGGGCCGCAATGCCCCGGGCTCAGAGTTTCTTCTTCATGTAGGCGAGGTAGTTGCCGCGCGCGTAGTTGTCGATGCGGGCGAACTCTTCGTAGCCCTGCTTCAGGTAGAAGCCTCGCGCCTGCCACTCGAAGGTTTCAAGCGCGGCATTCCCGGCGCCCAGCGCCTTGCCGCGCGCTTCCGCCTCCGCGAGCAGGCGACGGCCCAGGCCGGTGCCCCGGGCTTCCTCCTCGACGAACAGCACGTCGATGCGCAGCCATTCGAGGAACACGAAGCCACGCAGCCCGCCCATCAGGCGGCCCTGCGCATCCTTCGCGTTCAGCCACACGGGTTGTGTATCGGGGTACTCGCCGACGAAGCCGTAGTTGAACTCGCGCAACCGGCGGCCCAGGACGCCGGAGCGGACCTCCTCTTCGGAGGCGGTCGAGATCACCGCCTCGGTCATGCGTCACCGGCTGTCTGCAAGGTCTCGTCGAACAACTTCAGCAACAACCGCGCGAACACATCCATGTTCCATGGCCGGTCGGTCGCGCCGGTCTCGATCGTGCGGCTGACCACGAGGCCGTCCGCGCCGGTCACGGCGATGCAGACATGCCCCGGCGCATCGCCGTACGGACTGCCCGACGGCCCCGCCGCGCCGCTCTCGCAGATGCCCCATTTCGAACGATGGGCGTCGCGGATGCGGCCCGAGATGAAGCGCGCATAGGGCTCGGTCTCGCCGCGCATGTCGCCCATGTCTTCGGGCGTGAGGCCGAGCAGGGCCTTGCCGGCGCGGCGCGAGTAGATGACCGCGCCGCCCAGGAAGTAGGCCGATGCACCCGGCAGCGCGAGCAGGGCGGCCGAGACCAGGCCGCCGGCCGACGATTCGGCCACCGCCACCGTCTGGCGCCGCTCGCGCAGCGTCGCCCCCACGCGGGCGGCGAGCACGGAAAGCGGTTCGAGGTCGGTGAGGTCGGGCGTGGACATGGAGGTCGAAAGAAGTAAAAAAGAAGAAATGACCGACCGTTCGATCGATCAAGGGAACGCGTGAACGGATGAGCGAACGGTCAGGCGAGGCCCGCGCGCGAGCCCGGCCGCCGCACATACGACGGCGCGCGCTCGTGACTCGAGGTGTGGCCGTACACCGTGTCGGCCGGGTAGTACTCGGCCTGCAGCTGCACCTTGGCCGCGGCCTCCTCGCCCGCCACATGGGCGATGAAGGCGAGCATCAGGTCGGTGCCGGCCGAGACGCCGGCCGAGGTCCAGACATGGCCGTCCTGCACGAAGCGCTGTTCCACCACCTTCACGTCGCCGAGCGCGCGCAGGCGGTCGAGCGATCCCCAGTGCGTGGTCGCGGTGCGGCCCGAGAGCAGGCCGGCCGCATGCAGCACGAAGGCGCCGGTGCACACCGACAGCAGCGCCTTGCAGCCCGGCGCCTGCGCGGCCAGGAACTGCACCATGGCGGGGTTGTCGACCTCGCGCCGCGTGCCCATGCCGCCGGGCACGAGCACGAAATCGAGCGGCGGGCAGTCGGCAAACGAGACATGCGGGTTGATCGACAGCCCCTTGGCGCAGACGACCGGGCCATGCGTTTGCGCCACCACGAGGCAGTTGGCGGGGCCGTCGGCCAGCTTGCTCCACATGGTGAGCATTTCCCAGGGACCGACGAAATCGAGCTCCTCGACCTCGGGGAAGACGACGATTGCGAAATTCATGCGTGCGAACTCCTGGTGGGGTGGCCGGCAGGGGCCCTGTCACGGGCGCGAAGCCGCAAGCATATAGAGTGCCGCCGAGGTGATGTCCGTGACAGCTGGTTGCAAGCTTGGCTCAGTGTTCTCCCTCAGAGTTGTGTGGCCTGAAAATGGCTAGAGTGAAGGCGGCCGTTCAGGCTTTTTGCTAGCTTCAATCAAGGAAATCTCATGAGCAAGAAAGTTGCATATGTCACCGGAGGCATGGGTGGCATCGGAACAGCCATCTGCCAGCGTCTCTACAAGGACGGGTTCACCGTGGTCGCAGGTTGCGGCCCCACGCGGGACTACGCCAAGTGGCTGGCCGAACAGAAAGCCGAAGGCTTCGAGTTCCACGCGTCGGTCGGCAATGTCGGCGACTGGCAATCCACCGTCGAGGCCTTCTCCGCCGCCAAGGCGGCCCACGGGGCGATTGACGTGCTCGTCAACAACGCCGGCATCACGCGGGACCGCATGTTCCTCAAGATGACGCCAGAGGACTGGAGCGCGGTGATCGAAACCAACCTCAACAGCATGTTCAACGTCACCAAGCAGGTGGTGGGCGACATGGTCGAAAAGGGCTGGGGCCGCATCATCAACATCAGCTCGGTCAACGGCGCCAAGGGCCAGGCCGGCCAGACCAACTACTCGGCGGCCAAGGCCGGCATGCACGGCTTCACGATGGCGCTGGCGCAGGAGCTGGCCAACAAGGGCGTCACCGTGAACACGGTGAGCCCGGGCTACATCGGCACCGACATGGTCAAGGCCATCCGCCAGGAAGTGCTCGACAAGATCGTGGCCACGATCCCGGTCAAGCGTCTGGGCGAGCCGAGTGAAATCGCTTCCATCATCGCGTGGCTCGCCACCGACGAAGGCGGCTACAGCACCGGGGCCGACTTCTCGGTCAACGGCGGCCTCCACATGCACTGAGCATGCGCGCCACGCCCTGAGAACAAAAACCCGCTTCGGCGGGTTTTTTCATTTGGGCCGGAACCACCCCCACAGGACACACGACTTCAACCATCGAAAGCAACCCGGCACGAACCCTTTCTTCTGCGTTTCCCTTCATCTTTTCAGGAGGCAGTCATGGCACATACAACAAGCACAGTACCCAGGAAGCTCCCCCTTTACCGTTCCCTGTACGTGCAGGTGATCACCGCGGTGATCGTCGGCGTGCTGCTGGGGTACTTCTACCCCTCGCTCGGCGAGTCGATGAAGCCCTTGGGCGACGGCTTCATCAAGCTCATCAAGATGATCATCGCGCCGATCATCTTCTGCACGGTGGTGGTCGGCATCGCCGGCATGGAAGACATGAAGAAGGTCGGCAAGACCGGCGGGCTGGCGCTCTTGTACTTCGAGATCGTGAGCAGCATCGCGCTGGTGGTCGGCCTCGTGCTGGTGAACCTGCTCAAGCCCGGCGCGGGCATGAACATCGATGCGTCCACGCTCGACACCAAGGCCATCGCGGCCTACACCGGCCCCGGCAAGATGACCGGCACGGTCGACTTCCTGCTCAACGTGATTCCCTCCACCGTGGTCGACGCCTTCGCCAAGGGCGAGATCCTGCAGGTGCTGCTGATCGCGGTGCTGTTCGGCTTTGCGCTGCACCGTTTCGGCGGGCGCGGCACGCTGGTGTTCGACGTGATCGAGAAGGGCTCGCACGTGCTGTTCGTGATCGTCAACTACATCATGAAGCTCGCGCCCATCGGCGCCTTCGGCGCCATGGCCTTCACCATCGGCAAGTACGGGCTGGGCAGCCTGCTGTCGCTGGGCAAGCTCATGGGCACCTTCTACCTGACCTGCCTGCTGTTCATCTTCGTGGTGCTGGGGCTCATTGCGCGCTTTCACGGCTTCAGCATCTGGAAGTTCATCAAGTACATCAAGGAAGAGCTGCTGATCGTGCTGGGCACCTCGTCCAGCGAATCGGTGCTGCCGCGCATGATGGAGAAGATGGAAAACCTGGGCGCCCACAAGACCTGCGTGGGGCTGGTGATTCCCACGGGCTACTCGTTCAACCTGGACGGCACCTCGATCTACCTGACGATGGCGGCGGTGTTCATCGCGCAGGCCACCAACACGCCGATGACGCTCACGCAGGAGATCACGCTGCTGGCCGTGCTGCTGCTCACCTCGAAGGGGGCGGCCGGCGTCACGGGCAGCGGCTTCATCGTGCTGGCGGCCACGCTGTCGGCGGTGGGGCATGTGCCGGTGGCGGGGCTGGCGCTCATCCTGGGTATCGACCGCTTCATGTCCGAGGCGCGCGCGCTCACCAACCTGATCGGCAACGGCGTGGCCACCATCGTGGTCGCCAAGTGGACCAACGAACTGGACACGGAGCGGCTGCAGGCCGGGCTCAACAACGAGAGCTGGGTCGAGTCGCAGGAGCCCGAGGAGCTGGTGAACGCGCGCGAATCGAAGATGGCGCAGTAGCCGAGGCAGGGCGCCGGCCCGCGCGTTTGGGTGCGGTGCGGCGCGTTTCGGTGCGCTTCAGTGCGCGTCAGTGCACCAGGGCCACCGCGAGCAGCGGCTGCGCCCTGGCGTCGAGCTCGCGTTCGTACAGCGGGGCGGCCTTGGCGTAGGCGCCCTGGGCGCGATGGGCCGCGGCCAGGTTCTGCCGGCTGTTGAGCACGGCGGGCGCGTCGGGACGCCGCTGCTTCTCGTGGATCGCCAGGGCGCGTTCGTACAGCGCAATGGCCTGGTCGAAGGCCTCGCGGCGATAGTGCAGGCCGGCCAGCGCGCTCAGCGTGAACGCCACCCGCGGGCTGTCCGGCCCGGCGGTCTTTTCCTGGATGGCGAGCGCGGCCGTGTACGACTGCGCGGCCCGGGTCAGCTGCCCCTGCCGCTGGTGGACATGGGCCAGCAGCACGAGGCTGAGGGCCGTGTCGGCGGACTCGGCCCCGCCCGTGCGTTGCGCCGTCTGCAGCACCTGCTGCGCCAGCTCGAGCGTGCCGACGTCGTAGCAGTTGGCGTTGATGCGTTGCACGAGCTCCTGGCGCAGCGCGCGCCATTCGGGGTTGCCGTCCTGCGCGTACAGCGCGCCGAACTGCGAGGCCGCCAGGACGACGCCGGCGGCAAGCCATGCCTTCGCGAATTTCATGGGGCCGAATCTAGTGGCCCGGCCCGAAAAACGAATACCTCGTTCATGGGAGTCCGCGCCCGCGGGGGACGGAACCCCGGGGCGCGGACAGTGCAAGTGCCCGCAGGCACCCCGCCTCAGGCGAGATCGAAGCGGTCCAGGTTCATCACCTTGGTCCAGGCGGCCACGAAGTCGTCGACGAACTTCTGCTGGCTGTCGGACGCGCCGTAGACCTCGGCGATGGCCCGCAGTTGCGCGTTGGAGCCGAACACCAGGTCGACGCGTGTGCCGGTCCACTTGAGGGTGCCGGTCTTGCGGTCGCGGCCTTCGTACTCTTCCTTGGCGTCCGACACGGCCTTCCACTCCGTGCCCATGTCGAGCAGGTTCACGAAGTAGTCGTTGCTCAGCGTGCCGGGCGTCTTCGTGAAGACGCCGTGGCGCGTCTGGCCGACGTTGGTGTCGAGCACGCGCAGGCCGCCGACGAGCACCGTCATCTCGGGCGCCGTGAGCGTGAGCAACTGCGCCTTGTCGATCAGCAGTGCTTCGCCGGGCACGCTGTAGCGGCCCTTCAGGTAGTTGCGGAAGCCGTCGGCCGCGGGCTCCAGCGGCTCGAACGAGGGCACGTCGGTCTGTTCCTGCGAGGCGTCGGCGCGGCCCGGCGAGAAGGGCACCTTCACTTCACGCCCGCCATTGCGCGCGGCCTGTTCCACGCCCGCACCGCCGGCCAGCACGATCAGGTCGGCCAGCGAGATCTTCTTGCCGCCGGTCTGCGCTGCATTGAACTCGCTCTGGATGCCTTCGAGCACCTTCAGCACCTGGGCCAGCTGCGCGGGCTGGTTGACGGCCCAGTCCTTCTGCGGTGCCAGCCGCACGCGGGCGCCATTGGCACCGCCGCGCATGTCGGAGCCGCGGAAGGTGGAGGCCGAGGCCCATGCCGTCGACACCAGCTGCGCAGGCGTGAGGCCCGAGGCCAGCACCTTCTTCGTCAGCGCCGCGACGTCGTTCGCATCGACCAGCGGATGGTCGACGGCCGGGATCGGGTCTTGCCAGATGAGCTCCTCGGCCGGCACCTCGGGCCCGAGGTAGCGGGCGCGCGGGCCCATGTCGCGGTGCGTGAGCTTGAACCAGGCGCGCGCGAAGGCGTCGGCGAGCTGGTCGGGGTTGGCCAGGAAGCGGCGCGAGATCTTTTCGTAGGCCGGGTCCAGGCGCAGCGACAGGTCGGTGGTGAGCATGGTCGGCGCGTGGCGCTTGGAGCCGTCGTGCGCGTCGGGGATGGTGCCGGCACCGGCGCCGCCCTTGGCGACCCACTGGTGCGCGCCGGCGGGGCTCTTGGTCAGCTCCCATTCGTAGCCGAACAGGTTCTCGAAGAAGTTGTTGCTCCACTTCGTGGGCGTGGTGGTCCACGTCACTTCGAGGCCGCTGGTGATGGTGTCGCCGCCCTTGCCGGTGCCGAAGCTGTTCTTCCAGCCGAAGCCCTGGTCTTCGAGGCCGGCGGCTTCGGGTTCCTTGCCGACGTTCGAGGCCGGCCCCGCGCCGTGGGTCTTGCCGAAGGTGTGGCCGCCGGCGATGAGCGCCACGGTTTCCTCGTCGTTCATGGCCATGCGGGCGAAGGTGTCGCGGATGTCATGCGCCGCGGCGATCGGGTCGGGGTTGCCGTCCGGGCCTTCGGGGTTCACGTAGATCAGGCCCATCTGCACGGCGCCCAGCGGGTTCTCGAGGTTGCGGGTGTGAGGCACCTTGCTGTCGTCGTCCTTCACGAGCACACCGCGGTCTTTCTCGACGCCGGGCGAGCCCTGTGCGTAGCGCACGTCACCGCCCAGCCAGGTCTTCTCGCGGCCCCAGTACACGTCCTGGTCGGGCTCCCACACGTCGGGGCGGCCGCCGCCGAAGCCGAAGGTCTTGAAGCCCATGGTCTCGAGCGCGACGTTGCCGGTGAGGATCAGCAGGTCGGCCCAGGAAATCTTCTGGCCGTACTTCTGCTTGATCGGCCACAGCAGGCGGCGCGCCTTGTCCAGGCTCACGTTGTCGGGCCAGCTGTTGAGCGGCGCAAAGCGCTGCTGCCCGCGGCCGGCGCCGCCGCGGCCGTCGCCGATGCGGTAGGTGCCGGCGCTGTGCCAGGCCATGCGGATGAAGAGCGGGCCGTAGTGGCCGAAGTCGGCCGGCCACCAGTCCTGCGAGTCGGTCATCAGTGCGGCGAGGTCTTTCTTCACCGCGGCGAGGTCCAGGCTCTGGAAGGCCTTGGCGTAGTCGAAACCGGCGCCCAGGGGGTCGGATTTGGAGGAGTGCTGGTGCAGCAGGTCCAGGCGCAGCTGCTCGGGCCACCAGTCGCGGTTCGTGGTGCCGGCGCCGGTGGCCTGGCTGAACGGGCACTTCGCTTCGGTTTTCTCGTTGCTCATGGGGAGGCTCCTGTTGTTGGGGGGACGGGGGGACCGCTCAAATTCTGGATGAGAAAGGTGTCGATGCGAATAGAAGTGCTTTATGCCTACGATAGTTCGCGTCGCTTCCGTAGGGGTGTGGACGCAGGCCCGTAGAAGCCTGCGGGCTTCAAAGGTTGGGGGCCGTTCCTGCAAAATGGACCGATGCCCCACAGCGTCTCCCTCATCAATACGATTGCCGCCGGCCTGGGGTTGGCGCTGGTGTTCGGCTTTCTCGCGGCGCGGCTGCGGCTGCCAGCGCTGGTGGGGTACCTCCTGGCGGGCGTGATCATCGGCCCGTTCACGCCCGGCTTCGTGGCCGACGCGGGCATTGCCGCGCAACTGGCCGAGATCGGCGTGATGCTGCTGATGTTTGGCGTGGGCCTGCATTTTTCGCTGGCCGACCTGCTCGCGGTGCGCAAGATCGCGCTGCCCGGCGCCATCGCGCAGATCGCGGTCGCCACGCTGCTCGGCGGCGGCCTCGCCATGTGGTGGGGCTGGAGCTGGGGCGCGGCGCTGGTGTTCGGGCTGGCGCTGTCGGTGGCGAGCACGGTGGTGCTGCTGCGTGCGCTCGAGAGCCTGGGCATCCTCGATTCCTTCACCGGCCGCATCGCGGTGGGCTGGCTGGTGGTCGAAGACCTCGCGATGGTGCTGGTGCTCGTGCTGCTGCCGCCGCTGGCGGGCGCGCTGGGCAGCACCAAGGTCGACACCAGCGGCGACCCCGTCTGGCAGACGCTGGGCCTCACGCTGCTGCAGGTCGGCGGCTTCGTCGTGCTGATGCTGGTGGTGGGGCGGCGCGTGTTCCCGTGGATTCTCTGGCAGGTCACGCGCACCGGCTCGCGCGAGCTGTTCACGCTGTGCGTGGTGGCGGCGGCCGTGAGCATCGCCTTTGCGTCGGCGGCGCTGTTCGGCGTGTCGTTCGCGCTGGGTGCGTTCTTCGCCGGCATGGTGATGCGCGAGTCGCAGTTCAGCCACCGCGCGGCGCAGGAGTCGCTGCCGCTGCGCGATGCGTTTGCCGTGCTGTTCTTCGTGTCGGTCGGCATGCTGTTCGACCCCTCGGTGCTGCTGGAGCGCCCGCTGCAGGTGCTGGCCGTGGTGCTGGTGATCGTGCTGGGCAAGTCGCTCGCGGCCTGTGCGCTGGTGCTGGTGTTCCGCTACCCGCTGGCCACCGCGCTCACCGTGAGCGCGAGCCTGGCGCAGATCGGCGAGTTCTCGTTCATCCTGGCCGGGCTGGGCGTGTCGCTCGGCCTGCTGCCGGTGGAAGGGCAGAGCCTGGTGCTGGCCGGTGCGCTGATCTCCATCGCCACCAACCCGCTGTGGTTCAGCCTCATCGCGCCGCTGCAGAAATGGCTGCACGCGCATTCGAAGTTCGCACGCGAACTCGACGCGCGCAGCGACCCGCTGGCCGAACTGCCCATGACCACCGAGGCCAAGTACCTGTCGCGCCAGGTGGTGCTGGTCGGCTACGGACGGGTGGGCCGGCGCATCGCCGCCGAGCTCGAGACCAACGACATCCCCTACGTGGTGGCCGAGCAGAACCGCGAGCTGGTCGAGAAGCTGCGCGAGGCCGGCATCCCGGCCGTGTGGGGCGATGCGGCCGACCCGGCGGTGCTGATCCAGGCGCACGTCGCGCGCGCCCGCGTGCTCGTGGTGGCCACGCCCGACGCCATGAATGTGCGCCAGATGATCGAAACCGCGCGCACGCTGAACCCCACCATTCAGACCGTGGTGCGCAGCCACAACGAGCAGGAAGCCCGCCTGCTGGCCGCCGAAACCGACGCGAAGGTGTTCCTGGGCGAACAGGAACTTGCCCAGGCCATGGCCCGCGATGTGGTGCAGCGCGCCGCCGCGATGGCGGTGCCGGCCTGAGAACTCAAAGGTCCTCGATCACCAGCGTGCGATAGCGCTCGGCAATCGAGTAGGGCACGGTACGCACCAGTTCCATCACGCGCTCGGCGATGGCGCCGTCCTTGGTGCGGATCAGCAGGCCCGTGTGGCCTTCGTGGGCCAGCTGGATGAAGGCGCGCACCGTGTCGCCGTCGGTGCCGGCGGAGGGCAGGGGGCTGTGCGAGGCATGCACGGTCGGCGCGATTTCCGCCAGGACGGTTTCGGCCGGTATCAGGTAGACCTCGTCGCCGCTCACGATGCCTTTCGCGATCAGCCCGTGGCCGATGCGGCTGGCATCTTCGACGCTCGGAAACATCACCAGGGAGTAACCGGTCGGGTAGAACGCGCCACCGAAGGCGGCGCGCATGTTGGGTTCAAGCGTGAAATGTTTCATGCTGACTCCTTGTTCTGATGCAACTCCCCACCCCTAACATTAGGCCGCGCGGCGTCCATGCACTGTAGGAGAAGCCCTAGTACTGACAACCGCGCCGGCCCCTTGCCCGTTCAAAGGCGAGTTCATTCCCTGTTTCATTTCTCTGATCGTCATGCCTTCGCCGAGAGACATCGCACTCACCGTCCACGAACTGGAAGAAGGGGAGTTCTATTGGGTGCTGATGGAGGCCGTGGACGGCTCGCCCGGCGACTCCACCCATGTGTACGTGCCGCTCGAAGCCGCCCACGAGCCCTACGCCACGTATTCGAATGCACTGGTGGCCGGCGTGGCGGTGCTGCGGCGGCTGTTCGGGCCCGACGGCAAGCCCGTCTGACGGGGCCCGCGGGGGCGCCGCCGCAGGGCGCTCCCTATAATCCCGGCGGTTGGAAACATTGGTTCACACCGGTGTCGTCCAACACCCCACGGTTCGAAGGTGCCCTGCACGACCAGTCACAGGATTGGCGGCGGGGTTAAACGGGAAGCAGGTGCGAGGCGTCGTTTTTTCGAACGACCCTTCCATTCCTGCGCTGCCCCCGCAACGGTCAGCGGACATCGACACCCTCAGGCCCCGGCGATCTTTCGCCCGGGCAGCCACTGCGCTTCGGCGTGGGAAGGCGAGGGCTTCGGCGCCGAGGTGCATGCATTGCACCCCGACGCACTCCGCGAGCCCGGATACCGGCCTTCGCAACCGCCTTCGGATGCTGCGGGAGTGCGTGTCCGGGCCTGCCGCTTTTCCCTCGCGCGAAACGGCACCGCCCCTCGTCTCTTCTCCCTCGGCGTCCGCGATCGGTCAGGAGCCTGCGGGGACGCGGGCTGGAGGAGAAGTCGGATGAATCGCATTGCATCGCCACCGCGCGATCGCTCGGGCCCGCCCCTGCAACGGGCGCGCCTTTCGGGTCTTTCAGGTCTTTCGCTGGGGCTCGGCCTCGCTTGCGGGCCAGTGCTCGCCCAGTCGGGCGACACGGCCGGTCGCCCCAGCCTCACGCCCGTGCAGGTCGAAGCCAGCCGCCACACGCCGCTGGCCCTGGACGAACCCACGCAGACCGGCAGCCGCCTGGGCCTCACGCCGCTCGAAACGCCGGCCAGCATCGAGGTGCTCACCGGCGACGCGATCCGCGCGCGCGGCGACGTGTCGGTGGTCGAGGCCGCGAGCCGCGCCACCGGCATCACGGGCTCGCCCGCGCCGGGCAACGGCGGCTCGTCGCTGTCGGCGCGCGGCTTCAACGGCCACGGCTCGGTGATGCAGCTGTACGACGGCACGCGCCTGTACGTGGGCGCGGGCACCGTCACCTTCCCGTTCGACACCTGGTCGACCGACCGCATCGAGGTGCTGCGCGGCGCCGCCTCGGTGATGTTCGGCGAGGGCGCCATCGGCGGCGCGATCAACGTGGTGCCCAAGAAGCCCACGCGTGGCCCGATTCGCAACGAGGCGCTCGTGACCGTGGGCTCCGACGCCACGCGCCAAGTCGCCTTCGGCAGCGGCGGGGCGATCGACGACATGCTCTCGTACCGCTTCGACATCAGCCACCGCAGGACCGACGGCTTCATGCTGCGCGGCGAGGCCGAGAGCCTGGCGGTGGGCGGCGCGGTGCGGCTCGATGTGTCGCCGCGGCTGCAGTTCACGCTCTCGCACGACGAGGGCCGCCAGACGCCGCAGCGCTACTTCGGCGTGCCGCTCGTCAACGGCCGCGTGAGCAGCCTGAACCGCGAACAGAACTACAACCTCGACGACGCCGAGGTCAAGTACCGCGACCGCTGGACCCGCCTCGATGCGCAGTGGACGCCCAACGACGCCGTCACCGTGCGCAACCAGCTCTATCGCCTGGACAGCAAGCGCCACTGGCGCGACAGCGAGACCTACACCTACAGCGCCACCACGAACCGCGTGACGCGCGGCGACTACCTGGAGATCGGCCACGACCAGGAACAGGTCGGCAACCGCACCGACGCCACCTTCAAGCACGCGCTGTTCGGCCTGAAGAACCAGGTGCTGGTGGGCTTCGATGTGAACCGCATCGACTTCCTGAATTCGAGCGACACGCCCTACGGCGGGCGCTCGGTGGTCGATGCCTTCGTGTTCAACCCCGGCACCTACGCTTCGCCCACGCCCTACCTGCCGCGCTACAAGACCAAGACCCGCACCTACGCCTTCTTCGCCGAAGACAAGCTGGCCTTCAACGAACACTGGTCGGTGGTCGGCAGCCTGCGCTGGGACCACGCGAAGATCGTGCGCACCGACCCGCAGAACCGCGCCCCGCGCCTGGACAAGACCTTCGAGTACGCCACGGGCCGCCTCGGCGTGGTCTACGCGCCCGACGCCGCGCAGTCGTTCTATGCGCAGGTGGCGCGCGCGGCCGATCCGCTCACCGGGCTCATCAGCACCTCGGCCACGCAGGTGCCGTTCGAGCTCAGCGTCGGCAAGCAGGTCGAGGTGGGCTACAAGCGCCAGCTGGCCGAGGGCCGCGGCGCCTGGAGCGTGGCGGCCTACCGCATCGAGAAGACCAAGCTGCTGTCGCGCGACGCGAACGACCCGACCGTCGTGCAGCAGATCGGCAAGCAGTCGTCCGAAGGCATCGAAGCCACGCTCGACCTCGCGCTGACCTCCACGCTGCGCCTCGAAGCCAACGCCGCGCGGCTGCGTGCGCGCTACGACGACTTCAACGAGGCGGTCGGCAAGTCGCTGGTCTCGCGCGCGGGCAACACGCCCGCCGGCGTGCCCGAGGTGGCGGCCAACCTGTGGCTGCACTGGCGCTTCCTGCCGCAGTGGGAGGCCGAGCTGGGCGTGCGCCACGTCGGCGCGCGGCAGGTCGATGCGGCCAACACGCGCCGCATCGGCTCCTATACCGTGGCCGATGCGGGCGTGAGCTGGCAGGCGAACCCGTCGCTCAAGCTCGCGCTGCGCGCCTACAACCTGGCCGACCGCAAGTACCCGGTCTCGTTCTCGAACGGCGGCAACCAGTGGCTGCTGGGCCGGCTGCGCTCGTTCGAGCTGTCGGCGTTCGTGACCTTCTGAGCACGCACTGCCCCATGAGCACGACATGGCAACGCGCATGGCCTCCGCTGCGGCGGGCGCTGTACTGGACGCACCGATGGCTGGGCATCGGCGGCTGCCTGCTGTTCGTCATGTGGTTCGTCTCGGGCGTGGTCATGATGTACGTGGGGTACCCGAACCTCACGGACGAAGAGCGGCTCGCGGGGCTCACCCCGGTGCGCTTCGAACAGGCGGTGGTCGCGCCGTCTGCCGCGCTCGACGCGCTGCCGCAAGCGGTGCGCACGCAGCCGCCCCGGCGCATGGCGCTGGAGATGCAGGCCGGCACCGACGCCCAGCCCGTGTGGCGCATCGTCGATGCGCGCGGCGGTCGGCATGCCGTTTCTGCGCGCGATGGCCGCGTGCTCGGCCCGGTCGATGCGGCGCAGGCCGAGGCCATCGCGCGCGACTTTTCCGCACAGCCCGGCGCACGCTGGGCCGAGACGCTGGAACGCGACCAGTGGACCGTGCCGCAGGGCCTGAACCCGCTGCGCCCGCTGCACCGCATCGAAACCGGCGACGCGGCGGGCACCGAGCTGTACGTGTCCTCGCGCACCGGCGAGGTGGTGCGCGACACCACGCGCACCGAGCGCTTCTGGAACTGGCTGGGCGCCGTGCCGCACTGGATCTACTTCACGCCGCTGCGCGCCGACCCGCCGCTGTGGCACGACGTGGTCGTGTGGCTGTCGGCCGCCTGCATCGTCTCGGCCGTGACGGGCATCGTCATCGGCATCCTGCGCATCCGGCTGCGGCGGCGTTTTCGCAGCGGCGCGGTCACGCCGTACACCGGCTGGATGGCCTGGCACCACATCGCCGGCCTCATCGGCGGCTTCTTCGTGCTGACCTGGATCGTGAGCGGCTGGCTCTCGATGAACCCGAACGGCTGGTTCCAGCGCGCGCCCGCCGATGTGGCTGCGATGGCGCGCTACACAGGCACCGGCGCCTCGCCGTTCCCCTGGCCGCCGGCCGTTCTGCCGGCAGGCGAGGGCGCTGGCGCACCGCGTGAGGCGCTGCTGATGGGGTTCGATGGCAAGCCGCTGCTGCAACTGCGCGATGCGCAGGCCCGCGTGCAGGTTGTCGATGCCGCCACCGGTGCGCCGGCCGCCATCGCCCGCGACGACATCGTGCGCGCCGCCGCCCGCCTGCGTCCCGGCGCCGCGATCACGCAGGCCACCTTGCAGACCCGCGAAGACTTCCACTGGTACGGCCACCACCGCACGCGTGTGCTGCCCGTGTGGCGGCTCGAGTTCGACGATGCCGCGCGCAGCTGGCTGTACATCGACCCGACGAGCGGCCAGGTGGCCGGCAGCAACGACCGCAACGCGCGGCTGCGCCGCTGGCTCTTCAACGCTGCGCACAGCCTCGACTTTCCCTGGCTCATCCAGTACCGGCCCGCCTGGGACCTGGTGATGTGGATCCTGTCGGTCATCGGCGTCGTCGCTTCGGCGAGCGGCGTGGTGATCGGCTGGCGACGGCTGCGGCGCAAGCCACAGCCGTCGCCTGTTCAGCGGGGGCTGCAAGGCTCCCGGGTTTCATGACGGGGACTTGCGCAAGCCAGTCCATCCCCCAACAATCAACTTTCGCACTTCGGTGCATTTCAGGAGGTGCGCGATGCACATCGAACCCGGACTCGTCGACGGATCCAAGATCTTCCTCAGCTATGCCACGGGGGCGGCTGCACTGGCTTACACAGGCAAGGTCGCCTTCGACACCTTGCGCAAGGACGGCCCCATCGGCCTGCTGCTGCGCTCGGTCTTCACCGTGATGCTGGTGTTCTGCTTCTTCGAGGTGTTCCCGCACCATCCCGTGGGCGTGTCCGAGGTGCACCTGATCCTGGGCACCACGCTGATGCTCCTCTTCGGGCTCGCGCCCGCGGCCATCGGCCTGGCCGGCGGCCTGCTCATCCAGAGCCTGTTCTTCGCACCGCCCGACCTGCCGCAGTACGGCATGAACGTCACGACCTTGCTCGTGCCGCTGTTCGCGACCGCCGCGCTGGCGCGCCGCATCATTCCCGCGAACATGGCCTACGTGGACATCAGCTACCAGCAGGCCTTCAAGCTGTCGGTGGCCTACCAGGGCGGCATCGTGGTGTGGGTCGGCTTCTGGGCGCTCTACGGTCGCGGCACGGGTCTGGAAAACCTCGGCCAGATCGCCAGCTTCGGCGCGGCCTACATGACGGTCGTGCTGGTCGAGCCGCTGGTCGACCTGGGCGTGCTGGCCGCGGCCAAGGCCTGGCGCCGCCTGCAGGGCACGGCCCTCGTTGAGCGCCGCCTGTACAGCGCCGTCTGATTCGCGCCGGCAGCCCCTCGTTGAAGAGGGCGTGCCGTTCGCCGGCGCGTGCGCCACGCACGCGCCGCGCCCGATTCCCCGTGCGCCTTCGGCGCCTGAAAGCATCCATTCCATGACACAAAGCAACGCCAAGATCCCCGTCACCATCGTCACGGGCTTCCTCGGCAGCGGCAAGACCACGCTGCTGCGCCACATCCTCGGCAATGCCGAGGGCCGCCGCATCGCGGTGGTGGTCAACGAGTTCGGCGAACTCGGCATCGACGGCGACATCCTGCGCGGTTGCGGCATCGGCTGCGACGACGAAGGCAACGAGCGCGAAGGCGCGCTGTACGAACTGGCCAACGGCTGCGTCTGCTGCACCGTGCAGGAAGAGTTCCTGCCCGTGATGCTGCAGCTGGCCGAGCGCCGCGACCAGATCGACGCCGTGCTCATCGAGACCTCGGGCCTGGCGCTGCCCAAGCCGCTGGTGCAGGCCTTCCAGTGGCCCGACATCGCGAACATCTTCACCGTCGATTCGGTGGTCACCGTGGTCGACGGCCCCGCCGCCGCGTCGGGCCAGTTCGCGGCGAACCCCGCGCAGGTCGACGTGCAGCGCCGCGCCGACCCCAACCTGGACCATGAATCGCCGCTGCACGAGCTGTTCGAAGACCAGCTCTCGGCCGCCGACCTCGTGGTGCTCAACAAGACCGACCTCATGGACGCCGCCGCGCGCGCGCAGGTCGAGGCGCTGGTGCGCGAGGAGCTGCCGCCCGAGGTGAAGATCGTCGGCGCCACCGAGGGCAAGCTGCCGCTGGCGCTGCTGCTGGGTCAGGGCCGCGCCGCCGAGAGCACCATCCACCTGCGCGAGAGCCACCACGACCACGAGGAAGACCACGACCACGACGAGTTCGACTCGCTCGTGATCGAGCTGCCGCCCGTGGACCGCGATGGTCTCATCGCCGTGCTGGCCGCACTGGTCGAACAGCACACCATCTACCGCGTGAAGGGCTTCGTCGCCGTGCCGAACAAGCCGATGCGCCTGCTGGTGCAAGGCGTGGGTCGCCGCTTCGACCACCACTTCGACCGCCGCTGGCGCGACGGCGAGGCGCAGCGTACGCGGCTCGTGTTCATCGGCGAAGACCTCGATGAAGGCGCGCTGCGCAAGGCGCTGGAAGGCGTGGCGGCCGTTCCCGCCTGACCGCATGCACCTGCTGAGCACCCAGCCCGGCCGCTTCGTCGAGGACGATCCGAGCGTCGTCACCCGGCTCGACCAGACGCCGGGCGACATCGTGGTGCTCAGCTCGGCCGACACCACGCTCGCGCTGCTCGCCGCCGCGCGCACGGCGCTGGCGGCCACCGACCCCGGCTACCCCTCGCTGCGGCTGGCCAACCTCATGCACCTGCGCCAGCCCGCGTCGCTCGACCTGTACGTCGACGAGGTGCTGCGGCATGCGCGCGTGGTGGTGGTCGATCACCTGGGGGCCGAGTCGGCCTGGGCCTACGGCCTGCAGCAGCTCGAAAAGCTTGCGAAGCGCCAGGGCCAGCAGCTCGCGATGTTCTCGGGCGACCTGCAGGAAGACGAAGACCTGCTCGCGCGCGGCACCGCGGCGCGCGCCGTGAGCCGGCAGCTGTGGCAGTACATGCGCGCGGGCGGCGCGGGCAATGCGATGCAGTTCCTGCGCGCCGTGGCCTTTCATGGCCTCGGGCATGGCGAAGCGCCGCTGCCGCCGCGCAGCCTGCCGCAGGTCGCGCTGCATGTGCCGCGCGGCATGGACGCGGCACACACGGTCGCCGGCATCGACGACCTGCGTGCCGGCTGGCATGCGGATGCGCCAGTGGTGGCCCTGGTGTTCTATCGGTCGCACCTGCTGTCGGGCAACACCGCAGCTTTCGATGCGCTCGCGGCCGCGCTGCATGCGGAAGGATTGAACCCGCTGCCGGTCGCGCTCGATTCGCTGAAAGACCCGCTGTGCCTGTCCGCATTCCGGGGGCTGTGCAGCGAGCACGATGTGCAGCTCGTGCTGAACACCACCGCCTTCGCGGCATTGGGGCAGGGCGCGCAGGACGACAGCGGCGAGGCCATCGCTTTGGCCGGCGATGCGCCGGTGCTGCAGGTGATCGTGAGCGGCGGCAACCGCGAGGACTGGCTTGCCGACAGCCAGGGCCTGCGCCCACGCGACATCGCGATGCAGATTGCCCTGCCCGAGATGGACGGGCGCATCGTCACGCGCGCCGTGAGCTTCAAGGGCCTGTCGCACCGCTGCGAACTCACGCAGACCGAGGTGGTCGGCTACCGCCCCGAGCCCGACCGCATCGCCTTCGTGGCCGAACTCGCGCGCCGCTGGTGCAGCCTGCGCCGCCTGCGCGCCGACGAGAAGCGCGTCGCGCTGATCCTGGCGAACTACCCCGGCAGCGAAGGCCGCATCGGCAGCGGCGTGGGGCTGGACACGCCGGCCTCGGTGATGGCCATCCTGCGCACGATGCAGGCCGAGGGCTACACGCTCGACGCGTTGCCCGCGGACGGCGACGCGCTGATGCGCACGCTGCAGGAGGGCATCGCGAACGACCCCGCGCAGTGGGCCGCGCGGCCTGCGTGGCAGAGCTACGCGCTCGCCGACTACCGCGCGCGCCTCGCAGCGCTGCCCGAGGGCATGGCCGCCGCCATCGACGCGCAATGGGGCCCGCCCGAGCACGACCCGATGCTGCGCCAGGGCCGCTTCATGATCGCCGGGCTGCGGCTGGGCCGCGTGTTCGTGGGCATCCAGCCCGCGCGTGCGCTGGGACCGCTGGGCCTGGCCGACTATGCGAGTTATCACGACGCCGAGCTGGTGCCGCCGCACAGCTACCTCGCGTTCTATTTCTGGCTGCGCGATGTGTTCGCCATCGACGCGGTCGTCCACGTCGGCAAGCACGGCAACCTCGAATGGCTGCCGGGCAAGAGCCTCGCGCTCGCGGCCACCTGCTGGCCCGACGCGATCCTCGGGCCGCTGCCCAACGTGTACCCCTTCATCGTCAACGACCCCGGCGAGGGCGCGCAGGCCAAGCGCCGCACGCAGGCCGTGATCGTCGATCACCTGATGCCGCCGCTCACGCGCGCCGAGAACCACGGCCCGCTGCAGGACCTGGAGCGGCAGGTCGACGAGTACTACGACGCGCTGCTGGTCGACGCGCGCCGCGCCAAGGTGCTGCGCGCGCAGATCCTCGCGACCGTGCGCGCCCAGCATCTGGTCGAAGAACTGGGCATGCCTGGTGCGGAAGACGATGCCGTGCTGGCGCGCGTCGATGCGTACCTGTGCGAACTGAAAGAGACCCAGATCCGCGACGGCCTGCATGTGTTCGGCGATTCGCCGCGCGCACGGCTGCGGCGCGACACGCTGCTCGCGCTCGCGCGCTACCCGGCCGGCGACGGCGCGGGTGAGAACGCCGGCCTGCTGGGCGCGCTCGCGGCCGACCTGCTGCCGGGCGAAGCCTTCGACCCGTTCGACATCGACGCGGCGCGGCCCTGGCAGGGCGCGCGGCCGGCATTGCTGGCGGCCGTGAGCGACGAGGCCTGGCGCCACCAGGGCGACACGCGCGAGCGGCTGGAGCTGTTGGCGCAGCAGCTGCTCGAAGCGGACGCTTGTCCGCCCGATCTGCCGCATACCGCCGCCGTGATGGGCCGCATCGCGCACCGCCTCGCGCCCGCGCTCGATGCGTGCGGCGCAGAAGAGTTGCGTCAGTTGTCGCGTGCACTGCAAGGCCGCTTCGTGCCGCCGGGCCCCAGCGGTTCGCCTTCGCGCGGCCGGCCCGACGTGCTGCCGACCGGGCGCAACTTCTACGCGGTCGACACGCGCGCCATCCCCACGCCCACGGCCTGGATGCTCGGGCTCAAGTCCGCCGCGCAGCTGGTCGAACGCCATCTGCAGGAACACGGCGACTACCCGGTCGCGCTGGGCCTGTCGGTCTGGGGCACAGCCACCATGCGCACCGGCGGCGACGACCTGGCGCAGGCCTTCGCGCTCATCGGCGTGCGGCCCAAATGGGCAGCGGGCAGCCAGCGCGTGGTCGATTTCGAGGTGCTGCCCACCGTGGGCCTCGGGCGTCCGCGCATCGATGTCACGCTGCGCATCTCGGGCTTCTTCCGCGACGCCTTTCCCAATGCCGTGCAGATGTTCGACGCCGCCGTGCAGGCCGTGGCCGCGCAGGAGGACGAAGACGCCGAGCGCAACCCGATCCGCGCACGCATCCTGCGCGAGGCCGCGGCGCTCGAAGCGCAAGGCGTGGCACCCGGCGAGGCGCGCACGCAGGCCGGCTGGCGCGTGTTCGGCTCGGCGCCAGGCAGCTACGGCTCCGGCCTGCAGCCGCTGTTCGACCACGGCGACTGGCAGAGCGACGATGACCTGTCGAAGGCCTACGTCGGCGGCAGCGCCCATGCCTACGGGCAGGGTAGCGACGGCGTGCCGGCGGGCGATGCGCTGGTGCGCCGGCTGCGCGCCATGAACGTCGTGCTGCAGAACCAGGACAGCCGCGAGCACGACCTGCTCGACTCCAACGACTACTACCAGTTCCAGGGCGGCATGGCCGCCGCCGTGCGCCACCTGAGCGGGCAGCAGCCCGCGATGTACCACGGCGACCACGGCAACCCGCAGGCCCCGCGCGTGCGCACGCTGAAGGAAGAAATCAGCCGCGTGATCCGTTCGCGCGTGGTCAACCCCAAGTGGATCGACGGCGTGAAGCGCCACGGCTACAAAGGTGCCTTCGAGATGGCCGCCACGGTCGACTACCTCTTCGGCTTCGATGCCACCGCGCGCGTGGTGGGCGACCACCAGTACGCGATGGTGGCCGACGCCTACGTGCTCGACGAGGCCACCCGCGACTTCGTGAACGCGCACAATCCGCGCGCGCTGCAGGACATGCTCAACCGCCTGCTCGAAGCCATGCAGCGCGGCCTCTGGCAGTCGCCCGGCGACCACAAGGACCAACTGGAAAACCTGCTGCTCGACCATGAGCAGCAGATGGAAGGAAGCCCCCGATGACCACAGCCGCCCCGATGCCGGTGCCGTTCCCCTTTGCCGCGATTGCCGGCCAGCCGCAGCTGCGCCAGGCGCTCTTGCTGGCCGCCGTCGATCCCGCGCTGGGCGGCGTGCTGATCGAAGGCCCGCGCGGCACCGCCAAGACCACGGCCGCGCGCGCGCTCGCCGAGCTGCTGCCCGGTGCGCCCTTCGTCACCCTGCCGCTGGGCGCGAGCCTCGAAAGCCTCGTGGGCACGCTCGACCTCGGGCAGGCGCTGGCCGGCCACGAACTGAAATTTGCGCCCGGCCTGCTGGCGCGCGCGCACGGCGGCGTGCTGTACGTCGACGAGATCAACCTGCTGCCCGACGCGCTCATCGACTCGCTGCTCGACGCGGCGGCCAGCGGCGTCAACGTGGTGGAGCGCGATGGCATCTCGCACCGGCATGCCGCGCGCTTCGTGCTCGTGGGCACCATGAACCCGGAGGAGGGCACCTTGCGCCCGCAGCTGCTCGACCGCTTCGGCCTGTGCGTGCGGCTGCGCAACCTGCAGGACGCGGCCGAGCGCCAGGCCATCGTGCGTGCGCGGCTGGCCTTCGATGCCGATCCGCAAGGCTTTCGTGCGGCGCATGCGAAGGAGGAGGCCGAACTCGCGGCGGCGCTGGTGCGTGCGCGCGCGCGCGTGGCAGACGCGGCGGCCTTGCCGTATGGCGATGCGGTGCACGAAGCCGTCGGCGCGCTGTGCATCGCGGCCGGCGTGGACGGCCTGCGCGCCGACCTCGTGATGCTGCGCTCGGCGCGTGCGCTTGCGGCGTGGGAAGGCGCGGCATCGATCACCGACGACCATGTGCAGCGCGTGGCCGAGGCGGTGCTGCTGCACCGGCGCCATCCGGCGGCCGAAGCGGCGGTGGCGCCTCCCATGGCGTCGCCCGCACCTCATCGCAATCCGGGCGATGCAACCGCACGCGATGCCGGCGACGGCGATTGGGGCGCGATGCCGCCCGAGCCTGTCGGCATCGAGCGCGTGAAGCCGCTGCGTCCGCTGATCTCTGCACAGCAGGTCGCCCCAAAAAAAGCCTGAGCCTCCGGGACGCCGCACCCGCTGGCGCACGCCAGGGTGACCGGAGGCAGGGCACGCAACGGGACGCATGGCACGGCGCCGCCGCGCCCGGCACGGCCTTCGACTGGCCGCGCACGCTCGTCGCCCGCGGTGCGGACCGCCTGCAGGCCGCGCACCTGCGCCATCGCCCACAGGAGGCGCGCAGCGGTGCGTTGCATTGCTTCCTGCTCGACTGCTCGGCCTCCATGCGCCACGACGGCCAGCTCGAGCGCGCCAAGGGCCAGCTGCTCGCGCTGATGCAGGAGGCCTACCAGCGGCGCGACCATGTGGCGCTGCTGTGCTTTGCCGGCGACGTGGTCGAGCTGCGCCTGCCGCCGCGCCGCGCCAGTGCCTGGAACGACGACTGGGTCGCGCCCATCGCGGCGGGGGGCGGCACGCCGCTGGCGCTGGGCGTGCAGCGCGCGCAGCAGCTGCTGGCAAAGCACGAGAGCCGCCAGCGTTGGCTCTGGCTGCTGACGGACGGCCGCAGCAACGAAAGCCCCGCGCGCCCCGCCGCGGCGGACGTCGCCTGCGTGATGGACTTCGAGCGCGCCCGCACGCCGCTGCACCGGGCGCGGCAACTGGCGGCGCAGTGGGACGCGCGCTACCTGAGTGCCTGAATCACAGGATCGCGGGGCGCGCCTTGGCGCTCGTGGATCGACTTGAGGCGAGAAGGGACATCCGCAGCACGGCCTGCCTGTACACGCGGCGCCTTCGATACTGCCGCGCTCTCAACGAAAGGAAGCCCATGTCCGTCACTCCCCGCCGCGTGGTGCGCGAAGGCGCGTTCAAGCACATCATTGCCGACGGCGTGCAGGTCGGCGACACCATTTATCTCTCGGGCCAGGTGAGCGTGGACAGCGAGGGCCGCACCCTCGGCGCCGGCGACATCGCGGCGCAGGTGCGGCAGGCCTACGCCAACGTGCGCAGCGTGCTCGCGTCCTTCGGCGCCTCGATGGCCGACGTGGTGGACGAAACCCTGTTCGTCACTGACATCGATGGCTTCCTCGGCCAGGCCGACGCACTCTTCGCCCTGCGCGCCGAGATGTTCGGCGGTGAGCCGCAGATCTCGCAGACGCTGGTGCAGGTGGCGCGGCTCGGCAGCCCCGACTGGCTGATCGAGATCAAGTGCATCGCCAGAACAGCTGCAGCCTGAAGGGCTGAAGGCCTGTTCCGCCAGGCAGTTCGGGTACCGTACGGCATGCGTCCGAAACCCCGTCTCCTGGCCCTTGCGTTGACCCTGGCCATGCCTGCCGCCTTTGCCCAAACCGAGCCGGCCGTGCAGCCCTTGAGTGCCGAAGAGTGCAAGGCGCAGGAAGCCGTGCTGGAGCGCGACATGGCCCTGGCCCGTTCGCGCGGCCAGATGCTGCGCCGGCGCGAGCTGGCCGACACCCTGAGCGCGCTGCAGCTGCGCTGCCAGGCGCTGGCGCCGATGAGCCGCGAAGCGCGCATCGAGAAACTGGAGCGCGAGATCCGCACGCTGCGCGCCGAGCTCGAACGCGCGGAGGCGCAACTGCGCAGCGTGAAGAGCGAGTCGCCCTGAGCCTTGGCGGCTCGCCGCTAGGTCACCAGGGCAGGTCGCTGAGTTGCCTGCGCGGGTCCGACGCAGCCGGCGCCACGTCGGCCGCCGTGGCCGGGCCGTCTTTCTCCGCCACCGCGTCCACCGGCGCCAGCATCGTCCCGCGGCAGTTCGGCGAGCCGCAATGGCAGGGGTACTTCGACGGTGGCGAGCCGTCGTCGGCCGTGAGCGAGTAGTCGATGAAGAGCTCGTCGCCGGCCTCCACCGCCTCCATCGTCTGGAAGCGCAGCACCATCTCGCCCGCCTCGTCGTACTCCTCGACCGCCTCGCAGTTCGGCTCGCACGAATGGTTCAGGTGGCGCGTGGCGTTGCCGCCCTTGGCGCCGTCGATGGTCTCACCGGTCGTCAGCGTGAACAGGTAGGTGAGCTGGTCGTCCCAGAGCTTGGAGGCGACTTCCTGCTTGGTGTAGCGGCGGCCTTCGTACAGGCCCAGGAAGGCTTCGGCCGGCAGGTCGCGCGTGGCGAAGGCGCCCAGGCCATGCACGCCACTGGGGCCCACGCGGATGAAGGGGGTGGACGAGGTTCGCTTGGGGGACTTCATGAACGGACGGGGCGCGAGGAATCGGAAGAAAAGGTGGGTTGGAGTGTCACGGTCATCTCGATCTGGCGTATGACAACGGTGGCGCCGCGTGCGGCCATCGCGCGGTGCAGCGCGCTGCCCTCGGGCTCGTCGACCAGCCGCCAGCGTGCGGCGGGGCGCGCCTGCGCGAGCGCGTCGAGCAAGGCGTGGGCCGAGGCTTCGTCGGGCGCGGCGGCGTCCAGCAGCATGTGCAGCGGCAAGGCCGGCGGCAGGAGGATGGCGTAGCCGCCCGTTGGCGCGCCGAGGGCTGCGGCGCCGTCGTGGGCGAGCGCACCTTGCACGGTCGGCCACTCGCGGCGCCAGGTGGGGCGCGAGATGGTGGTGCAGGCCGCATGCAGCGCGGCGAGCGCGTCGGTATCGGGCGCTGTCGAAGCTGCATCGGCACGAGGCTCGAAGCTGCCTTCGAGCACCTCGAGCGTGCGGGTTTCGACGAAGCCCGCCTGCCGGTAGAGCTGCCGCGCCGGGTTCTGTTCGATGACTTCGAGCTGCACCTGCGCGACGCCGGCCGCCGACAGGTCGCGCAGCTGCGCCTCGATGAGCTGCCTGGCCAGCCCGCGGCGGCGCTGCGCGCTCGCGATGCCGAAGCCCGCGAGGTAGGCGCGCGGCCCGCGCCGGCCGACAAGCGAGAGGCCGCAGGCCTCGCCGCCGGCGACGATCACGCGCGAGAGGCCAAGGTCGGCTTGGGCGCGCCGCACATGCCGCTCGAACATCGCGCGGTCGAACGCGATCGGCACGAAGTAGTCTTCGTACGAGCGGTTCCACAGGGCGGTGAGTTCGTCGGTGCCGAAGTTCGCGGCGGGAACGATGTCGAAATTCATGGCGTGCTGCGGATCAGTTGCGCGGCGCATCCAGCGACGCAAGGCAATTCACGATGGCATCCGCCGCCTCGTCGAGCCGGGGGCCGGGCCGCATCATCAGGTCGAAGCGCGCCGAGGCAAAGCTGCAGACGCGTCCGCGCTGGATGGCCGACATGGCCGACCAGCCGGGACGCCCCGCCATGGCCGAGATTTCGCCGAGGGCCGAGACCATCAGCACGTCGGGGTTGGCGCGCACCACGAACTCGGGGTTCATCTTGGGGAAGGGGCCGAGCGAGCCCGGCACCGCGTTGGCCAGGCCCAGGCGCGCCAGGGTCTCGCCGATGAAGGAGCTTTCGCTTGCCGCCGCCACGCCGCCGTGCACCTCGAAGTACACGCGCCGCCCCTGCCAGTTCAGCGGCACGCGGGCGCGCGCCGCGTTCAGCCGGGCGTCGAGGCTGCGCCAGAAAGCCTCGCCCGCGCCCGGCTTGCCGGTGGCGCGGGCCACGGTTTCCATCACGCGGCGCATGTCGGCATGGGTCTTGGCGTCGAGCGCCAGCACCTTGATGCCCAGGCGCTCCAGCGCCTCGGCAGCGCGGCTGCGCGGGCGCAGCAGCACGAGGTCGGGCTTGAGCGCGACGATGCGCTCGATGTTCGCGTCGTCCATGCCGCCCACCTGCGGCAGGCCCTTCACCGCCGCCGGCCAGTTGGCGTGGCGGTCGATGCCCACGAGCCGGTCGCAGGCGTCGAGCGCGCAGACCGTCTCGGTGAGCGAAGGCATCAGCGACACGATGCGTCTGGCCGGCGCCTGCAGTTCGAGCACCCGGCCACGGTCGTCTTCCAGCCGGATGGCGCCGGCGTGCGCGGCCGGGCCGAGGCCCAGTGCCACGAAGGCCGCAGCCCGGGCGATGTGGCGGAAGGCGGTTGAAAAGGGCGGGCGCTGGGGCAGGGCGTTGGAAGTCATCGGGGCGGGCGGAGTCAGCCCGCTATTGTCGCGGCGCTTGCATCCGCAGCTGGCGCGCCGCTTCTTCCGCCCGCGCGTCGTCCACTTCGCGCAGCACGTTGCTGAGGTCGACCGGGCCGGTCTCGCGCACGAAGGTGCCCGTGAGCTCGGTCTCGGGCCGCAGCAGGCCCCGCTCGTAGAGCTGCCAGATCTCGTCGCCGTAGTGCGTCTGCAGCAGCGCGGGCGCGTACTGCCCGAAGAAGTTGCGCAGGTTCTCCACGTCGCGCAGCAGCATGCGCTTGGCGTGGTTGTTGCCGGCCGCATCCACGGCCTGCGGCAGGTCGATGATCACCGGGCCGTCTTCGGCCAGCAGCACGTTGAACTCCGACAGGTCGCCGTGCACGATGCCCGCGCAGAGCATGCGCATCACTTCCTTGAGCAGGCTCGCGTGGTGGCGCAGCGCGTCGTCGGGCGAGAAGGCCACGTCGTTCAGGCGCGGGGCGGCGTCGCCGTGGGCGTCGGTCACCAGGTCCATGAGCAGCACGCCTTCGAGGAAGTTGTGAGGCGTGGGCACGCGCACGCCGGCCGCGGCCAGGCGGTAGAGCGCATCGACCTCGGCGCTTTGCCAGATGGCTTCGGTCACCTGGCGGCCGAATTTCGTGCCCTTGGCCATGGCGCGCGCCTCGCGGGTGTTCTTCACGCGCCGGTTCTCGGTGTAGTCGACAGCTTGGCGAAAGCTGCGCTTGTCGGCTTCCTTGTAGATCTTGGCGCAGCGCGTTTCCTCGCCGCAGCGCACGACGTAGACCATGGCCTCCTTGCCGCTCATGAGCTGGCGCACGACGCTGTCGATCAGCCCTTCGTCGACGAGGGATTGCAGTCTTTGGGGTGTCTTCATGCGCGCGCCTCCGGCACAGCCAGGGGGCGGGTCGAGAGGAAGGCCCTCAGGCTTTCCGTGCCGATCTGGTAGGCGCCATCATGCCTGTGCGGGGCAAAGCCCAGCTGGCGGTTGATGGCGAGCATGGGCGCATTGACCTCCGCGTTCTGCGTGACGGCGATCGCCACCTCGGGATGCCGCTCGCGCACGAGCTGCAGCATGATCGCCTTCACGCCCTTGGCAAGTCCCTTGCCGCGCCAATGGCGGGCCACGCCTGTGAGGCGCTGGAACATGCGGTCGGGGTACAGCTGGTTCCAGCTGGCGTCGCACACGGCGGCCACCTCGTCATTGGCATCGCGCAGCAGCACGAGAAAGTGCTCGCCGCCGCGCCGGTCGATTTCGGCGTACCAGGCGTGGAAGCCTTCCAGCTCGAAGCGCAGGGGCGCGCGTTCCAGCGCGCTGGTGGGCGCGTCTTCGAGCAGCGCGGACAGCGGCGCCATCAGCGTGGCCAGCCGATCGAAGGGCACGCGGCCTGCGTGGATCTCCAGGCGCAGCCCGTGCGTGGGCGCGAGGGCGTCGGCGCGCCAGCGCGCGAGCGCCGCCCAGTCGAGGCCGGCGAAGGCCATGCGGTTCTCGATGCTGCGGTGCTTTTCGGTCGCACCGATGGCCGCGAGGAACGCCCGGCCTTCCGGCAAGTGGGCCTTGAAGGTCGCGGTGGTGGGGGCGCGCGTTTCCATCAGCGCCAGAAGCCGGTGCAGCAAGGTGCTGGCCACGCCCTGGCGTTGGTGCGATCGCAGTACGCCGCCCCACACGTCGATGAAAGGCGCGAAGGTCGCGTAGTCGGGCGAGCCTTCGCGGCGCACGCCCATGTTGAGGCTGCCGACGATGCGCCCCTGTGCGTCCCGCGCGAAGGCGCGGTGCACCACATGCAGCGGCGTGTGCTGGCGCACGTCCTGCTGGGTGTGGGCGTCGTCGGGCTGCGGCTCGCCCGGAAAGTCTTCGTCGTGGCGCTGGCGCCAGTAGGCCAGCGCCTGCGCCCATTCTTCAGCGGACGCCCGCTGCGGATCGAAAGAAGAAGTCGTGAACTGCCGCGCATCGGCGGCACGGGTTTCAAGCATGGTGAGCCTTGATTCGAAAAGGGAACGGACCGCGCGCGGCACTCGTGTGCCGGCGTGGCGTTGTTTGTCTGAATCGGACGGCGTGTCGCGGCAGGACACCGCGAGGGTCGAACGGGCTGGCTGGTGGTGCCTTCAGCGGCACCTGGAGCGTGGAAAGCGCTTCAGCAGCAGTTCGGGTGCGACCCGACGAACCGTACGTGGGAGGGAGAGTGAATAGCAGTGTCTTCCATCGCGCACCTCCAGTCCGGTTTGTTGATCGAGGCGTCGAATGTAGCGAGGTTCGCGCGGTCTGTGAAGTGCAAGGCGCCTGCGGCAGAATCCAAAAACCAACAGGGAGATGCCATGAATCCGAAGAAGATCTTCGACGCGGCGCGCGAAGCCGATGTCGACACGGTGCGCGCCTGCATCGCGGCCGGGGCCGATATGGCCGCCGTGAACAAGCAGGGCTTCACCGCGCTGCAGTGCGCCGCGATGGGCACGAACGAATCCGAGCTCGAACCGATCCTCGCCGTGCTGCAACTGCTGCTCGAGGCCGGCAGCCCGCTCGAATACACCGGCACCGACGGCCGCACCGCGCTGTACCTCACGGCCGAGTTCTCGCCGACCACGGAGCCGGTGCAACTGCTCATCGACGCAGGCGCCAACCCCGACGTGCGCGACAGCCACGGCAACCACATCACGGAGAACGCGATGGAGGAAGAGGTGGCCGAGCTGCTCTCGCGCATCACCGGCCACGCGCTGCCCGAACCGCCGCCGCCTGAGCCCGACCCGGTGAAGATGAGCGCCGCGCAGTGGCGCGCCGCCGAGGCACGCATTGCCGAGGTGTTCGCCGCGCTGACGCAGGCGGGCCTGGTCGCGCTGAAGGACGCGGGCGACACGCAGTCCGACGGCTTCTCCGATTGCTCCGAAGCGTTCCGCGAACGCGGCGGCAAGAAGGCCGGCGTGCACGGCTTCTGTTTCTACACGCGGCAGGACCAGAACCGCGCCAAGCGCACCAGCCAGCTCTCGCTCGCGTTCTGGGGCGCACCCGAAGGCGGCGATGCCGACATGCAGCGCGTCGGCGAACTGGTGGTCGGCCAGTTCCGCGGCGCGGGCTTCGAGGTGCGCTGGAACGGCGCGTCGTCGATGCGGCCCGAAGTCGATCTGCGCGCGTAAGACTCAGCCCAACGCCGCGCGCAGCCGGGTCGCGAGCTGGCGCGCCTGGGTGGGCGAGGCGACGTTGGTGAAGCCCATCAACAGCCCCTGGCTTTCAACGGACGTGGTGCCTCGGGCCGACAGCGGCTGGCAGTTCAGGCCGGCCGCTTGCGCGCGGCGGGCCAGCACCACGTCGCTGTCGCGGTGCCCTTCGAAGCGCGCGATCAGGTGCATGCCGCCGGCCTGCAGGTTGATGCGCACGCCGTCGCCGAAGGCCTTGTGCAAGGCCTCGACCAGCAGGGCGCGGCGGCGCGCGTAGAGCAGGCGCATCTTCTTCAGGTGGCGCGAGAAATGGCCGTCGCGCATGAAGTCGGCCACCGTGGCCTGCATGATCTGCGGGCAGCCGTTGGACGCGATGCGCGACGCGTTCTCGAAGCGTTCGCGCAGTGATTCCGGCACCACCAGGTAGCCCAGCGCGAGGCCCGGGTAGAGCACCTTCGAGAAGCTGCCTGCGTACAGCACGCGGTCGTGTCCGTCGAGGCTCTTGAGCGCGGGCAGCGGCGCGCCGGCATAGCGGTACTCACCGTCGTAGTCGTCCTCGACGATCCAGGCCTTGGCACGCGAGGCCCAGTCGAGCAGCTGCAGCCGGCGCGCCAGCGACATCGACACCCCCAGCGGCGCCTGGTGCGAGGGCGTGACGACCGCCATGCGCGCCTTCGGCGAGCGGCGCACGCCCCGCGCGACCATCAGGCCCTCGTCGTCCACCGGCACGGGCACCACGCGGTGGCCGGCGCTGTGCAGCACGTCGCGCGTGGGCGCGTACCCCGGGTCTTCGATCCACACGCGGTCGTCCCTGACGAGCAAGGTGCGCGCCACCAGCGCCAGCGACGCGCGGTAGCCGCCGGTGACGAAGACCTGCGCCGGCTGGCAGGCCACGCCGCGCGACACCCGCAGGTAGGCCGCGATGGCCTCGCGCAGTGGCGCATGGCCTGCGGGGTCGCCGTAGAACAGGTCGGCCGCGCCCATGGCGCGCGCACGGCGGGCCATCAGTCGCGCCCAGAGCTTGCGAGGAAAGGCGTCGAGTGCCGGGATGCCGAGCTGCAGCGGTGGCGGGGCGGCGGGACCGGCCAGTGCGGGCGCATCCGCGACGGGGCGCGAACCGGCGCGCACCGGCCGCTGCACCGGCAGTGACGGCGACACCACCGTGCCCGCCTGTCCCTGCGCGCAGAAATAGCCTTCGCCCGCGAGCTGGCTGTAGGCCGCTTCCACCGTGCCGCGCGCCACGCCCAGCTCGCTGGCCAGGCTGCGCGCCGAGGCCACGCGGTCGCCGGGGCGAAGCACGCCGTGTTCGATGGCTGTGCGAAAGCGCTCGTAGACCTGGCGATGCAGCGGAGTCGCGGTCGAGCGGTCGATGCCGGGGAGGGCGTTGTCTGGCGATTCGATCATGGCCCAGTCATTTTGACGATTCTTGGTTCTTTCGTCTGGTGCATCGCGATCCTAAGCTCGTGGCTTCGAACAGCCAGCAGGAAAGAAGGACACGCAATGGGCGAGAAGGTATTCGTGGCGGGCGCGACCGGGGCCGTGGGCTCGGCGCTGATCCCGCTGCTGGTCGAGGCCGGCCACACGGTGTACGGCGGCACCCGCCGCGCCGAGCGTGCGGCAGAACTGGAGGCACGCGGCGCCACGCCGGTCGTCGTCGATGTGTTCGACGCGCAGGCCCTGCGCGACGCGCTGGTGCGCATCGCGCCCATGGTCGTCATCCACCAGCTCACCGATCTGCCCCGGGACCTGGACCCGGCGCTGATGGCCGAGGCGGTGGTGCGCAATGCGCGCGTGCGCATCGAGGGCACGCGGCACCTCGTGGCGGCGGCGCTGGCGGCCGGTGCGAAGCAGCTGATTGCGCAGAGCATCGCCTGGGCCTACGCGCCCGGGCCGACGCCGCACACCGAGGACGAGCCGCTCGACCTCGGGGCCGAAGGCGGTCGCCGCATCAGCATCGACGGCGTGGCGGCGCTGGAGCGCAGCGTGCTGGGTGCCGTCGGCCTCACGGGCACGGTGCTGCGCTACGGGCAGCTGCATGGGCCGGGCACTTCGAACGCGGCACCGAAGGGCGCGAGCCCGGTGCATGTCGAGGCCGCGGCCTGGGCAGCGCTGCTCGCGATGCGGCATGCGCGCGGCGGCATCTTCAACATCGCGGAGGACAGCGCCGAGGTCAGCAGCGAGAAGGCAAGGCGCGAACTGGGGTGGCATGCGGCGCTGCGGGTGTCGCAGGAGGTCGCGTCATGAAGGCCGCACGCTGGCATCGCGCGCCCTCCATCGGCGCGGGCCTCGCAGGGCTGTCGCTGGTGCTCGCCGCCGGCTGGGCGCTGATGCCGCGCGCCGGCCAGCAGGAGGCCGTGCAGTGGTTTGCCGACGTGTGCAGTTCGGTGGCGCGGCCGATGTTCGCGTCTGCGCCCGTGCCCGCAGGCTCGGAGGCGACGGCGCGGCCGGCGACGCAGGTCAAGGTGCTGTCGTGCGAGGCGCTGCCGCATGTGCCCGGCAAGTCGGTGACGACGGTGCTGGTCGACTTTCCGCCGCTGGCCTATTCGCCCGCGCACCGTCACCCGGGCTCGGTGACCGCGATCATTGTCGAGGGCACCATCCGTTCGCAGCTGGGCGGCGGCCCGGTGGGCACCTTCAAGAGCGGCGAGACTTTCTTCGAGCCGCCGAACACGCTGCACATGTTCGCGGAGAACCCTGACCCGGTGAAGCCCGCGAAGCTCATGGCGGTGTTCGTCACCGACAGCAATTGCGGCCCGCTGCTGCTGCCGCCCTGAGCGGCCCCGGGTCGCGCAAGGGTTCCGGCGCCTGCCGCGCCGGGCGCGTTTAGAGTCCGGCGATGACCCTGACCTATGCATACCTCGCTGTCGCGATCGTCGTCGAAGTGCTCGCGACCAGCTTCCTCAAGGCCTCGGACAGCTTCACCCAGCTCTGGCCCAGCGTGGCCACGGTGGTGGGCTACGCGGTGTCGTTCTACTTTCTCTCGCTCGCGCTGCGCGTGCTGCCCACCGGCATCGCCTATGCGATCTGGTCGGGCGTGGGCATCGTGCTGATCTCGGTGGTGAGCTGGCTCTGGTTCGGCCAGACGCTCGATGCGCCGGCCATCGTCGGGCTCGGGCTGATCATCGCGGGCGTGGTGGTGGTCAACGTGCTCTCGAAGTCGGTGGGGCACTGAGGCATGAGCACTGTCGAACAGCTGCTGCCCCGGTTGTCCGCCGGCACGACGTGGACGCCGGCCAGCGAGGGCGAGTCGGGCGATGCGGTGTTCCGCCGCAGCGACGGCGCGGCCTTCGCGAAGGTGTCGCTCGGTGCGGGCGCCGCGCAGCTCGACGAGGAGCGCCGCCGCACCGAATGGCTCGCGCCGTACAACGTCGGCTCCGCGCGCGTGCTCGACTGGTGCGCGACGCCCGAGGGCGCCTGCCTGGTCACGGCCGCGGTGCCGGGCGTGCCGGCCAGCGACCTGCCGGCGGCGGATCTGCTGCGTGCCTGGCCGTCGATGGCGCGGCGCCTGCGCGCGCTGCACGAGATTCCGGCGGGCGAGTGCCCGTTTGCGCGCCCGCTGTCGGCCATGTTCGACCGCGCCGCCGATGTCGTCGCGCGCGGTGCGGTGAACCCGGAGTTCCTCGATCCCGACCAGCAGGACGTGCCGCCGCCGCTGCTGCTGGCGCGGTTGCAAGCCGACCTGCCGCACCGGCTGGCACAGGAAGCGCAAGACCGCGTCGTGTGCCACGGCGATGCCTGCCTGCCGAACTTCCTTGTCGATCCGCAGACGCTGCAATGCACGGGTCTCATCGACGTGGGGCGGCTCGGCACGGCGGACCGGTATGTCGACCTGTCGCTGCTGCTGGGCAATGCGCGCGAGAGCTGGCGCGATGCGGCCGACGCGCGCGCCGCGCATGCCCTGCTGTTCGCGCAGTTGGGCATCGACGCGCCCGACGACGGCCGGCTCGACTTCTACCTGCGGCTCGACCCGCTGACTTGGGGTTGAGGCTCCGGCGCGGCGCATTGTTTCCGTTTCGGGAACGCCGTGGTTCTTTTTGCCGCGGGTTTTTACCTAGATCGCCGCGCACAATTCATCTCACGGACCGGCCCTCAAAGCCGAGCCGGATGAACAGGCCCCGAGCGAGTTGGCCGCCCTTCAAAGAGAGGGACGGTGACCCACCCCAGACCGGTTCAAACCCTCCAAGTCAAACACTTGAACCACTGAACTGAACTGAATTGAAGAAGGAAACCGCCATGAACGCCTCGAAGATCCTCTCCGCCGTTGCTGTTGCCCTGATGGCCGTCGCCGGTGCCGCCCACGCTGAAACCTACGAAGGCGTGCATCGCCTGACCTCGGCCGCCAGCCGCGCCGATGTTGCCGCCCAAGCCGTCGTGGCCGCGCACAGCGCCGACCCCTATGCGACCGGCGCCGAGGCAGGCCCCGCCCAGGTGTTCGTGTCGACCGTGAGCCGTGACGCGGTGCGCGCCCAGGCCGTGGTGGCCGCTCGCAGCGAGAACCCCTACAGCGAGGCCGTGACCTCCCGCGTCGCCCCGGTGCTGGCCAGCGGCCTGGACCGCGCCAGCGTGCGCGCCGAAGCCCGTGCCGCCGCACGCGGCGAGGCACTGCCGCTGTAACCGATCGGTGACAGGCAGGCACGCCCACTTGGCCCCAGGGGGCGGGTGTCGGCGGGCCAGGGAAAGAAAAACCGGCCTTGCGAAAGCAAGGGCCGGTTTTTTCACGAACGGAGTGGGGCGGTCGTCAGAAGCAGCGTTCTTCGATCGTGCCCACGCGGTCCGGATAGAAGGCCACGTAGTCCTTGATCGGCGCGACCGATTCATAGGGTGACTCGTAGGTCCACACGGCATTCACCGAGCGTTCGCCGCCGGCTGGAATGCTGTAGTAGGCGCACTCGCCCTTGTACGGGCAATAGGTCGCATGCGTGGTGCGCTCCAGCAGCGACATGCGCACGTCCTTGCGCGGAAGGTAATGCACCGTGCCGAAATGCGATTCACGCAAGGTCAGCGCCTCGCGCGAGCTGGCAATGACATGGCCTCCCACCGACACCACCACGCGCAACGGATTCGGCGTGATGGTGATCGCATGGTCGGGGCCCGGAATCTTGACGGTGCGTTCTGGCGTGGCGAACATGGACAAGCTCCTTCGGACGAATCGGCGGATGCGCATCTTGCTGCGTTGTCGCGATGATTTGAAGTCTCCCGCGAATCCACCTGCTCCCGGCGTGGTTAAAGGCGGCCGGGCTCGAAAACCAAAGTTTCAGATTCGCTGTTTTTGCGGTGCACACCGAAGCCCGCGCGGCCCGGCGCGATGTGTTCGCGCAGCGTGAGCGCCGGAATTTCGTAGTCGCCGCCGTTCTGCCGGCGGAACGCAATCGGGTCGGTGGTCCACAGCGTGTCGAGCCGCTCGCCCAGCTCGCCGGTGATGCGCGCATAGGCTGCAGCGTCGACCTTGCCCGTGCGGTGCACCACCAAGGGCGGCAGCACGTCGAAGCCCGGGTAGTAGAGGATGCCGTGGTGAATGGGAAACAGCAGGTCGTCCATCGGCCCGTTGATGCCGCGCGGGGCGTAGTGCGAGGCCCAGCCGCCGGTCGTCACCACCAGCATCGCGCGCTTGCCAGCCAGCGTGCCTTCGCCGAAGCGGTCGCCCCAGTGTGTATCGGAATGTTCGCCCACGCCGTAGGCAAAGCCGTAGGCGTAGATGCGCTCGATCCAGCCCTTGAGGATGGCGGGCATCGAGTACCACCACAGCGGGAATTGCAGGATCACCGCGTCGGCCCACAGCAGCTTCTCCTGCTCGGCGGCGATGTCGGCGGTCTGCGTGCCGCCCTCGAAGGCGCGCAGCGAGTCGAGCACGGGGTCGAAGGGCGCGGCGGTGTCGCGCGCGGGAAAGTCGTCGGCGTCGAGCGCGGGCTTCCAGCGCATCGCGTACAGGTCGGACACGCGCACGGAATGGCCGGCGCTCGTGAGGCGTTCGACCATGAAGCGATGGAGCGAGCCGTTCAGCGAGGCGGCTTCGGGATGGGCAAGGACCAGCAGGATGTTCACGGTGTCAAAGGGTTCGAGTGAAGATGCTCTCAGGTTAGGGAGCGCCGCGCTATATTGGAAGTGAATAGTTTGAATGTCAGGTATCGCCATGAACAATTTCAGCCGCATCGACCTCAACCTGCTGGTCACGCTCGACACCTTGCTGGCCGAGCGCAACGTGACCCGCGCGGCGGAGCGCCTGAACCTCTCGCAGCCCTCGGTGAGCGTGCAGCTGGCCAAGCTGCGCGAGCTCTTCGACGACCCGCTGCTCGTGCCCGCGCAGCGCGGCATGCGGCCCACCGCGCGCGCCGACGAACTGCGCGAGCCGCTGCGCGAAGCCCTCGCATCGCTGGGCCGCGCGGTGGCGCCCAGCCAGCCCTTCGACCCGGCCAAGGCGACCACCACCTGGCGCGTGGCCGCGGCCGACTACGCGGAGTCGGCCATCCTGCTGCCCGCGCTGGCCGGCCTGCGCGCGGCCGCGCCCAACACCCGGCTGGCCGTGGTCGAGGCCGTGCCGACGCGCATGGCGCGTCAGCTCGAGCAGGCGGAGATCGACCTGTTCTTCCACACCAGCGTGGGCGCGCCGCCGGGCCTGCACCGGCGCGTGCTGTTCCACGAGCGCTACGTGCTGGCCGGACGGGCAGGGCACCCGCGCCTGAAGCGCCGGCCCACGCTCGCGCAGTTCTGCGCGCTGGAGCATGTGGTGGTGTCGCTCAGCGGCGGCGGCTTTGCCGGCCCCACCGACGAGGCACTGGCGGCGCAGGGCCTCACGCGGCGCGTGGCGCTGTCGGTGCCGCACTTTCTTTTCATGATGTCGGTGCTGGCCAGCACCGACATGGTCGCCATGCTGCCCGAGCGCCTGGCGCGCGGCGCGCCGGGGCTGCGCGTGGTGGAGGCGCCGCTGGAGGTGCCGGGCTACGAGATGGCGATGCTGTGGCACGAGCGGCGGCATCGCGACCCGGGGCATCGGTGGCTGCGCGAGCAGATCGCCCGCAGCTTGTAGCGCCGGCTGGCGAGCCAGTCGCCCCCTTTGCCGGCATCGGCTTTTCGCCATGACGACGGGGAACTTGCCGCTGCGGGCGTACAGTCGAAGCGTGGGCCTGTCGGGGCTCTCTCTGCACGAATGGAGGTCGAAGATGGCCCAGCACGCAATTACCGCGGTTCACTTCAAGGACGGAAAGGTGGACCTCGTCGCCATTCACCCGGTCGTGGAGAAGGAGTTCGGTTCGACGGAATTTTCCCTTGGCACCGCACAGCGCGTCAGCGTCGGCGAATGCGTCAAGCTCCTTGCGGCCGGCGAGGAGGTGTGCCTGGCCCGGCGCACTGAAAACCACGGCTGGGAAGTCATTTGCGACGCCCGGCTCTTGCCGGGCGGGACCGCTTTCGCCGGCGTCGACATCCTGGACCGTCCCACGGATGCCTTGCTGCAGCTTCCTGCGTGGGACTAGGTCACCGGGCGCCCGCGCTGGATGCAGCTGTGAAGGGCCGTCAACAAGTCGCCGACGATCGGTTCAGCCGGAGACGCTCTTTGTGTGACGGAAGAAGTTCTCGGGGTCGTACCTGCGCTTGAGCGCCGCGAGTTTGTCCAGATTGGCCCGGCCGTATGCGGCTTCGATGCGGTCCTGGCCCTCTTCCTCCGTCAGGAAGTTGATGTAGGCCCCGCCTGTCGAGCAGGCGCGCGTCGCTTCGAAGCAGTCCCGCGCCCACTGGATGTGGATGTCGTCGTCGCCCGGCTGCTCCCAGGAGCCCGCGATGTTCAGCACATAGGCCGCGTCCCGGTTGCCCGCCGGCGAATGCCCGGCAGGCAGCTCGCCCAGCGCACCCTGGATCTGGAACAGGAGGATGGCCGAATGGGGCGACTGAATCCGGCCCGCATGCGTCACGGCGAGGTCGATGGTCCGCTGATCGATGCCTGGCAGGTAGTGCGACTTCCAGTAGTAGCGCCGTCCCTTGGGCTGCGTGGCATCGAGCAGGCTCTGCATCTGCGTGTAGGGCCGGCGCGTCACGATGTCGGCCACTGGCTGGCCAAGCCCGCGCAGCGGTGCGATCAATGCTTCTCCCTCTTCGACCTTGCCGGTGTAGCAGACGAAGATGGCCACGATCGGCTTGCCGTGCACCTCCTTCGGGAGCCAGGGCGCCGGCGGCGCGATCCGCAGAACGGCCACGCTGGTCAGTTCGCGCGGGGCCTCTGCGCTGAACGCACGGTAGGCGTCGAGAACCTGCCGGGCGTCGTTGCCGCTCCATGCGATCGCACCGCCCAGGATTTCGGGGCCGACGGGAAAGAGCCGGTACTCGAAGGAGGTGACGATGCCGAAGTTGCCGCTGCCACCACGCAGCGCCCAGAACAGCTCCTCGTTCTCGTCCGCAGACGCACGCACGACTTCGCCGCTGGCCGTCACGACTTCCATCGAGACCACGTTGTCGCAGGTCCAGCCGTGGCGACGCGTGAGGTAGCCGAATCCGCCGCCGACGGTGAGGCCTGCAATCCCGGTCGCAGACACAAAACCGAGCACGGCGGCGAGCCCGTGCAGCTGTGTCTCGCGGTCGACGTCGCCCAGCGTGCAGCCCGCTTGTGCGCGCGCCGTGCGACGCGCCGGATCGACCCAGACACCTCTGAGCAGCGACATGTCGATCATGAGGCCGCCCTCGCAGACCGCGAGCCCTGCGATGTTGTGGCCGCCGCCGCGCACGGAACTCAGAAGCCCGTGCTGGCGCGCGAACCGGACGGCCTGCACGACATCGACCGTGCCGGTGCAGCGCGCCACCAGGCCAGGGCGACGATCGATCATCGCGTTCCAGACCTTGCGCGACTCCTCGTAGGCCGGGTCCTCCGCGGTCAGCACCTGGCCTTTGAACGTGGCCTTGAACGACTGCAGGATCTCCGGCGAAAGGTCCACGGTCCCGCCGTCCATGCGTGTGAGTTGGATCGTCATGAGTCGTCTCCGAAAAGAGTGAGGAAGTCGGAGGCAGCTTGCGCGTGACCATGCGCCCCAACAAGTCCAGAATCTGAAGCGTTGCCGCTCTGGAGACGAGGCGATGGAAAACACCTACGGTCAGTTCTGCACCGTCGCCAGGGGGGCCGAGGTGTTGTGCGAGCGATGGACGCCGCTGGTCGTGCGCGAGTTGCTGTGCGGCAGCAAGCGCTTCAATGACCTGCATCGCGGGGTACCGCGAATGTCCACCAGCCTGCTGGCGCAGCGGCTTCATCGCCTCGAGGAATTCGGTGTCGTGCGCCGCAACACCGTCGGCAAGGTGTGGGAATACAGCCTCACGGAGGCCGGCGAGGAACTTCGACCCATCGTCATGGCGCTGGGACATTGGGGTGCGCAGTGGATCGGCAGCCGCCTGCGCGACGATGAACTGGATGCGGGCCTGCTCATGTGGGACATGCGCCGGTTCGCGTGCATTCAGGAGTTCCCGCCCCGACCCGTGATCATCCACTTCCAGCTGCGTGACGCACGGACGCGCGAGCGCACGTGGTGGCTTGTGGTGGAGGACGGCGTGGCCGATCTGTGCCGCGACGACCCGGGGCGCGAGCTGACGCTCGTGGTCGATGCCTCCGTGCGCGCCTTGACCGAAGTGTGGACGGGCGATCGCACGCCTGCGCAGGCGCTTCAGTCGCGCGAGATCCGTGTCGATGGGGCAAGGTGCGACGCGCAAGACCTGTGGCGGTGGCTGGGCACCAGCGTGTTCGCCTCGACGCGTCGCGCCGCGGGACGGATGTCCGCGGGCGGCCCGTCTCTGGCGCCATAGCTGGTTGGCTCCAGGCTCGAAGCGCACTCGCACGTGGGTGTATCGCCTGGCGGCGGCTTCGTCGACTCACCGATGAGGCGCTGGCGGCGAGGCCTCTTGCGGCGCGCCGGAGCTGCGCGTGGTGGAGGCTCCGCTGGAGGTACCGGGCTACGAGATGGCGATGTAAGGGCACGAGCGCAGGTACCACGATGCGGGGCATCAGTGGCTGCGGGAGCGGATTGCGGGGAGTTTGCAAAAGCCTTCGCGGGGCGGTAATTCGTTCGATGAGGCCGTTCGGGGGCAGGCCTCTCTTCAGACGAATCGCAGGGCGGGCAAGGCAAATCCTTGGTCCCGTGTTCGCGCTTGCTGAGGGAATCTCTCCTTGTATGGAAATACGTCTGCCTGTTACAAGGAGGTACAACAAAAGCCTGAGGATGGAGGGGTTCACATGAGGAGATATCACGGCGTCACTTTGGTGGCGGCAGTGTCGGCACTGCTGTGCGGTTGTATAGCGCCCGACAAGCTTCCCTGGGATGCGGGAGGGCAATTCACCCCAGTTGATGCGCAGCTTCTTGCAGCAGCAAATCATTGCGTGAAGGTTCACAACCTTCACAGCAGATACGCCGGGGCGGCGGGTATTGGCCAGTGGAGCATCGGCAGCCTGGGCGTGCTTGCCGGCTCTGTGTTCATGCCGCTCAGCAAGGGGACTGCCGCAACGGCGTGGTCCGGCGTGTCGGGGGCCGCCAACGGCCTGCAGATTTCAATGGGTGAAGCATTGTCCGCGTCAGTGGAATTGAGCCGACAGCAGCGTGTTGCACGTGTCGCGCAAGCGGGATTCAAGGACTACAGAGACGCGAACAGCACGGACAAGCCCGCAGTCGCCATGAAGATGGCCCTCGATTGCTCAGTTGCAGCAGGATTGGCCGACTATGAGTCTTTGAGAAGACTGAGTGGTGGAACTCCAGAGGGAACAATTCAACGAGGCGTTCCGACTCAGGTTGAACTTGGGAACGAGTTCTTGCTGCCACGCGGATGGCGCCTGCAGGAGACGAAGAGTGCCGATGGCAATTCGTCCGTGCACAGGGTCATCAAGATTGCAGATGCGGAGCAGAATGAGGAGGAAGCCAAAGCAAAGAGGGAAAAGGAAAAGCAAGAGGAGGTAAAGAAAGAGAGAGAGAAAGAGAAAGAGAAGGCTGCCGTGAGCGTACCTGTCACACCCGCTGCTTCGCCTACTGCACCTTCGTCGGAGGGTACCGTCACGACTCGCGCAACTCGCGCAACTCGCTCCTGAGCGCTCTGCTCGCGGAACTTCGCGGGGCCGTCACTGGACCTTTGACGGCGACCCGACTATGCCGGTGCAAGGTCCTCGTGGATGCACAGGAAGTTGCCTTCTGTGTCCTTGAACCAGGCCGCCTTTTCCGAACCGAGCACGCAGACATGGTCGACCGTCTTCAGATCGGGAAAGTCGTAGTCCTCGAACACCACGCCGGCGCGCTTCAGCTTGTCGATGCTGGCGGCGATGTCCGGCACCTGGAAGCTGATCGCCGTGTGGTCGGCCTTCGTGCCTTCGGGTTTGGGGAACAGCGCCAGCGTGCTGCCGCCCACCGTGTAGACGAACTTGCCGTCGGGCCGCAAGCCACCGGCCTTCAGGCCCAGGCAGCCTTCGTAGAAGGCACGCGCGCGGTCCATGTCCTTTACCGGAAGCATGGTCGTGACAGACGAGTCGGACAGCATGGTGGGTCCTTTCGCACAGTTCGGCGCAGCGGGTGCCGCTTTGCGGCATGGCCTTGGCTGGCCGGGCGGTGGTCAGCTTACGCCTGAGGCGGGTGCGATGCCAGTGCGGTGGGTAACCTGTTTGGTGATGCGAGGCCCTTCGTGAACTCGCCTCAGGTGTTCAGGAAGCAGCGCGTCGTCGCCATCATCCGCACGTTCTTCGTCGAGTTGACGGAGGGCGTGTGCAAGAGGCGCAGGTCCATCAGGAAGACATCGCCGGCGCGCCCTGACATCTCGACGAGGCCGATGCCCAGTGGGTGAAGGCTTTGCGACAGGTCGCCGGTCGTCTTCAGAAGCTGTCGCAGTTCGGAGGCCGCAACCCGCCCCGGCGTGCCGACGCGATGCGATCCGGCCAATGCCAGCGTCGCGCCGCCGCCGGGTGCCACGTCGTCGATCAGGAAGAAGGCCTGGATTCCCGGCAGCGGATCTTGCGGTCGGGTCGAGACGTCGACATGCCAGTTCAGGCCCGTGAGGGTCGAGGCGCCTTGAAGGGGCGGGGACAGCAGCAGCTGCGTGTCCTGGATGGCGGTCGGCGCACGTCCACTGAGTCGGGTGACGCAGTCGATCAGCGCCGGCGTCACCAGCGCTTCATGCACGCCGGGCACCTTGACGAGCGCCGACAGCTTGCCGATCTGCTGGAAGACGGGGAGTTTGTGCAGAGCGCCCGACAGGCTCTTCCCACCGGACAAGGCTTTCAGGCGCTTGATCTCGTCGAGCAGCTTCTGCCGCAGGCCCGCGATCTGCTTGTGCGGATGGAAGCCTTCCAACCGCACATAGCCTTTGTCGGTGAAGAAGTCGGCGTGAGAGGGAGTCATGGCTTGAAGTGGCCGCGCAGTCCGCTAATGAAAGTCGCGCGGCGTGGAAGCAAGAATACAAGAGCGGCTGCACAGGGCGGGCATGGCTAACATCGGCCCAAAGCAGATCAAGGAGGACGCAGGATGACGGTGGTGGCAGAGACTTTGCGGATGGCGACACTGCAGCAGCTCGGCGCGTCCGCGCCCTTGGTGCAGTTGGCGATGGGGGAGTGCCTCCACGAAGTGTTCCGCACGGTCTGCCTGGGGCCAGCGTTCCTGGCGTACCACGGCGCCCGCGCACCCGACGGGCCGCCATGGGTTCCGCTGTGGGATCGCGGCAGCCGGGTGACGGGCCTGCGCGCGCATCCGGATGGGCTGGAGTTCGTCGAGTTCAGCGTGGAAGACCCTCGCGCGTTCGAGCGGATCGCGTTGACCGAGCAAGGCTTCTGGCTGACCCGGTTCGACGCACTCTATGAAAACGATGTACCCGAGGATGCTCTGCACGAGGCCGCACGCCGGGTCGGGTTCCGGTATCTGGATCAGCACCTGGCCGCGAGGGAAGAGACCGAGGAGCGACTGAGCACCTTCAGCGATCACCGCCTGTGGCTGCAAGGCCTGGTGGCGAGCATCGATCAACAGGCCGCCGGGGCCTGACCGCCGTGTTCGCACGACGCCCCTTTCTTCACTGGTGCATGGCCCTTGCTGCAGGTCTCGCGCTCCACATGGCCGCACATCCGGCCAAGGCCGAGCCCGCGCGCGACACGACGTCCGCACAAGCGCAAATCGCGTTCTTCGATGCCGTGGAGCGCGGTCGCCTCCGCGAGGTCGAGGCATTTCTTGCGCAGGGCTTTGGTGCCAACGATGTGCAGGACTACGGTTTCAATGTGGGCGACTCCCCGTTGATGAAGGCCGCGCAGCAAGGCAACGCGCAGATGGTGAAGTTCCTGCTGCGTCGCCATGCCGATGTGAACTACCGCAACGCCAACGCCAACGACGGCGAGACGGCGCTGCTGCGCGCAGCCAAGTTCGCGGGCCCCGGCGGTATCAGCGACACGCACGCCATCGACTTTCGCCAGACCCTGGCGCTGCTGCTGAAGGCAGGTGCGAACCCCGACACGCCCGATCGCAACGGCGGCCTTCCGTTGTTCTTCGCGCCCACGACCTGGGTCATCCAGGCGCTGCTGGCCGCCGGTGCCGACCCCAACGCCGCGAGCTCGAACCCGCCGTTGATCGAGCACGCGCACGACCCGGCCCGCGTGCGGCTGCTGCTGGCCGCCGGCGCGCGGCCGGATGTGCGCGATGCGCAGGGCGCGTCGGCGCTGGCGGTGGCGGCGGAGAAGGGCAGCCTGGAAAGCGTCCGGCAGCTTCTGGCGGTCATGTCATCGGACGCGGTGCGGGGCGCCGATGCCGATGGGCACAACGCGCTCGATGCAGCGGCCAGGGGCGGCGATGCGGGGATCGTTCGCCTGCTGCTGGCGCAGGGCCTGCCGGCGACCGAGCGCGCCGTGCGCGCAGCGGCGACGCAGGGGCATCTGCAGGCAGCCCGCCTGCTGCAACGGGCCATGGACCCGCCGCAGTGGCCGTCCCTCGAAGCAGGGGCGCCGGCCGAGGCGCGCGTCTATCTGCTGATCCTGCAGAAGAGGCCGCAAGAAGCGTTGGCCGCCTACCGCGCCCTCGAAACCGTCGCCTGCGGACGCATGACGCCGTTGGCGTCGGCGGTCGATGCCGGCAACGTGGAGGCCGTGCGCGCCTTGCTGGCCCTGGGCGTCGACGTGAACCACCAGACCCCCGCGCCGCTGCGCAGCGAACTGGTGCCGCAGCCACAGACCTCGTCGGGGCTGCCTCGCCTTGTCCATGTGCTGCCGCCTCCTTGCAACGACGCTTCGCTCGCGCCGCAGGCGGCTTTGCCGACGTTGCCACAGGCCACGCAGCCTGTCGGCCGGTTGCCGTTCGCACCCGCGCCCGGCACTGAAAGCGCCTTGCCGCCAGCGGGGTTCTGGACGGACAACGCCCTGATGCGCGCGGTGGCGCGCAACCACCTTGAGATCGCGCGGTTGCTGGTGGCGGCAGGTGCCAATCCGGCGCTGCAAAGCCACTACCCGCCGCACGCATCGGCGCAGGCATGGCTGCAGGCGCGCCCGCCATCGCATGGCGCGTCGCTGGCCGCATGGAAGAAATTGCTGAAGCTGGGTCGGCCCTGAGATGCAAACCCTGTCGCTCGATATCCGAGGTTGGCTTTGGTAGATTCCGCCACTCCGATCTCCACTGACAGGAGCGCTTCATGAGTACACAAAAAGAACTGCATCGCGGCCGCCTGATCGACCACATCGGACTGGTCGTTCGCGATCTGGCGGCCAGCAAGGCCTTCTACAGCGCCGTCTTCGAGGCGCTGAAGATCCCGATGGGCGGCTCCGACGCGCGCAACTTCTGGGCCGACGAACTGTTCGTGTCGACGCGCGACAGCGACGAAGTGCAGGGCGAACTCACCGGGCGCCATCACATCGCATTCCAGGCGCAGGACCGGGCCATGGTCGACGCCTTCTACCAGGCCGCATTGGCGCGCGGAGGCCGGGACAACGGCCCGCCAGGTGAACGTGCCTACCACCCGGGCTACTACGCGGCGTTCGTGCTGGACCCGGATGGCAATAACATCGAGGCCGTGTTTCATGGCGAGGCCGATCGCAGTGCGGCTTCGGTGCGGATCAGGTTCTGATGCCTGTTGGCATGAGTGTCCTGAAATCATCGTCAGCCGTGGTGGCACAGCCGTCTTTCCGTTTTCGATGTCTGGCCAGCCTGTGCGCCTTGTTCATGCTGTCGGGTTGCGGAGACGAACCCGGTACGAAGCCAAAGGCCGACGGCACGAAGGCCGCGAAGACCGCGACCCATCTGCACGACCGGCACTCGGCCTACGCGGGAAGTCCCAGCGACTGGAGCGCCTTCATGGACTGCTGGCGCAAAGCTTCGTTCGAGTTGAATTCGACGAAGCCAGAGGCCGCGAAAAGCGGGGGCCATCTGACAGTGCTGGGGAAGCAAGCGCTTGGCGGTCGACCGGCTCCCACCGAGGCCGAGTTGAGGGTCGGCCTCGCCCGGCTTGAGGCCCGGCTGAAGACAGAGCTCCCCAAGTCGTACAAGGATTTCTGGGTCGCCTACAAGTCGCAGGCGCTCGCACCCTCAGCATTCAACCCGCAGAACCGGTCCCGATTCGTGGGAATGCTGGAGCTGGACGACGTGGGCCTGTTCAAGGACCTGGAGCCCGACTACTGGGCGATCAAGCAGGCCGTGCCCATTCATTCGGACGACTCCGAATACTTCGTCTATGGCGTCGCCCAGGATTCGGTGTCCGGACGCACGAGCGACCATGCCCGCGCGATCCTCATCGGAAAGTATGACGATGACAGCACGGCGTTGATCTTGCTGCACCCACACGTGAGAACGAGCGACGGCGAAATGCAAGCTTCGCTGAACCAGCACGCGGGCGAGTTTCGCGCACCGTCGTTTGCCGAGTTGATGCGGCAGCTGAGCATCCTGGAAACTGTGGATGTGGCGCACGTGCCGCCTTATCCGCAGAAGACGCTGGCAGGTCGTTGTGCCGAAAGGCTGCCCATGACGAATGTTTGGTGGGAGTGACCCCAGGAGCGAGAGACGCGTTGCGCGTCAGCCTTGCGTCCCTCGCATGCTTGGAAATCGATACTCAAAGAGGGACCACGCCACCCGCGCGCCCCTTCCCCACAACTCACAGCTTCGGCGTGTACTTCACCGTGAACAGCACGTTGCGCGGATCGCCGTAGTTGTTGTTCCCGTTGGCCTCGCTGTAGGCCGGGATGTAGTAGCGCTTGTCGAAGACGTTGTTGATGTTGACGGCCAGCGCCACCTCCGGCGTCAGCTGGTAGGCCAGGCGCGCGCTCCACACGGCGAAGCCGGGCACCTTGTACGTGCGGTCGTAGCCCAGCGTGTGGCTCTGGATGCTGAAGCCGCCGCCCACGCTGAGCCGGCTCCAGTCGCCGGGCAGCTGGTAGTTGGTCCACACGCGCAGCATGTGTTTGGGCGTCCACTGGCTGAAGATCTTGCCCTTGTTGTCCGGGTCTTCGAGGAATCGGGTGGTGTTGTAGGTGTAGCCCGCCGTGAGTTGCAGCCGCGGCGCGACCTCGCCGCTGACTTCGGCCTCGAAGCCCTGGCTGCGCACCTTGCCCGACGACTTGGAGCAATACCAGCCGTCGCAGGCAAAGCCGCCGTCGCGGTCGGTCACGGCGCGGTTGGTGTGGTTGTAGCGGAACACGGCCAGCGAGGTGTTCAGGCGGCCGTCCATCAGCTCGCCCTTCAGGCCCACCTCGTAATTGCTGCCGATGATGGGCTTGAGCCCGTCGCCCGAGACGGTGCGCTCGGTCTGCGGCTCGAACACGTCGGTGTAGCTCGCGTAGGCCGACCATTGCTTGTTGAGCGCGAACACGAGGCCGACGTAGGGCGTCACTTCGCCCGACGTGCTGACGGTGCTCGTGAAGCCCGCGGACTGGCTCGAATAGAGGTAGTCGTACCAGCTCAGGCGCGCGCCGACGATGGCCGTGAGCGGCTCGGCCAGCTGGGCGCGCCAGCTGCCGTAGATGCCCTTTTGCCGCACGTCGTAGTGCGTGTGGCTCTTTCCGCCGCCGGCGGCCATGATGGTGTCGTAGTTCTGCGCCGGGCGGTTGTGGTCGATGGCGAAGATGTTGCCGCCGCCGCTGAACCGGCGCGCATACCGGTCGGTTGACTCGAACTTCGAGTAGTTGGCGCCGATGGTCAGGTCGTGCTGCATCGACAGTGCGTCGAAGCGTCCGCGCAGGTAGACGTCGAAGCCGAGCTTGCGCGAATCGAAGCGGGTGTCCCAGTCGGCGAAGTTCAGCCCGCTGCCGTCGGCTTGCACGTCGCCGTGCATGCGCTGGTGCTGCGCGCTGTTTTTCTCGTTCATGCCGAGCGCGGAGAACTTCAGCTTCCACTTGTCGTTGAAGCGGTGCTCGGCGTCGACATACACCGTGGTCTGCTCGATGTCGCTGTGGTTCCACAGGGCGCCCGTGAACACGGAGCGCGGCAGGCCGATGTCGGTGCCGTCCGGGTAGCGCGGAAAACCGCGCAGCATCGGACGCCCCTTGGCGTGCGAGTGGCTCACGCCGAAGCCGACGGTGGTGTCGGGGGAAATGTCGTAGTCGATGGCGCCGTAGAGCGAGCGCGTCTTGCGCCACACGTAGTCGGTGAACGAGTGGCTGCGGTCTTCGTCGACCACCACGCGGCCGCGCAGCGTGCCTTCGGCATTGAGCGGGCCGCCGGCGTCGAGCTGCGCGCCGTAGTGGTCCCACGAGCCCGCCTTGCCGGTGAGCGTGAGCGTCTTCTCGGGCTGGCCGCGCTTGCGCACGAGGTTGATTGCGCCGCCCGGGCTGCCGGTGCCTTGCAGCAGGCCCGAGGCGCCGCGCAGCACTTCCACGCGGTCGAAGAACACCGTGTCTTCGGTGGCCCAGTTGCCCAGCGAGTACATGTTGCGCGGCACGGGCACGCCGTCGTATTGCCAGGCGTCGATCTGGAAGCCGCGCGACGTGAGGACCATGCCCGGGCCCACGCCCTTGACGCCCACCACGCCCGTGACGTTGTTGACCGCATCGCGCAGGTCGACGAGGCCCTGATCGTCCATGCGCTGGCGCGTGATCACGCTGACCGACTGGGGAATGTCCTTGAGCGCCTGCTCGCCCTTGCCGAGCGTCAACGCGCGCGCCGTGTACGAGCGCGTGCCTTCGGTGGTGGCGCTGCGTTCGGCCTCGGCCGTGACGGTGACCGGTGCGAGCGTCGTGCTGCCGTCGGCGCCAGTGTCTGCAGGGCCGCCGATGCTCGAGCGGCGCAGCGCATACGAGCCGCCCGCACCGCCCGCCGCCTCGAGGCCCGAGCCGGCCAGCAGCCGCGCGAAGCCTTCGCCCACGGCGTGCTGGCCCTGCAAGCCGGGTGATCGCTTGCCCTGCGCGAGGGCCGGCGGAATCGTGATGCTCACGCCGGCAGAGGCGGCGAAGCTCGACAGGGCCTCGTCGAGCGGGCCGGGTGCGATGTTGTAGGCCTTGCGTGCTTCCGTCTGCACGGCTGGTGCGTTGGGCGCGCTCGACGTCTGCGCGGCGACCGTCCCGGCGGCGGCGCACGCCATGGCGAACAGCGCGCCATGCACGGCGAGCGACAGCGCACGCAACGAGACGGTGTCGGAATCAAGGGGGGACGGTCGGCGACGGGCCATGGATTTCTCTCTCTCCTGCAAGGGTGTGAAGTTGCTGTTCCTCAAGGCTTCACACGCGAGGAAAGAAAAGGGGACAGGCCGCGACAGAAAAAATCGCAGCGGCCGAAATCGCCGCCGGCACCCGATGCCTCAACCGCCCGGCGCCACCACCGTCACCCAGTAGCGCGTGCGAAAGAGCACGTCCACCGGCAAGGCCTGCGGCAGGCTGTCGAGCACCGGACCGGTGTCGCGCAGCTGGAACACGCCCGACACGCGCAGGTCGGCCACAGCCGGATCGCAGCGCAGCACGCCGGGCCGGTAGCGGCCCAGCTCGGCGAGGAAGTCGTGCAGCCGCATGTTCCTGGCGCGCAGGACACCGCGCGACCAATCGTCGGCATCGGGCGCTGCTGCCGTGACCTCGCCGACGGCCGTCGAAGAAAACATGGCCTGCTCGCCGGCACGCACCACCGTCGCCGTCAGGCTGCGCGCGTGGTCGGGGCGGACCTCGACCGCGCCGTCGAGCACCGTCAGCTGGCTGCGATCGCCTTCGTGCTGCCGGACCACGAAGCGCGTGCCCAGCGCACGCAGGCGCCCCTGCGCGGTCTCGACGATGAAGGGACGGTAGGCGGGATCGGAAGAGGGCACGGCATCGGGCGCCGTCTCGATGAGTATTTCGCCTGCATGCAGCCGCACGAGGCGCTGCGTCGCGCCGTAGGCCACGTCGATGGCCGTTGCGGTGTTGAGCTGCAGGCGCGTGCCGTCGGCCAGTCGCAGTTCGCGGCGTTCGCCGGTGGCGGTACGGTGGTCGGCCAGCCATTCGCGCGCCGGTGAGGCGCGCCAGGCCAGCCAGCCGGCAGGTGCCGCGGTCAGCAGCACGGCGAGTGCCTTGGCAGCTGTGCGGCGGTCGCTTCGCACCGCTCGGCCCAGCACCGGCATCGACAGCGCGCCCGGCAGCCTGCCGAACTTGCCGCTGACTTGCTCGGCGCGCTGCCAGGCCGCTTCGTGCGCGGGGTCGGCCGCACGCCAGCGTGTCCATTGCGTGCGCTCGGCCGCCGTGGCCTCGCCCGACTGCAGCAGGACGAACCATTGCGCCGCCTGCAGGGCGACGGCCTTGTCGACCACGACCGCCATCGTGCGTTGCACCGTCACGCGACCAGCAGGATGCAGCGGGCCATGGCCTCGGCCATGTAGCGCTTGACGGTGCGCTCGCTCACGCCCAGCTTCGTGGCGATCTCCGCATAGCCCAGCCCTTCGAGCTGCGCCATCAGGAAGGCCTGGCGCACCGGCGGCGCCAGGCCGTCGAGCATCGCGTCGATCTCCTGCAGGGTTTCGAGAATGATCGCCTGCTGCTCGGGCGAGGGCGCGAGCGGCTCGGGCAACGCGCTCAAGGCCTCGAGGTAGGCCTGCTCCAGCGAACGCCGGCGGTACAGGTTGGCCAGCAACCGCTTGGCAACGACCGTCAGGTAGGCGCGCGGCTCCCGCAATTGCCAGTCGCACTGCTTCTCGGGCGTGTGGTCTGGCGCGGTGAGGATGCGCAGGAAGGTGTCCTGTGCGAGGTCTGCCGCATCGAAGGCATTGCCGAGCTTCCTGCGCAGCCAGCCCTGCAGCCACCCGTGGTGCTCGCTATAGAGGGTGTGGATGTGCGGGTGCAGAGCGGGATCGGCGGCCATGGCGGACGTAGTGCGGTGGCCAGGCCATCCAAATAAGAATTATTCTCATTGTATGACGACTGTGCACCAATGGCTACGTTCGGGGCTGCTGCACCAGTTGAAGCTCGTTGCCGGCGGGGTCGCGCAATGTGGCGAGGATGCCGCCCCAGGACTGCGGCTCAGGGAGGCCGCTGAAGGCGACGCCGAGTGACGAGAGTTGGGTGTACTTCGACTGGATGTCTTCCACGTCGAAAGACAGGCCTGTGAAGCGGCCCACCAAGGCCAGGTCTTCTGGCGGGGCATCTGCTTCGACACTTTCGACCACGAGGCTCATGGGTCCTGCGTCGAACACGCAAAAGCCCTGGTCGCGGCCGTCGGCCTTCAGGGGCAGGCCGAGGATGTCTTTATAGAAGCGGGCGGCGAGGGCGAGGTCCTGGACGAAGATGCGGGCGGTGTGAAGCTGCATGGTGTCTCCTGGGTGAGGACGAGGTGTGTACTGTCGAAGGGCAACAGATCGAGATGACCGCTTGCCCTCGGCTGGGCATTGAGGTCAGGCCCAACCCGAAGCATTGCGCAAGCGTATGCCACTCGCATGCAGCGTGCTGTTCCAGACACCACGCAAAGGGAGCAACGAATCGACAACCCGCAACTCGGTGTGGCTGTCCTTCAAGGCGTGGGGAAGATTGGCGATTCTTTCGCAGCCCAGCGGACGCACCACGCTTCGACTGACGAACATGCCTGCGTCCTCAATGCACTCGAACGAGTGGACGGGAAACTCGTAGCGGAAGATCGAGCCAGATCGATGGCGATCCACCCAGGCTCGCTCTATGAAAGCAACGGCCTGTACGCCGCACGGAAGATCGCCCATCCACGCCATTCGATCATCGTGGCTCGATGCCGAGTGCGCCCAGACAACGATGCGCGGGCACTCTCGCGGAAAGAGATACAGCCGCTGGTGATCGGCATCGATGGCCCACACGAGCGGGCTGTTGAGCCATTCCTGACCGGGTTTGCGGAGTGCCGGCTGGCGTACAGAGCGTGGAGTGAACTGGTCGATCTGACCGTCTTCGCTGAAGTGAAAGAGGCGCATGTCGGCGGCGTCAAAGGTCGACTCGAGTCGTCGCGGCGAAAAGGAAACGCGTCGTCGCCCGCTCGCACGGCCGTGAGCCGAAGGTCTGCATTCTTGGCGCCGATGGCGTGTGCTACTTCTTCGCAAGAAACGCTGCAACCAAGGCATTCGCATGCCCATGACCCATCTGGTGCTGGGTCTTGAGCTGGCTCACGAGCTCCATGTGCTTCAGCGGGCCCGCAGCCTGAAGAATGTCCATCCAATGCGCGATCGGTTGGCCGTAGGTCTTCTCGATGGAGGGGAAGTACGAGGCGGGTCCTTTTACCTTGGCGGTCTCGGTCATGGGCGGTTCTTTCGCAGGTGGAGAGTGATATTCGTGCAACCGTGGGAGGGCATTCTTACAGCTGCCAGCTCCTGTTGCTGGCATTGGGCTGGATCAGGTCCCACATGTTCCCGCACAGGTCCTTGAACACCGCCACGACCCCGTGCGGTTGCTCCTCCGGCGGGCGGACGAACTCGACGCCTGCGGCCTTGTACTTTTCGTAGTCGCGCCAGAAGTCGTCCGTGTACAGGAACAGGAACACGCGGCCGCCGGCCTGGTCGCCGATGGCGCGCTGCTGTTCTGGCGCCGACGCCTGCGCCAGGAGAAGGCACGCCCCTGTTCCGCCCTGCGGCTTGACCACGACCCATCGCTTTCCTTGCGCAGGCACGGGCGTGTCTTCGACGAGTTCGAAGCCCAGTGTGCCGACGAAGAATTCGAGCGCCTTGTCGTAGTCGGGGACCACCAGGGAGACGAGGCCGAGTGATTGGTGCATGGGGCGCGATTGGAAAAATCAGGGATGGTAAGGCGATGCATCGCTCATGTGCGAACCTGGCCCGCTTGCGATCGGTATCGGCGCAAAGGGGCTGAAGCAGAAGCTCAGGCAGTGCGAGCTAGCCTAGGCTGACACCCCCGCTTCGCCAACACATTCATTGGAGTTGGGATTGATTCGACCCAGGCCAAAACTTCGCCCATTCGCGCCCCAGCCTCTGGCGTCCAACGCGTCATCGGTCACATCGAAAACTTTGAAGTTCCACTCCGCTCCGGGCCGAGGAAATAGCAGAGTCCCGTTCGACTCGGTGTACCTAAGTGTCCACTTGTTTCTTTGGACTTTCCAGGTGCCAGATGCCTTCACGACCTTAGACAGCTTCCTGTTGGTGATCAGGCTCTCTACGCCACGCCCCTTGAATGTCCCATCCGCCTCGAACTTGAACACGACCGATCCGGGAAAAGCTGAGTCACTGCCTGAAGTTCCGACCCAACAGCCAACGAGCCTTCTCTCCAGATCTGGATTTCTTGAAAGAACCTTTTCGTTTAAAAGGGCACCGCCTACGAGCGCAGCAAGTGCGAAAAATCTCCAGGAGATACGGGGCAGCTTCATGGTTGGCTGGTGTCTGCTAGTGCCCGCATTCTGCCCGCGGAAGCAAGCTACCCAGTCACAGGCTTGGTTCCGACCAAGACGGGCTGATAGAACGCGGCGTCGAGTCGCTTCACGTCCTCGAAGCCGGCCTCTCTCATCAGCTCGCAAAGACGTTCGACTGAGATTGCGTAGTACCTGGAGCGCATGACATGGGTCTTCACCAGCCCGGTGGCCAGTTCGTCTTCGACGACGAAGAAGGAAAAGTCGTAGTGGTCGCCGTCGAAATCCCAGACCTGGAAAAGCACGTACCGCTTGCCGTCCTCAACCCGCGCGCCATATTGCTTGACCAGGTTCGTCCCGCGCTCTTCCTTGTCGTAGTCCCTGACCGTGATGACGCACCCGCCGCCGGGGCGCAAGCATGCGAGGAACTGGCGCAACGCAAGCAGCAGGTCTTCGTCGGTCAGCAGGTGAGGGACCGAGTTGTCGCACGAAATGACGAGGTCATATCCAGTACCGTGGTGCTCGTGGGCCGTTCGCATGTCTGCGACCTTGAAGTCAATGGCCAAGCCGCGAAGGTCTGCTTCGCGCCGAGCGCGCTCGATTTCCCTGGCCGACAGGTCTGACCCGACGATGGAGTAGCCCCGCCCGGCAAGTGCAAGAGTCTGGGTGCCGATGCCGCAGGAGACGTCGAGCACCGTGCGATGCCCGGGCCATTCTGATTGGATGACGCTGTCGAGCTGCTCGCCCTGCCGCCGGATGCTGTGGCTCCAGTCGGGGAAGATCAGGTGATACAGCGGGGCGAGGTCGTCGTAGAAGTCCATCGTTTGACGTCAGGCTGTGAAGGGAAACCAGTTTAGAAATGAGCGGCTTAGTGAGCGGCTGGTCTTGGCCGAATCGGGCTGGTCGGTGGTAGTCAACGCGTAGCGTTGGAACGGCCGCGTGGCGCGCTGCAAGCCGCGCAATAGTTTGCGGCGGGCGTCCGAAGCGGTTTCCCGCATTCAGCGCAAGGTGGCCCATAGAGGCTCAGGCGATGGTGGTAGAGAGCAAGGGGATTGGTTTCTTTGAAACCACTGATGCGCTCATAAGTCGCTAGCGCTCGCTCGCCAACGTCCGCCTGTGCCTGACGTAAATCAGCCCCGGTTTTTTCGCGATATTCCCGGATCTGCTCCATGAAACTCGTAGTAAGCCGTCAATTAACCACGCCCTTGTTCAGGGAGCGATGAGCTGTGAGGCTACGTGTCCATGTAGAGCAACATGGACATGTAGAAATGACAGAGCAGTACGCAGAGTTGAGAAGCCGGTT